>ENA-OOXE01000001-OOXE01000001.1-human-gut-metagenome-genome-assembly--contig:-NODE-1-length-337285-cov-9.036198_pt1 | contig 337285 bp, 218 predicted proteins | sample MGYA00241585_ERZ501339 | MGnify/ENA primary metagenome ERZ501339 (study PRJEB25962, sample SAMEA1972463) | human gut metagenome | biome: human gut; feature: human-associated habitat; material: faeces...
CCGCCGTTTTTAAGAAGCCCCTTGATTCATTTTGAATCAAGGGGCTTTCTGTCATTTGGTACTTTGCGAAAAAAGTGCTATATTTGCGACCGACAATTATTTTATTAAACGTTTAAAGCAAATTTAAAAGGTATGAAAACTAAATTATTTTTGGCTGCTGTAGCAGTAACATTTTCTTTTGCAATGATGTCTTGTACTGGTAACAAAACTACTAACGCTGCTTCTGAAGGTGAAGAAACAACTGTAGAAACAGTGGAAGCTGTTGTTGAAACTGATTCTTGCTGCCAGGCTAAGGACTCTTGTGCTACTGCTTGCGACAAAAAAGCTGATTGCGCAGAAAAGAAAGAATGTTGCGATAAGAAGTAATCTATTGATTTAGAACAATAAAGAAGGAGAGGGAGAGAATGGTTCAAACATTCTACTCCCTCTTTCTGTTTTAATAAACATATCGCTTTATTCGTGATACATTTTTGCTAATAATCGGCTTTAACTTATGAAATGATATTTTTTTCGATAAAAAAGTAACGTATTATTTGGTGGTAAAGAAATAATCCATACCTTTGCACCGTCAAACTAATAAAAGAGACAAGAAATGAATCAGATGTTTATACATATTCTACTATGCGGTATTATTATTCTACTATCAAAGGTTAGTGGAAGTGAGTGCTGCGCGTAAATGTGTATAAATGAAAATATACGAAAGCCTTTCTCACTTCCAAGTGTGAAAGGCTTTTTTTAATGCTAATAATTATATAATATACATAAGAATATGGACAATAGGTTATTTATTTTTGATACCACTCTTAGAGATGGTGAACAGGTTCCGGGATGCCAGTTGAATACAGTGGAAAAGATTCAGGTAGCAAAGGCATTGGAAGCGTTGGGAGTAGACGTGATTGAAGCCGGATTCCCCATTTCGAGCCCGGGAGATTTTAATTCAGTAATTGAGATTTCAAAAGCGGTGACTTGGCCTACTATCTGTGCTTTGACCCGCGCAGTTCAAAAAGATATTGATGTAGCCGTAGATGCACTGAAATTTGCTAAACATAAACGTATTCACACCGGTATCGGTACTTCTGATTCGCACATTAAATATAAATTCAATTCGAATCGTGAAGAGATTATCGAACGTGCAGTAGCTGCTGTGAAATATGCCCGCCGTTTTGTAGACGATGTGGAATTTTATGCAGAAGACGCAGGCCGTACGGATAACGAATATCTGGCACGTGTGGTAGAAGCTGTCATCAAAGCGGGAGCTACCGTAGTGAATATCCCTGATACAACAGGTTACTGCTTGCCTTCAGAATATGGCGCCAAGATAAAATACCTGGTTGACCATGTAGACGGCATTGATAATGCCATACTTTCTACTCACTGTCACAATGACTTGGGTATGGCTACTGCCAATACGATAGCCGGTGTTTTGAACGGTGCGCGTCAGGTGGAAGTTACCATCAATGGTATTGGCGAACGTGCAGGAAATACTGCTCTCGAAGAAATCGCCATGATTATTAAGAGCCATCACGAAATAGATATTCAAACCAATATCAATACGCAGAAGATTTATCCGACCAGCCGTATGGTATCCAGCCTGATGAATATGCCGGTACAGCCTAATAAAGCAATCGTTGGACGTAACGCTTTCGCACACTCTTCAGGTATCCATCAGGATGGCGTGTTGAAAAATGTACAGACGTATGAGATTATCGATCCGCATGATGTGGGTATTGATGACAACTCTATCGTATTGACTGCCCGCAGCGGACGCGCAGCATTGAAAAATCGTCTTTCTATATTGGGAGTGAATCTGGATCAGGAAAAACTGGATAAGGTATATGATGAGTTCCTGAAGTTGGCTGATAAGAAGAAAGATATTAATGATGATGATATTTTAGTATTGGCAGGTGCAGACCGTAGCCAGAACCATCGTATCAAACTGGATTACTTGCAGGTGACGAGTGGTGTCGGTGTGCGTTCGGTAGCCAGTTTGGGATTGAATATTGCCGGTGAGAAGTTTGAAGCTTGTGCCAGTGGTAATGGTCCGGTAGATGCTGCTATCAAAGCATTGAAAAAGATTGTAGAACGGCACATGACTCTGAAAGAGTTTACTATTCAGGCTATCAGTAAGGGAAGTGATGATGTAGGTAAAGTGCACATGCAGGTAGAATATGATAACCAGATTTATTATGGTTTTGGTGCCAACACAGATATTATTGCTGCTTCGGTAGAAGCCTACATCGACTGTATCAACAAATTCAAATCGTAAAAAAGAGATTGACAGTCGGTTTGGTATTACAGAGATTGATTGAAAGAGTAAATAGTAATTAGTAAAATAGTAAATAAACAGATGAATACATTATTTGATAAGATATGGGATGCCCACGTGGTGACTACTGTGGAAGATGGCCCTACACAGCTTTATATTGATCGGTTATATTGTCACGAAGTGACTAGTCCGCAGGCTTTTGCGGGATTGCGTGAACGTGGAATCGGAGTGTTGCGTCCGGAAAAGGTGTTTTGTATGCCTGACCATAATACACCGACACACGATCAGGATAAGGAGATTGAAGATCCGGTCTCTAAAACGCAGGTGGATACTCTGACAAAAAACGCGAAGGATTTCGGTCTGACGCACTACGGCATGATGCATCCGAAGAATGGTATTATCCATGTGGTAGGCCCCGAACGTGGTTTGACCTTGCCGGGAATGACGATTGTTTGCGGTGACTCTCACACTTCTACTCATGGTGCAATGGGAGCGATTGCTTTCGGTATCGGAACGAGTGAGGTGGAAATGGTGCTGGCTTCACAATGTATTCTCCAGTCGAGACCGAAAACAATGCGTATCACTGTAGACGGTGAACTGGGCAAAGGGGTGACTGCAAAGGATGTGGCTCTGTATATGATGTCTAAGATGACTACCAGTGGTGCTACAGGTTACTTCGTGGAATATGCAGGTTCGGCTATCCGCAATCTGACAATGGAGGGACGTCTTACCCTTTGCAACCTTTCGATTGAAATGGGTGCACGTGGTGGGATGGTTGCTCCGGATGAAGTGACTTTTGAATATATTAAAGGACGTGAAAATGCTCCGCAAGGCGAAGCATGGGACAAGGCTTTGGCTTATTGGAAGACATTGAAGAGTGATGATGATGCCGTGTTTGATAAAGAAGTCCGTTTCGAAGCGGCTGATATTGAACCGATGATTACTTATGGAACGAATCCGGGTATGGGTATGGGAATCACACAACACATTCCTACCATGGAAGGAATGAGTGAAGCTGCACAGGTTTCGTTCAAGAAATCAATGGAGTATATGGGATTCCAACCGGGTGAATCTTTGTTGGGTAAGAAGATTGATTATGTATTCCTTGGGGCTTGTACAAACGGTCGTATTGAGGATTTCCGTGCATTTGCTTCCATTGTGAAAGGTCGTAAGAAAGCGGAGAATGTTATTGCATGGCTGGTTCCGGGTTCATGGATGGTAGACGCACAGATCCGTAAGGAAGGAATCGACAAGATATTGACGGAAGCCGGATTTGCTATCCGTCAGCCGGGATGTTCTGCTTGTCTGGCAATGAACGATGATAAGATTCCTGCCGGAAAGTATTCGGTATCTACCAGTAACCGTAATTTTGAAGGACGTCAGGGACCCGGTGCACGCACTTTGCTGGCTAGTCCGCTGGTAGCTGCTGCTGCGGCGGTGACTGGTGTGATTACCGATCCGAGAAAACTGATTTGATTTTACGATTAGACAATTTACGATTTACGATTGAAAAATGGTCGTGAATCAGATTGTCTGTCGTAAGAGAATGAGTCAATAGTAATTTCAATCGTTAAATAGTAAATCGTTAAATCGTAAATAAAAAGATGGCTAAGACAAAATTTAATATAATAACAAGTACTTGTGTACCTCTTCCTTTAGAAAACGTAGATACTGACCAGATTATTCCGGCACGTTTCCTGAAAGCAACCACTCGTGAAGAAAAATTCTTCGGTGATAATCTTTTCCGTGACTGGCGTTATAATGCTGACGGTTCCCTGAACAAGGATTTTGTGTTAAACAATCCTACTTACAGCGGACAGGTATTGGTGGCAGGAAAAAACTTCGGTTCGGGTTCCAGCCGTGAACACGCTGCCTGGGCCATTGCAGGATATGGTTTCCGCGTGGTGGTATCCAGTTTCTTTGCCGATATTCATAAGAATAATGAGTTGAACAACTTTGTGCTGCCGGTGGTTGTTACCGAGGAGTTTCTGCAGGAGTTGTTCGATTCGATAGAAGCGGACCCGAAGATGGAAGTGGAAGTGAACCTTCCCGAACAGACCATCACCAACAAGGCGACAGGTAAAAGTGAACATTTCGAAATAAATGCTTATAAGAAACTTTGTTTGATGAACGGATTGGACGATATCGATTTCTTGTTGAGCAATAAAGATAAAATAGAAGAATGGGAAAAGAAGGCGTGAAAATAGAAATCATGGACACAACGCTCCGTGATGGTGAACAAACCAGCGGAGTGTCTTTCGTGCCTCATGAGAAACTAATGATCGCCCGTTTACTGTTAGAAGATTTAAAGGTAGACCGGGTGGAAGTTGCTTCGGCGCGTGTGTCGGACGGTGAGTTTGAAGCCGTGAAGATGATTTGCGACTGGGCTGCCCGTCGTAATCTGCTCCATAAAGTGGAAGTGCTCGGCTTTGTCGACGGGCATACTTCTGTCGATTGGATTCAGCGTACCGGTTGCCGTGTGATTAATCTTCTTTGTAAAGGTTCATTGAAGCATTGTACGCAACAACTGAAAAAGACACCGGAAGAACATCTGGCGGATATCATAAGTGTGGTGCATTATGCCGACGAACAGGATATAACCGTCAATGTTTATCTGGAAGATTGGAGCAACGGTATCAAGGATTCTCCCGAATACGTGTTTCAGTTGATGGATGGATTGAAAGAAACGAGCGTCAAGCGTTTTATGTTGCCTGATACGTTGGGTATCTTGAATCCTTTGCAAGTGATAGAGTATATGCGGAAGATGAAGAAACGTTATCCGAATACTCATCTCGATTTCCATGCGCACAATGATTATGATTTGGCTGTGAGTAATGTCCTTGCCGCGGTATTAAGCGGTGTCAAAGGATTGCATACAACCATCAACGGACTGGGCGAACGGGCAGGAAATGCTCCTCTCGCAAGTGTGCAGGCTATCCTGAAAGACCATTTCAATGCGGTGACCAATATCGACGAAAGCCGTTTGAATGATGTCAGCCGGGTAGTGGAGTCTTATTCGGGAATTGTGATACCTGCCAATAAACCGATTGTAGGTGAGAATGTCTTTACGCAAGTGGCAGGGGTGCATGCTGACGGGGATAACAAGAATAATCTCTACTGTAATGATTTGCTTCCCGAACGTTTTGGCCGTAAGCGGGAATATGCATTGGGTAAGACAAGCGGTAAAGCGAATATCCGCAAGAACCTCGAAGATCTTGGACTGGAGCTGGACGAAGATGCTATGCGCAAGGTAACGGAACGCATCATCGAGTTGGGCGACAAGAAAGAGCTGGTCACACAGGAAGATTTGCCGTACATTGTTTCGGATGTGTTGAAACACGGAGCAGTGGGTGAGAAGGTTAAACTGAAGAGCTATTTTGTGAATCTGGCTCATGGGCTGAAACCGATGGCAACGTTGAAGATAGAAATCAACGGAAAAGAGTACGAAGAGAGTTCAGGCGGCGATGGTCAGTATGATGCTTTTGTTCGTGCGTTGCGTAAGATATATAAGGTGACATTAGGACGTAAATTCCCGATGTTGACCAATTATGCGGTAACCATCCCTCCCGGTGGACGTACGGATGCATTTGTGCAGACAGTTATCACGTGGAGTTATGATGAGCAGGTGTTCCGTACCCGCGGGCTCGATGCCGACCAGACAGAGGCTGCCATCAAGGCTACTATGAAGATGTTGAACCTCATCGAAGATGAATACGAGAAGAGCAAGTGAGAAACAACTTGCCCGCAGAATGTTTTTTATACGAATATATAAATAGAAGAATAAACGATTATGGATTTTAAAATTGCTGTATTAGCAGGCGACGGCATCGGACCGGAGATCTCTGTGCAAGGTGTAGATGTGATGAGTGCCGTTTGCGAGAAGTTTGGTCACAAAGTAAGTTACGAATATGCAATCTGTGGAGCTGATGCGATTGATAAAGTAGGCGATCCGTTTCCGGAAGCAACTTATCAGGTTTGTAAAGAGGCGGACGCTGTTTTGTTCTCTGCCGTAGGTGATCCGAAATTTGACAATGATCCTACTGCCAAGGTACGTCCGGAACAAGGTTTGCTGGCTATGCGTAAGAAACTGGGTCTTTTCGCTAATATCCGTCCGGTACAGACATTCAAATGCCTGATCCACAAATCTCCGTTGCGTGCGGAGTTGGTAGAAAATGCCGATTTTATCTGTATCCGTGAGCTGACTGGAGGTATGTATTTCGGTGAAAAGTATCAGGATAATGACAAGGCGTATGATACGAACTATTATACTCGTCCGGAAATCGAACGTATTTTGAAGGTGGCTTTCGAATATGCGATGAAGCGCAGAAAACATCTGACTGTGGTAGATAAGGCAAATGTGTTGGCTTCTTCCCGTCTGTGGCGTCAGATCGCACAGGAAATGGCTCCGAACTATCCGGAAGTGACAACTGATTATATGTTTGTGGATAATGCTGCAATGAAGATGATTCAGGAACCTGCTTTCTTCGATGTGATGGTAACGGAAAATACATTCGGTGACATCCTGACTGACGAAGGTTCTGTAATCAGTGGTTCTATGGGCTTGCTTCCTTCTGCTTCTACAGGTGAAAGTACTCCGGTATTTGAACCGATTCACGGTTCATGGCCGCAGGCTAAGGGATTGAATATTGCTAATCCATTGGCACAGATTCTTTCTGTAGCTATGTTGTTCGAGTATTTCGACCTTAAAGAAGAGGGTGCATTGATTCGTAAAGCCGTAGATGCTTCTTTGGATGAGAATGTACGCACACCGGAAATACAAGTGGCTGAAGGTGCTAAGTACGGAACAAAAGAAGTAGGACAGTGGATTGTTGATTATATCAAGAAAGCTTGATAAACCCGGATAAAAAAGTAAAAGCCTGGCATCGGATAACGGTGTCAGGCTTTTACTTTTTAGTTCGAAATAGTGTTGTTGTGTTCTACCAACTTTTAATAGTGGAATATAGAACGATACCGAGCACGGTCAGTAATCCTACATAAATAGTGACTGACCATTGTTTTATTTCTTTTCTCTTCGTGCGGGTGGAAGGTTCCAGATAGATGGCTGCTTTGTGGGCGATGGTGCAGAACAACCAACCGCCGAATCCTCCGATAATACCTCCTACGAGTAAATCGCCGGGATAATGTACACCCAGATATATACGTGTGTAGCAGTTGAGTATTGCCCAGGTCAGGATGAAAATGCTTAGCCAACGTTTACGGAACAGGAATATGACAAACATGGCAAGACCTAATGAATTGGCTGCATGGCACGATGGGAAACCGTAGCTTCCCCCGCGGTAACCATTTACGATATATACCAGATCTACAATCGGGTTCTCCGGATTGGCGGGACGCAGACGTGCTACTACCGGACGAATGATGCTGCTGCACATTTGGTCGGCAAAGGTGATAGTCAGTGCAATGGCAGCCACGTAACACAGTACTACTTTCCAGTGGAAGTTTTTTAATAAAATATACAATATAGTGGCATACATGGGAATCCAGATGAATTTACCCGTGAAAGAACTCATGAAATAATCCCAGAAAGGGGAATGTATGCCATTGAAAGACAAGAAGATATTTGTATCTATCTCCGAAAGATATTGGACAATTCCGGTGTGTATCATCAGGCTTTATTGTTCTATATTACTTTATAAATATTCAATATAATTCATTTCCTAGCGTTTTGCCAGGTCATCGTAGAGCTTCTGCAGGAACGCTTTTCCCTTTTCCAGATTGGCTCCTTTGGCGGTACCTTCGTCTAGTTGCACAGTATTTGCGTCCAGATTGTACACTAATTGGTTATCGGCGGTAATCATTCCGAAATAGTTCGGTCGGGTGAAGTATGCGAAATGAGGAGAGGCCGGATTCATGATATTCTTGCTGAAAGTAAATTCATCATGCGGCAATCCTAATTGGGCAAGCAAGGTGGCGGCAATGTCAATTTGTGAAGCATAAGTATCTACCACAAGAGGTTGTTTGATTGCACCTCCGATTAAAATCAGCGGAATGGTTTGGCCGTCCAGCGGATTTTCTATGGGATATGGGTATGCACCCTGATGATCGGGAACGAGTACAAACAGTGTGTTTTTCCATAGCGGTGTCTCTTGATACTGTTTCACGAAATCTCCTACACAACTATCGGCATACGCAAAGGAGTTGAGGATTTTATCATCCAGCCTGTGGAACGGGACTTCGAACGGTTCGTGGCTGCTTGATGTCTGAACAAGTTTCAGGAACGGTTCTTTTTGTTTTTCTTCTTTCAGGTCTTTCATCAGGCGTTGGAATAAGACGTGATCCTGTGCTCCCCATTTTCCTGTACGTTCGGACAGAGGGAAATCCTTATCGGAAATAATCTTCTCGATACCGGAAGATACCAGATAAGAGCGCATGTTTGTGAAATCGGCATCTCCGCCATAGTAATATTCCAGGTTGTATCCGGCATTTTTCAGGCTGCGCGGGATAGAAGGAAGTTTGTCCGTCTTTTCGGGATATTTCATGATGCTGGTGCTTGGCTGGCCGGGATATCCGCTGATGATGGATGCCAGTCCGCGGTCTGTGCGGAAACTGCTGCCGTAGAAGTTGCTGAATAATACGCCTTCTTTAGCGAATTTATCCATATTGACAGCCACATTGGGTTGTCCTCCGAAAGTTTCCATCAAGTGTGTGGAGAAACTCTCAAGGATAATAAAAATAATGTTCGGACGTTGTGTATTCAATAATTGGGGGATGCTGTCTGTTGCTGAGACAGGTTTGTCTACCATCTCTGCAAATAATTCGTCGGCTATTTTCGGGTCCATGAAGCGATATTGCTTATCGAAATTATTCTGGTGGGTGGCGGAATACATGAAACTGAATGCCGGGTTGATGGCTGCATGATTCATGCGTTGGTCCTGGCTGAAATATACCTTGCTCAAATTCATGGTGGATACGCTGAATCCGCCCCGGATGGGGATGAAGAGTGCCGCTGTCAGCAAAAGGAGCGCAAGCGAGACATTCTGACGTCGATAAGGTATTTTCAGGGGCTTTTTCTCCCGGATAAGGACGTAATAGAAAATAAAGTATAAAATTGCTGCATAGATCAGCATAGATAAGATTCCCAATAATACAAACCAAAAGCTGACACTTGCCATAGCATCTTTGGGGGAAGAGAAGAAATAGAAAACGGGGGTGGCATCCAGACGGAATCCCCAAAAGCCGTATAATCCCAGGTCGATGATAAAAATGCAGGCCATGACAAAGGCGATTGCTCCGAAATAGCCTTGCCGGATGCGGCGGAGTATGGATGAACTCGTCCAGGCGGAGGCGATGAGCAGTAAGCCTGGGATGGCGGTCAGGTAACCTGCAAGAGATAAATCCAGAGGCAATCCGTGCCACATGATGCGGAAGTAGTCACCTAAAGATGCGTCGGTATATAAATCATGGTAGTAAACCATGAAGATTGGTTTCTGAAGAACGAATAAAAGAACAAATAAAAAATAGGTCGTGAGAAATTGTATGATTCTCTTTTTCATATCTGTAAACTTAAAAAGATTGAACGGATACAAAGTTACTATACTTTTCCTTATCTTTCTCATGAAGTGATATAAAACATACCTTTTTTTCCATATCTTTGTCGTGTCTGTGACAAAAATAAAGTAATAAGATGGCAAAGATTGCAAGGAAACTAACAGATTTAGTGGGGAATACCCCTTTGATGGAACTTTCCGGTTATAGTGGAAAGTACGGTCTGGAACAAAATATTATTGCCAAACTGGAGGCTTTTAATCCGGCGGGAAGTGTAAAAGACAGAGTGGCTCTTTCGATGATTGAAGATGCGGAAGCTCGTGGAGCACTGAAACCCGGTGCAACGATTATTGAGCCGACAAGTGGAAATACAGGTGTCGGGTTGGCAATGGTAGCCACTATTAAAGGGTATCATTTGATATTGACCATGCCTGAAACAATGAGCCTGGAACGGCGGAATCTGTTGAAAGCGCTGGGTGCGCAGATTGTATTGACAGACGGGTTAGGAGGGATGGCAGCTTCTATTGCCAAGGCGCAGGAGTTGCGTGATAGTATTCCCGGTTCGGTGATCTTACAACAATTTGAGAATCCGGCTAATGCGGCTGTTCATGAACGGACGACAGGTGAAGAGATCTGGCGCGATACCGATGGTGAAGTGGCTGTTTTTGTAGCCGGAGTGGGTACTGGAGGAACAGTGTGCGGTGTAGCCCGTGCTTTAAAGAAACATAATCCGGATATTTATATTGTGGCGGTGGAACCGTCGTCGTCTCCTGTATTGGCGGGAAGAGAGGCAGCTCCGCATCGTATTCAGGGTATCGGAGCGAATTTTATTCCCAAGCTTTATGACGCTTCTGTGGTAGATGAGGTGATGGGTGTGCCTGATGACGAAGCGATTCGTGCGGGACGTGAGTTAGCGGCAACAGAAGGTCTGCTGGCGGGAATTTCTTCGGGAGCAGCCGTGTATGCTGCCCGTCAACTGTCACTGCGTCCGGAATTTAAGAACAAAAAAATAGTAGCGTTGTTACCTGATACGGGAGAGCGTTATTTGTCGACCGAACTGTTTGCTTTTGACGCATATCCATTGGATTAATTTATTCACTAAAAAAGACCTGAACCATGGTAAGAATAATGATAGCTTTGTTTTTTTGTTTTCCGGCTGTTGCTTTTGCGCAAACTTATCAGCAATTGTCCGAAAGAGCCATTGAATGTATCGAGAAAGACAGCCTTCCCAAAGCAGAGGAACTTTTGCTTCAGGCTTTGAAGCTGGAACCGAAGAACGCCAAGAATGCGTTGCTTTTTTCTAACTTGGGATTGGTGCAGCGTCGTTTGGGTGAGTTTGACAAAGCGCTGGAGTCTTATTCTTTTGCACTGAATTTTGCTCCTTTGGCAGTTCCTATTTTACTCGACCGTGCCGCCATTTATATGGAAATGGGAAAAACAGACCGTGCTTATACCGATTATTGTCAGGTGCTTGATGAGGATAAGCAGAACAAGGAAGCTTTATTGATGCGTGCCTATATTTATGTGCTCCGCCGGGATTATCCGGCTGCGAGAATCGATTATAATCGTTTGCTGGAACTGGATCCGCAGAGTTATAGCGGTCGTCTGGGATTGGCTACTCTGGAGCAGAAAGAAGGAAAATTCCGGGAATCTCTTGAAATTCTGAATAAGATGATTACGGCCACTCCTGACGATGCGACGCTTTATATTGCCCGTGCCGACGTGGAACGCGAGATGAAGCATGAAGATCTGGCATTGGTTGATTTGGAGGAAGCGATCCGGTTGGATGCTGCCTCGGCTGATGCTTATCTGCTGCGTGGAAATATCTATCTGGCACAGAAAAAGAAAGGACTTGCCAAAGCTGACTTTGAGAAAGCCATTTCATTGGGAGTGCCTCCGGCTGATCTGCACGAACAATTGCGGCAATGCAAATGAAGTTATCAATAAGGCAACTATATCTTTCCGGTTTACATAAGTTAGAGCTTTTTGTTATAGGAATTAGTTCGTTCCACATAGGTTTTCCTTTCGTTCCACATAGGTAGAACTAAAGGAAAACCTATGTGGAACGAAAGGAAAACAGTTGTGGAACGAATAATAATTAGTCAGATGGCTCGTTAATATATACTATTAAAGAATTTCTTTTATTCTACGAACTGTCTAATCAGATTTACGAAATCCTTTCCATATTTCTTTTTCTTGTATTCTCCGATACCGCTGATTTCACCAAATTCTTCAATAGTAGTAGGGCGGGAAATACTAAGCAGGTGTAATACTTTGTCTGACAAGACGATGTAGGCGGGTAGTGCCTCCTGATCGGCCAGTTGTTTCCTCAATCCGCGTAAGGCTTCGAATAAATCCTCGTTTTCTCCCCCTTCCAGGCCGAAAGGAAGTACCTTTGCAACCACCACTTTCTTCTTTTTTCCTTTTTGAGTGGCGACTTCTTCGTGCCGGATGACTGCTAATGTCGCCTTGGCTCTTCCGAAGAGAATATCACTTCCGCTTGCCGTAATTTTAAGATGATTGTTTTCATTATAGGCTATTTCAAAGTAGCCGAGTTGCAACATTTGAAGCAAATAGTCTTGCCAGTCACGAGGAGGAATGTCGCGTCCGGCACCAAACGTTTTAAGTTCCTGATAACCTTTTCCGGTTACTTCCGCAGAATAGCTTCCACGAAGAATATCGATCAACAAGCCTGTACTGATTTGTTGTTCTGTGCGGGCGATGGCACTTAATGCCTTTTGCACAATGACTGTACCGTCAAATCGTTGAGGAGGATTTTTACAAACATCACAGTTACCGCAATCCTCTGTGGTTGTTTCTCCGAAATAGCTTAACAGAATCCTTCTCCGGCAAATATCGGATTCAGCATATTGTTGCATCCGTTGTAGTTTTTCCAGATTGATGTTCTGCTGATTGCTTTCCGAAGCAAATTTAGTGAGTAATATGAGATCTCCGAGTGAATAAAACAGGACAGTACTGCTGGGGAGGCCGTCACGTCCGGCACGGCCTATTTCCTGATAAAAACTTTCTATACTTTTGGGAAGATTATAATGTATGACCCAGCGGACGTTTGATTTATCGATCCCCATTCCGAATGCAATGGTGGCACATACCACCTGTATGCGGTCGTTGATAAAGTCATCCTGTGTTTCGTCCCGGTGTTGGGCGGATAATCCGGCATGATAGACACCGCAGCGGATACCCTGCTTTTGCAACATCTGTGCAACGGTTTCTGTCTTACTCCGGCTCATACAGTAAATAATCCCACTTTCTTTCCCGTGACGGTGAATAAATTCTAAGATAGCCTTGTTCTTTTCCTTCGCTTGAAACCCACGTTTCACAGTCAGACTGATGTTGGGGCGGTCGAAGGATGAGATGAAGACACGTGGATGGTTGAGGTGTAATTGCCGTACGATGTCTTCGCGCGTGATTTTATCCGCAGTGGCAGTTAGGGCGACAATCGGTATTTGCGGAAATTGTTGGTGGAGCACTCCCATTTGTGTGTATTCCGGACGGAAGTCATGTCCCCATTGTGAAATGCAATGCGCTTCATCAATAGCAAACAGAGAGATGTTCATATCCCGCAATAAATAATCCTTTTCTGCTAAAAGTTTTTCCGGTGAAATGTAAAGCAGCTTCAGTCGCCCCTCAATGCAGGCACGTCGCAGATGAACGTTTTCCGTTTCGTTATTACTGCTGTTCAGTGCCCCGGCTGCGATGCCGTTTGCCAGCAATGCTTCTACCTGATCTTTCATCAATGAGATGAGTGGAGAAACGACAACAGCGGTACCTTCACAGAGCAGTGCAGGAAGTTGGTAGCAGATCGATTTCCCCCCGCCAGTAGGCATTAATACCAGTGCATCCTGCTTATTCAGGACATGGCGGATGATTTCTTCTTGCAGCGGACGGAAACTATCGTATCCGAAATATGTCTTTAGAGTTTCTCTCATTGATGCTAATTTATCCATGCCGCAAAGGTACATTTTTCTTCGGCAATTTTCATCATGTGTAGATTTCTGTTTCTGATATGAATTATAAATAAGTTAAAGTTTCTTATTATTCGAGGCTATTCCTTCTTTTTCAAGGTTTTTGATTGTTTATTTAGAAAAAAAATGCACAAAATAATTGTGTGTTTAAAAAAAAAGTAAGACATTTGTAACATGTTATGTTGCAAATGAGCAATTATTAACAAATGAACAAACCCTAACCAGTTAATTCAATGAGTGATTTAGAGAACAAAAAAACGGAAGAAACTCCGAAAAAACGTCCCTACAATTTGAGGGAAAAGAAAGAAAAGAAGGCTGCATACAGGTCTTTAATTAGACCGGAATTGGCAGACGAGTTGTATGACAAAATCTTGAATATCATCGTTGTACAGAAGAAGTACAAGGATCCTGATTATTCAGCTAAGGACTTGGCGAAAGAATTGAAGACGAATACTCGTTACCTTTCTGCAGTAGTGAACTCACGCTTTGGTATGAACTATTCTTGCCTGTTGAATGAATACAGAGTAAAAGATGCTTTGCATTTATTGACGGACAAACGTTATGCCGACAAAAATGTGGAAGAAATTAGTGCTATGGTTGGCTTTGCAAATCGTCAATCTTTTTACGCTGCATTTTACAAAAACGTAGGTGAAACTCCTAACGGATATCGCAAAAAACATTTGGAAAATAAGAAATAATTGCGCGTTCCGAAACTGATCAAAAGGAATTACCTCTGAAAGATAAATTTTGGGGATAATTCCTTTTCTCATTTTAATTAATCAATGCTAGCATTATGAGAAAACATCTGATTTTAATGACAGTGGCCGCCACGCTTTTAACGTCGTGCGGAGGAAGTAAAACAACAACTGCTGAAGCAGGAAAATTTGATTATACAGTGGAACAATTTGCTGATTTACAGATATTGCGTTATAAGGTTCCCGGATTTGAGGAACTGACGCTGAAACAGAAGGAACTGATTTATTACCTGACAGAGGCTGCTCTGGAAGGAAGGGATATTCTGTTTGACCAGAATGGAAAATATAATTTGAGAATCCGTAGGATGCTCGAAGCAGTATATACAAACTATCAGGGAGATAAAACGACGCCTGATTTTAAAAACATGGAGGTGTATCTGAAAAGGGTATGGTTCTCCAATGGTATTCATCACCACTATGGTATGGAGAAATTTGTGCCGAACTTCTCACAGGAATTTTTGAAACAGGCCGTGCTCGGTCTGGATGCCAAGTTGCTTCCATTGGAGAAAGGGCAGACTGCCGAACAGCTTTGTGCCGAACTGTTTCCGGTGATTTTCGATCCGACGGTTATGCCGAAACGGGTAAACCAAGCGGATGGCGAAGATCTTGTGTTGACCTCTGCTTGTAATTATTATGATGGAGTGACGCAGAAAGAGGCGGAAAGTTTCTATAGCGTGCTGAAAGATCCGAAAGATGAAACACCGGTTTCTTATGGACTGAATAGTCGTTTGGTAAAAGAAAACGGGAAGTTGACAGAGAAGGTTTGGAAAGTAGGCGGGCTTTATACACAGGCAATTGAGAAGATTGTTTATTGGCTGAAGAAAGCGGAAGGTGTGGCAGAGAATGAGGCACAAAAAGCTGTTATCACCAAGCTGATCCAATTTTATGAAACCGGTGATTTGAAAGATTTTGATGAATATGCGATTCTTTGGGTGAAAGACCTTGACTCACGGATCGATTTTGTGAACGGATTTACCGAAAGTTACGGCGATCCTTTGGGGATGAAAGCGAGCTGGGAATCTTTGGTGAACTTCAAAGATCTGGAATCGACACACCGTACGGAGATTATCAGCAGTAACGCGCAATGGTTTGAAGATCATTCTCCGGTTGATAAGTCTTTTAAGAAAGAAAAGGTGAAAGGCGTATCGGCTAAAGTAATCACTGCCGCTATTCTTGCGGGTGATCTTTATCCGGCAACTGCTATCGGTATCAATCTGCCGAATGCCAACTGGATTCGTGCCCATCATGGCTCCAAATCGGTGACTATCGGAAACATAACGGATGCTTATAATAAAGCTGCTCATGGAAACGGATTCAACGAAGAATTTGTTTATAGTGATGCGGAATTACAGCTGATCGATGCTTATTCTGACTTGACGGATGAGCTTCATACAGACTTGCATGAATGTCTGGGACACGGTTCCGGCAAGTTGCTTCCGGGGGTAGATCCTGATGCATTGAAGGCTTATGGTTCTACTATCGAAGAGGCACGGGCCGATTTATTCGGATTGTATTATGTAGCCGATTCGAAGCTGGTGGAATTGGGGCTGCTCTCTTCTCCCGATGCTTATAAGGCTCAATACTATACTTATCTGATGAATGGGTTGATGACACAACTGGTACGTATTGAACCGGGAAATAGTGTTGAAGAAGCTCACATGCGCAATCGCCAGCTGATAGCCCGTTGGGTATTTGAAAAGGGGGCTGCCGATAAAGCGGTGGAACTGGTGAAAAAAGACGGAAAGACTTATGTGGTTATCAATGACTATCAGAAGGTACGTCAACTTTTCGGTGAATTATTAGCTGAAATCCAGCGCATCAAGTCGACTGGTGATTTTGAAGGTGCCCGTACATTGGTAGAAAACTATGCGGTAAAAGTGGATCCGGCTCTGCATGCAGAAGTTCTGGAACGTTATAAGAAGCTGAATCTGGCTCCTTACAAAGGCTTTGTGAATCCGAAATACGAACTGGTGACAGATGAAAACGGAACTGTTACAGATGTCACAGTTTCCTATGATGAGGGTTATGTAGAACAAATGTTGCGTTACAGCACTGATTATTCTCCGTTGCCTTCAATAAACAACTGATTTGAAATGGATATTAAAGAACAATTGAAAGATATCAAGACACAGCTCCGTCTCTCTATGAACGGGGCTGTGTCCCAAAGTATGCGTGAGAAAGGGCTGGTTTATAAACTCAATTTCGGAGTAGAACTGCCCCGCATCAAGATGATTGCCGAAAGTTATGAGAAGAATCATGACCTGGCACAGGCTCTGTGGAAAGAGGACATTCGCGAATGTAAAATTCTGGCGGGAATGCTTCAGCCGATTGAAACATTTTATCCCGAGATAGCCGACATTTGGGTAGAAAATATCCGGAATATCGAGATAGCCGAACTGACTTGCATGAATCTCTTCCAGCATTTACCGTATGCTCCGGCCAAATCTTTTCACTGGATTGCTGACGAGCAGGAGTATATACAGACTTGTGGTTTTCTGACGGCCGCCCGTCTTCTGATGAAGAAAGGCGATATGACTGAACGCGCTTCCGGTGAATTACTCGATCAGGCGATCTGTGCCGTACATTCCGACAGTTATCACGTTCGTAACGCTGCTTTACTGGTTATCCGCAAATATATGCAGCATAGTGAAGAACATGCTTTTCAAGTATGCCGTCTGGTGGAGGGAATGGCTGATTCTACCTTGGAAGGGGAGCAGATGCTCTACAACATGGTGAAAGAAGAGACTGAAGAATAATTAACCCATTACTTATTTCTAAGAATTTCTTTTGCTTTCCGCAAAAAAGGCTTAACTTTGTTCGCGCTAATTTTGGCTGATGATGGAAACTCAAAACGTGAAAGATACAGTAAGGCAGATATTCACGGAATATCTCACGGCGAACGGGCATCGTAAGACTCCTGAACGTTACGCCATACTCGATACTATTTATTCTATCGACGGTCACTTCGATATTGACATGCTTTATTTACGGATGATGGACCAGGAGAATTTCCGGGTGAGCCGTGCAACTCTCTACAACACTATTATCCTCCTTATTAATGCACGATTGGTCATTAAGCATCAGTTCGGCACTTCTTCCCAATACGAAAAATCATATAATCGCGAGACACATCATCATCAGATATGTACTCAATGTGGTAGAGTGACCGAGTTTCAGAACGAGGAATTACAGCATGCCATTGAAAATACGAAATTGAGCCGCTTCCAGCTTTCACATTACTCCTTATATATATATGGAGTATGTAGTAAGTGCGACAGAGCTAACAAACGGAAAAAAGTAAATAACAACAATAAAAAAGAAAAATGAAAGTAGATGTTCTATTAGGATTACAATGGGGCGACGAAGGTAAAGGAAAAGTAGTCGACGTTTTAACACCTAAGTATGATGTGGTTGCTCGTTTTCAGGGCGGCCCGAATGCCGGTCACACGCTTGAGTTCGAAGGACAGAAATATGTGCTCCGCTCTATTCCTTCCGGTATTTTTCAGGGAAACAAGGTAAACATCATCGGTAACGGTGTGGTACTTGATCCCGCATTGTTTAAGGCAGAGGCAGAAGCACTTGAGGCATCAGGTCATCCGCTGAAAGAACGTTTGCACATTTCAAAGAAAGCTCATCTGATTCTTCCGACACACCGTATTCTGGATGCTGCTTATGAAGCAGCCAAAGGAGATGCCAAAGTAGGAACTACCGGCAAAGGGATCGGTCCTACTTATACGGATAAAGTGAGCCGTAACGGTGTTCGTGTAGGTGACATTCTTCATAACTTCGATCAGAAGTATGCTGCTGCGAAGGCTCGTCACGAGCAAATCCTGAAGAGTCTGAATTATGAATATGACCTGACAGAATTGGAAAAAGCATGGTTGGAAGGTATCGAATACCTGAAACAATTCCATTTTGTAGATAGCGAACATGAAGTGAATAATCTGTTGAAAGATGGTAAGAGTGTTCTTTGTGAAGGAGCTCAGGGTACTATGCTTGATATTGATTTCGGTTCATATCCGTTTGTGACTTCTTCCAATACCGTATGTGCGGGAGCCTGCACCGGACTGGGAGTGGCGCCTAATCGTATAGGTGAAGTATATGGTATTTTCAAAGCATACTGTACTCGTGTAGGAGCAGGTCCGTTCCCATCAGAACTATTTGATGAAACAGGTGACAAGATGTGTACTTTGGGACATGAATTCGGTTCTGTTACCGGACGTAAACGTCGTTGCGGATGGATCGACCTGGTAGCGCTGAAGTATTCCGTTATGATAAACGGGGTTACCAAATTGATTATGATGAAGAGCGATGTACTCGATACTTTCGAAACAATCAAAGCTTGTGTTGCTTACAAAGTGAACGGTGAAGAAATCGATTATTTCCCGTATGACATCACAGAAGGCGTAGAACCAGTGTATGCGGAACTTCCCGGCTGGCAGACGGATATGACTAAGATGCAGAGCGAAGATGAATTCCCGGAAGAATTCAACGCTTATCTGACTTTCCTGGAAGAGCAGCTTGGTGTAGAAATCAAGATTGTTTCCGTAGGACCGGACAGAGCACAGACGATCGAACGTTATACTGAAGAATAACAATTGATTAGGCACGGATTACACGGATTTCACGGTTTCTTTTTAATTAATACCGTGAAATCCGTGTAATCCGTGCCTAAAATATTTCTTCTCTGCGATAGCGCATTTACCGATTTAACCTTTTTCAAGCCTATAATAATGTACGCCTTATGAAAACACGTTTTATAACTTTCCTTTTGTTGTTAGTCATGAACTTGGGAGCATTTGCACAATCTCCCTATCAACCTGCTGAAGAGAATCTGAAAGCACGACAGGAATTTCAAGACAATAAGTTTGGCATTTTTCTTCACTGGGGGCTATATGCTATGCTCGCTTCCGGTGAGTGGACTATGTCAAATAATAATCTGAATTATAAAGAGTATGCCAAACTGGCAGGTGGATTCTATCCTTCCAAGTTTGATGCGGATAAATGGGTGGCTGCTATTAAAGCTTCGGGAGCTAAATATATCTGTTTCACTACCCGTCATCACGAAGGTTTTTCTATGTTTGATACCAAGTATTCGGATTATAACGTAGTCAAAGCCACCCCTTTTAAAAGAGATATCGTGAAAGAACTGGCAGCAGCCTGTGCCAAGCAGGGTATCAAGCTTCATTTTTATTACTCACATCTTGACTGGGCGCGTGAGGACTATCCTTGGGGACGTACAGGGCAGGGGACAGGACGTGCGAACTCGAAAGGGGATTGGAAAAGTTATTATCAATTCATGAATAATCAGTTGACGGAGTTGCTGACGAATTATGGTCCCATAGGTGCTATCTGGTTTGACGGATGGTGGGATCAGGACCAGAATGAAAAATTCGATTGGGAATTACCGGAGCAATATAGGCTGATTCATAGACTCCAGCCGGGATGTCTTATCGGTAACAATCATCACCAGACACCTTTTGAAGGTGAAGATATTCAGATTTTTGAACGTGATCTGCCCGGTGAAAATTCTGCCGGACTTTCCGGGCAAGATGTAAGCCATCTGCCGTTAGAAACTTGTGAAACAATGAATGGCATGTGGGGATATAAGATTACCGACCAGAATTATAAATCTACGAAGACATTGATTCATTATCTGGTGAAAGCAGCCGGTAAGAATGCCAATCTTTTGATGAATATCGGTCCTCAACCCGATGGAGAACTTCCTGCGGTAGCTGTGCAACGCTTGGCAGAGATGGGAGAGTGGATGAAACAATATGGCGAAACGATTTATGGAACACGAAGTGGTGTAGTTGCTCCGCATGATTGGGGAGTGACAACACAAAAAGGAAATAAACTCTATGTGCATATCCTTGACCTGAAAGACAGGGCTTTATTCCTGCCGTTGACAGACAAGAAAATTAAGAAAGCAGTCTTGTTTAAAGATCAGTCTCCGGTTCGTTTCACAAAGACGAAAGCAGGTGTTTTGCTTGAGTTTGCAGAGGTTCCGAAAGATATTGACTATGTAGTAGAACTGACAATTGACTAATTTTTAGCTAATTCTTCATAAAAGCGAGGGGAAACTATTCTGACATTGGTAGTTTCCCCTTATTTTTGGCAAACAATTTGTTTCAAAGATATAGAGTAATAATTAAAATTGAAAAGTATATGATGTCTTATTGGGTATTATTTATAGGAATCGCTGTTGTCAGTTGGCTGGTGCAGATGAATTTGCAAAACAAATTCAAGAAGTACTCTAAGATTCCTACAGGAAACGGAATGACAGGACGCGATGTTGCTTTGAAGATGTTGCATGACAATGGAATTTATGATGTACAGGTTACACATACGCCGGGACGATTGACCGACCACTACAATCCTACTAACAAAACCGTGAATTTGAGTGAAGGAGTGTATGAAAGTAACAGCATTATGGCGGCTGCCGTAGCGGCTCATGAATGTGGACACGCTGTGCAGCATGCACGTATGTACGCTCCGTTGAAAATGCGTAGTGCATTGGTTCCGGTTGTGAACTTTGCTTCTTCCATTATGACGTGGGTATTGTTGGGTGGTATCTTGCTGGTAAACTCTTTTCCGCAGTTATTGCTGGCAGGTATTATCTTGTTCGCCATGACTACCCTGTTCAGCTTTATCACGCTGCCGGTGGAAATCAATGCAAGTAAACGTGCATTGGTATGGTTGAGCTCATCCGGCATTACTAATTCGTATAATCATGCACAGGCTGAAGATGCTCTTCGTTCTGCTGCTTATACGTATGTAGTTGCTGCATTAGGTTCACTGGCTACATTGGTTTACTACATCATGATCTTCATGGGTAGAAGAGACTAAGAAATGAAAGAGGGAAAAGGCAGGTTTGCCAGCTTCCTTCTATAAAATAAAAAGAGATCCTCCGCAGTCTTTCCGAAGACTATGGAGGATTTTTTTTAATATATGTAAGCATTGCTCGGAAATTTGCAGTAAATTTGCACAATTAAAATTATAAACAGTAATATGATGGCAGCAAAACCAAGTATTCCTAAAGGAACTCGTGACTTTTCGCCGGTAGAAATGGCGAAGCGTAATTATATATTCAATACGATTCGTGACGTATATCATTTGTATGGATTTCAGCAGATAGAGACTCCTTCGATGGAGATGCTTTCTACACTGATGGGAAAGTACGGCGATGAAGGGGATAAACTACTCTTTAAGATTCAGAATTCAGGAGATTATTTTTCCGGGATTACTGACGAAGAATTGTTAAGCCGTAATGCTGCCAAACTGGCAAGCAAATTCTGTGAGAAAGGTTTGCGTTATGATTTGACAGTACCTTTTGCCCGCTACGTGGTGATGCATCGTGATGAAATCACTTTCCCGTTCAAACGTTATCAGATTCAACCGGTATGGCGTGCCGACCGTCCGCAGAAGGGACGCTATCGTGAATTTTATCAATGCGATGCTGATGTTGTAGGAAGTGATTCATTACTGAATGAAGTGGAATTGATGCAGATTGTCGATGCTGTTTTCAGTCGTTTCAATATTCGTGTATGTATTAAGATTAACAACCGTAAGATTCTTTCCGGTATCGCTGAAATTATAGGTGAATCAGATAAGATTGTCGATATTACCGTAGCGATTGATAAACTGGATAAAATCGGTTTGGATAATGTAAATGCCGAACTGAAAGAGAAGGGGATCAGTGATGAGGCTATTGCTAAGTTGCAGCCGATTATTCTTCTTAGCGGTACGAATGCGGAAAAGTTGACAACATTGAAAAATGTATTATCAGCCAGTGAAGTAGGATTGAAGGGAGTGGAAGAAAGCGAATTTATCCTGAATACATTGGAAGCAATGGGCTTGAAGAATGAAATCGAACTTGACCTGACACTAGCTCGCGGACTGAACTATTATACAGGTGCTATCTTTGAAGTGAAAGCATTGGATGTGCAGATTGGCAGTATCACAGGAGGTGGCCGTTATGATAATCTGACCGGAGTATTCGGTATGGCAGGAGTGTCGGGAGTAGGTATCTCTTTTGGTGCAGACCGTATCTTCGACGTATTGAACCAACTCGATCTTTATCCGAAAGAAGCTGTAAATGGAACAGAAATTCTGTTTATCAACTTCGGTGAAAAGGAGGCAGCTTTCTCTATGGCAATTCTGGCTAAAGTGCGTGCTGCAGGTATTCGTGCAGAGATTTTCCCGGATGCATCCAAGATGAAGAAACAGATGAGTTATGCCAATGCAAAGAATATTCCGTTTGTAGCTATTGTCGGTGAGAATGAAATGAACGAAGGCAAAGCAATGCTGAAGAATATGGAGACAGGAGAACAGAATCTTGTTTCAGCAGAGGAGCTGATTGCTGTTGTGAAGAAATAAGCAGTTAATAATTTACTATATATTGTGAGAGTTCGGTATTACACCGGACTCTCTTTTTTTGACTGGGATTTAATACTTTATTTGATCTAGTATGCCATTGAGGAAAGCAATTGCCACTCCATAATTCGTCATAGGAATATGTTGCTCCCGCGCGCGTTCAATACGGCTAAGTACGTATTTACGATTGAACATACATGCTCCGCAATGGATAACGAGAGAGTAAGGAGTCAGGTCCTGTGGAAAGTCGGTTCCGGCTACCATATCAATTTGCAGATTCTCTCCAATTCGTTTCCGTAACAAACGGGGAAGTTTCACTCTTCCTATATCTTCTGAAAGGGGAGCGTGTGTACAAGCTTCCGCTATCAGTACACGTGACGATTCCGTTAGTCCTTCAATGGCAGTTGCACTTTCTACATAATAATGAATATCACCTTTATATCCAGCGAAAAGCACAGAGAAAGAGGTTAGTTCACTTTCCTTTGGCTTCTGTTCATAAATAGTCTTGAAGACCTGTGAATCGGTGACGATTAATTTCGGGGGACGGGCAAGAGCTTGCAGGGTTGCCGAAAACTTGTCAGTGGTACAAGTCACTACGAGACATTTCTTATCCAACAATTCGCGGATAGTCTGCACTTGGGGCAGAATCAGTCTGCCTTTAGGAGCCTGAATATCCTGCGGCATGACCAGAAGTACAAGGTCGTTTTCTGTAACAAGCTCCCCGGTGATACTCTGTTGACCGAAATCTGAAGGTAGTTTTTCGAGAATGGCTTGCCGGATCTGTTCAATTCCTGTCTTTTCTTTGGCACTGATAAGTAATGGGCGTATTTTACATTCTTTCTCAATATACGTAGCTAAGCTATCGCTATTTTCTCGTATATCTATTTTATTCAATATCGGAATGACAGGGATATTTTTCTCTTTCAATAATGCCAGCATCTCCTTTTCATGAGAAAAAGTAGTGTCTCCACATAGTAGCAATGCAATATCCGTTTTCTCGATAGCCTTTAAAGTCCGGCTGATACGCAGCTCCCCCAGTTCTCCCTCATCATCGAACCCCGGAGTATCTATAAACAAACACGGACCAATACCTTGAATTTCCATAGCTTTGGATACAAGGTCGGTAGTCGTTCCCGGAGTATTTGAAACGAGGGCGGTGTCCTGTCCTGTCAATGCATTGATAAGAGAAGATTTACCACTGTTTCGTCTACCGAAAAGGGCTATATGAAGTCTGTTTGCATTTGGAGTATCTGTTAAGTTCATAATTAATAATTTTTTAATGTGCAAATGTGCCAATTGGCTGCGCATGAATGAACTAATTGACATATTAGCACATTGACACATTGGCGTATTATTTAAAATCTAAAATCTCTTTGCCCTGCGGCTATGGCTTTGAGGTTTCGGATAGCTATTTCCCTGATTTTGGGGTTGGGGATCCGGTCTGTTTCTTTTAGAATCAATTCTAATCCTTTCTGGCGGGTATCTTCGGAAGCATAATCTTCCAGATACTCTTTCAGGGTCATCAGTGCATTGGGGCCGCAACAGTTGGCTATCTGGCCGGATTTTACTAATGACATGAAACGGTCGCCTGTCCGTCCTTCTCGGTAACAGGCAGTACAGAAACTGGGGATATATCCGAGTTCGAGCAACCAGTTGACCACTTCGTCCAATGTCCGGGTATCGCTTACGTCAAATTGCGCGGAATTATGGTCGGGTAATTCTGTTTCAGCATATCCGCCTACACTGGTGCGTGAACCGCCGCTGATTTGTGAGATACCCAATTCGAGCACCTTTTTACGTGATTCTTGTGATTCACGTGTGGAAATAATCATTCCCGTATAAGGAACGGCCATGCGGATAACAGCTACAATCTTACTGAATATCTCATCGGAGATTGCATTCGGAAAATCTCCCGCATCAATGTCGTCCGCCGAACAGATACGCGGCACGCTGATTGTATGAGGACCTACACCAAATTTGGCTTCCAGATGTTCGGCATGCATTAACAATCCGATAAAATCATACCGATAAGTATTCAAACCGAAAAGCACACCAATACCTACATCATCGATTCCCCCTTCCATGGCACGGTCCATCGCTTCGGTGTGATAGGCGTAATTACTCTTGGGGCCGGTGGGATGAAGCGCTTCGTAGTTGTCCTTGTGATAAGTCTCCTGGAATAAGATATACGTACCGATACCTGCCTCTTTTAATCGGCGATAATTTTCTACTGTAGTGGCTGCGATATTTACGTTTACGCGGCGGATAGCTCCGTTTTTATGTTTGATACTGTAAATCGTTTGAATAGATTCCAGAATATATTCTATCGGATTTAGTGACGGATGTTCACCCGCTTCAAGAGCGAGCCGCTTATGTCCCATATCCTGCAAGGCAATCACTTCCCGGCGAATTTCCTCCTGCGTCAGCTTCTTGCGTGCAATCGTTTTGTTTTTAGCATGATACGGACAATATACGCAACCATTTACGCAATAGTTTGATAAATAAAGTGGTGCGAACATGACAATGCGGTTGCCGTAAAACTTCTGTTTGATTTCTTTGGCGAGATGAAAGATACGTTCTATCAGGTCAGGTTGGTTACATTCCAGCAGAACAGCTGCTTCCCGGTGCGTCAGTCCTTTGCACAGAGCAGCTTTTTCAATCAGTTGTTCAATCAGGACACGGTTATCCTTATTCTTCTGCGCATATTCCAGCGTATCCAGAATCTCTTCATGATGGATAAACTCTTCTGCTTTTGATGAATCTTTTTGGTATATCATATATTTTCTGTTTTTTCACTATGAGTTGCCCGAATATCACAGATTAAGATTTAATCCGAAATAAATCTTTGTGAATCTGTGCAGTCTGTGGTGCACTTAAAGTCGCCTCTTTCGGTAGAAATCTCGTAACCGATGGCATTCAACTGCTTTTGTAAGGCAGCCAGCCCTTCGGCAGATTCCGCTCCGAGTGAAGCTTTGTCATTGTATAATTCGTATTTTCTTCGCTCCTCCCGGGGAGACAGGTTGGGCATAACCACATTGGCACCTGCTAAAATACCCCGTTCCCTGCCATCAGGAATGAGAGTGGCAAGAGCTGTTGTTGCCGGAATCAATGCGGACGGATGCATCAGGCGGAAGATGGATAATAGAAGAATCGTCTGTTCCACCGTTCCGCTGGGATGTTCTGCAAAAGGCGTGTCATGATGCGGCAGGAAAGGTCCGATGCCAATCATTTCCGGGCGGAGCTTTTTTATAAACAATAGATCCTCAATGATATGCTCTACTGTTTGTCCCGGACTGCCGACCATAATTCCGGTTCCTGTCTGATAACCGATCTCTTTCAAATCCGCTAAACATTGCAGACGTTGTTTGCCGGACATTTCCGCCGGATGCAGTTGCCGGTAATGCAACTCATTATAAGTTTCGTGACGTAACAGATAACGGTTGGCTCCGGCACGGAAGAAACGTTCGTATGCCTCACGTGATTTTTCACCGAGCGACAGCGTAATGGCACAATCCGGATACTCCTGTCTGATACGGGCGACGGTCATTTCTATCTGATCGTCTGTCAGTGCAGGATCCTCTCCTCCTTGTAATACAAAGGTGCGGAATCCCAGTTCATAGCCCTGTTTGCAACAGTCCAGTATACTCTCCCGGCTTAACCGGTAACGTTCGATATTCGGATTTCCTTTTCGAATACCACAGTAATAACAGTTATTCCGGCAGCAGTTGCTGATTTCAATCAGTCCGCGGATATAAATTTTGTTTCCGAAGTGGAGGAGTGTGACTTCCTGCGCCTGTTTATTGATGTAACGCAGATTTTCTGCGTCACATCCGGTCAACAGTTGCCGGAATTCTTCCGGTGTCAGTGTTCTTTCCTGTCGTAGTTTATCGATCCATTGTTTCATAGCTCTCTTTCCGTTTGAGCAGCTCTTGTGCCAGTTGGCGACGTCCCGAAACAATGTCATTATGCGTACTCGGTCCGGTGATACATCCTCCTTCGCATGCCATCACTTCAATAAACTGTCCGGCAGCCTTTCCCGTCTTGGCACAGGCACGCAGCAGAGCGATATTCTTTTTATTGATGTCCGACACTTGTATCGCATTGATTTTCTCCGCTTCTTCTTTCAGATAAGCTTTGACAGCTCCCATCACACCACCTGCCTGTGCAAATCCGTGTGCTTCGCGAACGGAAGTATGTAATACGGAGAACTCCTGCATTTGTTCCAGCTGAATGTCCAGCCCGTCGAGAATCGAACCGATTTCTTCGAACGTCAGGATATAATCCACAGCTTCATCGCGGCGTACTTCTTTTCGTTTTGCTACGCAAGGACCGACAAATACAATCTTAGCATCCGGATGCTTTTCTTTGGCAATCCGTGCGGTATAGTACATCGGTGATCCGGTGGTAGAAACATAAGGTTTCATATCCGGAATATGTTTCTCTACCAGTTCGATATAAGAAGGACAACAGGAAGTTGTCATAAACTTCTGACCCTCTTCCAACTTCTCCAACAACTCGTGAGCTTCATTGCTAGTGGTTGACATGGCGCCTTCGGCCACTTCGATCACATCGGTAAATCCTATTTCTTTGAAAGCACCGTATACTTGTCCGATGGAAGTCTTGAACTGTCCCAAAATAGATGGAGCAATGATGGCAACCATCTTTTCTCCTTTCCGGATCCGTTGCAATACATCGAACGTTTGCGAGATTTCGAAGATAGCACCGAACGGACAAGCATTCATGCATTTTCCGCAATAGATACATTTGCTTTCATCAATATATTCTATACCATGTTCATCTTTACTGATAGCCTTTACCGGACAAGATTCTTCACAAGGTACGGGAATATATACAATAGCGTGATAAGGACAACTTTTGTGACAAATACCGCAACTGACACACGTGTCATGGTCAATCATTGCCTGACCGTTTTTCTTGAAACGTATCGCATCCTTGGGGCAGTTCATATAACAGCTACGTGCCACACATCCGCGGCAAAGGTTGGTTATTTCATAATTGATTTGTATGCAGGAAGAACAGGCCTCATCGATGACGCACATGATATTCTCCTTTTCCGGTTCGGGGCGGCTCAATGCCAGTCGTGCATATTCGGAAAGCGGGGTAACTTCGTCGTGTTCGTCTGTCATATCCAGACCCATCAAGGGAAAAGTCTTGTATCTCCACACCGCACGTTCTTTGTGTATACAACAACGTCCTACAGGTTTTGATTTTCGTGGACTCAACTCAATCGGGAGCCGGTCTATCTTTTCCACTAATTCATCGTTTTTCCAGAGTCTGACAAGGTCCGCCAGCAATTTATGCCGGACAATCATAATATTATTCGTAAATGCCATATTGTAATAAAAGGTTGTTAGTTGGTGCAAAGATACGAACACTATTTCAATATTTAAGTTTTTTGAAACATTCTTGTAACTTTTTTGTAGCCTTCGCGTGCTATCTTTGTGGTGGACAAAAAATAAGAGGAGGCAGAGTTATGAATAGCAGTATTTTTGAACAGCGCAGTCGTTTTGCCATGATTGGTGCATTGATGGTTATTATCAGCCTGATGTTTTTATTCTACATGGGAAGTTCTTTGGTAAGCTCTACCAAAAAATATCTGGAGCAGATACATGAGATAGAGATCACTTGTATCGACACGGACGAATAAAAACAAGCAACCGGAAGGATAGGATAATCCGGAGGAAATTTGTATTTTTGCCGGAAGAAAAAACAGACCTTATGGAAGAAAAGAATAAAGCTTGGAAAACGGTGAGTAGCAAATATTTATTTCGCCGTCCATGGCTGACTGTGCGTTGCGAAGATATGCTACTTCCCAATGGTAACCATATCCCCGAATATTATATCCTTGAGTATCCCGACTGGGTAAATACCATTGCCATTACCAAAGACGGTAAATTCGTTTTTGTCCGCCAGTACCGTCCGGGAATCGAACGAACTTGTTATGAACTGTGTGCCGGTGTCTGCGAGAAGGAAGATGCTTCGCCATTGGTGTCCGCCCAGCGTGAATTGTGGGAAGAAACGGGCTATGGAAAAGGAAACTGGCAAGAGTATATGGTGATTTCCGCTAATCCGAGCACTCATACCAATCTGACCTACTGCTTTCTTGCCACAGACGTAGAACTGATAGATCATCAACATCTTGAAGATACTGAAGATATCACTGTACATCTGCTCACATTGGAAGAAGTGAGAAGCCTGCTAGATAAGAACGAAATTATGCAAGCACTGAATGCTGCTCCATTATGGAAATATATCGCAAATCTGTAATTGTGTTTGGAATTCTGTAGAGAAATAATAACTTTGGAGAAAAATTAAATCATTTTATTATGAAAACAGTTTTATGGAGTATTTTTTGTTTGTTTCTCTCCGGATGGGGAAGTATGCAAACGGCATCAGCGCAGGACTTGAAAGAGATGGAAAAGAACTTGTCTGCCATCAACGAGGAATTGAGTCAAAAGACAAAAGAATATAGTTGGCAGCTTGCAGCGGCTTACGCGGATTACTGTGAAGCAAACAATAAATATATAAGTTGGAACGATTTGCCTTATCTGCAACAGGTTGTCGAATATGAGCGTCCTGCTTCTTTGGAAACTTTCCGGTTGGAGCATAAGGCTGCAAAAGACGAGTTGGATAAGTTTTTAAATACATATAAGGAATATAGGGATCTCAAGAAGAAACAGACTGAAGCAGTGACCAAGGAACAGAAAGATGCTGTATCTGCAGCCTTTGCTGCTTTTTGGAAAAAGTTGAGAAGCGAAGAAAATTCTTATAAAGATTTATATTACGCCGAACGAAAAGCGATCTGCAAATATAGATCGGAGGCCTTGCGGCATGTAATTGCCCATTATAAGGAAGAAAAACAGGAAGTTCCTACTTCTTTTATAAAATATTCAGAACGGTCTTATTTATTGCAGAAAGGTTCTGCTTTGGAGTTGATGCAGAAAGAAATAAGTGCATTGGAAAGTGTGCAGAGAGAACTTGTACGGAATATAACGAGAGCAAAGTATGGCTTGAATGAGACTGAAGAGAAATAAAAGAGAATTTTACACACGCTTGATAAGATAATACGGGATAATCCCTTTTTATGCTGGAGGTCTGGACTGAAAAGTTCAGGCCTCTTTATCTTTCCCCTCAAGTATATATAGAAAAGTTTCTTTTCTCCCTATGCAAACTTCCTTTGCATGGGAAGTAAACTTATTAAGGTTATAGGGTAATCTATAAACGCAACTTGCGTTTATAGATTGAAGTAAAGGGGAAGTAACTTTGCCCGGTAGGGAAAGCAAGTTCTCTCCTTATCGAAAAGAAGTTTTCTAATAATACTTTGAACGATAGATAGTGAGGATTCGGACAGGGATGTATGTTTGTTCAGCGCTATTCCAATACAAAAATAATAGTCTCATTTACAGGTGCCCAGTCATAGATAAACTTGGCGTGGGAAGTCGCGTTTCGTACACACATATGCGAACGCGGTGTCGTTCCCAACGACGGACTATATTCAATCTGCGTCTTGCGGGGAGCATTGATCGGTACTCCATGGATATAGGCCCCATCTGTGAAACGGCTGGCATAAGGCGCATAACCTCCCGTTTCTTTCGAACCGTCTTTTAAAAATACCATCTTTACTTTCTTTTCCTGTAAAACAAACATACCTAACGGAGTTTCCTGTGCATATGGCGGCAGATGACGTCCCGTAGTGGAAGGATTCATACTGCGAACCACCCATTGACCTTTTCCGCTACGTTCGAGAGAAGTGATGTTCTGATTGTGGCGGTCTATGAAAATAGCTTTGTTAAAAACAACCGTATCTCCGATTACTTTGACATACTTTTTAGGAATCATCCATTCATCTCCGGTAAACACCGGTTCTGCTTTAATGAATTTTTCTCCATTTTCGATGAAACGGGTCAGTTCTCCATCCTGCCCGTAACGTTCGGGTACCAATGTGTCAGTCAGCAAATAAAGTGGAACGGATTGATAACGTTCTATACCGAGTGTATCTGCCACTCGTCCGTAAGCATTTCTTTTGAAACTTCTCACCAGTGGCGCTTCTCCATTCCTGTTTTTGTAATTCTGGAGAATTGCCCACGTGGAAGGCTGCAACTGTATATTTTCGAGTAAGGCCAGCTGTTCTTTGATTTTATCCCATTGAAACTGCCGGGTAGTGTCTTTATAAGGATAGATATCATCCAATGTATATTGGTCGTACAACAAATCTTTAGTGATTTGTATCTGCTCTGCTGTGAGTTTTTTATCAACTGGTTTAACTTCGGGTTGAACTATTGTATCTTGCAACAGCGAGTCTGTTTGTTGTCCGTGTACAGGAGGAATCTCTCCTGAACGCGAAGTGCAGGAGTAGAAAACGCAAGAGGCGATGATGAGGCCGGATGCTATTCTATTCATATTATTTATATAGTGCATTTGATGGTTCGTTTACGAATATACGTCATTATAAGGAATAATCCTTTTGTTTTGTTTAAAAAGTGGGAGACAAATATACTTTTTTGCCATACAATGCAAGTTGTCAGTCATTTTGTCAGTCAAATTCTGACAAAGAATCATTTATTTACTTTGGCACGCTTTTCGCAATAACTTTAGCGTTCCGCCTGAAAAATGGCGGATAATATCTACTATTAAATGTATAACTAAAATATAACAAGTAACTATGAACATTAAACCATTAGCAGACAGAGTGCTTATCCTCCCTGCACCTGCAGAAGAAAAAACAATTGGTGGTATCATTATCCCTGATACAGCAAAAGAAAAACCTTTGAAGGGTGAAGTTGTGGCAGTAGGTCACGGTACGAAAGACGAAGAAATGGTATTGAAAGTAGGCGATACAGTTCTTTATGGTAAATATGCCGGAACAGAACTTGACGTTGAAGGTACTAAATATCTGATCATGCGTCAGAGCGATGTTCTCGCTGTTTTGGGTTAATTAATAATAGTAAATAAATCTTTAAATAGTAAATAAAGAAATGGCAAAAGAAATATTATTCAATATCGATGCCCGTGACCAATTGAAAAAAGGTGTCGATGCTTTGGCAAATGCAGTAAAAGTAACTCTGGGCCCGAAAGGACGTAACGTTATCATCGAGAAGAAATTCGGTGCTCCGCACATCACAAAAGATGGTGTGACAGTGGCAAAGGAAATCGAATTGTCAGATGCTTACCAGAATACTGGTGCACAGTTAGTAAAAGAAGTTGCTTCTAAAACAGGTGACGATGCCGGTGACGGTACAACTACTGCAACAGTTCTTGCACAGGCTATCGTAGCTGAAGGTTTGAAAAACGTAACTGCCGGTGCTAGCCCGATGGATATCAAACGTGGTATCGACAAAGCCGTTGCCAAAGTGGTAGAATCAATCAAGGATCAGGCTGAAACTGTAGGTGACAACTATGACAAGATCGAACAGGTTGCCACTGTATCTGCAAATAACGACCCGGTAATCGGTAAATTGATTGCTGACGCTATGCGTAAGGTTTCTAAAGACGGTGTGATCACTATCGAAGAAGCAAAAGGAACAGATACTACTATCGGTGTAGTAGAAGGTATGCAGTTCGACCGTGGCTATTTGTCAGCTTACTTCGTGACAAATACGGAAAAGATGGAATGTGAGATGGAGAAACCTTACATCCTGATCTATGACAAGAAGATTTCTAACCTGAAAGATTTCTTGCCTATCCTCGAACCGGCTGTACAGACAGGTCGTCCGCTGTTGGTCATTGCAGAAGATGTAGATAGCGAAGCGTTGACTACATTGGTAGTAAACCGTCTGCGTTCTCAATTGAAGATTTGTGCTGTGAAAGCTCCGGGCTTCGGTGACCGTCGTAAAGAAATGCTGGAAGATATCGCTATCTTGACAGGTGGTGTTGTTATCAGCGAAGAAAAAGGTTTGAAACTGGAACAGGCTACCATCGAAATGTTGGGTACTGCTGACAAAGTTACAGTTACTAAAGACTATACAACTGTTGTAAACGGTGCAGGTAACAAAGACAGCATCAAGGAACGTTGCGAACAGATCAAAGCACAGATTGTAGCAACTAAGTCTGACTATGACCGTGAGAAATTGCAGGAACGTCTGGCTAAATTGTCAGGTGGTGTGGCTGTTCTCTATGTAGGTGCTGCTTCTGAAGTAGAAATGAAAGAAAAGAAAGACCGCGTGGACGATGCTTTGCGTGCAACTCGTGCTGCTATCGAAGAAGGTATCATCCCGGGTGGTGGCGTAGCTTATATTCGTGCAATCGACACTATCGAAAATATGAAGGGTGACAATGCTGACGAAACAACCGGTGTTGAAATCATCAAGCGTGCTATCGAAGAGCCACTTCGTCAGATCGTTGCTAACGCTGGTAAAGAAGGTGCGGTAGTTGTTCAGAAAGTACGTGAAGGCAAAGGTGACTTTGGTTACAATGCTCGTCTGGATATTTACGAAAACTTGCACGCTGCCGGTGTAGTGGACCCTGCTAAGGTTGCTCGTGTAGCTTTGGAAAATGCAGCTTCTATCGCTGGTATGTTCCTGACTACTGAATGTGTAATCGTAGAAAAGAAGGAAGATAAGCCAGAAATGCCGATGGGTGCTCCCGGAATGGGAGGCATGGGCGGAATGATGTAATTCCGGCTTTCGCTTAGAAATATATAATTAAGGATAAGAACCACTTTCCCTGATAGGGGAGGTGGTTCTTTTTTTGGTATTCCTGCAACATCTCTGCCTTCAATTTGTTCGATTGTTGAAATACTCCTATATTTATTGTCTAATTTATTAATAAATCGTGAGATGTTGAAAGTAGTAACATTTATGAAGCAAGTAGCCCGTGGGCTACAGATGGGGGGAAACTTTGGTACTGCTCATGTATACCGTAGCAGTCTCAATGCCATCATTGCTTATTGTGGGAAAGAGGATTTCACCTTTGATGAGGTGAATCCGGAGTGGTTAAAAGGGTTTGAAGTACATCTTCGTAGTCGTGGTTGTAGCTGGAATACCGTCTCCACTTATTTGCGCACGTTTCGTGCAGTTTATAACCGTGCCGTTGATCTTCGTAAGGCACCTTATATTCCTCACCTGTTCCGTTCTGTTTATACAGGCACTCGTGCCGATCATAAACGTGCGTTGGGTGATGAGGATATAAAGAGGGTATTTGTCAAGTTGTCACAGACTTTACCTTGTTCGCAGTCGCTGCGTAAGGCACAGGAATTCTTTATCCTAATGTTTTTATTGCGTGGTTTGCCATTTGTCGATCTCGCCTATTTGCGTAAAAGTGATTTACGTGATAATGTGATTACGTATCGCAGGCGTAAGACAGGACGCACCTTGTCTGTGACACTGACCGCGGAAGCGATGGTTTTGGTAAAGAGGTATATGAATCGTGACAGTTCTTCTCCTTATCTGTTTTCTTTGTTGAAAAGCCGTGAAGGTACTCGGGAAGCTTATCGTGAATACCAGTTGGCATTGCGCACATTCAATCGTCAGTTGATGTTGTTGGGCGAATTGTTGGGACTGGGTGATAGGTTGAGTTCCTATACTGCACGCCACACCTGGGCTACGACAGCTTATTATTGTGAGATTCATCCGGGTATTATTTCCGAAGCGATGGGGCACTCTTCTATCACTGTGACTGAAACGTATTTGAAGCCTTTCAGGAATAAGAAAATTGATGAAGCTAATAAGCAGGTAGTTGATTTTGTTAAGCGGTCTATTTGTGGATTAACCGCTTGATAAATAGTCTGTTACTTTATAGGTAACGGGAGTAATACCGATGCAAATATGAGCATATTTCTTAAAACAACCAAACGAAATCGCACATTTTTTCTAATAAAGCACTCAAAAGGAGAACACAAGCATATAAAACACGTGGATTCTTTGTATTAGGGCTTGTTAACCTCTAAATTTTGCACAAGATTTCCCTCCCCTCTACCGTTTCCTTGAGGTAGGGGTTAAAAAGTTTCATTGCATATTATATCCTTTTCTAGTATTGACTACTCTCAAAGAGCAGGCACAGAGGTTCTTCCGTTACCTATAAAGTAACGGGCATGCTATTATTGAAACTTAGTGTTTAATAATATATTATTAATGTAATTTTTAAGTAGTTATGAAAAGAAAATTTGTAAAAGTGATGTTCTTCGGGGCGTTGGCACTTTCTACTGTCACCTATGTAGGCTGTAAAGACTATGATGATGACATCGACAATCTGCAGACACAGATTGACGCAAACAAAGCTAGCATTGCCGAGTTACAGAATTTTGTGAAAGAAGGTAAATGGGTAACCGCTGTAGAACCAATTACTGATGGATTTAAAATAACTTTTAATGATGGTAAGAGTTATTCTATCGTAAGTGGTGCTGCAGGGGCAAGTGGTACAAAGATTGAGATTGATCCTACTACAAAGAATTGGATTATTGATGGGGAGGACACTGGTATTTGTTCTGAAGGACAGAAAGGTGATAAAGGAGATCAGGGCGACAAAGGTGACCAAGGAGATAAGGGTGACCAAGGTGACAAAGGAGAACAAGGAGATAAAGGGGAAGATGGAAAATCGCCACGTATATCTGCTGATGGCTTTTGGGAAGTTTGGGATGCAGAATCTGGAGAATATAAAAAGACAGAATATGAAGCAGCTTCTCATATCTATGTGACAGCTGATCCTGAAAATCCATTGGTTTGGATATTGAATGTTCTCAATAACGAAACTAAAGAATGGGAAAAGGTTTCTATGCCGAAAGCTGCTCGTATCACTAGTATACGTGCACTTGGCGAAAAAGATGGAAAGGTAGATTTGGGTTCTACTCAAGCTATAGCTACTTTACTCTATGGAGTCGTTGAAGAAGAAAAAGGAGTTACTTTTAATGAAATAACATATCCGAAGGGTACATTCCTTTCTGCCAGAGGTAGTGTAATTTATGCTATGATTAATCCGGTAAATCTGGAACTTAAAGATATACAATCTTATGAAATCGGCTTGACTGATTCTAAAGGTAATACAAATTTTGTTGTATCGGCTATTGATGCGAATATGAGTGAGACTGCTCTGACTCGTGCTGAAAGTACAGCAAATAAAGGCCTTTATAATTTGACAATAAAGTTTGCAGAAGGAGTGGATCCGGATAATTTGAAAGATGATATTGCTTATGCACTAACAACAAAAGATGCATGGGGCAATGAAATCATTTCTCAATATGATGTGAAAGTTACGACAGACGAAACGGAGAAAAAGATTGATAATAAAGAACTGACGAAGCCTTTCAAAACTGTTTATTATTTAGATGAATTGGTTGGTGAACAATTAAATGACGTAGTCGATTATAACTATAGCATCAAAGATGAAGATCTTAAAAAACTCGATGCTACATTCGATAAAGATAATAAAACAATTATCGCTAATAAGGAGGGATCATTGACTGTTATTATCAATTATCTTACTACTGCAGGAAAGAAATACGAGGAAGCTAATGGTGCTAGGTTGGATTTAACATTTGAATATAAGTCAGAAGAAGCTCAAATTGCAGATATGACTTGGGTTGTAAATGGTGATAACCTTACAGCAACTTCAGAGATTGTAGGTCCTTCAGTAGATATCATAAAGGAAAAGATCGCTCGTATTGACTGGAAAATTGCTTATACTGACGGTAAAGTCGAAATCAATGGACAGAAAAACTTGGAATATGTAGACGACGATGAAAGTATTACTTTAGCTTTGGAAGGCTTGGATAAAGATGGAAATAAAACAGAAGAGGCTGATAAGATCGTTAAATATGTGATTAAAGCTACATTTAAGCCTACTAAGATTGCTGCAGTTTCTCATACCGCGACTGTTAAATTCATTAATAATGCCCCTGATGAAGGTTTGAATAACGATGTTTTGTATGAGACATCTTTCACTATTATGATAGATCAGCAAGATAGCAAATTGTTCAAATTTGAACGTGCAGAATCTTACTTTAGCAATGATAATGCAACGGCTTATGGTAAAGCTGAAGATGGGGAAATTTCTTATGATCTTTATACTTTGTATAAGAGTACAACAGCTCTTGCAAATGGTAAGCAGTATATAACATTTACTGAGGAAAGACCTTCCAAAGTCGAGAACAATCAAGAAAAGTATGCTCCTGCATGGTTGGATAAAGTTGATGAACCGACAGCAAATTCTGTTATTGCAGTTGAAACTTTTGGCAATTGGGGTGGTGCTTATGATAGTCGTTATATTACTGCATCTTATGCTCCGTTCGGTAACCCTCTATTGAATGCTATTAAGGATAGATTCAACTTAACAGTGAAATCTGAAATATTTGAAGGAATTTTCGAGTATATAGGAGAAGAGGGCACTAAGGATAAGCCATTTGAAGTAGATGGAGGACATTCACAGGATTTGTTAGCGGAAAATTTCAAGAAAGAAGATGCTTACGGAAAGGAATATCTGTTTGACGATTCTAGAATTAAATCTGTAACACTTAAACTTGCAAATCAGAATGCAAAAGATTACTTGAAGTTAAGTACTACGGACTTTATTTCAGCTGAAGAGGGAATAGTTGTAATCTCTAAGAAAGATTCTGCAACTCCGATTGTTAATCCTCCTGTATGTGAAATCAATGTTGAGATTACTGACGAATGGGGTAAGACAACGATTGAGACGATCTTTGTGAAAGTAATTAAGTAAGACTATAAATAATACTTATATGTAAGGTCTTAACCTTTCAAAAAGATATATTATATACAAAAAGGTAGATAGAAAGTTGTGTTTGTGAAAGTACAACTTTCTAATAAACCTACCTTACCAAAAGGGATACCTCCCTTATTTCCCACAGGTATCCCTTTTTTTTGTCTCATTACATCTTCTTATTTGCACTAGAACCAATTTACTAGTCCCTTATTTCCCTATAGATTAAGGAGATGTTTTGAGAGTATAGAAAGCCCGGGCTTGCGAAAGTCCGGGCTTTTTGCATTCTTTTGTCTTTGGAACATCTTAGCCGTTTCCTTTGTTTGTTCATGCGAGGTATTTCCATTGATGGGATAATACTCGTATATTTATCGTCTAAATTATTAATAAATTATGAGATGTTGAAAGTACTAGCATTTATGAAGCAGGTAGCCACTGGGTTACAGATGGAGGGAAACTTTGGGACTGCACATGTTTATCGTAGTAGTCTGAATGCCATCATTGCTTATCGTGGGAAAAAAGATTTTGTTTTTAGTGAAGTGACTTCGGAGTGGTTGAAAGGGTTCGAAGTATATCTTCGCAGTCGTGGATGTAGTTGGAACACCGTTTCCACCTATTTACGGACCTTTCGTGCGGTTTACAATCGTGCGGTCGATCTTCAGAAGGCTCCTTATGTTCCTCATTTGTTTCGTTCGGTTTATACCGGGACGCGAGCTGACCATAAACGTGCGTTGGGTGATGAGGACATGAAGAAGGTATTTACTAAATTATCTCGTACATCGGGTGTACCATTAGCGGTATATCAGGCGCAGGAGCTATTCATCCTGATGTTTTCGCTTCGTGGTATGCCGTTTGTCGATCTTGCTTATTTGCGTAAGAGTGATTTGCGCGATAATGTAATAACGTATCGCAGGCGTAAAACAGGGCGGCCATTGTCGGTGACATTGACTCCGGAAGCAATGGCTTTGGTAAAGAAATACATGAATCGTGATTCTTCTTCTCCTTATTTATTTCCGTTGTTGAGAAGTCGTGAAGGGACCAAAGAGGCTTATCGCGAATATCAGCTTGCATTACGTAGCTTTAACCAGCAGCTGATGTTATTGGGTGAATTGCTCGGATTGGGAGATAAACTTAGTTCGTACACCGCCCGTCATACCTGGGCTACGACGGCTTATTATTGTGAAATTCATCCGGGTATTATTTCTGAAGCGATGGGACATTCGTCTATCACCGTCACTGAAACCTATCTGAAACCTTTCAGGAATAAGAAAATTGATGAAGCAAATAAGCAAGTTCTTGATTTTGTGAAGCGTTCAGTGACAGGTGTAAGTGCTTGAAAACTATTCTGTTACTCTGTAGGTAACGGGAATGAATATCGGTGCAAATATGAGCATATTTCTTAAAACAACCAAACGAAATCACACATTTTTTCTAATAAAGCATTCAAAAGTAGAACTAGAACAAATAAAACACACGGATTCTTTGTATTAGGGCTTTGTTAACTTCTAAATTTTGCAAAAGATTTCCTTCCCCTCTACTGCCTTTCAGAAGCAGGGGTAAAAAAGTTTCATCACATTTAGTATCATTTTTCAGTATTGACTACTCCAGAAGAGCAGGCACAAAGGTTTCTCTGTTACCTACAGAGTAACGGGTTGTGCTATTATTGAAACTTAGTGTTTAATAATATATTATTAATGTAATTTTTAAGTAGTTATGAAAAGAAAATTTGTAAAAGTGATGTTCTTCGGGGCGTTGGCACTTGCAGTTAGCACAGCAGTGACAAGTTGTAAGGACTACGATGATGATGTTAAAAATTTGCAGGAGCAAATTGATAAGATTACATCTACAAGTCCGGTCAGCTCGGAAGAATTGAAAGCGGCTGTTGATAAAGCTAAAAGTGAATTGACAGAACTGTTGAACAAGAAAGCTGATATTACAGCTTTGGAAAAAGAAATTCAAGATTTGAAAGATGCCTTAGCTAAAGGGGGAGATGAAGCTTTATTGGCAGATCTTGCAAAACAGTTGGCAGACAAGACTAATTTGTTGACATGGGAGAATCTTAAGACTGATGAAACCATTGCTAAATTAAAAACGGATATTGATGCTTTAAATAAAGTATCATCAACTTTGGATGCTTTGGTAAAAGCAGAGCAAAAATATAAAGAATCAGGTGATTTAAGTGGATTTGACAACACAAGCTTCGATGCATTAATCAATAATAGCATTAAAGAGGCAATAGAGAAAGAGGGTGATATTGCTGCATATGTTCAAGGTGTAGTACAGAAAGCTACTTTAGCTGATTTTAAAGCTATCAATAATGAAGTTTCTACTTTGACAGGTGGTGTTTGGAAATCCATGGAAGCATTTATTACAGATTGCTATACTCTTTTATATGATAAAGAAGATGGTATTCTGGCTAGATTGACAGAACTGGAAAAGTTGCAAGAAGCTGTAGATGCCTTCATTAAAGAGAATGATAATTACGAGAAGTATGCTGATATTCTAAACCAAATTGAAGCATCCAGACAGGCTTTGACTGCGTTGAGTCTTCCTGCAGGTAGTAAAAATCTAACAGAAGCAATTGAGGCTATAATAAAAGCACAATTAAAAGAAGAAGATTCGTCACTTGCTAGCTTAAAGAAAGAACTTCAAGATGAGATCAATGCTATCAAGAAGATGGTGCAAAGCGTATCATTTGTTCCTAAGACATCCGATAGAATAGTAAACTTTACTACGTTGTATGCTAAATCAAAAGCGGCAGATGCCAATTATGGAACAATTACTCTTGATGGTGCTTCTACTCAAGAAGTTATGTTCCGTATTTCTCCTGCTGATGCTGCTGAATCATTTGTAGACAATTATGATGTGACTTTTAGTGCAGATAGAGAAATGACGAGAGCTGTGCAGGTAGATCAGTTTGTGGTAGTTGATAAGCCAGTTGTAGATGGTGGCTTAGTAACTTATACAATTAAGTCTAATGCTACAAAGAGCTTTGCTGTGTGTATGCACGTAGTTACTAAAGAAGATAAAGTAGAAACATTAGGTAAAACAGATATTACTTCTGATTATTTCGCAGCTATTGTTGGAAAGAAGTATTTGGTAGATGCATATTATAAAGCAAATTCTGGTACTGATGTAGATATGGAACTTCCTTATGATGTTAAAGATGGCAAGGCAGAATATAACGATAAAGGTCGTGTTGTATTGTCTGTATCTAATAGTGCAGATGGAACTACTCCGTCAGAGGTTGAATTGTCTGAATATCCGGGCTTTGATCCAAAATCTTTGACTACAACATTTAGTGTAGTTAATGACACTTACTTCAAGGTTAGTGGTACTGCTGTAATGCTGAATGCCTATGAGACTCCAAGTTATATTGGCCAAGTTACAGATGTTAATGCGAAAGTGACTGCTGCAGGCTTCTATACTCCTGCTGCTGATAAGAAGATTGGTACAGTGACTGTTACTAAGACAACTAAAAAAGCTACTATTGATTATGGTAAGATTGAACCTGCAACTTGGAGTAATGACGCACAAACTGTTGCAGCTTCGAAATTCCCATTGAATAAGATTTATGATGCTGAAGACGTGAAGTTGACTCTTACTGAATTCCAAGCTTTGACAGGTGAAGTAGTGAAAGAAGCAAATGATAAAGTTTATTTTGCTATTTCTACAGATCCTTCTTCTAAAAATGAATTAACAGCTGTCATTGCAGCACAAACTCCTGCCGGTGTTTATCCTATTAAGGCTAAATTTACTTCTGATGGTAGAGAAATTATAGTTACTGCTACTATTACAGTACAAAACCCTGAAATTGCAGAGTTGGCAGTAGATAAATATCTTTGGGGTGGAACAGCAACAGCTGGTAAAGTTGGATTTACTCCAACACTGGATCAGGAAGAAAAACCATCTTCTATTACTTTGAGCTATGACTTATCTAAGCTGTTTACTAACTATTCTGCTGTGCAGGTAGCTGTTACTGGTGTTACAGGTGCTACTTTGAAAATTGATGTTCCTAATTGGGATAAGATTAAAGGTATTAGCTATAGTGAACCGACATTGACATTTAAGAAGGATGAATATACAGGTAAGACTACAGATGGAAAAGATGCGAAAGTACAAATCGTTGCTACAGTGTCTTTAGCGGGTACGACTACACCTCTTCAGAAATTAACAGCTGATGTAAATATCAATGATATTAGTGGTTCTTGGGTTGCTGGTAAGAAAGCAGTAGAACTGAACAGCAAGGCTGGTGTTTATCCTTTGGCCGATGGATTTAGTTGGAATGATATGAGAGGTAAAGCTATGTGGAAAGATGGTAGTCAGGTAGATGACCAAGTTGAGTTTGGCACAGCTACTCCACTCGCTATTTATGGTCTGACTGCTCCTTCATTCAAATTTGTAGATGCTAAAGGCAAAGATACAACTTGTCCATACTTAACAGTTGGTAATGATGGTAAGTTGTCATTTACAACTACTGGTAAAGGATATAATTTCCAAACTGATTATACCGCTTACGTAATGATTGTTGCTAGCTCACAATGGGGTACAATTACTAATTATGCAAATAATAATGTAATAACAGTAACTATACCTGCTAATGTGAAGTAAAACAGATAAAACCCTTCTTCACCTTGTGTGAAGAATACGCCGAGAAGAAACAGAGTGAAGGATTTGGCTTGTGAAAGTCAATCCTTCCAATTCTGTTCTTCTTATAGAAAGGGATACCTCCCTTATTTCCCACAGGTATCCCTTTTTTTATTTCATAACATCTCCTTATTTGCACTAGAACCAATTTGCTAGTCCCTTATTTCCCTATAGATTAAGGAGATGTTTTGAGAGTATAGAGAGCCCGGGCTTGTGAAAGTCCGGGTCTTCTCATTATTAATTTATTTATCGGATTGAATACGATGAAAGTCTTTATCATACAGTCCTACAAGTAAGTTTTGTCCTTTATCATTCACTTTCAGTCCGCCATACATGGCTTTTTGATAAAGAGTATCTTGTCCCTCTTCAAAGAAGAAAGATTCGGCACCGAGGAAGAGCCTGTGATGTACTATTTTATATTTGATGACCAGTTCACCGCTGTTTACCGGTTCTAAAGTGTTTTGCAGTCGCACTATTTCTCCTACCTGATTACTGTCAGTTCGAAGTACGGCATAACCGCGTGTGGCAGTTTGTTCGTCTACCAGAGCTGATGAGGCTTCCTGGTAGTTAAGTCTCATATAGTCTCCTTGCATGAGAGAGCGGGGATCGACAGGAACTAACTGTAACAAAACCAACTGTCCGTCTTTCAATATCTGCTCTTTCTTATAAACCGACCAGTTGAAATACCCTAGTAACAGTATCAGGTTTACGATAATCAATATTCGGCTATATTTTTTCATGTCTTGTTCTTTTTTGAGTGAAGAAATACCAGGCTGCAATACATGCAATTCCGATGAAGAAAAGCGTAATGGATTTGGTGAGCAGGCTCAAATTCAAATCATAATAGTATTTGGAAACGGCATAGATAAAGAGAAGAAGTGCAGCGGCACACTCTGCTCTATAACCATAATGAAAACATATTAAAATCAGTAACAAACTGCCGGATAAATAAGGAGCAAATACAGTAGGCAGACAGATGATAATACAAAGAACGTAGATACCAATCTGATTCACCGGATTGTCGACTTTCATGACTTGCATGATTTGTTGAATTATGATAAGAAGTCCTACCCATATACAAACGGACGATATGCCCGATACGAGCCAGCTATTTGTTTCCGATACCAGATAATTGATTGATAATCCTCCCAGTGAGACGATACTGGATATAAATAAACCGGCATGAAACGGTCTGTATTTAAAAAAGTAATTCCCCCTCTCTATCCACTCAAACAGCTTTACTTCGAAGATATTGATAAATAGAAATGCTCCAAGGATAGGGATTACTGCTATTTGCAGGGGATAAAACGAAGAAAAGACATAGGCAATTTCTCCAAATAAAGATATATTAAACAGAATGACTGAAAGAAAGGGGAGAATGAATCCTCTTGATAAAAAGAAAGTGAGTATACTGATTATTATAAGTATAAAGAAGAGGGCATGAATATTAGCACTCATGCTAAAGCCTGCCAATACGCATCCTGCTATATATAAAGTGATGTTCATCGCATCCAGAAAAGGCCGGACAACGACGCGGCTGATTGTTAACGTAGTAATGATTAACAAAATTCCTATAATCAGACTGGAAATCTCGGATTGAATGATTCTGGCAAGTGCCAGAAATCCCAGAAAGAAAATAGCCGTCAGGATTCCCCCGATAATGGATACGACTTGAATAGTGAGGTTATGCTTCTGTGCCATACCATTGCTTTTTTAGATGAAGAATGATGTAAATAAGTAAAGTTGTCCCGGTGATGACAATAATTCCTCCATAGAAGAATATCTGAACATCCCTAAGATCACTTTTAGATATGAATGTAGTCAATAAAATCATTAATGTGGCAAAAGGAATGATAGCGAGATAGAACAGACTCTTTTCTTTCCATCCGTACCAAAGTCCCGCTGCGAATAGAAGGACAGTAGTTATGAGAGGAACAGATAATATGGTATAATCATCACAGATGGCCGCCATTAACAGAAAGCTGGTGTGTAGAATGGTAGCCAACGAAAGAAGACTGACAAACCAACGATTGTTTCTGTTCAAATGACCTTTTGCACTCATCCATTCCGTAATAATAGTTGCCACGGCACATATCCAGGTTACTGCATTACCCAATAGAGTTATTTCCCAAGAGCCATAGCCGGCAATTTGTATATTATACAGCCATATCGTAGTACAGAGTAATCCGATGAACGTCAGCCATAACGGAGCGAAGCGGATAGCAATCGCCCAGAGAATGGTGAAAAGAGTCCATCCCAGAAAGAGATCGTAAGCATCGGCCCCTGTTTGGTAAATTTGTCCGAAGACAGCGAAAAGCGTACCTATCAGAAATGTAGCTCCGGTGAGGAGAATTTGTTTGACGAGCTTACTCCAACGGGTAAATGTAGCGAGCAGGACAGAGACTACTAATAATACTTCTACCATTCCTAATTTGGCAAATTTAGGTAGTTCATCCCAGTTATAGGCAAAAAAGAAGACGATGCCTGCCACTGTAAAGCCAACGCCCACTGCCAATAAAAAAATAGAAAGGAATTGATTCCACTGTTTTTTATCTGCATGTAGAGCTTGTCGGGATAAAGGCGAAAGGTCGGGCTTTTCCATGTGTTTTTACTTTTTGATAATTGCAAACATAAGAAAATAAAATGATTTCCACTTCAAGATAGACTATAAAATAGACTATAAAAAGGTATGACTTACCTTATTGCGATTAGCAATAATAGTAAGTCATACTTTGGGAGAGGTATTGAAGATCCTAAAAAGAGAATAACTTAAAATACCTCCCGTATATGCTTAAAGTTAGAATTGATAGTATCAATAACTTCTTGTGAGCGACCGTTGATTAACAACTTGTACATCGACTGTGCAAAACCCACCATTTGTCCGAATTCGATTTTCGGAGGCATGGCCAGTGCATTCGGATCAGTCATGATATTGACAAGTACCGGACCATCCAGTTCGAATGCATTAAGTAAGGTAGTCAATACTTCTTCCGGATCGCTGACATTAAAGCCTGCCATTCCCATTGCTTCAGCCACTTGGGCAAAGTCCGGATTCAGCATATTTGTCTGCCAGTCCGGCAGTCCGTCCACTTCCATTTCCAACTTCACCATTCCTAGTGAGCGGTTGTTGAATACGATGATTTTGATCGGCAACTTATATTGGACAACAGTTTCCAAATCTCCTAGAGTCATAGACAGTCCGCCGTCTCCGCAAAGTGCCACTACCTGACGATCCGGATAAGCTAGTGCGGCGCCGATGGCTTGCGGCAAAGCATTTGCCATAGAACCGTGATTGAAAGAACCCAGCATGTGGCGTTTGCCTGTTGCTTGCAGATAACGCGCTCCCCACACACAAGTCATTCCCGTATCTACTGTGAACACAGCATCATCCGAACTTAGTTTGTCTATTTCGGACATCACATATTCGGGATGAATCTTATTTACATCACCTTTATCTTCCGTGTAAGCAGCCAGATCCTTCTTTACTCCTTCATATCTTTTGAGTTGTTTCAACAGGAACGAATCATCCGTCTTCGGATTCAGCATACGCAATAAACTTTGGATGCTAAGTTTAACATCACCGCAAAGTCCGATATCCACCTTTGCACGGCGTCCCAGACGTTCGGGCTTTATGTCAATCTGTGCTATCTTGATGTCATCCGGCAAGAAAGCGGAATATGGAAAGTCAGTGCCGAGCATGAGAAGCACTTCGGCTTCATGCATACTGTAATAGCCCGACGGCATTCCCAGCAATCCGGTCATACCCACTTCATACGGATTTTCATATTGCACCTCCATCTTTCCTTTGAAAGTATATACAACCGGAGCGTTCAGCTTCTCGGAAAGCGCAATCACTTCCTCGTGAGCTCCCCGGCAACCGATGCCGCAGAAAAGAGTGATGCGTGTATGTTTGTTTAACAACTCGGCTAATTGAGCCAGATCTTCTTCCGACGGACAAACTTCCGGTGGGGCAGGATAGTTGATAACCGACGAGTCGACAGCAACGGCAGAAGCCTTTGCCAAGTCACCCGGAAGCCCGATAACGGACACCCCTTTGCGGGTGACAGCCGTTTGTATGGCCGACTGGAGCATACGTGGAAATTGCTTGGGAGTAGTGGCTACTTCATTATAATAACTGCAATCGTTAAAAAGTTTGATGGTATTCGTCTCCTGAAAATATTCCGTGCCGAATTCACCGGTAGGAATTGTAGAGGCGATGGCGATTACCGGTGCGCCGGATCGGTGTGCGTCATACAAGCCGTTAATCAGATGAACATGCCCCGGTCCGCTACTTCCCGCACAGCATCCCGGACGACCGGTCAGTTGTGCTTCTGCAGCAGCGGCATATGCTCCTGTTTCTTCGTGGCGCACATGTATCCATTTTACTTGATCGTTTTTTCTGACTGCTTCGTTTACTTCATTCAGACTGTCGCCTGTTACGGCGTAGATGCGTTCAACTCCGGATTTTACCAGAGTATCTATCAGTTGTTCTGCTATTTTTTTTGCCATAGCTGTAATTGGTTTAGGATTGATTTTTATGTAATAACAGATGGCTGCAAAGAAAAGTTCTAATTTAACATATACTAATAACACCTTTGTGTCGGGACACATCACCGCTTTTATGTTAAAATTAATTCTGTAACAACCTTTTAGTAAAGACGCATAAACAATTGCAGTATCCTTTTGTTATCTTTATAGGCGAAATCTTAACCTAATGTATTAAACCTCTTAATTACTCTAGAAAAATGAACAGAAATGAAATCGGTGTGAATGCCGGTAAGGTTTGGCAACTGCTTAGTAATAATGAGAAGTGGAGCTATGGACTTTTGAAGAGAAAATCCGGGCTGAAAGATAAAGAGCTGGGTGCCGCTTTGGGCTGGTTGTCAAGAGAGAGCAAAATAGAGTTCGATCAGTGCGATGAAGAACTTTATGTATATCTCTGTGTGAATGTTTATATTGGCTAAAAGAGTTTGACACTTTAACGAGAACAGAAGAATCTCCGGAGGAATGACAGCATAATCAGCACTTCGGAGATTCTCGTTTTTTATCCTTTTTCTGCTTTATGTATCTTCCTTTCAATGGATTTCCGGAAATAATTCTGTTACTTTGCATCACGAATTAAAATGTAAGAAACAATGAGAAGTTTTGCCTCCGACAATAATTCCGGTGTGCATCCGTTGGTAATGGAAGCATTGAACCGGGCCAATATAGACCATTCTTTAGGATATGGCGATGATAAATGGACAGAAGAAGCCGTAGCGAAGATAAAGGATACCTTTACGCCCAACTGTGTCCCCTTGTTTGTATTTAACGGAACAGGTAGCAACGTGGTAGCATTGCAGTTGATGACCCGTCCGTATCATTCCATCTTTTGTGCGGAAACGGCTCATATCTATGTAGATGAATGCGGCTCTCCCGTGAAAATGACAGGTTGTCAGATTCGCCCGATCGCCACTCCTGACGGTAAACTTACCCCGGAATTGATGCAACCTTATCTGCATGGTTTCGGCGACCAGCACCATTCACAACCCAGAGCCCTCTACATCTCCCAATGTACCGAACTTGGCACCATTTATACTCCCGAAGAATTGAAACGTCTGACAGACTTTGCCCATCTGAATGGCATGTATGTACACATGGACGGAGCCAGAATAGCCAACGCCTGTGCTGCTTTGAATCTTACCTTAAAAGAACTGACAGTAGATTGCGGAGTCGATATTCTTAGTTTCGGCGGAACGAAGAACGGACTGATGATGGGGGAGTGCGTGATTGTATTTAATAAAGACTTGCAATCGGAAGCCCGCTTCATCCGTAAGCAATCCGCCCAATTAGCGTCGAAGATGCGTTACCTCTCTTGCCAGTTTACAGCATATCTCACAGATAACCTCTGGCTGAAGAATGCCAGTCATGCCAATGCAATGGCTGCTAAACTCTATGCTGAATTGAAGAAACTGCCCGAAGTAACTTTCACTCAAAAAGCCGAAAGTAACCAGTTATTCCTCACCATGCCCCGCCCGGTTATCGACCGGATGCTGGAGTCTTATTTCTTTTATTTCTGGAACGAAGAGAAGAATGAAATCCGTCTGGTAACTTCTTTTGATACCACAGAGGAGGATGTAGGCGAGTTTATAAGACTTTTAAAACGTTAAAAAGGAAATCCGGAACAACAAAAGCGCCTGAAACTCTGTTGTAATAAGAAGTTTGAAACTAACTTTGTCCGCAAAGTTTTCTACTTCTTATGATTATGAATACTAGACAGAACAGGCTAATCATATTCGCGATTTTGTTATTGACACAAACCCCATTGGGCGCGCAGCTGCATTCTACTAAAATTGAACTGCCGGAGGATTCTATACCTGTAACCATTGAAGATTCTGTTCCGGCGAAGCGCAGCTTCTTTAAGAAGTTTCTTGATTACTTCAATGATGCCAATAAGGAAAAAAAGAATAAAAAGTTTGATTTCAGTGTGATAGGCGGTCCTCACTATTCCAGTGATACCAAGTTCGGACTCGGACTGGTGGCAGCCGGATTATATCGCACCGATCGGATCGATTCGCTTCTTCCTCCCTCCAATGTTTCTCTTTACGGAGATGTGTCGACGGTCGGCTTCTATTTGTTGGGAGTCCGTGGAAACCATCTGTTCCCGCAAGATAAATACCGGTTGAATTACAATCTGTATTTCTATTCTTTCCCCAGCCTGTATTGGGGACGGGGATATGACAATGGAGCCAACTCTAATAATGAAAGCGACTATAAACGTTTTCAAGCACAGGTGAAAGTTGATTTTATGTTCCGGCTGGCAAAGAACTTCTACATCGGACCGATGGCCGTATTTGATTATATCGACGGGCGTGACTTTGATAAACCGGAACTATGGGAAGGAATGGCTGCACGGACTACCAATACCAGCCTGGGGCTTTCCCTCCTTTACGATTCACGTGATTTCCTGACAAATGCATATCATGGCTATTACTTGCGGATAGACCAACGGTTCAGTCCGGCTTTTCTCGGCAATAAATATGCGTTTAGCAGCACAGAACTCACTACCAGCTATTATCAACCGGTATGGAAGGGCGGAGTATTGGCGGGGCAATTCCACACATTGCTTACTTATGGAGATACCCCCTGGGGCTTGATGGCAACGCTGGGAAGTTCCTACTCGATGCGTGGATATTACGAAGGACGCTATCGGGACAAGTGTGCTATGGATGCACAGATAGAACTCCGTCAACACGTTTGGAAGCGGAATGGAGTGGCAGTATGGGCAGGAGCGGGAACGATTTTTCCGCGACTCTCCGAGTTCACCCCGAAACATATTCTGCCTAATTATGGTTTCGGTTATCGTTGGGAGTTTAAGAAGAGAGTAAATGTACGTTTGGATTTAGGGTTTGGCAAACACCAGACCGGATTTATTTTTAACATCAATGAAGCTTTTTAAGAATATAAAGAATTGGTTGGAGAATCAGGAACATCTGTTTTATCTGTTCCTGTTTATCTTGATAGTACCTAATATGGTACTCTGTTTTACAGAACCTTTACCATTTATGGCAAAAGTCGCCAATGTGTTGTTACCTTTCGGTTGCTATTACCTGTTGATGACTTTGTCGAGGAATTGCGGCAAGATGCTTTGGATTTTATTCCTGTTTCTGTTCTTCGGAGCCTTTCAGATCGTGCTGCTCTATTTGTTCGGCCAGTCCATTATCGCTGTCGATATGTTTTTGAATCTGGTTACCACCAATTCGAGTGAAGCCTTGGAACTGCTTGATAACCTCACACCTGCCATTATTGCCGTAATCATACTCTACGTGCCCGCTTTGATATTGGGAACCATTTCAATTGTACGCAAGCGGAAACTCACGGCAGAATTTATCCGCAGAGAACGGAAGAGAGCCTCCATAGTCTTTGGAATCTCTCTCCTTAGTCTTGTCGGAGCCTATATGCAAGACCCGGGATATGAGTTGAAGTCTGATTTATACCCGCTGAATGTATGCTACAACGTAGGTCTTGCCTTCCAGCGAACCGCTTTGACGCAGGATTATCACCGTACATCCAAGGACTTTACTTTTCATGCCCGCCCTACGCATCCGGAAGAAAAACGGGAAGTATACGTAATGGTTGTAGGAGAAACCTCCCGTGCCCTGAACTGGCAACTGTATGGTTACGAACGTGAAACAAACCCGCTTTTATCCCGGCAACCGGGTCTGATTGCTTTCCCGAAAGTACTGACAGAGTCGAATACGACACATAAAAGTGTCCCCATGCTGATGTCGGACGCTACTGCCTGCAACTACGACTCTATCTACCATCAGAAAGGAATCATCACTGCTTTCAAAGAGGCAGGTTTCCGGACAGCCTTCTTTTCCAACCAACGTTACAACCATTCGTTTATCGACTTCTTCGGAATGGAAGCCGATACATATGATTTTATAAAAGAAGATTCTGTCAGTTCTTCCTACAATCCTTCTGACGACGAACTTCTGAAATTGGTGGAGGAGGAACTGGCGAAAGGTGCGACGAAACAATTCATCGTACTTCACACTTACGGTTCCCACTTTAACTATCGCGAACGTTATCCGTCAGAAGATGCTTTCTTTACACCCGATTATCCGGTTGATGCGGAAAGGAAATACCGGGATAATCTGATAAATGCCTACGATAACTCTATCCGTTATACAGACCGTTTCTTGTCACGGCTTATCCGCATACTGGAAAATCAGCAGACAGATGCCGCCATGCTCTACACTTCCGATCATGGAGAGGACATTTTCGACGATTCCCGTCATCTGTTCCTTCACGCTTCTCCTGTACCTTCTTATTATCAGCTTCACGTTCCGTTCCTTATCTGGATGTCTGGCAACTACCGTGAAAGCTATCCCGAACACTGGAGTACCGCCATTGGTAATAAGGATAAGAATATTTCCTCCAGCAGTTCTTTCTTCCCGACCATGCTGTCTTTAGGTGGAATAGAAACCCCTTACCGGGATGATTCGCAGGCTGTAACAGCTTCACACTACGTCCTAAAACCGAGAGTTTATCTGAACGATCACAATGAACCCCGTCCGTTGGATGATTTGGGCATGAAGAAGCAAGACTTCCAGATGCTGGAAAAGAAGGATATTAAGTATTAGGTATAATACTTAATACTTGATACTTAATACTTATTTATTTTAATTTTTGCATCCAAAAGCGGGATTGGCGTGTTATTTGCCTTATGATGTATGAACGATTAAATTCATAAAACATGGCCTATATAGATTATTACAAGATTCTTGGAGTAGACAAAAGTGCTTCGCAGAATGATATCAAAAAGGCTTTTCGTAAGTTGGCCCGGAAATATCATCCTGACTTGAATCCTAATGACCCGAGTGCAAAGGATAAGTTTCAGGAAATCAATGAAGCCAATGAGGTACTAAGTGATCCGGAGAAACGTAAAAAGTATGACGAGTACGGAGAACATTGGAAGCATGCCGATGAATTCGAAGCACAGAAACGTGCACAGCAACAAGCCGGAGGCTTTGGCGGTGCAGGAGGTTTCGGCGGATTCGGCGGTGCGGGGCAGGGTTTCTCCGACGGTAACGGAACCTATTGGTATAGTTCCGATGGAGAGGGATTCTCCGGTGGCAATGCCAGTGGATTTTCCGATTTCTTCGAATCCATGTTCGGACATCGGGGAGGAAGAGGACAAGGCTCTGCGGGATTCCGCGGACAGGACTTTAATGCCGAACTTCATCTTTCCCTTCGTGATGCTGCTCAAACGCATAAGCAGATATTGACCGTAAATGGTAAACAGGTACGTATCACTATCCCTGCCGGTGTAGCCGACGGACAGGTTATTAAACTGAAAGGCTACGGAGCCGAGGGTGTCAACGGAGGACCTGCGGGCGACTTGTACATTACGTTCGTGATAGCTGAAGATCCGGTGTTCAAACGCTTGGGCGACGATCTGTACGTAGATGTGGAAGTAGACCTTTACTCTGCCGTATTGGGAGGCGAGAAAGTAGTCGACACGCTGGACGGTAAAGTGAAACTGAAGATAAAACCGGAAACGCAGAACGGTACGAAAGTCCGTCTGAAAGGTAAAGGATTTCCGGTTTATAAGAAGGAAGGACAATTCGGTGACTTGATTGTGACCTATTCTGTCAAGATTCCTACGAACTTGACCGACAAACAAAAAGAGTTGTTCCGTCAATTACAGAGTATGAACTAAAATGAATGAGTACTATGCAGACCGAATTAATAATTGTCAGTGAATACTGTCACAAATGTCATATTGAGCCTTCATTCATCGAAATGTTGGAAGAGGGCGGTTTGATTAACGTGCATACCGAAGGCGGCGAACATTATCTGCTTTTGTCGGAACTCCCGAACGTGGAACGTTATAGCAGAATGTACTACGACTTATCCATCAATATGGAAGGTATCGATGCCATTCATCATTTGTTGGAAAGGATGGAAGATATGAGGCACGAAATGAGTTCGCTTCGCAAACAACTTTTGCTGTATCGGGAACGGGAAATAGAAGATATGGACTGGTAAAAAAACAGAGCCTCTGTTTGATTCGAACAGAGGCTCTATTTATAGTAAACGGAGGCTCTGATTCATTCAATCAGAGCCTCCGTTTTTTCAGGACGTTTATACCGTTATTTTATAATACAATATACGTACAAATCTCTTCCAGATAGCGTGCGTCGATAGTGTCGAAGCTATCCAATGTATCACTGTCGATATCCAGCACCCCGACAACTTTGCCCTGTTTGAGGATCGGTACTACTATTTCCGATTTCGAGTCCGAACTACAGGCTATGTGTCCGGGAAACTGTTCTACATCAGGAACAATCAGTGTGCGGGCTTCTTTCCAGGCAGTTCCGCAAACTCCTCTGCCAAAGCGGATGCGAGTGCAGGCAATGGGGCCTTGAAACGGACCCAGTACGAGTTCTTCCCCTTTCACAAGGTAAAAGCCTACCCAGAAGAAACCGAAAGTCTGCTTTAAGGCTGCTGCCATATTGGCAAGATTGGCAATGAGATCCGCTTCCGTACTTACCAAAGAATGCAGTTGCGGAAGTAACTCCCGGTACTTTTCTTCCTTGCTTCCTGTGTGGATGATTAAATTTTCTGCCATCTCTTTACTATTTGATTTGGTTCAGGATGCTGGGATCTTTTATTTTATCGTCTTCTGCAAAGAAGATAATCTTAGTCAGTATCTCGGCAGTCTTCGGATCTTCATCTACGAAAGGCAGGAACAGGCGTCCGCGATTCTGTGAATGTACCGGAAGAACGGCTATCTGTGCACCACCTTCCTGATGGATCACACCGCTGCCCAGATGAATATTGTACTTACCCAGTTTGCCTTCGATGTGAGCAAAACTTCCTTTTATTGTCACGTTCTTGAAATGGAACAACGGTATCGTCAGTTCCACCAGTACGCCGCGCATCTCGATGGTAGAGTGGCTGGTTTCCGGGTCAACGCTTCCGGCATGGGCTACGCTCACTGCCAGATCTACATCTCTCATTACTTCGGAGAAGATGACAGGAGGAATCTCCGAGATTTTCATCAACTTGTAGTCTTTGCGGCTATGGAAGCAGACATATTCCAATGTCGGAGCTTCGATGTCGGCAGGGGAGAACCAGTCTGCCATGGCATAGATGGTGGCGATGATATTCTCTTTGTAATATATCTTTTGGAGACCATCCTCATAATCGGCTACCCAACGGCGTCCTTTCAGTACGGCAACCGTTTTCTGTGGTTGAATCTGATTTCCGGCATAACGGCGGGATTGAGTGGCTTCTACTTCTTCCGGAGTCGGAACGTAAAGTTCGCGGAACACCTGTTTGAAAGGTTGGCGGATTGATTTATCAAACAGGAATTTTTGGTAAGCATGCCAGTCTCCGCTTGTATACAGGTCTGTGGGGTGTGCGATGCGTAACTCGTCTTTCGGTTTTAACGGGAGGCAAACGGCATTCACTGTAACCAGCAATCCATCGGTGTAGAAGCCTGTCTGTCCGTTGCAGATGAAGACGAGATGTTTCAATAATGGCCAGATGACAGGATTCTGCATCAGCTTGCGCAATTCGTTTTCTTCAAAACGGGTGCAGTCTTCCATCGCCTGTTCCAGCATGATGCGCGAACGGGTGTACTGGTCTTTCAGCTTTTTGTGCACCGCTTTCAGTTCTTCTATATACGGATGCTTTTTCAGTTTGGCAGGCATGCTGTTGAGTTCTTTGCCGTCTTTGATTTGCTTAATCTCCGATTTGCCTTCCTCGTTGATTTGTACATACACTTCTACGCCGTCTATCTTTTTGGGAGACAGGTAGGGAAGAAGTTCTTTAATCAGTTCGGTTTCCATGCTCCAGGTCAGGCGGGTAACGTCTCCGTAACCGGAGTTGCGTGCCAGGTTTTGCAGGGCGATGTTTACCGCTTTCTTTTCGCTTTCCTGCCTTTGAGCACCGAATTCCTTGCTCTCTTTCAGGAATTTTTGCAGGTATTGATAACGAACCAGCAGTTCTTTATCCGGCTTCCGTCCCAATGGGATGAGGCCGTAGCTCATCAATAAGTCTTTGTTGCGCTTGGCTATTATTTCTTTCTTTATATCTGCCGCCTTCACTGCACCGTTGGTAGCATCGGCAAACTTACGGGCACGGGTATGGCTGTTGCTGCATGAAATATATTTAGCGGCATTGTAGACCACCTCGAAGCGTTGCTTGCCAATTGTCTTAAATGCATCTTTGAACCAGTCGATGTCAAAAGCACCTTCCTGCAGGTCATCCACGTCGATGGGGGTGTAGCGGGCGATAATCGCTTTCTTCTTGTCGTCACACGTTTCATTGGTGTGGGCGTGGAAATAATAGGCTGCACTTGTCAGTCCTTTCCAGCCTATTGCCTTTTCGGTCAGTTCAATCCATTGCGGGGCGAACATGGCGGCTTCTACCAGTCGCTCGTCGCTGATTTCGGCCTGCTTCGCCAGTTTCTTCAGCTTCTCGCTGGTGTCCGTAGGCAGGGGATGGCAAGCATGAAGCAAGCTGCTCAATACACCCCGTTTGGTGCTGCCCCAGTTGTAACTGTCACGTATGAAAGTATCTTTGCCGAATGCTTGCAGAATACGGATAAATGTTTCGGCTCCATAGACGTAGCTTAGTTCTTCTGCAAGGGAGGTGACTTGTGTCTCGGAGTCTCCGCGTTTTAATTCGATTTCAAGAATCCGGTCTACCACCTTTTGGGCGAGGGAACGGAAGAGGGAGAAGTCGATGTTTTTGATATCGGCGTATCTTTCTTTTTCCTTGTTGAAACGAACATTGTCGTTCAATACCATGGTGATTGCTTTAATCTGGCTGGGAGAGCTGGTGCGTCCTATCATTTCACGGTATACTTCCTCTGTCGGGATGATTCCCAGCATCCAGGCACGAGCAAAGTCCGTGGCATGAAGATAAGAGTCCGTTTCCTCCAGTTCGGGGGTATGCTCCATGTAGTTGGTGAGCTTATAAAGCTGATAGCGCACCGTGAAGTAACGGATAAATAAATCATCACTCATGGGCTTTTGAGGCATTTCGAGCCAGAAGTTCACGAATTTGTTGTTATGTATCGGATAAACGACCTGTTTTTCTCCGTATTCCAGTTTGTCCTGGAGCCATGCATGCTTACTGGTGTACTGGCGGAAAATGTTTTTGGTATTCAGCAAAGGCAACAGTTGGAGTAGCATATTGACAGCCAGTCGTTGATAGACGGCTTCATCTTTGTACTCGTATGCCAGTGCTTCGATGATATCACTCATCTGTTCATAGTACGGCATCTTGCGGAGGTCTTTCTGCAATCCGCGGTAAGTGATGCCGGCATACATACGGTTGACAAGCGGCTCAAAAGTATTACTTGACTTCTGGGCTGCCTTGATGTCTTCTTCATCCTCTTCATCGTAGTCGTCCTCGTCTTTGGGAGCACCTGTCGATGCAAGCATGAAACTCATCATCAGCAATTTGTCATAGCTTCCTATTTCTTCTTCGTAGAAGGCTTTCCACAATTCCGGGAATCCGAGTCCGCTCAATCCTCCGTAGTTGCTCCAGTTTATCAGGACACTGTTACCTATCAGGCGTGCTTCTCCGTACCCATTCTTGAATTCTTCATTCTTGTAGGTTTCGATGTATTTGCTTAGTTTCTTGAAAACGAGTTTGGCCCTTCCGAAGCAAATGAATTCGAATGCTTTTTTAACGTTGAATCCTTTGTCCTGGGTAATTTCCGGCAGATTGACTTCAAGAGACGGATCGTACAGACCAAAACCGTTATCTTTGGTATAATGTTGTGTGACGCTCTCTTCTGTTCCATTGCCAATCAGAGATTCTATCAATACTTTTTCTTTTGCGTTCGGCTTCTGAATCTCTTTGACTGTCGGAATCAATTCCTGATAGATATCTTGCAGGAATTCTACGTTGTGTATGGTCTTCATCATGTCCAATCCTGCCAGGCGGCGTTCGGCAACCTTGTCTGTTAGCAAGCGGCGGATGCTGCCGGCTAGCTGTTCTTTGGGCTGTTTCATCAGCAGATTGATAGCATGGATACGCATTTCACTATATTTGAAGCGCAGCAACTCTTCTACTTTCTGGTTCTGTTCGGGCGACAAGGTCATCTCGGACAATGCTTTATATGCTTCTTCACGCACATCTTGCGAACGGTCGCCCAATGATTGCAGTACATATTCTTCCTGTAGCGGACTGGTCGGTGGAGCTAATACGACACCGATATAGCCTGCCCGCATATAAGTATCCAGAGAGGGCAGATAGCTGCAAAGGTCGTCTTTCAATGCAGAGTTATTGGTCATCCAGGTGATATATGCCATCTTGAGAACGATTTCCGAACGGGTGAGCTCTGCGCTTTCCCAAGGGAACACATAAGGAGAATAAATCTCTTTGGCGGAGATGGACTGATAGACTTGCTTCAGATATTCATAATGGCGGACCGCCTCTTCTTTGCTATCAAAATAGTCGTGGAGTGACGGGACATCTTTGTGTCCTCCGTACCGGCTAAGATAGAGACCGGACAGATACAACGGTAAGATAGCCGCTACCACCGACGGTTCCTTATGCCATCTTTCGAAGGCATTTTTGCTGATTCGGTGGTTCATGCCGGAATATTGTGTACAGCGCAAGAAATAAAGTAACGTCTGTACCTGATATTTAGCACCTTTCTTGATAATTTCCGGCACAAGCGTCTGAATCTCTTCCGTATTATAGAATCCGATGCTCCATAAAGCCAGATAGAGTTCGACTGTATCTTTGCTTTGAAGAGCAGCGTGTGCCTGTTTCCGGTCGTTCAGAAAACGATGGATCAGTTCTACATATTTATTGGTGATACGTTCGCTGCTGTCTTGTTCTCCAATCCCCGTACTGACTGCAATACCGCGTTTTACGGAAGCAAATCGTTCCAGACCGTTGTCGCAGATGACCGAAAAAAGATGGAGATAACTTTCGGGACATCCTTCGTCCATCGTTTCCACGATAGCTTGACGGAGCCCTTCCTGTAATTTGGCTGCCAGAAGTAACTTTCCTTCCAGTTCCAGTAAGGGGCGGTATCCGCTCATTGCAATAGCCTGAAAATGTCCCTGATTGAGGCGGTTGGCGTTATTTTCGCTGGTTAGCACGCTGTTGAGATGCTTAATGACAGTCTGGTTGCCTTCTGCTATTTGGGCGGCCATCCAGTTCTGGCAGTTCATCGAATCCTTGTATGCTTCTATTTCTTCCGGAGTGTTTCCTCCGTTCAGTACGGCTTGATCCGTAAATCCGGTGGCGCGCAGTTTCAGAAACTGGGTCAATGCATCTATAACGTGGCCGATATGCAGAAGAGGATTTGCCGACCGTTGCGACCGGCGCGAGTATCCGTGAGTGTACGGACACCGTGCTTTGAGCTCCAGATAGGTGTGGAATAGGTGGGCGTACTCGTCTCCCAATAGATAGCGGAGTAGCTTGTTCAACTTACCGTCGAAAAGATTGGCAACGCTTTTAATCTTTTCTTCTTGGATAATATAGATGATGCAAGGCTCTAATTTATCGCTGTATGCACCATATCGGGTATCCATGTTGAAGTATTGCATGAATACATCCAACAGTGTCATTGTCTCTTTGTCTAAACTGGTTCTCTTTTTTGTTAACCTTTCAAGGTATGGAGCAATCCGTTTATTTAATGCGTCATTATAAATCAGTCTCATGATTCTTTTCGTTTTCAATGTGTTTTATAGGATAATGATTACCACAATCTTCCCGACAGCATGGCGAGCCGGATGAAGGTCAGGGTCGATTCTTCTTTAAGTTGGATGGGAGAGGATAAGTCCCCGGCTTCCGCATCATCCATGAAGATACGAAAAATCCCGTCCTCGTAGGATTGCAGGGCATTGGTGATCGCTTCGACTTCTACAGCTGGTTTGCCGTTATAATTTACTGCAAACCCTACTTTGCCGGAAGCTGTTTTATTTTCCACTTCTTCCTGTGTGAGGTATTTCAGCACTTCGCTCTGTTGCAAGCGTTCATTGTATTCGCAGACTTGCCAACTGACGATGGCTTCGATCAACCCCTGTACATTGACAGGCGGAACAGGAAAATCGATAGGAATCTTTTCGATACTGCACTTTCGTTTTCCTAACTGTTTGACTTGGATATATACTCTCATATTCTCTTTATTGGGTGATCTGAATACTTGATGTAATGGCATTCAGATCGGTTTCAGCTTCTTCGTCATAGACAAGCATGACAATGGCAAAAGATCGTTTCTTGCTCTCTTGAAAATAATGCAACACTATTTGTTTTACATCCTCTCCCGGTTCATCAGGAGCCCCGATGTGCAGGGGATTCGTGATCTTTGTCATAGGGAGTCCGTTGATGTTGACATTGCTTAGTTGGTAATCTTCTGACGGTTCCCCTTGTGTATTTCTCGGGAGAGTGAGTGATAACTCTTTCATGTGTTCAAACTCCTTCTGCGTGTCGTAGGTGAGGGCGGTAATCGTTAATTGATTCCCTCCGTTGACCAGCATGAGTAATGGAGGTTCCGCACTGTCAATTATTCCTTTTGCTCCTGTTATTTTTGTCCAGTTGGTAGGATACTGGCAACTGAATTTGGTGGCTGCATCATAATAAGACAGCCACGTATCGTCATTGCCGACAGGCGTATATGCCGGAACTTTCCTGCTGGAAAGATTGTCCGTAGCATTCACAGTGGAATGATTACTGTTCTCGTTTTCCTCTTCCAGTTCACCATTCAGATAGGCTTCCACAATGCCGCTTTCCCATTCATTGCGTATTTCCGGGTAAAGAGGAGGAACGTTTTTGCAAAGAATCATAAAACTGAACAGGAATATACAGAATATACCAAGCTCCCCGATGATGGAGACAGTCCGCTGTGCATCGGGCTTCTCGAACTTGTAGCCGGCCACATATATAATTCCCAGAACAAACCCGCTTAACAACCCGCCAATATGGGCGGCATTATCAATGCCGGCTTTCATCCCGTAAACCAGATTATACCCCACAAAAATGAGGATGCTGGTTAACAATGCCTTTCGTTGTTCTTTGGCGATGCGATGAAAGAGGAGGAACGCAAGGAATATACCGTAAAGTCCGAAGATAGATCCGGAAGCTCCGGCGCTGATTGTCTCACCGTGCATATACAGGCTGAATGCAGCCGAACATAATCCGGTTAGCAGGTATGAAACGAACATACGGCGTCCTCCTATCAGTTCTTCCAACAGAAGTCCTACATACATGAAAGCATACATGTTCATCAGGAGATGGAAAGCTCCGATATGTATGAAGTTGCAAGTCACTGTGCGCCACCAGTCACCAGTGAGAGTTAGCGGTCCGAAGTCGGCTCCCCATTTCAGTAGTGACAGAGTGGAAGGGGACATAATACCCACTCCGGAAGCAATCATCACAATGAATACAAGAATGTTGATGTCTATCAGGATGGGGGTCGCTATGAATCCTTTGCGGGGAATGAAGAAAGACAGGAAGGAGTTTTTTTTCTTTTCTTCTTCTATATAAGCTTTTTCTTCTTCCGTGAGCGGTCGGTTGAACTCTTCTTCGAAATCTTCTGCTCTCCGGCTTAGCTCTTCCAGAGTGAGTGAAGTCCTTATTTCTTCCATCGCCTCCCGTAATTTCTGTATATTTTTTCTGTTCTTTCCATAATCAACAAATTGTACGGAAGAAGACTGGCTGCGAACGGATACTTCTCCGTCACTTTCCTTTTCTATAGTAAAGGTTATTACCTCTCCGTGAGAGTACATATTGAACGGGACTTCAAACCGGACTCCTTCCGGAGTCACTTCTCTGATATTCCACTCAAGTTTTTGAGAAGCTTCGAGAGCCAATATAAGGATTTCCGTGTTGGATAAACCAGGCAGATGTAGTTTGTCATTATATGAAGGTTTGAGTGCCATATTTCTATCTTTATCTAGAGTCATCAATTAAAAAATAACTTATCTCACTGACAAATGTATAGAATAATAATGGAAAATAATAGAATATGACAAATAAAAAAAGCATCCATTTCGTAAGAAAGGATGCTTTTATGAGATTTAGTCGATTATTTGTTACTTTTTGTAGAAAGCCAAATCTTCTTTGTCGAAGTTTTCGATGAAGTTTGCGTGCTTTTCCACTTCCGCTTCTGCATAGTTTAAATATACGTGTGCAGATTTGGAGAACAGTTCGGAAGCTTTGCTGGCATCTTGAATCAACAGGTGACACATGATAATGTCAGCAGCCATTTCCATCAATTTGCGGGCAGTGAAGTCAAGTAATTCCTGATCTTGTGCTTCTTTTACAGCGTTGGTGCTTGCTTCAAATTTGTCAGCCATCTTCTTCAGGCGAGACATCAGCGGTTCCATTTCCGGTGAACAAGGAATGGCCTCAAACTCGCGGATAGTAGCGATATAAGAACCATTAGTCACGTAACGGATAGCGGCTACAGTCTGCAACTGGGTAGTTCCTTCGTAGATGCTGGTGATACGCGCGTCGCGATAGATGCGTTGGCAAGCATATTCCATCATGAATCCTGAACCACCGTGAATCTGAATGCAGTCGTAAGCGTTCTGGTTAGCATATTCAGAGTTCATCCCCTTGGCCAGCGGAGTAAAGCTGTCTGCCAGTTTGGCGTATTTCTTCTGTTCCTGACGTTCTTCCGGAGTCAGTTTGCGTTCGCGGGCGATGTCATCCAGAGCTTTGTAGATGTCTACATAGCGGGCTGTTTGATACAGCAAAGCACGTCCGGCGTCCAATTTACCTTTCATGATAGCCAGCATGTCATATACTGCCGGGAACTCGATGATCGCTTTGCCGAACTGCTTACGGTCTTTGGCATAAGCCAATCCTTCATTGTAAGCTGCCTGACTCAATCCTACGGACTGTGCGGCAATACCCAGACGGGCACCGTTCATCAAAGCCATTACATATTTAATCAAACCGAGTTTGCGGTCACCGCAAAGTTCAGCTTTTGCATTCTTGTATACCAATTCGCAAGTAGGGGAACCATGGATACCGAGTTTATTTTCGATACGGCGCACATTTACACCCCCTTGGCGTTTGTCATAGATGAACATAGACAAGCCACGACCGTCTCTTGTTCCTTCTTCCGAACGTGCCAGTACGAGGTGGATATCAGCGTCACCGTTTGTAATGAAACGTTTCACGCCGTTCAGCAACCAGCATCCGTCTTTTTCGCTGTAAGTAGCTTTCAGCATAACAGATTGAAGGTCGGAACCTGCATCCGGTTCTGTCAAGTCCATGGACATTGTTTCGCCTTGGCATACACGAGGGATGAAGCGGCTGTGTTGGTCTGCATTACCGAATTCGTACAGCGTTTCGATACAGTCCTGCAAAGACCAGATATTTCCGAAACCGGCGTCGGCGGCAGCCACGATTTCCGCGCACATGGTGTACGGAGTGATCGGGAAATTCAAACCACCGAATTTGCGTGGCATGGTCATGCCGTTTAGTCCGGCTTTCACCATAGCATCCAGATTCTGTTTGGTTCCGGAAGCATATTCTACGCGACCGTTGGCACAGTGAGGACCTTCTTCGTCTACACCTTCTGCGTTAGCGGCAATGATTTCTCCTGTGATTTCTCCGGTAATCTCCAATACTTTGTCGTAAGAGTCTACAGCATCTTCGAAGTCCAGCGGAGCATAGTCGAATTCATCTTTATCTCTGTAATTGCGTTCTTTGAGTTCGCAAATACGTTTCATCATCGGATTGTTCAAGTGATACTTGAGTTCCGGTATGTCTGTATAATAATTAGCCATCTTTCCTTACTTGCTATTTTGTTTATAATACTTAATCATCTTCGGCACAACTTCTTCAATACTTCCGTTGATTACGTAATCGGCAATCGTATTGATCGGAGCGTCCGGATCGTTGTTGATGGAGATGATGATACCACTTTCCTGCATACCGGCGATATGCTGAATTTGTCCGGAGATACCGCAAGCGATGTAGAGTTTCGGACGAACGGTGACACCTGTTTGTCCGATCTGGCGATCATGGTCTGCGAAACCTGCGTCAACAGCTGCACGGCTGGCACCTACTTCTGCGTGAAGTTCTTTAGCGAGGTCGAACAGCAGGTCGAAGTTTTCTTTCGAACCTACACCGTAACCACCGGCTACGATAATCGGGGAACCTTTCAGGTTGTTCTTGGCCTTTTCTACGTGGCGTTCGATCACTTTCACTACGTAGTCTGTGTCAGCTACATATTTTTTCACGTCGTGACGGATCACTTCTCCCTGATAAGTCGGAGAGAGGATTTCTTTCTTCATCACACCTTCGCGAACGGTTGCCATCTGCGGACGGTGTTCCGGGTTCACAATCGTAGCAACGATGTTACCGCCGAATGCCGGACGGATTTGGTACAACAGGTTCTTATAAGTCTTACCTTCTTTTTTGTCTTCGTGGTCACCGATTTCAAGTGAAGTACAGTCGGCAGTCAATCCGCTGGTCAGGGCAGAAGAAACGCGCGGACCGAGGTCACGACCGATAACGGTAGCACCCATCAAACAGATTTGCGGTTGCTCTTCTTTGAAGAGGTTCACCAGGATAGCTGTGTGGGGAAGTGATGTATAAGGGTAAAGTCCTTCACCGTCGAAAACGTGAAGTTTATCTACTCCATAAGGAAGGATTTGTTTTTCAATATCTTTGAGGCCGCTGCCGGCAACTACAGCTTCGAGCTGACAGTTCAACTGGTTGGCTAACGAACGACCTTTGGTCAGAAGTTCGAGGCTAACGTCTGCAACGTTACCTTCTTCTATTTCGCAATATACAAATAAGTTATTCATGATTATCCGATGGTGTGGTTAGCTAATAGTTCAACAATCAGGTCTTCCACGTCACGGTCGCTGCCGCTGATGGTTTTGCTCTCTTTAGCCTGGAACACGATGTTCTGGATGGCTTTCACTTTGGTCGGCGAACCGGACAGACCGCATTGCGCAAGGTCACCGTTTACGTCGGCTACACTCCATTCTGGCAGATTCAGATAATCACGCTTGTCATACAAATCGGTATAATCAAGGTTGCCTTGCTGCTTTTCGGTTACAGTCTTGGCATGTTTGTATTTTTGAACCAATTTTGCATTGCGCGGACGGCAGGGAGCTGCAGAACCGTTTACGGTAATCACGATGGGCAGCGGACCTTCTACAGTTTCTACGCCACCGTCGATGTGACGTTTCACTTTGATTTTACCATCGCCCACTTCCAGAATTTCTTCTGCGTATGTGATCTGCGTCAATCCCAGTTTCTCTGCTACCTGCGGACCTACTTGCGCCGTATCACCGTCGATAGCCTGACGACCGCCGATAATAATGTCGCAATCACCGATTTTGCGGATGGCAGTAGCCAGTGCGTAAGACGTAGCCAGTGTGTCTGCACCAGCGAAAGCACGGTCGGTCAGCAAGTAACCGTTATCTGCACCACGGAAAAGTCCTTCACGAATAATGTCGGCTGCCCGTCCCGGTCCCATTGTCAGGATAGTTACGGTAGAGCCTGGATGAGCATCTTTCAGTCGAAGAGCTTGCTCGAGGGCATTCAGGTCTTCGGGGTTGAAGATAGCGGGAAGTGCCGCGCGGTTAATTGTCCCGTCGGCTTTCATGGCATCTTTCCCGACGTTACGTGTGTCGGGAACTTGTTTTGCCAATACAACAATTTTCAAACTCATGCTATAAATTTTAGTATTAGTATTTCTACAAGTTAGCAGCCAGTAGTCAAGTAGTAATCTCTTGCTATCTAAACTATCCGGTTAACTATCAGCTTGCAAATTTACTCAAACACTTGGTTCTGACAAGAAATCCGAGTAAAAAATGCACAGGTTTAAGATTTTTGAGCAAAAGAGGAAGGTTTTTATAGATTTCATTCAGGGTTGGCAAGGTGTTTATGGGCAGTCTGCCGGATTGTCCGGCAGACTGTTGATAAATTCCGGATTATTTGATAAGTTCGTAATAATGTGCGTTCGTGAAATTATCATTCTTGAAAATAGCTTTTTGCATAATTCCTACTTTCGTGAATCCCACTTTCTCTAATACACGCATGGATGGGGAGTTATGCTCAAATACGACTGCGAATACACGTACTTTATCAGTGTGTTCGAAATAATAGTTGATGGCTTCTTTCAAAGCATCAGTTACGATTCCCTGATTCCAGAAAGGTTCTCCAATCCAGTAGCCTGCTTCTGCACTAAAACGTTCTACATCCGTAGCGGGTACAAAACCGATACTTCCGACTGCTTCTCCATTTACTTCAATGCAGAAATCATGAATATTTTCTTTTGCTTGTATCATAGCGAGAAAAACTTTAGCATCTTCCTGACTATAAGGATAGGGGAGACCGTCACGGCAGTTATCCCAAATATTCTTGTTATTGAGATATTTGGCTAATGATGCTGCATCTTCGGTTTGCCAGGTACGGAGAGTATAGTTTTTCTTCTGCACGATAATTCCTGTTTTCTGTACCATATCATCTATTATTTTATCCCAATTTCAGCAAACCCCATCGGTTCACCGTCATGTATCATCCGTGTTGCTTTCAACTGAATATAGCGAGCCTTGACCGGAGTAAAGTAAACCGATTGCAAAATCGGATTGCTCTTTATATTGGAAAATTCATCTTTGGCTACTACCTGATTGACCGCATTGCTGTCCATGCCTACAGAGATTTCATAAGCCGCGATCAACCCTTTATTATATTCACTTTGGTCGGGGAGATAGTGGAATGACGTAATCGTGCGTTCTTCTCCCAAGTCAATCAATAGTGTATTTCCATTGATGAAACAGGTGGTCTGGTCGTTCTTATCCATACCTTTCTGTGCTTCCTCCACGTCTACTCCAACAAGAGTGAACGGGTAGCTTTTCAGTTCTGTAGCTTTTGCTGTGTATGTATCCGAAGTCTCTCCTGCATAATATCCTTCAATGTTATTAATACAGAGACAAGCCCGTGAATCTGTGAAGCGGATACGAATCTTATCCGTAGTGATTGTTTCGAAACGAAGGAGCCGTTTATATCCGATAGTGGTAGTCTCCTCATTGAGCTTTACAGGGATCCATTCGCCTGCCTGGTTATATTCTACAACGAATGATTTGACACGTTGTCCGAGAGGAATATATTCCTGCAACATCATACGGTTGATCTTCTCTGCTTGAGGTAAATCGAATTCGATAGTGGCTGAAATGATATCGTCATTGGTAGCCCAATAGGTATCATAATCACCGTCGGTCACAGCTTTGGCGGAGAATGTTCTTCCGCGTTCGTCCGATGCTTTGGGAGAGAGTCCGGCCAGCAGATTGTGTGCCAGTTGTTTTTGTACATTCTGGTGGAAGTTTACGGCATTGGCAGAGTCAGTAGGATGAATCAATCCGTCACGGTCTACCGGGAAGTTTAATAATAGCGTTGCGTTATGTCCTACGCTGCGGTAATATAAATCGGTCAGTTCGTCTACTGTTTTCACACGGTCGTCTTCTTCCGGATGATAAAACCATCCCGGACGGATGGAAACATCACACTCGGCAGCTACCCATTGGTTACCGTCGGCATGACCATATTGCAGTTCACGATACTTGGGATAGCCCGGATAAACTTCTCCGGCACGGAGAAAAGACCAGTTGGTGGCTCCGGCAAATCCGTGTTCGTTGCCCACCCAACGACAGCCCGGACCTCCATCCGAGAAGATAACAGCTTGTGGCTGTAACTCATCAATCATCTTGTAAGCTCGCGGATAGTTATAATAAGTTTTGCGGTCGATCGTACGGCTGTCTTTTGCTCCGCCATACCAGCCGTCTCCACCGTTGGCACCATCAAACCAGATTTCAAATACATCACCGTAGTTGGTCAGCAATTCGTTGAGTTGTTTATAGAAGTATTCTACATATTCGGGGGAACCATAATTGGCCTGATGCCTGTCCCAGGGAGAGAGATAGACTGCGAATTTAATGCCATACTTTTTGCAGGCATCGGACAGTTCGCGAACAATATCTCCTTTTCCGTCTTTGTACGGAGTGTTGCGGATACAGTACTCTGTCAGTTGCGTGGGCCACAGGCAGAATCCATCGTGATGTTTCGCTGTCAGGATCACTCCTTTCATGCCGGATTTGACAAATGTCTGTACCCATTGTTCACAGTCCAGACGGGTAGGGTTGAATGTTTTAGGATCGGAGTCTCCATATCCCCATTCGCGGTCGTTGAATGTGTTAAGTCCGAAGTGTACAAACGCATACGTTTCCATTTTTTGCCATTCCACCTGTTTGGCTTCGGGAATGGGTAAGATAGCTTCCGGTGCTTTTACCGAATTACAGGCACTTAGTAGAAAGAGACCTGTTGCGAAGATAAGAAAGTGTTTTTTCATGGGGGTGTTTATTAGTTAATAATTGAATGTAAGAATCATCTACAATGTAATTCCAACTACAAAATAAAGTTGCTCTTCATAAGGGTTGGCTATTAGCTTTCCGAAGATGGGTAAAGAGAAGTTGGACGTTATTTTGATATCTTTTGTTGCAGATAATCCGATATTGACTACATTGAATTTGTCGGAGTACATACTTTCCCAAGGAGTGAAACCTGCTTCGATATTCATATTTACATCCTTCACGCTGAACGGGTAACTCAACTCACAGTAACTGGACCAGGCACGTTTCCCGTTTTCCCGGTAATCGTTTCCGGCAAAGGTAGTGTACCAGCTTACTGACAATGGGAACTTTTCGCTAAGCATATAGCCGGCTCCTGCCTCGAAAGTGTGTCCGGTAGAGTGCGAACTGTAATTGAAGTATTTGAAAGGTTCTTCTTCTGTCTGGGTAAAATAGTTATTGGCGTAAAGAGTCAGGTTTTTGTATTCGTACTCTAGTGATAAATCTATTTCATTGTTCTTTTCGCGAAATTCGGTAGAGCCCCATGCGTAAACAGTCAGTCCTTTCCAGTTGAGGCCGAGTGAAGGCTGCACACTTGCATTACCGCTATCTATACCGCGCCAGATATAACTGCTTACAAAATCAGCAGTTACAAAAACTTCTTGTGCCTGTGCAAAGGCTGTACAAAACAGGATGGCAATAAGTAGGATTCGTTTTTTCATTTTATCGGTTATTTCTTCTTGTTTTCGGGGGATAAAGATACACAATATATAGATAAATGATGACAGATGAGGAGAAAAAAGAAAACGGCTGTATTGAGCAGCCGTTTCTTAAGTAATTGTGAATCTTGAAAGTTAGTTAGAAAGTGACGTCCATTTTCAGCACGAAAGTACGTGGGGCGGCAACTGCCATTGGGCGGTAGCTGTATTCTTTATTCAACAGGTTGTTCACCATAAACTGGAAAGCTACTTCTTTTGTGGCTTTTACTCCGAAGCGTACGTCGACAGTAGCATAGTCCGTATTATGTTTTTTCCAGTAAGTAGCCAGTGTTTCTCCTTTTGAATAACCGAAAAGGATGCCACGTACATAATCCATCAGGTCTTTCTGCTGTTTCTCGCGTTCGTCCAACATCAGATAGTCAACTGCCAGAATTTTGCTCTTCCATGCTACATTGGCACCGACATTGATACGTTTCCACTGGAAATCTACTGTAGCTTTAAAGCTGTGCTTCGGGCGATATTTAAGATACTTACCTGTGTTCGATTTCTCTTTCATCTGAAGAGGATCGGTATAAAGCCCCTCTACTGCATTACGTTCCTGATAGTCAGCATCGCGTGGCTCCGTGTATACATATCCTAAGTTATAGAACAACTTCGTATTCTTATTGAAATTATACACGCCGTTCGTTGAAATTTCTACTCCGTAAATCTGGGCTTTCGATACATTGTGGAACTGGGCTCCGATGCCGAAACCTTTGCCATCTGTCAGCATCTGGAATGCATCGCCTATGCTATTAATCATTGTGTAATTGGCATTGTTGAACAGTCCGAACTGGAATTCAACCATGTCTTTATACTGTGTATAGAATCCTGCAACATCCACAAAACCCTGGAAATTGCCGACCTTATATCCTTGCTTAATTCCTAATTCCGCATTAAATCCTTTCTCCGGTTTGATGTCCAGATTAGGATAGACGCCAACCCCACCAATATCCTTGCGCAGGTATTTTTCATTGATAGACGGATTACGGTAACCCTGTCCGAAGCTGGCACGGATAAAACTGTAATCAGCCAGCTGATAATTTAACCCTGCACGGAAGACCGGACGGAACGGAACCTTGGTTCCGAAAATTTTGGTTTCGGCTTCACGGTGATGATTATTCACCCGATAATATTCGGCACGTACACCGGCAGACACACTCAAACGATCCCAAAAGCGCTGATCGTACTGAAGGAAAGCAGCTACATTATCACTTTTGTATACCTCATCCATTACAGCGGAGTCATAGCGGATATGTTCCAGGGTTACTCCGGTAGTGATTTGTGCACCACCTTCCCATTTCTTATTGAACTGGTAGTCGAGATAGTAATCGAAGTTCTTATCAGTCTGTGTTTTGGGAGTGTTTCGTGACGGATTGATAACATTTGATAACCACGGAATCAGATCACTCGGTAACTGTCCGTTCGCAAGTCCTCCCAAGTCACTCGGCACTCCGTTGTCCATTACCCAGGAGATCAGATCGCAATAATCGGCAGTCGTCGCATTCGGGAAAATATTGCCTAATGAGGTGAACACTCCGTTCATGGCATCTTCCAGATTACCGTTGACAAGTCCGGAACCGATACCTACCAATGCAGGATAGAGTGAACTGTAATCGCCACCGGCTATATTCTGTATCGTTTTGGCATCAGTTCCCATATTTCCCAGAATATCAGTGATGGAAGTTCCTTGGGTAGGGCGTACGATATTGTCGGCGCTGTAATAGAAACGTCCTTTAATCTTATGTGACGTACCGTTTTCCGGATTCACATAGTTGATGAACGGATCGATATGGAAATTATTCTCTTCACGTCCCATGTTGGTGAAAGGAGACGGTTTGTACACTTCCGTTGGTGAACGCCAGATGAAGAAGTCGCCGTATTGATTGGAAAGGAAATCGACATTGAAACCATAGTTCAACAGTTTCATTCCCATATCGGGCTGATGATAAGTGAGGCTCCCTCCCATACGGAAACGTTTGTTGTATCCCTGTTGGCGGTATCCTTCATCAGTGAAAAGATTGATTCCTCCGCTGACATCGAAATTACCGATACGGCGGGAATGGGAGAGGTCGAATCCTTCGTAAATAGGATTCCGTATACCGCTAAGAAGACTTCCGCGCAGGATCGGTTTAACAGAATATTTATCATCTTTCCAGAAACTCTTGTCGCTCCATTGGTATTCGTCGTTTTCCGCATCACTATATACACCGATATAGGCGCTGAATCGTGTTTTCGGTGTCAGTCCCGGACGTGCGGTACGGATATTGATAATACCATTCAAAGCTGATGAGCCATATAGTACGGAAGATGCTCCTTTAATCACTTCCACCTGTTCTACGTTCTCTAAAGGAACAGTGTTCCAGTTGATTTCTCCTGTTTTCGGATTCAGTGTGCTCATTCCGTCCACAAGAATTTGGCTGCGTGCACCTACTCCGTAAGTCCATCCGCTACCTCCGCGCATAGAAGGTTGTTTGTCTACAATGTCTACACCGGGAAGTGTGCGGAGAGTGGAAGAAATATCCGTGGGTGCCTGACGGGCAATATCTCCGGATTTAACAACGTCCATGGAGACAGTGACATCACTCAACTTCTGTTCAAAGCGTCCGGCACTGACTACGACTTCTTCCAGCAGCTTGGTGCTTTCTTTCATGTAAACGTCTTTGGTGACTACTTCACGCTTGTTGATAACGATGGGCATCAAGACATCATCATAGCCAACATAGCTGAATACAAGGTCAACTCCACCTTCGGGAAGTTTGATTTCATATTCTCCGTTAATGTTGGATACTACTCCCTGATTACCATGAAGTTTGTAGGTGACGGTGGCTCCGACCAATGGCTCATTGGTCTTGGCATCATATATATGTCCTTTCAGGGTTTGGGCAAAGATGCTTCCGAAACCGGTAAGGCATAACAGGATTGTTAGGATATATAATTTCTTCATTGTTTTTTGTTTTATTTATTTGGAACAATTTCCAAACCAAATTCTATTTTTTCAGGTGATAGAAAAGCGTCTGATATACCGTTCAAAAATATAGAGATGATTCCTCCCAGTGATTGCATATCTTCTGGAAGCAGACTGACTATTAGCGGACTAAGATCTGGTAGTAATTTGGCTATGGGAGTAAAACCTTCTTTGTCTAAGTAAATAAAAGTATGTCCATCTTTTGAAATAACTTGCATCGGGATTCCGGTAGTTAACCAATTGAAAATAGCTTTGAAAGAAGTGTCATTGACATTGAGCAGGAATCCAAGTGTTTCATTTTTTAGACTTTGATTGAGCGTGGTTAGCAATTCTTTCACTTTCATAGCATCCATTTGGGATATAGCTTCAATGATAGCATTGGTTATATTGACATCCATATATTGATTGCCGCTGGATATTGAGGCAATAATATTAGCTAAGTTTAATTTTAATATTAACTTACCGTCTTTTTGGAACCAATTAGCAAATCCTTTTGGAGATGGAATATAATTACGGTTAACAATGTTAGGAGTAATCATATCCTGTGTTAATGGATTTTCTAGAAATCCAAAAATGATATCCATGTCTACTCCTGTCAATGGTTCATTTGAATAAGAAGCCGTTACATTCCCGTCCGCTCCTAAAGTAATTTCTTGTAGAACTTGTGGCAAAATATAACTTAATATGTTTTGAATGGCACTACCCCATGTTTGAGTTGTGGCTCCACTTTCTGAAGCTTCTATGTCTGCATAAAAATAGCATGATGCATTTAGTACTTGTCCGTCAACATCTTGCCATGTATATTCTTCTCCCCACATGTCTCCAACTACAATCGTTTTGATACCATTAATAACTGTGGGTAGTTTATAAGTATTTGCCCATAATTCTGCATTGCCCATTTTGATATTGGATATATTTAATGTTAACTGTCCTTTTATTACGCGTCCTTCGTATCTAAAAGAGCTTAAAGTCTCATTTCCCATACTATTTCCTGAAAAAGAATATCCTTGCCCATCTCCAGAAAGGGGGATAGACATAATTTTTACTTCTTTTTCTCCTGGTAAAATATCATATAAGTTAATAATAGCGGTTTCTCCTGTTACAGTGCTAAAGTCTACTGATTTTCCGATCATTGTTTCACCATTATAGGTAAGAATTAGATTCGGATTGGGGTTTGATAGTTTATTTGAATAATTGGCTGTTACATCTATAGGCTCTGGTCCGTAGTGATCATTATCACAAGAAGTTAAAAATGCAGACGCTACGGCAAGGCAGCTTATTAATAGGATAGATATTTTTTTCATTGTTCTTTTATATTAGATAATTAAAATGAATTATTTCTTAGCTGTGAGGTCAATACCGATTTCCATTTTATCGAAAAGGGCTGCAACTTCAATTAAATTTGTTTCCAGCAAACTACCGATGATGCTGATGAACGGCATGAGAGTTTCTTTGTTGAAATAGATATAAGTATGTTCTTTTGTTGAGTTGATGCCCATTGGTATTCCGTCTTTCATCCATGTGAGCAGAGTTGCAAAAGTATCATCATCCAATTGAAGAATATAGGTGATTATTTCATTGTTTAAAATCATATTGATGGCACTTAACGTTAATTTTAAACGTGCCGGGTCAGATTTTAGAAGTGCTTCACTGATTCCTGCGATAAGCTGATAGTCAATTTGCTTTCCGTTGTTTTGTGCTATGAGAGACACAATGGCAGGGATATTTAGTTGTACGACAAATGCTTTGTTGCCTGTTTGATTCCAGTAGGCCAATCCTTTGGGAGATGACTCATAAGTGCGTTTGTTGATCAGACTTTTGAATTCAGCGTCAGTTTTGCCCGAATTGGCAACTTCCATAATTTCATTCATGTCTACAGGGCTCGTAGTATAGCTGGCAGTGACAATTCCATTTTTCTCAAATGTAATATCCTTCAATACATAAGGAAAAATCACATCTAATATATTAGTTGCCATTTGCTGTATTTGTAAAATCACCGGCTGGAGAGATTCTCCTCCTGCTTTTGTAGTAATATTCACGTAGCTGGCTCCGCTATTACGGATGATACTTTCTCCATCTGTTGTGTGGGAGTATGCAGGAAATGTATATGTGTTTGCAATGGAGTTGGCATAAGCCATTGTTACGTTCAGTGATAGTTGCATGTTTTTCGGAGTTATTATTCCTTCATATTTCACCGTAGCTCCTCCCATTGTGATATTGGTCCCGCTGAAAGTATAATATCCTTTCTTTTCATTCTCATAAAGTTGGATGCGACTGATAGGAGTTTCCTTTTCTCCCGGGATTATATTATTCAGCGTCAGTGTTCCCGTTTCGCTATCTTCTGTCTTGAAGCTGACAGTTTTTCCAATTAATTTCTCTCCGCTGTAGGTTAGGTCTAGCGTATATGGTTTAATATACGAGCCATATTCCTGACTAATTTCTCCTGGCCAAAATAGCTTGTCATTGTAAGTTTCTTCGCATGATGTAAAGAAAAATACTGCGCAAGCTACATAAGATAGTTTTCGTAAGTTTCTCATTTTGCTTTTTGTTTTTATTGCGTATTTAATAAAACTTTGCAAAGTTCGACTAACAATTCTTTATTGTCAAGGTCTGTTTTTTTATTTTAATGTTCTATTTTTAATCGTATGCGGTAAAAGTACCTAAAATGAAAAAATAAATGTGTTCTATTTTTAATATCGATTGTTCTTCTTTTAAGAATGGCTGTAAAAAGAGAATGAAGAGGTCTCTAAAAAAGCAAATGGTTTTCCTCCTATTTTTCACAGGTGAGAAACCGTTCATTTTTTTTCTTCTCTATTTCTGACTCTTGCGGAAAGTTTAGAATGTAATATTCATCTTTACAACTTTCAATAAATACTTCCGTAAAAAAGTGAAGAGGAATCCGCTGGAATATTACAAGAAATAAATCTATGTTTGCTTAAAATAGGGTTATACATAAAAATAGGATGTTTTATACATTTTCTTTGCTTTAATTAGAACCTATATGAGGATAGCAAATAAATAGGAGCTTAAATGTCTTTTTGGATTCTCCCAAAAGACAGTGATTTGATAGTAAATCCTTGCTGTTTGTATTTGTTTGCTACCAGATTCGAAATAAATCAATATTTTTTTTCTGATGTTATAGCTATTTGTTATATTGAAAATTAACGAAGTTAGAAGTGACATAGCTTGGAAACGACTCTTATTTCAATCAACGCCTCCTTCCTCACCGATGAACGGTAGCTTGGTCGGTGAGCAAGGAGGCGTTCCTCACCGACCAAGGATACCTTGCATTTAAAGAACGGACGTTTTCATACAATGAAAAACGGTCTGTTTACCCTTTATTTATGCATAATAAGGGGCGTGATATGCATATTCTTGCACTAGATTATGCATTTTATTTTCTATTTGATTCGATTCATAGCCACTGTTGAATAATAGAATCTTAAAAATAGAACAGAACAGTTTATTGCTGTAATACAGTCGATTCACCGATAAGAATCCCCCGTTCATTGATTTTTTTTCCTTTTTCTGCTTCTCTGTCATACATTTGTTACAGTATTGTAACACTTGCTACTCTAATCCCTTATGAATATGAACGAGGCATGTAATGTAACCACCGCACTTTCCGCTTTCTCCTCCATTTCTTTGGAAGAGATGAGTACCATCCGTTTGATGAACCGTACGGACACGAAGTATATCGTTTCGCTCTCTGCCCTGATGGACGTATTACAACGGGCAAGTAATTGTTATCGTGTGCAAGAGGTGCAGGGGGAGCGAAATATAGCTTATCACACTACCTATCTCGACACTCCCGATTACGCCATGTATCTGGCTCATCAAAACGGAAGAGTGATCCGTGAGAAGATCCGTGTAAGGACGTATGTATCTTCCGGTCTGACTTTTCTGGAAGTGAAGAATAAGAATAACAAGGGGCGGACAGATAAAAAGCGGATTCGGGTGCAAGGAGTAAACTCTTTGCGTCAGGATGGGGGAGAAGAGTTTCTTCGCAATTATGCTTGGTATGAGTTGTCCGCCTTGAAATTTCTACTGGAAAATCATTTTCATCGTATTACACTGGTGAATAAGGCAATGACAGAACGTCTGACCATCGATACTGGTGTGCATTTCCATCATCTCATAACTGGAACGGAAGCAAGATTGGAAAATCTTGCTATCATAGAACTGAAACGTGACGGGAGAACTTATTCACCCATCGGTGAAATACTGCGCGAACTGCATGTGCGGCCTTCGGGAATTAGTAAATATTGTGTGGGAACCGTACTCACAGCCGGGAACTTAAAATATAATCGGTTTAAGACCAAGTTGAGAATGGCACAGAAGATAGCAAAGAAGCAACTAATGAATATTTAATATAAAACCAGAATAATATGTTTGATGAATTAAGTGATATTACATTAATAGAAACACCATTGATGGATAGCGCAGGTTTCTTGGAATTGTTGTTGCGATTCTGCTTCAATTTACTGGTGGTATCCTGCATTATTCATCTGTTTTATTACCCTAAGAGCAAACGGCGTGATTATTACTTCACCTTTACGCTGATAAGTATCAGTATTTTCCTGATGATTTTCTTATTGGGAAGTGTCAAACTGAAAATAGGTTTTGCGCTCGGTTTATTTGCCATTTTCGGTATCATCCGTTATCGGACCGAGTCAATGCCCGTGCGTGAGATGACTTATCTTTTTGTCATCATTGCTATTTCGGTAATCAATGCCCTTGCCGTGGAAATCAGTTATGCTGAACTGGTATGTACCAACTTGCTTTTCATTGTCAGTATATGGCTTTGCGAAAGCAATCGCTGGCTGAAACATATCTCCTGTAAACTGATTCAATATGATAGAATAGAACTGATAAAACCCGAAAGGGAATTGGACTTATTACGCGATCTCCGCGAACGGACAGGACTTGACATTGTTCGTGTGGAAGTGGGACATATCGATTTTTTACGGGATACAGCCATGCTGAAAATCTATTATGAACCGCTGAAAGATGAGATAAATACGATTGATACGTTGACCCGCTTACCTAGAGAAAATGAATAAGAAAATGGAAGATAAGTCAGGCAGAGAAAGTCAGAAGAGATTCTGGGGGACAGGTAGATACCTGATTGGTTGCTTATTATTGTTGTGTATGGCAGGGAAGAGCCATGCGCAGGGAGATGACTTCGGCGTGTGGACCAGTGCGGAAGTGAAAAAAAAGATATTCTCCGGTTTCGATGCTTCTCTGGAAGGTGAATTCCGTACAAGAGACGGATTGCAGACGGTGGAACGCTGGTCGGGTTCGGCAGGTGTTTCCTATAAGATGTTTCGTTGGCTGAAAGCGTCTGCAGGATATACGTTTATTCATTATTATCATCCGATGGAGGTTACTAAAAAAGGAAACTATATCCCCGAATATTGGCAGCCGAAGCATCGTGTAAACTTGTCATTGACAGGAAAGGTGGACTGGCGCCGCTTTACGTTTTCCCTTCGTGAACGGTGGCAATATACTTATCGTCCCAGTCAGTCGGTTCCCAAATTCGATGGTGATGACGGGAGTGTGAAGAATGATGAATATATCAGCGGAAAAGGAAAAAATGTGCTTCGTTCCCGCCTTCAGGTGGAATATAACATACGTAAATGTGCTTTTACTCCTTATACTTCATGCGAACTTTCACATTCGTTGAATGAGATTGGTGCTTTTGAAAAGTTGCGATGGACATTGGGGACGGAATGGAAACTAAGTAAGAAACATGCTCTCGATTTTTATTATCTGTATCAAAATAAGGCAGACGACGATGAGGCAAACGGGCATGTGATCGGTGCAGGATATTCATTTAAGTTTTAATAGATAAAACAAGAAATTATGAAAAGGATTGTGTTGTTTTGGATACCGCTTTTATTGCTGTTGTTGGTGAACTGTACGACGGAATCATTCGATTTCGGCGATCAGGAAGGAATATTGGTCGGAGGTTCGGGAGGTGGAGGAAGCAGTCAGCCCAACCCGACGATTCCCGAGGGATCGGAAGATTTATTGGGATTTACAATCACTTTTGATGAAAGTGATAAAACGGCGTATGGAAGCATGTCGGAAACGGTTACTTCCGATGATGATTTTATAGAGAACTCCCAATTCGCCTCTGTGGTGACGATTATCTATAATGGAACGACTGCTGCGGTAAGCAATGGTGTTTCAGGAGTGGAAGTGTCTTCCAATGGGGCGCATGTCGTGGTTAATTCTACAGTCAGCGGAGTAGAATATGTGTTGAGCGGGACTACTACGAATGGCTCGTTCAAGGTATATAGCGAAAAGAAATTCAAATTATCACTGGCAGGGGTGTCTATACTCAATCCGGTAGGTGCTGCCATTAATATCCAGTCTTCCAAACGTGTGTTCGTGGTATGTGCAGACGGAACAACGAATGTGTTGACAGATGGTTCTTCTTATACGGCAACTACTGATGGAGAGGATATGAAAGCCTGCCTGTTCAGTGAGGGACAGCTTATTTTTAGTGGTGGTGGTTCGCTCACAGTTACCGGAAATTATAAACATGCCATCACAAGCGATGATTATGTGCGTTTCCGTAGCGGGTGTAATATTACGGTAGCTTCGGCCAAAAAAGACGGAATCCATACTAATGAATCTGTGATTATCGGCGGCGGAATACTGAATATATCTTCTGACGGCGATGCTATTCAGTGTGAAGAGGGAGGAATTACGATGACCGGAGGATTTGCCAAACTCTCTACAACGGACAATAAAGCGCATGGGTTGAAATCTTGTCTGGATGTGGTAATCAGTGGCGGTGCTATTCAGGCACAAGTGGCGGGAGCAGCCTCCAAAGGAATATCCTGTGATGGTAACCTGACCATCTCCGGAGGAAAGCTGACTGCATTCACTTCTCAAACCGCACTTTATGAAGACAATGATTTGAGTTCGTGTGCAGGAATTAAATGTGACGGAAATATCCTGATTACAGGAGGGGAGATCGCCATACAGAGTACAGGTGGAGCCGGTAAAGGTATCAACTGTGACGGTTCGATTACCATCAATGACGGCACGGTGAAAGTGATAACTACCGGTACGCAGTGTGTGTATGGCAAGCTCGACTCGTCGGCAAAAGGAATCAAAGCGGACGGTGCGTTGACAATCAATGGAGGAACGGTGCTTGTGAAGGCTACCGGTGGGAAAGGCAGTGAAGGTATCGAGAGTAAAAGTGTGTTGACTGTCAATGAGGGTACGGTTGCCGCCCTTTGTTACGATGACTGTATGAATGCAAGCAACAGCATTGTTCTTAATGGTGGCAATATTTATTGTTATAGTTCCGGAAATGACGGCATTGATTCTAATGGTACGCTGACCATTACGGGGGGAGTGATCGTATCTTCGGGTACTACTTCTCCCGAAGACGGATTCGATTGCGATCAGAATACCTTTAAGATTACCGGGGGGATTGTTCTGGGTATTGGAGGAGGAACAAGTACACCTACATCAAGTGTATGTACGCAACGCAGTGTGATCTATGGTGGTTCGGGAAGTAACGGAGAAATACTGAATATCCAGTCAGCCGACGGAACCAATGTACTGACTTATCAGATTCCCCGTGCTTATTCTCAAATGACGGTATTGTTCAGCAGTCCGAATCTGACTTCGGGCGGTAGTTATATCATCTCAAAAGGAGGGGCGGTTTCCGGTGGTTCCGAGTTCTTCGGATTATATACGGGAGCCACTTATTCCGGTGGCACACAGGCAGCAACGTTTACCGCCAGTTCGATGGTGACACAAGTTGGCAGCACTTCCGGCGGTGGCCAGCCCGGTGGTGGAGGCGGCGGACATGGCCCTGGCGGATGGGGATGGTAAACAGCAGTTTACCGTCGAAATCCGTCCTTTGGTCGATTCTATTTGTGATAAAGCAGGTTCGGTTTTATCTTTGTTTCGATAATCAGAAGCAATAAGGCATGAAAAGACTGCGTAAACAACACATGCTGGAGCAGAGTATTTACGGAGCTATCTGGATCGTAATATTTCTTCTTCCGCTGATAGGCGGATACTTTGCCATGAGTGGAGGACTTGAGCGGGAGGAAACCCGTATGATAATCCGCGAATCATGGTTGAGTATCCTTCCTTTTTTCGTGCTTTTCCTGTTGAACAATTATGGCTTGGTTCCCTATTTCCTTTTTAAGAAAAGGTATTGGCAGTATACTGTTTCGTTGATTTTTGTAATAGGAATGATTTGCTGGCTTTCTCCGTCTCCTTCTGCCAATCATTTCCCCAAAGATTTCAAGCGAGGAGAGTTGCCTCTTCGTATGAAGGAGAACCGGAGAGATCAGATTATTAAGATGAGAGAAAAAGCGAGGAAGGAAGGGGATGTACATTGGAATGAGTCCAATCCCGAACAACATCCTAGGGGAATGGGAGCTCCAAATGGTCCCGGAGGATTTCCAAAACCGACTCCTTTTCCTTATCCTCCTTTTGTGCTCCGCTATCTTATTCATTTCATCATTGCCTTTTTGATGGTAGGATTCAATATCGCCATCAAACTTTTCTTTAAATCTTTCCGTGATGAAGAAATGCTGGAGGAGCTGGAACATCAACGCTTGCAATCGGAACTGCAATATTTGAAGTATCAGATTAATCCTCATTTTTTCATGAATACGCTTAATAATATTCATGCCTTGGTGGATATTGATACGGGGAAAGCGAAAAGTTCGATTGTGGAACTCTCTAAACTGATGCGTTATGTACTCTACGAAGCGAGTAATAAAACAATTCTGCTTTCACGTGAGGTTCAGTTTCTTAAGAATTACATTGCCCTGATGAGTTTGCGTTATACCAACAAAGTTTCTATTAAGATGGATTTTCCGGCCGAAGTGCCCGAAGTGCAGATTCCCCCTTTACTTTTTGTCTCTTTTGTGGAAAACGCCTTTAAGCATGGAGTCAGTTACCGTAGCGAGTCTTTTATTCATGTCTTGATGCAGTTGGATGAGGGCAATCGGCTTTCATTCCGTTGTTCCAACAGCAATAATGGTTCGGCTGACGAACAGCATCATGGCATCGGACTCGAAAATATCCGTAAGCGGTTGAGGCTTTTATTTGGCAATGATTATACGCTTTCCATTACCGAAGAGGAACATAAATTTGATGTCTTACTTATTATACCTTTATTAGAATGAAATGTATAGCAATAGATGATGAGCCGTTAGCATTGACGCAGTTGTCGGATTACATATCCCAAGTACCTTTTTTGTCTTTGGTAAAGTCATGTCAGGATGCGTTCGAGGCAATGAAGATATTGTCCGAAGAGGAGGTTGATCTGATTTTTGTGGATATTAATATGCCCGATTTGAACGGACTGGATTTCATACGTTCTTTGGTGAACCGTCCGTTGGTGATTTTCACTACTGCTTATTCTGAATATGCGGTAGAGGGCTTCAAACTGGATGCCGTGGATTATCTGCTGAAACCGTTTGAGTTCCAGGATTTATTGAAAGCGGCGGATAAAGCCCGCAGACAATTTGAATATCGTTTGTTGGAGCAACAGGGTGAAATAGGGAATGCTTCGCAGATAAAAGGAGATTCGTTATTCGTGAAGAGCGATTATAGAGTGGTCCGCATCGATGTGAAGAATATCCGCTATATTGAGGGGATGAGTGAGTATGTGCGTATCTTTGTGGAAGGAGAGGACAAGCCGGTAATAACGCTTGCCAGCCTCCAGAAAATGGAAGAACGGCTTCCCACGCATTTCATGCGGGTCCACCGTTCTTATATTGTCAATCTTCGCAAGATTACCGAAGTTTCCCGTCTTCGTATTATTTTTGATAAGAATACTTATATTCCTGTCAGCGATAATTATAAGGAGAAATTTACGGAATACATTGGGAAATTAAGCCTTTCTTAAATAATTATTTAATTCCCAGTTTCTTGGCAATTTCTTTAGGAAGTGCGTCTTTATGCACCAGGATATTCATTGTCTTGTAGGCAACGAATGCTTTGGATGCATACCAGATACCATTATATTTGCCTGATTTACCCCAAGAGTTTTTCACCATGAAGTATTCTTTTCCGTTCTGGTCTTTAGCGATACCGTAGATTACCATTCCGTGGTCGTCTGTTGTTTCCCAGTTGTCAAAAGCAACTTGGCGCATTTCCTGGGTAATGTCCTTTTCAGGGAAAGGTTTGGTGAATAGTTCTCTGCGTTTGTCGGCAGCAGTCAGTCCTGTCCAACGTGCCATGTCCGAACCGGACAGTTCGGATTCTTTGGCTGCATCCGGCATTACGGCGATACCGTCACGTGAGAATCCTTGTTCGCTGACATCGCTACCCCATGCAAAGGTATAGCCTTTCTTTACAGCATTGTCCATAACAGCCATCAGCTCTTCGATAGGCAGGTTGTAAGACAGGCCATTGCGCCAGTTATCCTGAATTTCGATGGCGAATTGAGAATAGAACGGATGGTGTGTATAAGAAGTCAGTGATACATAGTCGTTATAGTTCAATCCCAGTGATTCGGCAAAAGTCTTTGGAGTATATTCTTTGCCTTTGTAGGTGAACTTTTCCGGACATGCTCCCAGGTAAGTGTCATAAATGGCGCTTAGTCCGTTTTTCCATACCGGAGTCAGTTTGCTCAACTTACCTTTTGCAATCGCATTGATGTAACCGGAAGCAACAGCATCCAGTTCGTTATGTACCGGCAGCGTATCACCGTACATAATACCCGGCATCACTTCTTGCGGAACGATACCATAATTTTTGATACAGTACATTACATCATAAAAACTTCCGCCCGGTGAGAAAGAACTGTCACCATGGTAACGTACATAGTTTACTCCGCGGTCTTGCATTGTTTTGTGTACAACAAACATTTCAGACAGGTCGTACTCACCTTTACCTAAACGAAGTAGTTCTGATTCAACAAATCCGAGAGTTGAGAAACTCCAGCAAGTACTCGAACGATTTTGGTTCTTGATAGAAGTTATCGGATTTTCTTTCACTGTCGTGAAAACAAAACCTTCTTCAGGTTTTGCATCTTGTGCCATAACACTTAGGCTGAATAGGCCTAAAGCAGCAATAAGGATTGTCTTTTTCATTCCTATGAAATTAATATTAAATGTTTTGGCTACAAATATAGGAAAGTTTCACCACAGAGTACGCAGAGGACACAGAGTTTTTTTATTATACATTGTTCGTTCTGTTATTCTGCACCTGTCGAACATGCTCTTCTCTACGTATATATCAGGAGAGTAGATGCTTCGACTACGTTCAGACTATACCTTGATAAGAATATCTGAAGATGTTTTGAGCGGAGATAATGGCAGATCGATTTATTTCTTAAGAAAAAACTCTGTGTCCTCTGCGTACTCTGTGGTGAGTCTTTATTGTATCTTGGCGCGGTAAGTTCGTTCGGAGAAAGTAATATTCAGGAACAGGGAAAAGCTATTTTCTTTCTGCATACCATTAGGTATTTTCATCTGACCTTTATATTTCAATCTGAGGGAGAGGACATTATAATAGGATGCTGACCGGATTGCGATAGACATTGCCCAATGTATCGGAAACTTAGTGCTGGAACGGATTAAAGCCGGAAATGATTTTGCTATATCAAAGGCCGATCTGGATAACTTGGGAATTGTGTATTAATGCCATCTTGTTGGCACAGTCATGCCACCCTATTGGCACGACTGTGCCAACGCGGTGGCATTGTTGTGCCAATACGATGGCACAAGATAAAGCGTTAAGTGCGAATTATTTCTTTTCTCCTTTGGGTGCTACTACATAATCTTCTTTGATAAACTCATCATACACACGCTTCGGATGGTCGAACGGTGCAATCCCATTCCTTTGTTCATTGAAGTTTTCCCGGCGGAATTGTTTCAGTTTCAGGTTATCTTCTGCATATTCCCTCAATTTCTTATGCTCATTTCCATAAAGCGAACTTTCAGTCACGTCAGAATTGAGCAGATTTTCTTTGGGAGTAATTGTTGGTAGGAGCACTTGTTCCAACAGACCACGATAGGCACCGTTATATTCGCACCATACGATATCGTTGGTTACAAATATACGATAGGAGTACTTAGACCAGGCAGTTTTGATTTCAATAGATGTAGCATAAATTTCAATGGTAGCTTCTGAACCATACGCTTGGTCACGGATCACAACGGTCGTCCGACCGCTAAGTTCTTCCTTCACGGAAGTTTGCCATTTATCAGAGTGTAAGATTTCTTCGATAATTTCCGGCAAATTTTCTTTAATCTCAAACTGTATTCTCATGGTGCTTGCCTGCGGGCAGGACTTTTTTGATTTTTTCCTCCTTAAACAATTAAGCTAGCCTAAAGTTACATAGATTAAAGCAAAAAAACAAGATTTTGTTTGAGAATTTATTCTTTTTGCCAAACTATCTGCCTTTTTCGTTTGTTTTTATAATAAATATGCACAAATCGTAAAAATAGAGTTTATGCGGAATAGGGCCCGGAAGAATTATGTCATTTATGTATTGATGTTGCTCCTGTTTGGAGGGTTGATTTATGTCGCTATTGAAGAGGGTGACCGGTTTTCGCACTATGCGATAAATGCGCATAACGTGGCACAGGGAGACCCTTTCAGCCTATTTCTTCAGTTTATACAGGACAATATTCATCATCCGCTCTCTACCTTATTGATTCAGATTATAGCTGTATTGGTGATGGTGCGTCTTTTTGGCTATTTATTTAGCCTGATCGGGCAACCGGGAGTGATTGGTGAGATTGTTGCCGGTATCGTGTTGGGACCTTCCGTGCTCGGCTTTTTCTTTCCGGATGCTTTTCATTTTCTTTTTCCGGCTCACTCGCTTACCAATCTTGAATTATTGAGTCAGGTGGGACTGATACTTTTCATGTTTGTCATCGGTATGGAGCTGGATTTCAGTGTGCTGAAAAATAAGATCAATGAAACGCTGGTGATTAGTCATGCCGGAATTTTGGTTCCTTTCTTTCTGGGTATTTTGTCTTCTTACTGGGTGTATGAAGAATATGCCGCCGACCAGACTCCATTCCTTCCATTTGCTCTGTTTATAGGTATTTCTATGAGTATCACCGCCTTTCCGGTATTGGCGCGTATCATTCAGGAACGGAATATGACTAAGACTCCTTTAGGCACGCTGACTATTGCTTCCGCGGCCAATGACGATGTGACGGCCTGGTGTCTGTTGGCGGTAGTTATCGCTATCTCCAAAGCGGGAAGTTTTGCCAGTGCACTATATTCAGTAGGACTGGCAGTTGTGTATATTGCAGTCATGTTTTTGGTCGTTCGTCCGTTTTTGAAGAAGGTAGGAGAGGTATATGCCAATCGGGAAGTTATTAATAAAACATTTGTAGCATTTATTCTGCTCATTCTTATTATTTCCTCCTGTCTGACGGAGATTATCGGTATTCATGCCCTGTTCGGAGCTTTTATGGCAGGGGTGGTGATGCCGTCCAATTTGGGTTTCCGGAAGGTGATGATGGAAAAAGTGGAAGATATATCTTTAGTCTTCTTTTTACCTTTATTCTTTGCTTTCACCGGGTTACGTACGGAAATCGGTTTGATAAACAGTCCGGAGTTGTGGATGGTATGTCTGCTGTTGGTGACGGTTGCTGTTGCCGGCAAACTGGGTGGGTGTGCCATCGCTGCCCGTCTGGTGGGTGAATCGTGGAAGGATAGTTTGACGATAGGGACATTGATGAATACACGGGGATTGATGGAGCTTGTCGCTTTGAATATCGGTTATGAAATGGGAGTTCTTCCCCCGTCTATATTCGTAATTTTGGTCATTATGGCGTTAGTTACGACCTTTATGACTACTCCTTTGCTTCATTTGGTGGAACATATTTTCGTACGTCGCGAAGAAAAGTTATCTTTGAAGCATAAATTGATATTTTGTTTCGGACGTCCGGAATCCGGGCGTGTATTGCTTTCCATTTATAGTTTGTTATTTGGGAAGCAGTTGAGGAAAAATCATTTGATTGCGGCACACTATACGGTAGGCACGGATTTGAATCCGTTGAATGCCGAGCATTATGCCAGCGAGAGTTTTGCTTTGCTCAATCAACAGGCAGTGAAATTGAATATTCAGGTGGATAACCATTATCGGGTGACGGACAAACTTGTACAGGAAATCATTCATTTTGTCCGTAAAGAACATCCTGATATGCTGCTTTTGGGAGCCGGAAGCCATTACCGTACGGATATGCCGGGGACTCCGGGGGCTATTTTATGGTTAACGCTTTTCCGGGATAAGATTGATGATATTATGGAGCAGGTGAAGTGTCCGGTAGCTGTATTTGTCAATCGTCAGTATCGGGAAGGCGCAATGGTTAGTTTCGTACTTGGTGGAATGATTGATGCATTTCTTTTTTCGTATCTGGAGAAGATGTTGCAGAACGGGCATTCGATACGTCTTTTCCTCTTTGATACGGACGATGAGGAGTTTCGCGGATGTATTGATGATTTGCAGGCACGTTATCCGGGACAAATGATTATAGTATGGTTTGAAGGAGTTGAAGATTTAGTGACTAAAGAGAAAGACGGACTATTGATAATGAGTCATCTTTCTTATACGAAATTATCCGAGGATGAGGCTGTGATACGAGAATTGTCATCTCTGCTGGTGATCCGCCGGAATAAGAATGCGGGAGATAAAAATGAAGGACTTGAAAATTGACGAATCTACGGGATTAGTGTTGGAAGGCGGGGGAATGCGTGGAGTATTTACCTGCGGTGTACTTGATTACTTTATGGATCATGATATCCGGTTTCCCTATACGATAGGAGTGTCTGCCGGTGCGTGCAACGGATTGTCGTATGCATCGCGGCAACGGGGACGTGCCAAATACAGCAATATTGACCTGTTGGAGAAGTACAACTATATCGGTCTGAAACATTTGCTCAAAAAGCGTAATATTTTGGATTTCGATCTATTGTTCAAAGAATTTCCCGAACACATTCTTCCTTATGATTATGAAACATATTTTGCTTCACCGGAACGTTTCGTGATGGTGACTACTAATTGCATTACGGGAGAAGCCAATTATTTCGAAGAGAAAAAAGACAGTAGCAGGGTGATCGATATTGTTCGTGCATCCAGCAGTCTCCCTTTTGTGTGTCCTATTGCTTACGTGGATAATATCCCTATGCTTGATGGAGGAATTGTAGACTCTATTCCTCTGCAAAGAGCTATTGCGGATGGCTGTAAGAGAAATGTCGTGGTACTTACCCGTAACCGGGGATATCGGAAAGATTCGAAAGACATTCGTATCCCTTCGTTTGTATACCGGAAATATCCGAAGTTGCGTGAAGCGTTAAGTTGCCGGTGCGCTGTTTATAATGAACAGCTGGAAATGGTGGAACGTATGGAAGATGAAGGGAAGATTGTCGTTATCCGTCCTTTGAAACCTGTAGTTGTAGACCGTATAGAAAAAGATGTGCAAAAGCTGACAGAGTTTTATCAGGAAGGGTACGAATGTGCGAAAGTGATGCCATTTCTATAATATACTGTCGCTTTAAATATGATAAAGTATTGATAATTAGCAACTTTTATGTGATTGTTCATTTGACTTGTAAGTTTGCTATAAAAAAACTACTTTTGTATATTTAAATCAAAGTATCATTATGAAATATACATTACTCCTTTTTCTATTTATATCATTTATTGGCAAGGTGCAAGCGTTTTCTTATTATGACTATGGACTTTATCTTCGTTCTTATGACACATATGGATCTGAAAGGACTTCACTTTATTTAGATGATGGGCGTCCATTTGATGTGGAACATGATTTCACCGTTTCCTTCCAAATGTTGGTACGTAGCAATGAATATGAGTTCGGGCATATTTTACATTTAATTACTGATACAGGTTATCCAATTTATTTTTCATTTGTTGCTGGAGGAAAGGAGGTATTATCGCCTGCATTAATATTTAATAAAAAGATTGCGACATTAGATTTTCCAATAGAGCGAGGAGAGTGGCAAGATGTTGTTTTGAAAGTATTTATTTGCGAAAATAAGATAGAAATAAATTACAGCGAAAGAAAGAAGAATATTGAAGTTCCGTTGAAAAATATAAGAAAAATTTCTGTAGGATTTGGACAAGTTCAAGAGAATCCAGGGGATGTTGCTCCGGTAAATATAAGAAATATCAAGATTGTTCAGGATGGGAATTTAACACGTGAATGGCGATTGGAAAAACACTGTGGAGACACATGTTATGATGAACAAAGGGGGGCAATCGCACGTGCAAAACATGCTGTATGGTTAATAGATAAGCATATCGAATGGGAACCTATTTATCAAAATGAAATCATAGGTAAACTGTATATTACATTCGATGCCCGAGAGGCGCATTTTTATCTGGTTTCATCAAAAGAAATGGAGATGCTGGATGAAACTGGTGCTTTGCAACGTAAGATACCTATAAAAAAAGGTTATCTGGCAATGCAAGATCCTGATTATTTATTGTATGATACAATAAGCAATGAGATTATTTCTTATTCTTTTAATCAATGTATTACTTCTTTTTTTTCGTTCGAAACCAACGCTTGGAGTTACAATAAAAGCAATTGGGATGTTCCAAGGTATTACAATCATGCCCGATGTTTCAATCCGCTGGATTCATCTTATTATTTTTGGGGTGGATACGGACTTTATCAATATAGGAATGCACTTTTCCGCTTGAAACCTCAAACTGGTGAGTTGGAAAAGGTGGAATACGAACCGCAATTAGAGCCCAGATTTGCATCAGCAATGGCTGCGGTAGATGATGAACTTTATATATTTGGTGGTTGTGGTAATGATTCAGGAAAACAAGAATTTAATTCTCGGTTTTATAGTGAATTACATTCTATTAATTTGAAAACAAGGCATTCTCGGTTGCTATGGAAAGATACAGTTTGTAATTCTAATGTTTTAATGGCTTCTACAATGTATTTTAATTCAGTAGATAGTTCTTTCTATGGCGTAAGTCTGGATAATGGTGGAGTATTGTGGAAAATTCCAATAAAAAAGCCTGACTATAAAGTCGTTTCTAAGCCAATACACAATCATATAAATTATCAGGATTTTCATTTTAGTTTTTATGATTCTCCTTCACACAAGAAGATGTTTTTGGTAATGGACTTTATTATGAGTGACCGTCAAACACATAAAATTTTCATTTATTCCATCAACACCCCTCTGTTGAATGAAGCAGATATTAAACAGGAAATTGTTATAGATAAGAAGGTATATTCTCTTTATTTTATAGTGATTTTTTTGTTGCTTGTAAGTAGTGGAGGAGTAATTTTTTATCGTTCACGGAAAACGAAAGTACAACTTGTAGAGTCTGTCTCGAAACAGGTCAAAGGAACACAGGGGGGGCGAAAAGAGGAGATGGCTGCATTTAATGATATCCTCTTTGATGGTATAAATTATTGCGACCGTAGCCATTCGTCTATTTCACTTTTGGGGACCTTTAATGTTCGTGATAAGGCAGGAAATGATATTACTTCTAATTTTACGTCTCGTTTAAGGTGTTTACTTATTTTGTTGATTCTTTATACGGAGAAAGAAGAACAAGGAATTTCAGCTACCAAAATCGTAGATCTTTTGTGGCATGACAAAGAAGAGAGAGCAGCCCGGAATAACCGAAACGTAGCTCTAAGCCAATTGCGGATATTATTAGAGAAAGTTGGAGATATAGAATTTGTAAGCGATGCCAACTTCTTATGCATCAAATGGGGAGAAGGGGTGTTTTGTGATTATCATGAAGCGTTTATCTGCTTCAATGAGTTCAGAAAGAGAAGTATGCAAGATCAGAATTTATTGAAACGGATATGGGAACTGTTATTGTATGGTCCGTTGCTGACTAATATGAATCAAACATGGCTGAGTGATTTTAAAGAAATTTACTCCTGTCATTGTGTTGATTTTTTAAAGGAATTGTTGGATGTAGAATCGCAACATAATCATTATGAGATGATTGTACGTATTGCAGACATTATGTTCTTACATGATCCTTTGAATGAGTCTGCTTTAATGGCTAAATGTTCCGTATTTCTCGCTCAAGGACGGATGGAAACTGCCCGCAGCATATATGAACGTTTTTGTAAAGAATATCGAGATTTGATGGGAAGAGACTATCCAATTTCATTTTCTGATATTTGTAGAAAAAAGTAGTAAGCTTGCAGAATCACTATATACATTCTTCCTTAAGTGAGCTTAGACTTTTTATAATACGGGGGGATATGCAGATTTTTTTGCATATCCCCCCCTTGATTAAGGAATATTTTTTCGAAACAGTAGAATAATCTTTATTGATTATAACTTTGGAATGTTACGAAATAATGTTCCGATAAAGTCTACTTTATGCTATTTTCATCTTACATTTTGATAGTAATTAGAGTTTGACCACCGATGCCTGTTTCTAGAGATTCAATATGCAATATGCCTCGCAGTGTATCATCTTCATTTTTGAAAAGATAAGATTTTCCGGTCTCGATAGTGGTAAATGCATAAGTTCCATATTCTACAGGATTTAAATTGCGCATGAAAGCATTATTTTTCATCTTCTCAAAAGATTCTTTGGTGAATGGAATATTGTTGAATGCCACTATTTCGCAGAAACTTGTAATGCTCTTTCCCTTGTAGTTCGACAAGATGGTTTGGTTTATTAATTCGGTTGGAGAAACCAGCATGGGAGCCTTTTTATTCACATTATATCCGAAGCATATGCCTTTGGGATCATTCATTTCCATCATTTCGGCAAGCGAATGTACTTTCTTGTCTTCAAAAGAGAAGAAAAGCCCCTCATAAGGGTTATTCTGTGCTCCCAATAATGCCTTATAGCTTTCAATTGGCGTGGACGTGAGAAAATGGAATGGTTTTGTAACCGTATTTCCTACTAAATCCGTCAATACGAAAGGGATATCGAAAGATGCGTTTTTTCCACTTAATGATACCGTATGCTCAAACATCATGTTGGTAGCATCTCTCAATTCTTCTTTTCCTAGCTCTTCACCTCCCATGTTGAACGTACTAAACTGTCCTTCGGCCGAAATACTTCCTTTAATTGTATAATCACCCAAATTCGGATTATCCATATCCATTACATAAGTATCGACATCATAAGTAAAGAATATGTAAGGAAGCATCATTTCAATTTTGTCATTCTCGCATGAGATTAATAATGGTAGAATGAGCAATGTTATAAAATATCGTTTCATATCCTTATTCTTTTAATTATTAACTGTAACTTTATATACTTTCGTATTTTCTTCATTTTCAGAAATTACTTCATATTCCACAGGATTGGTGAAATCTTGTAGTTCCCCTGATTTGGGAGTAACTTCCGCTCCCGCTGATACTAATACTTCGGGACGAAGATTCCTTTTGTCAATGTTTTCAGGAATGCTCAATTCGATTGTGCACTTTTCTTGATTAATTGTGCCGTCGAAGAAAACATTCTGATTCTGATATATTCGAAAACGAACTACATCCGCATTTACGCTTTTAGCAGGACTCATGTTTTCTTCAGGTTTTTCACAACTGACAATGCACAATAATAAAACAAAAATATATATGCAATTTTTCATAATTCTGATTTTATTTATTGGTTTAAAAATTGGACCATCCAGGGTTCTGTTCAAGAGCCGGATTTAAAAGAAGTTCTTTGGTAGCAAGTGGGTAAAGGTAATGTTTCTTCTGGAAAACCATAGGATCCCCTACTGTGACAATCGTGTAGAATCCCCCATCTTTACCTTTGGTTACGTCATATCCATGCAGAGCTCCATTTAAAACGTCTTCCGCAATTCTCCAGCGACGGACATCAAAGAAACGGAAGTCTTCAAATGCCAACTCAACCCGACGTTCATGACGGATTTTCTCACGCATTTCCTCTTTAGAAAGGCCTTCCGGTAATTTAGGCATACCTACACGCATGCGAATGGAATTAATAGCGTTGTATACCTCTGTGGTAGGAGTATCATTATACTCATTCATTGCTTCCGCATAAATCAATAGGATTTCATTGTAACGGAAGATGTGCTGAATATTTTGGCGCAATTGGCGTACACCACCACTAGTAGCGTCATTATATAACGGATCTATATATTTTTGCATACACATTCCCGTTTTCTGACTTTGCAGATGGCTGGCACTTCCGCCAATCCATGGTTGAAAATCATACTTATCGTATATCGCTCCCGGATATTGTATGGTAGCCATAAACCGAGGATCTCGGTCTCTTCCTTGAGCCGTATTTTTTAAGTCATAATTACCTCCATCTTTAGGCATTGTACCATCTAACATTTCAAACTCCATTGCTAATTCATAGGTGGGATTTACCCAATTCCAGCAACCGGTCGAACGATTTCCCCAAGGAATTTTTACGCCTCCCCAATTTTCTAGTTCGTAAGAAATCCAGATGGATTCTTTTCCTACAAGAAAATATCTGCCTAAGAAACGACGGTAATAATTTTCCCAGCTATCAGGAGCCAAATCGGCTTCATTGGTCATATCCAGGTCATAATATTGGCTCAAATTTATAATATAAAGGCAAGCATCCGCTGCTTTTTTCCATCTTTCCTTATCGTAATTGCCATAGTATTGGGTAGTTGTATAGCTCGCTAAAACAGGGTTGTCTGTATTAAACAGTGGACTGGCAGCTGTTAACCGCAAACGGGCAATTACCGCATAGCAGGCTGCACTTGTTGCGCGCCCTATATCCGAAGCACTACATATCGGGGGTAAATCTTTGGCTGCTTCTTCTAATTCATGGCAGACCCATTCTACTGAATTTGCAAAACTTTCGCGCGGTTGATTAATTAATACTGTGTAGTCATTTCCTTCAACAGAGTGATCCAATATGATAACTCCGCCAAAACGTCTGATTAATTCCGAATAGAAAAATGCGCGCAAGAAACGAGCTTCGGCATACATACGCTTTTTTTCTTCTTCATCTCCTTGAGCACGATAAAGGTTTTCCAGGAACAAATTAGCTTTTCTTACCCTGTTATATGTATTTTTCCAGAAACTACATGTAGGAGTAATCGATTGATGATCATCAGCGACGTTGGAGTCATCATCCGGTGTCCAAGAGCCTGTATGGAATTTGTCTCCCCATAGCCCGCTGCCGGCAATACCGTCGTCGCATCCTAATGCATAAGGAATCCCACGTGTATTTACATTATAGGCTGCTGTTCTTACCTCATAATAGATGTTATTTAGAACTTTTCTTGCAGATTTTACAGTTTCAAAAGCTTTGTCGACAGATATATCATCTGTTTCCGGTTTGTCTAGGTATCCGTTGCATGCGGATACGATTGACAGCATAACCCCTAACAGTAGATATTTATATATATTTTTCATTGCTAATAAGTTTTAAAACGTTACTTTAACTCCCAAGTTAATAATTCTCATCAAAGGGTATTGAGTCTCTGTGTTTTCCGGATCGTATGCCGGGATTTTATCCCATGTGAAGAGATTGGTGCCGTTGACATAAAAACGAGCGCTCTCAGCTCCAATCACACTTATCCATCGTTCTGGTATCCGATAACCGATTTCAAGATTCTTTAATCTCAGGTAATTACCGTTTTTCTGCCAGAAAGTACTTAACTGATAATTGTTATTACCTGGACGCGTATAGGAAATACGTGGCAAACTTGCATTGCGATTTTCGGGTGTCCAGCGGTCCAGCCATTCTGTAATCGGAGTACTTCCTTCGTTATCATACGGAATGTTTGCATCTTTAAAGTTGTAAGTCACATTACCTGCTCCTTGGAACAAGCAGCTAAAGTCAAATCTTTTATAATTGAAACCAAATTTGAAGCTATAGAACATTTCCGGTACTTTGGTAAATCCGATAGGATATCGGTCATTGCTATCTATTATTCCGTCTCCATTAATATCCATATATTTGATGTCACCCGGATAAAGTTTTACACCAAATTGTGACGGGCTTTGCAGAATCTCTTCTTCTGACTGGAACAATCCTAATGCTATATAGCCAAAACTCTGATCGACACGTCTTCCCGTAGAATACAAATAATCGTATACTTGCGGAGATTCAGGCTTTTCGATTATTTTATTACGAGCAAAAGAATAGTTTCCACCTACAAAATATTCAAAGTTTTTTCCAATTTTGCTGCGCCATGTTCCGTCTAGCTCAAACCCTTTGTTCTCTACAGCTCCGGCATTTGCTTGAATGGAAGGACCACCGTAGGTTGCAGGAATAATGTTTATATCGGTAAGAATGTTATTTCTTCTTTCATAGAATATGTCGGCTGTCAGCTCCAATCGGTTTCTGAACAAGCGGGTGTCAAATCCAAAATTATATTTTTTTGATTTTTCCCATGTCAGCTGTTCATTGCTTGCACGTTTTTCTTTTGTTCCTCCACCGGCACCGGCTTTGTTAGGATAACCGAACACTGCTTCATCTGCTCCTTCCCAAAGGCTTAGATACAAGAAACGGTCTCCGCCAATCTGGTCGTTACCAACTAATCCGAAAGAGGCCCTTAGTTTTAGATAGTCGATAAAATTGATATTAAAGAAACTTTCTTCTGTAGCTACCCATCCAATTGAGAATGCGGGGAAGAAACCAAAACGCCGACCCGGAGCGAAATTTTCAGAACCGTTGTATCCGATGTTGACTTCACCCAAATATTTCCCTTTGTAACCATAGGTGGCACGTCCGACAAATCCCAGGCGATGATAAGGAAGACGTGTTAGGGCATCTCCTTTTTTCACGAACTCTTGTGCATTGAACAAAAATAGGCCTGTTATTTCGTGGTTGCCGAACTTGTTGTTATAGTTAATGGATGGTTCAAAGACATATTGACTGTTGTAAGCGTCCAAGGAATCACCAAAGCCCAATGAAGAGCCTATAGAGAAATCTGCGTATGATCCGTCATTCTGGAAAGTGTACATATAAGAGCTTTTGCTATATTTCTTGGCGTAAAGATTGTTGAAGTCGAACGAAAAGTCCACATTTACGGAAAGTCCTTTCAGCCATTTAGAAAGGTCGGCTTTCATGCCGAGGGTGGCTTGTACTGCTGTTTCCTTTTCATCCGCATAACCACTGTCTAAGATATAGGCCAGCGCATTGTAATTACCTTTTTCTAAAACACCCCATGAACCATCTGGATTGCGAATCGGGAAACGGTCTGGATTTGCTTTTTTAAGACGTTCAAAGATGAATTTTACATCGTTTCCGGGAGATGGGCGATGTTTGTCACCGATAACTCCCGCTAAGTTTAATTTAGCGGAAATAATATTGCTCAACTGGAAGTCAAGGTTACTTCTGAAATTGTATTTTGTGTATTTTACATTGGTACTATAATTTTCATTATAATCATCGTATTTAAACAAACCACCTTGCATCATAACGTTGGCTGATACAAAATATTTCACCTTTTCCGTTCCTCCGGAAATTCCTAAATTGTATTGTTGCATCAAAGCGAAATCCTTTAAACACTCGTCAGCCCAATTTATATTTGGATAAAGAAATTCGTTAGTTCCGTTTTTAAAACCGTTGATTTGCTCCTGTGTATATTTAGGATTCAGTCCGTCATTCATCAAAGCTTCATTAGTCAGTATGGCCATATTGTAAGAATCTACCATGTCAGGCATGGAAGTAGGTGACTGCATACCCACATCTGCTGAGAATGTAATGGATGGTTTGCCTATTTTGCCTCGTTTAGTTGTAACAAGCACTACACCATTGGCACCCCGCACTCCATATACTGCTGTGGCGGAAGCATCTTTCAAGATACTGATAGATTCAATTTCAGATACATCCATCATGCGAATATCGCGGTCCACACCATCCACTAAGATCAACGGACTTTTATTAGAACCGAATGTACTGATACCACGAATGTACATATTTGCCATATCACTTCCTGGTTCACCGGAACGTTGTACGGTGATCATACCGGGAAGCCTTCCGGCTAATGCATTCGATACGTTGGATACAGGACTTTGAGTCAGTTCCTTAGTGGAAATTTGTGCAATAGCTCCTACAACTGAAGCTTTTTTTTGCTGTCCGTATCCGACTATCACTACTTCATCTAAAAGACCTTCATCGGGAAGCAACTTTATTCGAAGAAAGTTATCTGAATTCTTAATGACTTGTTTAAATGGGTGGTAACTTACATAAGAAACAATTAGTGTATCTCCTGCTTTTACACCATTTAGCTTGAAAATACCGTCAATATCAGTTATTCCAGATGCCTTTTTGCTAGAAGTATAAACCGTAGCACCGGTTAAAGGCTGTTCTGTTTCATCCAAAACCAGACCCTGAATATTTTTTGTCTGAGCATGAACAAGGCTGGTGAATAGCAGTAATACACACACTGGAGTAAATTGCAGTAAAAGTTTTATAATATACGACTGTGTTTTCATATTTTATTTTTTTCTAAAGACAAGTTTTCTGAAATTGTGACCGCCTCTCGGGTATATTATTTTAAGTTCATGTTCTCCACTAGTCAGCGAAAGTGTCGGACCGGCAAGTTCCTTATAATCATTCCAACCTGTCGAAATACCACTTTTAGTCATTGCTGTATAAGTCTTTTCGTCAGGCTTCCCGTTATCAACAATTATCTTGTATTCTTTCTCATTACTATTCGAAAAACATAATACCGTTTCATAATCACCTTCCTCTAAAACATTAATGTTATATATACCATAAGGGTCAGTCCCTTCATCTTCGAAATTCCCTAAATTGCTGCCAAAACTCTGACCATCATTGGCGCGTTTAACATTTACTCCCTCATTATAAAGCGTTGAAGCGTGTGTCAACATAAGGGTACCAGGAACATTGTTATAGGTTAGATATTCATAAGTGCAAATAGTTTGTTCATTCGATAACAAGGTAATTTTTACCGGTTCCAACCATGAACCTAGCGTTTTATCACTATCTAACCACAGTGCTTTCTTATTATCTATCGGTAGAGTTATGGTGTATTCTTCTTTTCCTTCTTCAAAAGGAATCACTTCGCTATTTTCACTAAAATAAGAGAACCGATATTTATTAATAAAATCCGCATCTGATTCTTTGTGAATCAGAATATATTCCGTTTCTCCGTCATCATAACCATTGATTGTCATGATCTTTTTTTCCGCTTTTGTTTCAGATAAATCAGATTCATTACCGGAATAGTCTATGGCATATACTTCTATCATTTCGTTTAAATTACCACTAATCATTGTGGAAGAAGAAGTTGCATCTACTGCTACAGACGTACTACCTAAACGTACAACAAAGTTTTTAATGTCATCATCGCTGGGTTGTTCCCACATAACGAGTGCTAAATCGTCTTTTAATTTGTAACTGGTAAGATTACGCACTTTACCTGGTTTTATCTTGTCAGGAATATAAGGTGTAGCTTTGATATTGACACCGTATGATAATTGTTCCTGTAAGCTCTCTGTCTTTACAACAAATGTATATTGTTGGTAATTGGTCAGTCCTGTGAATATGGTTCCTGAGGCTGTACCCGGTAATACTTGTTTTTCATTGGTAGTCATATTGATAACATGTATCGCCTTATATACATTTTCTGTTACTGATTGCCATGTTAATGAGATTTGTTTATCTCCACCTGTTGCGGTCAGCATATTTATATCACTTGGAGGGATAAATTCGAATGGTTCGGGTACCGGAGTAACGGAGAATTTGTTTTCACTACAGGCTTGCTCAATAAGCATAAATGATAATATTATCAGGATAACTCCTAATAGTTTTAAGGTTATCCTATTTTTTTTTGTTTTTTCTTTTGTTTTCATACTTAATAGTTAATTTAAACCAATCAGTTTAATTGGAATGAATTATGTACCGATAGTAATCTTTATAATTTAAGGTTATTTTTGTGTAAAAAATAACAGCAGATTAAGGTTAACTTGTGTTTTTCATATTGTTTTTAATTTACAGGTTAATAAAAAAAGTTAATTCTGTGTAAGAAATGATGAATGCAAAGTAAAATTGGGAATCTTAATATTTCGGAGAAAAAGCAATTAAAAATGGATAAAATAACGATAAAAAAAAAATTAATGCCATTAAGAACTTGGTTGGATTTTACTTAATAGCATTCTAATTGCTGATAATTTAGTTTTTTCTTCTGTCGGAGAATGTAATTTAAACTATATTAGCAAAGAAAAAAGTAGCAACCTTACTAACGCAGCTTTTTATGAACGAATATTTTGATTTTTAAAGTATTAAGACCACGGATTTGATTCAGTTTAAGTCTGGTAAATTCTTGTTAGGAAAAGATTGTGCATTTGCTTTTTTTGTAAGAAAGCATTTTCAATGCCATCTTGAATGGTGAGATAGATGTTCATATTAGCGTTGAAGAGCGTAACGAGCGTAACTGCCGTGATGGTAAGAATGTATAAATCGGTTCATCCGGGTACAGTCTTTATTACTTTATTAAGGTAAACGGATGAAATGTTTGGTTGCAAAACATAATAGGACGGTTATTTATTGATTTAAATTCTTTTTGTAAAAGTTTCCGGAACGATAATGTAATAGCTATTTGCCTCTTATGAGAATATTCGATATTTTTTCTTGGAGAGTTAGGATTGATTGTTTCTAAGCTAATTCCATAATTGGATATTTTTGCCACTTTATGTATTATTAATTTTGTCATAAATCTGATTTATCCGCAAATAACAATAAGTCTGTTACAAAAAGAAGCATACCAGTTTTCTTTTCAACTGATATGCTTCTATGATTTTTGAATTAATTCTGTATCTGTAGATATACAGCAAAAGACTATTTGATTATATACTTTTTCCCTTTACTAGTTGGAAATGATATCATATCATTGTTAATAACAGTAATATTGGCTCCTGCTATTTTGAAGTTTTTTGCATTTGGATACTTGATGATACATTCTGCTCCGGAATTGGAGGTGATGGTGGCAGAAGCCAGCTTTCCATTATTCCATTTTGCATCTACTTCAAAGTTGCCTCTGGCTTTCATTCCGTTAAAAGAACCGTTCTTCCAGATATCGGGCAATGCTGGCAACAGTTCGATATATCCGCCATGACTTTGCAGTAACATTTCTGCCACACCGGCAGTCACACCGAAGTTACCGTCTATCTGGAAAGGTGGATGTGCATCGAACAGGTTAGTGTAAACACCACCTACTTTAGCACCGGGTTTAGTCAGTTTCAGAGCACTCTTTAATAATGTATGAGAGCGGTTACCATCGTGTAGACGTGCCCAGAAGTTCAGTTTCCAAGCCTTACTCCATCCCGTTCCTGCATCTCCGCGAGTGTTTAATGTAACTTTCATGGCCTCGGCATATTTATTTTCCTGTTCACTTCTTCCGGCTACGATGGCAGAACCCGGATGCAACCAGAATAAGTGGTTGGTGTGTCTGTGACCGCCATCACCGTTCACGTCTTTAGTCACTTCATCTTTCCATTCCATAAACTGGCCGCCCAGACCTATTTTCGGTCCTGAAAGCTTGTCAAACGAAGCTTTGATTTCCTTAATTTCCGGGTCGTTCTCTCTGCCCAGCACTTTGCTGGCTTTTAGCATGATGTCAAACATTTCCCATGTCATGGCTTGCGATGTAGAGCATCCTAATGAATATTCGCCGTGCTCCGGTGAGTGTGAAGGATTGGCTACCAATGTTCCGTCACGTTCATCCGTCCAAAGGTTGTCTACCCAGAAAAGGGCGGCTTGAAGCATTGTATCGTAATATTTCTTCAGAAATTCTTTATCGAGGTTGAATTGGTAGTATTCCCAAATGTCCTGGCACATCCAGATGGCTCCTGCCGGAAAGTGGTGAGGAGTTGTTTTTTTGGAGGGAGCTGTGTGTCCCCAAATGTTGTTTTCGTGATGTGTCACCCATCCTCTTACGGGACCTCCGTCGGGCTTACAATAATAATATTGTGCTGTGTATTTTCCGCGTGGAACCAAGCTCTTGACATATTCAACCATAGGTAGATGACACGGGCTGAGATTAGTCGGCTGTGTTGGCCAATAATTCATTTGTACATTGATGTTGGTATGATAGTCAGCGTTCCATGCATTAGCGAGTCTGTCTCCCCATACACCTTGCAGATTGGCAGGCAAAGAACCTTCACGGGAACAAGAAATCAAGAGGTAACGACCGAATTGATAATACAGCATTTCCAGATAAAGATTATCCGTGTCTGAATTTGTATTTTCGTCCATACCTTTCAATAACTTATCAGTAGTCATGGCGGGAACTTTTTTTATGTTACCCAGATTCATCTTCATCTTGTCATACAATGCATGATAATCCTTCTGGTGAGTGGCCAACAGTGCAGTATAACTCTTGTTCTCCACTTTTTTCAGCGTGTTTTTTACTTTATCCAACGGATCTTCTTTCGAGAAGAAATTATAACTGTCGTCCATGCATTGGATGTAGTTCGTAGCAGCGGACATCAGGATGATTATCTCTTTAGCGCCGTCCACTCTGACTTTGTCACCATCCACTACAGATACTTTACCTCCGGTGTTACGGACTGTAATCTGCTGGGCGTATTTTAATCCGTTTTTCCATGCATCGCCTATACGTTTGTTTCCGCTCACGGGAGTCGGATAACCCGTCATGGTGATGGTGTTTTCTTCTGCGGTGATGGTTTTGGTCTTGTGCAGGGATTTCAGGGAGATAGTGCGCGAGATACCGCTTTTCTTGTCGGAAGTTAATCGTATCACCATCACATTGTCCGGATAGCTCATGAAGTACTCACGCTTGTAAGTCACTCCCCCTTCTTTGTAGCTTATGGTGTGGATAGAGTTGTCAATGTCCAGTGTACGGTTGTAGTCAGAATAAGCCTCATCAAATCCCATTGATAATTCTGCCAGTTGAACTTTCTGCCTGTTGTCTACCAACTCGTTGATTTCCATCTTGAAGAATTTGTATTTGTCGGTCTTCAATGGGAAGGATTTACTTTTGTGACGGTTATCTTTGCTTTTATTATCCTTTTCCGGCCAGAAGATGCCCGATTGCTCGTCAAGTAAAGTATAGGATTTACCATCTGTGGAGCCATATAGTTTCCACGATTTCGGATCTCTGCCCGGTGAATCGTTTGCCGAAGTCAGTTCGTAGTATTTGATTTTGGGTGCGTTGGTGTATGCCCATTTGATGATGCAGGGAAATTTGCGGTTGCCGTTGAATTTATCGTTGTCGGCAAACCACTTGCTGGTCTTGTTGCCGTCGAATAGATTGGCTATTCCCTGATCCGGATTCTTCATGTTATCATAATTCGTCTCAATCTGCTCTTTTATAATCATGGGAGCTTTGGAGTCGTTAGTGGTAATTATGATGTTGCTCAAAGTTTGGAAAGAGCCGAAATGATCCTTGTCTCCTGCCAGATTGTCGATAAGTTTGCGGAATTCTGTTCCTTTACCGTCGCCATCGTAGTTTTTAGTAATGAGTTTGCCGTTGGCGTCTATATAGGCCGACTTATTGGCGGTGAACTCATTCATCTTTCGCTGCAATTCCTTACGAGTTCTTTGCAGGAAATCATGGTTCTCTTCCGGGGTTCTCAGATGTCCGCCGTTGTAAGCGGGATTTTCGGCAGGACCTCCGGACCATACCGTATGTTCATTCGTCTGAATGACGTCTTCGTAGACACCGCCGAAAATCATGGCTCCCATATACCCGTTACCGATAGGCAAGGCTTCGCTTTCCCATATCTTTGCAGGGGTGCCATAGGTCGCTTTTAGAGGTGGTTGCAGAGAATCGTCTGCTGCCCGTAGTGTTCCTGTTGCGGAGCAGAATAGGGCACACAATCCCCATGCTAATGTAAAATGTACTTTTCTCATTAGATATAAAATGATAAATATGGATAAAAAATCGGATTGAATTAAATGATACCTTAGCGTTACCGTGAAACGCGCAACGCTAATTTATCATTCGGCTAATAATATTGAATTTATAATAGATGAAAAACTATTATCTTAATTCGATTTCGCTCAACTGAGGAGGGGTGTTGGTATTGCCGGCTGCTACTCCGGTAATCTCAAACTTGAAATATTTGTAATTGGCAGGCTTTTGTAAGTTGAAGTCTTTGGTTTCGGTACGTTCTTCGAAGACTACATTTTCCTGTTTGTCAATCAATACATAATCCTTACCGTTGGTGGAACCGTATAAATTCCAAGATTTCGGGTCTCTGGCAGGCATATCATTTCCGGAAATGAGGCTGTATGATTTCACTTCCAGCGGTTTGGCATATTCCCAGGCAATGTAGCAGGGGAAGGATTTGGCAAAACCTTTATCCGAAAACCATTTGCTGGTGGCGTTTCCGTCAAACAACTTGCTCACATTTTGGTTTTTGTTGGTGGGGTTATCACAGTTGGATGTGATGTTCAGCGCTTTGGGAGCAACCGGTGTCGCCAAGCTGACTATTTCTATATTATCAGATTCTGGAGCAGTAGCCCCGGCGATAGTCGATTCCAGTTCAATTTCACTTAGTTGAGGAGGCATAATGCTACTGGACGCCACTTTGCTAATTTCAAGTTTATAGAATTTATAGTTTGCTACATCTTTAAGAGGGAAGTTACGGGTATCATGTCTTTCTTCAAATGTGATATTCGATTGTTTGTCGATCAGCGTATAGTCTTTTCCATTTACTGAACCATACAGTTTCCAAGATTTGGGGTCTCTGTTTGGAACATCGTTGGCAGAAGTCAGGCTATATGCTTTTGCACTATAATTAGTGTTATACTCCCAAATGATGATGCAGGGAAATTTTCCGGGAAATCCTTTATCTGCGTACCATTTGGAATTCAAATTACCATCAAACAACTTACTGATGTTTTGATTTTGATTATTAGGGTTATCGCAATTCGTCTGAATGCGTATAATCTTGGGAAGCTCTTCTGTATTGGCAGCGTTTGCCACATTGGAATAATTAAAGAAGGCAAATAATGCCCAAACGGAGATTAAACTTACTTTTTTCATAATATCAATTAGTTTATAAATTAGCTTTCGCTCACAATGATGTTGCAAAGGTAGGGAATGTATCTTAAAATAGGTGTAAATTTGGTATTAGTAAAGGTATTAAAAAAACTATTAGTGCGAGATTTTTATCCTTTTTCTTTTAAAAAGAGACGCAATGGCAGATAATTAATGCTGGATGAAGGAATAATTTGAGTTATTATTTATCTTTGCATCGTTATATGATAAAGCACATTTATGGGATATCGAAATAGAATAAACATACTGTCTTTACTTCTGTTTTTCATCACAGAGCTGTTTGCTGCTCCATTAGATTACGGGTTGTACTTTCAGTCCAACTCCGTGCCATCCAATCAGCGTACTACTTTAGTGCTCAATGATGGCACCCCTTTTCTTGTTGATGAGGAATTCACGATTTCATTTCAGATGCTGATACGTAATAAACCCAATTATGGTTCCATTTTCTGTCTGCGTATCAATGATAGTGAGAATCTTTATTTGGCTTTGGTAGGTAAAGATGATAGTGATCTGCATCCCGCTTTAGTGTGCGACGAGAGAATCATTGAAATTCAGCAAGAAGTGAAAGGCAATGAATGGTTGCCGGTATCTTTGCGTATCAATAAACGTCAGAATGTGATTAATCTGCATTTTGACCAGAAAGATACTACCTTTATCAGTCCCTTACAGGAAGTAAAGGCGGTGAAGGTTGAAATGGGGCGGGTGAACGGATATGAAACGGATGTAGTATCTATGAATATAAAAAATATAGAGATTGTTCAGAACAGGACGAAGACGTACTGCTGGCTGTTGAAAAATCATAATGGTGATATCTGTTATGACGAAATAGGAGATTCGCCGGCTCATGCATATTTTCCTAAATGGCTGATAGACCGTCATCTTGAATGGCAGGAAATTTATTCGGGCAGCACTGCCGAAAGGTTTGATATTGCTTTTAATGAAAAAGATGCTTTGTTCTATATGGTATATCCGGACAAGATTGAAACGCTCAATGCCATGACAGGGATAGTGACAACCACCAGGGTGGAAGGCGGGTATCCTGCTATCGAATATCCCAATCATTTATTGTATGACGTGCTGACCGGACAACTGATTTCTTATTTTTATAATGAACAGCGTGTTTCTTATTTTTCTTTTGATAAAGGAACATGGAGCCTTACTGACAGGAGTTTGGGAAAAGCTCACGATTATAATCATGCGCGTGCATACAATCCGTCAGATTCTTCTTATTATTTCTTTGGCGGTTATGGTTTTCATCAGTACCATAATCATCTCTATCGACTCAAAGTAGGAGATTCAAAGATTGAGCGAATCACTTATCAGCCACTGATAGAACCCCGTTTTTCGGCAGCTGCTGCCGTGGTGGACAATGAACTTTATATATTTGGCGGTGGTGGTAACAAACAGGGACGACAGGAGTTGGGGGCTACTTTCTATCATGAACTTAATATGATTGATTTGAAAAGCGGTCAATCGCATCTAGTGTGGCGTAAAGATTGGGAGAGAAACAAGGAACTGACGTTAGCAGCTTCTTCGATGTGTTTTGAGTCGCAGGATAGTTCTTTTTATGCTTTTAGTTTCAAGGATGGAGGTACATTGTGGAAAATACCCATGAAGGACAGTGAATGGAGGGTGATGGCAAGACCTGTTAAAAATAATATTATACATCAGGACTATGACTTAAATCTTTATTCTTCTCCCTTATACAACAAATTATTTGTAGTGATGGATAAGGTGTTGGCTGACCAGACACATCATTTCTTCATTTATTCCATAGACACTCCTTTGATGCAGGAAGACGAGATCCGGCAACAAGTGAAACAAAAAGAATGGTCGGCAATGCCCATTTGTTTGATTGGCGGAGGGTGTCTCCTTCTTTGTTTTTGCTTTACCTATTATATATATAGGAAGCGTGGGAAACGAGAAACGGATCTTGAACTGCAATATTCCAGACAGACTGAAGATACAGAAGAGTTATTGCAAGAGGAAACTTATCCTAAAGAAGAAAAAACATATTTTGATCGTAGCCGGTCGGCTATTTCCCTGCTGGGAGTTTTTAATGTTAGGGATAAGAACGGGAAAGATATCACTACAAGTTTTACCCCTCTGCTGAAAAGCCTGTTAAGTCTGCTTATATTATATAGTCAGAGCGAAAAAAAAGGTATTCCCGTGAAGCAATTGAATGAGATTTTGTGGATGGATAAAGACGAACTTGCGGCACGTAACAACAGGAATGTTGCTTTGCGTAAGTTGCGCGTGTTGTTGGATGAAGTAGGAACAGTGGAAATCATCAAGGAAGCTTCTGCTTTGCGAATCGAATTGGGTGAAGATGTATTCTGTGATTATCATATTGTATGCAATTACATAAACGGATTCCGTACAGATGCAGACAATAACGACCCGGAAGTTTACGCTAAGATAGTAGAACTGCTTCTCTACGGACCTCTTTTGCCCGGTCTGCGTTTCGACTGGCTGGACGATTTTAAGGCAGCTTATTCAAACTATTCCATTGACTGGTTGGGCAATTTGCTGGATATGGAAAGAAAGAAACAAAACGACCGGATGATTTTTCGTATCACAGATACCATGTTCCTGCATGATCCGCTGAATGAGAATGCACTGTCCGCTAAATGCCATGTCCTTTATAAGAATGATAGAAAAGGACTGGCAAAGAAGGTATACGATAAGTTTGCCAAGGAATATGAGGAAATGTTGGGAGAAGAGTACAAGATTTCATTTAGTAATATCATCAATAAAGGTGTAAAATAATGCCATTTAGGGAGGAATGTATGTTCTTATGCTTCTCTTTTTTCTTTTTTTATTTGTATAGGAGGTAATTAGTGACTATCTTTGTTTCTCAATGAAATTACACAGTAAAAGTTATGAAACGTTTTACATTAATTATTCTTATCTGCTTTTGTCTTTTTTTTAATCTGGTAGCTAATAATCATTATGGATTCAGACTTCAGGGACGTTCGGATGTCGGTGAATCCTCCACTACACTATTATTAAATGACAGGAAACCTTTCCCTTTGAACAAAGATCTGATTATCGGACTTAAGTTGGAAGTGAGAGAGGGGCCGGTTGAAGGATGTATTATGTATATGCGCTCCAACACTGGAAAAATAATAGAGGTAAGTTTGGATCAGGCAAATGAGGATACTTCTCCCATATTGCAAATCTCCATTGACGGACAAACGTATACTTTTCCTTATTCGTTGAACTGGGATAAGTCCGAACATACCCTGAATGTGAAATTAGATAAAGAGCATAGTGCTGTTTCTCTTATTTTTGATCAGAATTCCATGGAGGTGAATGCCGGGTTGAATGATTTTTCTGATGTCAGCATTTCCTTGGGCGCTCCTGAAAAGTCTCCTCATGTCAATGTAGCCCCGGTCAATATAAGTGATGTTCATGTACTGTTGGATTCAGTTTCGCGCTTCTTTTGGGAGTTAAAACATCACAAGGGCGATATCAGTTATGATGCCATTCAAAAAGCATCTGCCGTAGGTTTGAATCCGCATTGGATTATAGACGAACATCATTCATGGCTTTGCATCTATACTCGTAAAAGCAAAGAAAACATCCAGATCACTTTCAATCCTAAAGATAATATCTTTTATTTTGTAACCGATCGGACCGTTACTTTGTTCTATCCCGAAACGAAGAAGCAGAAGGAGATAAAGATCAACGAAGGGTATCGGGCAAATATTTACTCCAATACTTTAGTATATGATACTATTAGTCAACGATTGCTGTCTTATTCATTGGAAGATAAGGCTGTGTCCTATTTCGACTTTCAGACATGTCGTTGGAGTTTGAATACTGAAAATAGGAAAGAAACTCCATATTTTAATCATGCGTGGGCACAGAATGATTCTATAGGTTATGCCTTTGGAGGATACGGTTTCTATACTTTCTTTAATTCGCTGTTTAAGATAAACATGAATACCGGTGTAGTGGATAAATGTTCATACACGCCTGAAATCAGACAACGCACTTGTGCCTCGGCTGCTATTGTTGGCAATGAGCTCTATATTTATGGTGGTAGGGGGCAGACGGTAGATGATGCGAAAAGTTCAGATTCACATTACTATTATGATATGTATGCCATTGATCTGAACACGATGAAGGCAAGAAAGATATGGGAAATAGACAAGAGACCAAAGCATAATTTCATTCCGGCTTCGAGTATGTATTATATTCCACAGGACACGGCATTCTATGTGGCTAGTGAACAACATCTGTTGAAAGTTTCGATGAATCATCCTGAATGGACGGAACTCACTTCATTTATGCCTGCCCCTAAAGGACCTTACAAGGATATGGTGTATAATCTGTACTATGCACCAGATTTTAAGAGAATGTATTTATTGGTCAACAAACGTATCAATGATCAAGATTTTGATGTAACTATCTATACCGTTCATTTACCGCTTACCGGACTTCCGGCAGCAGAGAATGAGGATGTGAAGCCTGAAAAAGATTTTCCCTTGTCGATTATTATTGGGATTATCCTTGTGTTGGCAGTAATATCTATATGTGCAGGTCGACTGTTGCATCTTCGAAAGAAGACAACTGAAATGAAGAAAAATGAAACATCAGTTTCGCAAAATATAGTTGATGAAACCTCGATATCCATGAAGGGTGAAGATCCTTCTGTCAACAAGGTGACTATTCATCTAATGGGTAAATTCAAGATTACAGATCGGGAAGGTAATGATGTCACTTCTTCTTTTACTTCCCGTATGCGATCATTGTTTCTCATATTCCTCATGTATCATGAGACTAAACTGGCATCCGTACAGATAGAAAAAGTAGACGAATGCATTTGGCCGGACAAAGATGTGGAGTCTGCCCGCAATAATCGCAATGTCTATATGCGTAAACTGCGCATAGAATTAAATAAAATTGGTGATCTGGAAATTGTGAACAATAAGGGCTTTTTTCAAATCAATTTGGGAGCGAATATTTACGTCGATTATTTCGAATTAATTCGAAATATTGCTAGCATTGAACAAGGTGAATGGGATAACGCTAAACTAATAAAACGCACTTTGCAAATTATGCAACGGGGAACGTTGTTGCCGGAAGTCAGCGAAGAATGGCTAGACTCTTTCAAGGCTGAAACAACGAGCAGAGTGGTCAATTTGTTGGAAGAGCTTTTAAATCGTTCTGTATCTTCCCTGGATATTAATTTGTTGATTCAGATAGCAGAGACAATGCTCATGTATGATTCATTGAGCGAAGAGGCGCTTGCTGTAAAATGCTGTCTTCTTTCCAAAATAGGTAAGAAAGGCTTGGCGAAGAATACCTACGAAAGTTTCTGCAAAGAATACAAACGGATGTTAGGAACAGATTATCCGACTTCATTCACAGATATTTGTGAACGAAAAGAATCTAATAATAATATTTAAGTGTTTTCTCTATTATTCTCATTGCAATGAGGGCTTTATCTCATTGCAATGAGAATAAATATTTGTCTGAGTTAGCTAAAACAGCTTTTTTTAATCCTTTCTACATCATAAGAATATTCAGATTAATAAATTAATTTCATTTTAAGTCGATTTTCACTCTCATATTACAGTTGATTTTATCATTGAAGGTATTTATTTTGCAATAATTAAAACGCCCAAGATATTTTAGGCGATAAAATAGTATTGTTTAACAAATAAATTAAACCAGTAAAGACATGATGATTAAAAGATGTGTATTATGGATGATTGGCATAATATTATTTATGCAGATGTCACAAGCGGCAGTTAAAAACAATGTGAGTAGATTTACGAATAATGAATTAAATCGTGATGAATGGAAGGTATCTGCTTCCAATATTCGTAATGAGAATCAGGCACCCGGAAAGGCCATTGATGATAAAGTTAATACGCGCTGGACAAATGGAGCCATCCAGAAGGGTGGTGAGTGGTTCCAAATTGATATGAATTCAAAGCAATCGTTCAATGAAATCGAGCTGTTCCAAGCCAAGGCTATCAATGACTATCCACGTGCCTACGAAGTATATGTGTCTCAGGACGGTACCAATTGGGGGAAACCCATAGCTTCCGGAAAAGGAATAGAGGGTGAAGCTACTATTATTACTCTCAAAGCCCCAGTAGATGCACGTTATGTGAAGATTGTTCAGACCGGAACAGCAGATTCAAGCTGGTGGTCCATCCATGAGATTTATATAAGAAAGAAATAGAGTTCATTTAACAGGTATTTAAAATAAGGTTTAAAAGATTGTTTTCTTGATACGGAAAATATGTGTTCTTGAAACAAAGTGATGATACTATGAAACAAATTTTGCAATTGAAGAAATTTATTTTCGTTTTCCTGTCACTCCTTTTTTTATGTATGCCCTGTGTACATGCGCAGGAGCGGTTCTTGAAGGGGAGGGTCACTGATCAGACGGGTGAACCGATGATTGGTGTGACAGTAGTTAATGTAAATGATGCCAATAAGAGCACCATTACTGATTTGGATGGTAACTATTCAATTAAAGTGAAGAATAGTACTATATTGAAGTTTTCGTATATAGGCTTTAAAACGAAAGCTGTTAATGTGTCGCAAGAAAGGACTACATTAAATGTAGAAATGGAAGAAGAGACAATTATGCTGGAGCAGACGGTAGTGGTCGGTATGAATATTAAACGTGACGAGAAATCATTGTCCACCGCTTTTCAGAAACTGGATGTGGAGGGATTGACCGAAACTCGTGATGCTAGCTTCTTAAATATGCTTTCAGGTAATGTTGCCGGCTTACAGGTGATATCCAACGGACCAGCCGGTTCGGCCACAGTACGCCTGAGAGGTGTGAACTCTATCACCGGCAATAATGACCCGCTCTTTGTTATCGACGGTGTACCCATTTTTAATGAATCGGGTTTTGATGAAGGAGATACAGGGCTCGATTATGGTAATGCAGCCAACAGTATTAATCCCGATGCGATAGAAAGCATAGTTGTGCTGAAAGGTGCCAACGCTACGGCCATCTATGGTTCGGAAGCTGCCAATGGGGCTGTTATTATTACCACTAAGAAGGGTGGTAATCAAAAAGGCTTGGGTGTTTCGTTCTCCTCCAATTTGCAATTCAGTAAATTGTATCAATATCCCATTTACCAGAATATGTATGGTTCGGGCAACAATATCAGTATAAAACAGAATTATGCTAATGTACCGGGCAAGGATTTGCCTTATGATAGCAACCTGCCGTGGGGGATCAATCAACTGAATGGCTCCGGTTACAATCAGGCTAGCTGGGGATTACCGATGGTGGGATTCGATGTGGTCGGACGTAACGGTTATGTAAAAACTTACTCTCCCAACGATGGAAACATTACCAATATGTATGGAGTAGCTACTACGTGGACAAACAATGTGTCCGTCGAAAAGAAAGGCGATAAATTTGCTGCACGTCTTTCGTTTACGAACATGCAGGCAGATGACATTCTTAAGGATTTCAACAAAATTGATCGGAATCAGTTTCAACTGCATGTGGATTTCAGGCCTTTGAAGTTTATGATGCTGGATATAAATGCAGATTACACGCATGAAAAAGGAACAAACCGTGGTTCGCGAAACGGAAGTGATAGTAATCCGTTATATGTGATCACTGTCATGCCCCGTGACGTTTCAATGAGTGAGTTGACCCCGTGGAAACGTCCGGATAGCAGACCCACTTCGTTCAATGGCTTCAAAAATCCCTATTGGCTGCTTAACGAAATATCCAACCAAGATAAGAAAGACTGGTTGCGGGCTAATGTCGCTCTTAACATTGATTTCACGAAAGAATTGAAACTTCGTTTGAGAGCGGCCATTGAACAGACGTCAAGGTATGGATGGATTTTTACGAATCTCTATTCACCCAACGATTATGACGGTGATTATCGCGAAACTTGGGATCGGATGCGTAATTACAATTATGAAGCGTTACTCTCTTACAATAAGCGTTGGAAGAAAAATTTCAATCTTTCCGCTGCTCTAGGCACATCGTTGCAGGATTTCGAGATGAAGCAACGTAGTATACGTATGCCTGCATTGTTCGAACCGGATGTGAAGTCGCTGGCAAATGCCGGTGGATATGCTCAACCTTCGAGCAATTATAATGCCAAAAAGAAGATCGGTCTTTTTGGTACCGCAAGTTTGGGATTCCGCGATTATGTGTATTTGGACTTAACGGGACGTAACGACTGGTCGTCTGCACTTCCGGCTTCCAAACGGTCTTATCTCTATTACTCGGTAGGTACCAGTTTCATCTTTACGGAGGCTTTCAAGGAGCTGATTCCAGAAAATATTTTATCTTTCGCCAAGTTGAGAGCATCGTATGCACGAGTAGGTAATGATACAGGATTCGATCAGCTGTTGGCGAGCTACAGTTACGGGCGTAACTACCTGGGATATATGTCTTACTACGAGAGCGATAGTCGTCGACGCAATTCTCAACTGAAACCGGAGCGTACTACATCCGTGGAGGCAGGTATGGATTTGCGCTTTTGGGACAACCGGGTAACTGTGGATTTCACTTATTACACTAAAACAACACGCGACCAAATTGTAAATTCCGAGATAGATGGCTTTAGTGGTTATACTTCGGCTGTGCTCAATGCTGGAAAGATTCGGAACTGGGGTACGGAACTGACACTAGGTGTAGTGCCCATCCGCACAAAAAGCAAATGGGAGTGGAAGATGGACTTCAATTATGCTAACAACCGTTCTAAAGTGATCAGATTGGCGGATAATATGGATTATATGAAAATCAATGGTACTAAGATAGCCGAAATTCGTTTGGTGGTTGGGCAGCCGTTTGGTTCCATCTATGCCGCTAGCTGGATGAAGAACGAACAGGGGCAGAACCTTGTCGATGCTTCCGGTGCTCCGATTGAGCAAAAAGGGGTTTACTTGGGTGATGTGGCTCCGAAATGGATCGGTGGATTGCGAAACACGGTGAAGTGGCGCGATCTCCAACTCTCGGTATTGCTTGACATCAAACAAGGTGGTAAAGTATGGTCGGGAAGTGCCTATGAAGGTGCGCGAAACGGAGGTACGGTACAGTCGCTTGAAGGTCGGGATGCTTATCTTTTCAGTAATGTAATTCTGAATGAGAACGCAGATGAACGAAAAGGTGTCTTGAGTACGAACCAAAGCAATTCTGCTTCACAGGTACCCTATGGAGACGGACGTGTGAAAGGTCCATTCATTCCTAATGCCGTTTATCGCTCAGATGGTACTCCGGCGTTAGTTTATCTTAATCCGGAGTTGTATTGGAACCACTCTTCTAGCAAAAACGGGCACTTATACATCTATGACGCTTCTTACATTAAATTGCGTGAAATTGCGTTGACCTATAATGTTCCTCAGAAATACCTAAAGAAGTTAGGTGGATTTATCCAGTCGGCACGAGTGTCGGCAATAGGCCGTAATTTGGCCATTCTTCATCAGAACACTCCGAAAGGTATCGATCCGGAATCGACCACTACAATGGGAAGTGGACAAGGCTTGGAGAACGGGTTCAGCCTGCCGTCTTCTTCATATGGATTTAATGTGAAAGTGACCTTTTAATTTAAGTGAAAAACAGAATGAAAACAAAGATTGTTATACTTTTGATTATTTTGGCGTGGGCAAATACCTCTTGTCTGGATGATTTCACCAATATCAATAAGAATCCGGACAAGATATATGCAGATGATATGTCACCCAAAGCCATTCTGCCTGGCACGGTGTATAAAACCTTGAATGCCATGGCAAGACTTAATTACGAAACTTTTTGTTGGGAAGCCCGTTACATCCGCATAGACAGGGATTTCAAGGATACGGACGATCCGGGTGACCGTCTTTATAGCTTCTATACACAGATTCTGAAGGATCTGAAGATGTTGGAAGATACGTACGTGGGACAAGAAGGCTATGAAAACGTAGGTAGCATAGTGCTAACATGGAAAGCGTTCATCTATTCCTATCTAACCTCTGTTTGGGGGGCCCTTCCTATGGATGAGGCGTTGACAGTTACCGATGGGAATACCTACCGTTACAACACAGAAGAAGAAATCAGCATACAGGTATTGCGTGATTTGCAGAAAGCTGTCAATACGTTTGATCCGGCGAAAGACAAATTGGATGTCGATCCTTTTTATCCACAGTCGGACAGAACCAGCGATATCGAGAAATGGCGGAAATTTGCCAATACCTTGCGCCTCGAAGTAGCCATGCGTATGATGAATATGAAAGATGCGACGGCCCGTTCGTATGCCAAACGGCAATTGGAAGAAGCTTTAAACTCACGCAACCGCCAGTATCTTATTTCGTCTGTTGAAGACATTGCGCAAGGCAGATGGGGAACCGACCTTAATTCGGATGCTTCCCTTTACTATTTACAGATTTTGAAAGGACATGATGAAGGAACGAATCTTGGATTCTCCCAGTATCCTGCCATTCATCAATATTTTTTCCTGTATCTGAAATCGTTTAAAGATCCCCGATTGCACAAGTATGCACAGCGTGGCGAAGGAGACAAACGTTTCTTTGTGACCGATACGTTGAGAGACGATGAAGGAAAATTGGTGGATGTACGTTACCGGATTCCTTATGCACTCAAACGCGAGAATCCTTATATACCGAGAACGCAGACGGTGGGTATTATTCCGGGAACTACCAATACGCCTTACAAAGATCCGCATTCGCAAAGTTACACACCAGTAGAGGATGCTGATTTGGCACTGATCAACCGTAGTTTTCTAGAGAAAGACTGCACTATTAAATTTCTTAACTGGGCGGATGCCTGCTTCATGCTGGCAGAGGTTGTGCTAAGAAGTAATGAATGGAACCTGAATATTGCCGCATTACCCAAATCGGCAGAGGAATATTATTATGATGGTATCCGGGCTTCGTTTGCCGAATATGGTGTTGACTCTAAATATGATGAGTATGTCAAGCAGGATGGCGTGAAATGGGGAACAGACAGTGATGATGAAAAATGCCTGCGGGAACACCGTGGATATTTCAGAGCACATATTTATGGTGAATCTGGCGGACAGACCTATAGGGGAGATCCTGGTGATGTAGATAATTTTACCAATCCGCGTACCTATCCCGGCAACTATACTGCTCGAAGCAGAATTACCGGGGGACTCGAGCAAGTGTGGAAGCAGCGTTATATCGCCGATTTCTGGAACGGACATGCCGGATGGGTATTGGAACATCGCACGCGTATCATGAATTTCCCTCCTAAGTTTAGTCAGAATAGTGTAAGTACAGGTTCGTATGGGGGAGAAATCTGGTGTGATTATGTGCCCGAACGATTGCTGTATCCTTTGCAGGAACAAAACTTGAATCAAGAGTGCTTTTGGGAAGGGGTTGCATTGAATCAGATGTCTAGTAAAGCACCGAATCGTGTTCTGAATGGTGCTAACTTTTACACTCCGCTGGGTATGTCAGCAGAATATTACGGGTTGGAAGAGAATCCGAATATGCTGATAGAGAATTGGATGAACTTTGAAATTCGCTATAATAGCGACATTACCCAGCAATATTATGGGCATACAATCGCTGAATTTATTGAGAATGTCAAATTTGACTATCCGGAAAGCAATGGAATTGAAGGATTGATGAAGTATATTGATTTTCAGTATGTAACGAAGTAAATGTGAAACGATGAAAAGTGACAATAAGAGATATGATGGTAAAATGTTTGCCACAAGCAAATGGATGCGTAATGCCGTTGGATGTCTGATCGGTTTTTGTTTGTGTACCGCTTGTACCGAAAAGAATGGAGACGATGCCAACAGTCATTGGCTCAAATTTGAAATACCCGAAATTCCGGTGACAGAAGACTATACTGTCGGAGCTTTCTATCTGAAGAGCAACGACCGTATGAATGGTAACCCAAATACAACGCAGAGACTGGATTGTTGGGCACGTCTGACAGGTACTGGAGACTTTGCCAACTATCCCTATGATGTCTCTCCCAAAGAGACTCCTATCTATGGGGACTATGTGGATGCTAAGACCTCTGATGTGAAATCCGAAGATATTGACTTGCTTCAGAGCCAGATGGATTCGTATGCCAGTCATGGTATCGACTTTCTTATCTTGCCGACGGTAAGCATGAATATTGGTAGCAGCAATAATCTGACGGAAGGTGAAGTGCAGTTGGTAAAGCTGTTGACAGGCAAGCTGGGTGAAGGTAAATCCACCGATGGTGAAAATGAGGTGGAACTCAATCCGGACATCAAGCATGTCAATTTACCGTTGAAGTTTGTCTGCTCGGTGAATGTGGACAATCTGACAAAAGCGCTTACACTGACAGGTGTGAAGGAGAATGGTTCCAAAGTGACTAAAACTGTGACGCAGCTGTCGAACACACATTTGATTGAAGATGATGAAAGCATTGAGGGATGTGTGGAGACACTGATTAATGGAGACCCTTATACACGTGTGCAGTTGCTTCAAGAATTGTTTGCGCAGACTGCAGAGGAATTTTTCGATGACCTTAATTATTATAAGGTGGATGGCAAGCCGATGGTGCTCATAGAGAATGCGTCGAGACTTTATTCAAAAGATTCGAAAGCACTTTATGATGGCATACGTGCCTATGTGAAGGAGACAACGGGATATGACATGTATCTTGTGGCAAAGAGCGGCGACGCATGGTGTCCGCCCGACCGGTACGAGTATTTTTATCTGCGTGGAGGTGTCGATGCGTTGACCAGCCAGAATATGTACAACAATTTGGACTATTCGGATACGTACAACTTTTATCCTCAGGCAATTTATCTTAATATGCAATATACGCGTGAGTATATTGCAGGAAAATACAATATTGATTTTATTCCCACCGGTGGGGTAGGGCATAATAAGTTTGTGGAGAACACCGACTTCAATACACCTATCATCAAGAAGGAACCGGATGTATTCCGTCGTATGTGCAATATCATGAAAGCGCAATCCGGCAGAAAACGAATTATCATCCTCCATGCAGTGAATGCTTATAAACATGATTCTTTCCTTGACCCCACTGAAGAACGGGGAGATTTGATATTGAACATTGTGAAAGAACAATTCAAAAGATAATGGCAAAAAATATATTCACATTAAAAAGATAATAAACTATGATGAACAAGAAACTTTTAAACGCAATTTTCTGCGCAATACTAATTCTTGCAACAGGTCTCTTTTCGTCCTGTAAAGATTATGATGAAGATATTGCAGGGTTAGACAACCGGGTAAAAGACCTGGAAACTAAAACCAAAGCTCTTCAGAATCAACTGGAAGATGCAATTGCCAACGGATGTTGGATTGAATATTATGATATAGACCAAGCTACAGGGAATTGTACCCTGCACTTTCTTGGTAAGTCGGAAACGCTGACTATCCCCAGCATTGAAGGGAAAGACGCTATCATGCGCCATTTCAAAGTGGTGAATGGAACATGGCAGTATGCAGTGAATGACGGCGTATATAGTGAAGTCAGAAATGCTGTGAACAATAATCCGGTTAAGGTTACTGTGGACGAAGATGGCAAGCAAGTATTGGGTAACATTAGTATCCAGACGCTGGAGACGGAAGATGCGGGTACGGTTCAGGTGATTTATATCGGTGATGTACAAACCACTATTAAATGTGATCAGAACGATCCTATCCTTGCAGTAGACGAAGAAAATAAATATATGGTAGTCAGTGTGGGAAGTGTTCACTATATGCTTTTATTGGAAGGTTCTTCTTTCAAAGGATTGCAGTCGGTGTCTTACCGCAGAGCCAGTGCGTTTGATGATTATGTGGAAGCAATGACTCTGGTCGATGAACGAGGTACTGTAATCATGGCTTCTTCTGCTGTTGTATCGTTCCGTGTGCTGCCTGCCGATTTTAAGTTGGAACAAGCCAAATTCGCCTGTGAGGATGTTCGTCAGTTAAAGACCAGAGCGATCACTCCTTCTTTATCTTATGTAAAGAACAGCGCTACACTAGAAAGCGGTATCCTGACACTTGCGCTGGAACCGAAAGATATGGAAGATGATGTATATTTCGGTGCGGTGCTAAATGTCGATCTGAACGGATATAAGACAACTTCCGATGATTTTGTTGTTAAAAAGAGCACACGGTCGATTTCTGAAGCCAAAGCATATAGAATGAACAATGGTATGAAAGAAGAAATCACGGGTACACTTGTATTTGATGATAAGAAACCGTTCTATCTGAATAGTATTAACTGTGGCTTTGAAGTTGGTAGAAATAAAACGTTGGAATCTTTGCGAGAGTTGGGATTTGATGTGGTGTTGGACTATGAACTGAGTGAAGAATGCGAAGAAAACTTTACCATAGGTAAGGATGATAATGGAGATTACTTGGCTGTTAAGCCCCTGGCACCTGCAAATACTGGTACGGTAACTATTGTTTATGCAATGAACGATGAAGCTAAGACTGTTCTTTTGAAGAAGGATGTAAAAGTTGAGGCTAAGTCGATTGATATTCTGTTAGGGGCTGCCGAAGAAGGAGTGGATCTTTCTGCAATCTCTTCTTTGCATACCAAAGGGACTTATATTTCGTTGAATATTCAGCCGCTAATCGAAGAAGGAATAGATGTTAGTACTCTCTTTAGTTCAGAATCTACATTGAGAGTAGGTTATGCAAAAGATGGTAAACTTACTGTTCTTGATAAAGATAAAGTCTTTGTGACACAAAAGAATGGTACTGGTGAAAATGGCTTCTATCTCTTTGTTGATAAGCAAACAGATATGGATAAGCTTACCGGCAGTGACAATAATAGAACTTTCGATTTGTATTTGCTGTCAGAGAACGGAGCTGCAATTCAAGTTCCTGTAGGGGAAGGTGTGAAGCAGATCAGTCTCAAGAAAGTGAATTTCTACTATAAACCTTATTTCAAGGTTAGAGAAGGGATGGATAAAGAGTATGTGATATTTGATAATGGTGGAGTGGATAATAATATTTCGGATATAAATCTGTTCCCGAAAGCTTCGATAAAAGGCAAAGCAATAGTTGGACGTACAGTGGATGGCGACAATTATAGTTTTGAAAATATCAAGTTCTCCGAATTGTATGATTGGAGTCCGGAAGATTATGTGACATTCTCAATCTCACAAGGTGACCAAACCGATCATATGCGCGCAGAATGGGGCAAAACTTTTGAATATAATTCAGAGGATGCTAGTTTCTCTGTACACAAACCTTGTAACTTGCGTAAACTGAATTTCGGTAATGATCAGAAAGCCGAGAAATGGACAGAGGGAGATAAAAAGGATCAAACGATTCCTAATACTGATAGCGATATGAAAGCAAAAGGAGGAAATGAAGGTTTGAAAATCCGTTATACGATAATCGGCAAGCAAGAGGTTATTGATAATTGGTATTTCCTTGACCCGATATCATCTCCGGGTGACAGGTGGTTCTATTTCCATTACAGATTTAATATGGCTGGTGCCGATCAAATATATTGTTATGCTGGTGCACAAGGTGCCGGAAGTCAGATGGATGTATTGAGATGTCTGACCAATATGGAAGGACTGAGTGCAGCAAATGCAGAAAAGCTTCAGACTTTCATTTCCAATATGTGCTGGGATTGGTATTTTACAGCTCCTTCAGGCTCGAATAATATCGTATCAGTAGTTGCAAAGGATGAGAATACTTCTGAAATTGTAGTCTCGGAATGGGCAAAACAGCGTTATGGAAACATAGTGGTATCTTTTGTTGGTCCTGGTAATAATCAGGGGAACTTTACTTACACTCCTGGAGCTGATCCGAAGAATTTCATTGTTACCAATGTTAAAGATTTAGTCAATACGCAGATGGATATTAAAATTACAACCGATTTTGGTGAGCAGTCTGCTAGATTCACATTGAAGAAAAGATAAGGTAATCAATTAGAGATCATACCATGAAATATTGGAAAACATTATTATTTATCAGCACAACCGCTTTAGTCGGCGGTTGTACTGATGATGAATTTATAAGTGATGATACTTCGGGAGGAATCTTTGTGGAAACTGGGATTGAACCCGAACCGCTGCCTCCCCTTTCCGAAGCAAAACTGAAAGAAGACGGTTATCTAGGTGTTCTCTTTAGCTTTCAAGGGGACATGCGAAGGAATGAATTGAGCAGCAATACGACCACTCTGTACAACTGGCCGTTGTTTGACGCGAAAGCGTTGGGCGCCACCGAAGATGAATGGTGGGATAATCTGGTGGAAGAGATGGCATATTCGGGAATAGATTATGCCACTGCCAATTGTCGCGGGCGTTTGCCTAATGCCGAAGTGTTGGGACAGGATCATGGCGACCCGACTCGAATTAAAGATATGATAGCAGCTATGAAGCGCCGGGGTGTAGAAGACAAGTTTAAAATTTGTATATTCGACGACTGTCCGGCTTCATGGATGGCAGCTCGTAATATGAAATTATATGGTATCTATGTGGGAGATGTGCTCACATTGGAGCGATTTGAGAACTACAATCCGGACAAGTTTCCTGAAAAGGAATTGCAACCCAAGCCGACATCAGAAGAACAGTTGGTCTATCCGATAGACAATCTGGACCCGGACGACCCGATGGGGTGCTACTACTATATCTGGACGTACAACATCAAACGGGCGTTTGAAAACTTTTATGGTCTGAATATCGGGAATAATAAATTTCTGTTCAAGTATAAAGGTCGCCCTGTCATCTATCTTTGGACGTTGAACGGTTTTCTGGGGCAAAAATATCCGGGCTTGGGCAATAAGAAGATTGATTGTACAGGGAAACTGAAAGCCATCATTCTGAAAATGAAAGCAGACTTCCGGAGAGAGTTTGGTGAAGAACTGTTTGTAATTCCCGACCGCTCGTGGGAAGACCTCGATCCGCAAGTGCGTGACGAGGGGGTGGCAGACGCGATGAACGTATGGTTCTCCGGTAAGGATGAACCTGGCAGGTTGTATTCCGGTGGACAGTATTATTTACTCAACGACCATGTGTATACAAAGGAGTGGAAACGGAAAGACAATTATCTGTATAACGATGAATACATTAAAGTTGGTACAGGCGTCCCTGGATTCTTAGGAGGCGATCTTAAAGAAAATTCAACTTCAGTACCTCTCGATGCTGATCATGGTAGAACTCTCTCCACATCTCTCGATATGTTTTGTCATCCAAGCAATGGCTTGTATGATGATGTAACCAAAGATACCAGAGCCGATCTCATCTTTTTGGAAGGATTTACTGATGTATTGGAAAACGCTGCCTTTTGGCGTAGCGTAGACAAGAAGTTCTACGACTATCCTAACCAGCGTCTCAACATCCTGCGCCGATACAGCCACTATCCTTTCCCGTATGTTCAGAAGTTGGAAGCAGAAGGCTGTGATTACTATTCTAATAGTAAGATATTCCCAGGAAAATCCATGAACATCATGGAGTCCGGAAAGGTGAAACGCTGCTCGGACAGTAACTATGGAGGTGGCTGGTATGTTGATGGTCTTCGAGTAAACGACCGGATACAGTGGAAAGAGCTTCCCATTCGCGAAGGGGTCACCCGATTCAAGTTCCGTTATGCATATGCTATTTCTGACATACAGATAGAGATTACAGTGAACGATTCCGAAAAGGGAGAACTCAAGCAGACTATTTTCCTGCCCTCTTCCCGCAATCAAGGGGAATGGGTGACAGCGGAAGCCGGTCAGATCGCTTTCGATGAAAAAGGATATCGTGACATCACCTTCAGGGTACTGTCCGGCATCTTCGACTTGAACTATATTCATCTTATAGCGCAACCTGAATAATAGATTTACTAATAGAATATAGAAGTATGAATTTAAAATTTTCAGTGACAACACTATGTCTGGGATTGTTTGCATTTACAACAGCATTATCTCAGAACGAGCCTTACAAAAATTCCGATTTATCGCCCAGTGAACGTTCCTGGGATTTGCTGAAACGTATGACGCTGGATGAAAAACTAGGCCAGATGCGTAACAATGCAAATGGAGTGGATCGTTTGGGAATTCCTCGCTATAATTGGTGGAACGAAGCCTTGCATGGGGTAGGTCGTGCCGGATTGGCAACGGTCTTTCCTCAAGCTATCGGCATGGCGGCCACATTTGACGAACAAGCGGTGTATGAGACTTTTGACATCGTATCCGACGAGGCACGTGCCAAGCACCATTACTATCAAAAGCAAGGAGACCGTGGCGGATACAAAGGGCTGACTTTCTGGACTCCCAATGTTAATATCTTTCGTGACCCGCGTTGGGGAAGAGGACAGGAGACTTATGGAGAAGATCCATACTTGACCACTCGGATGGGGCTTGCCGTGGTGAAAGGTTTACAGGGCGACGGTACAAGTAAGTATGACAAGACTCATGCTTGCGCCAAGCACTACGCTGTTCATAGCGGTCCGGAGTGGAATCGCCACAGTTTCGATGCCAAAAATATCTCTCCGCGCGATCTTTATGAAACCTATCTTCCCTCCTTCAAGGCACTGGTACAAGAAGGTAAAGTGAAAGAAGTGATGTGTGCCTACAACCGTTTTGAGGGCGAACCCTGTTGTTCTAACAAGCAGTTGCTGGTAAAAATACTGCGCGAAGACTGGGGATTTGATGATGTAATCGTTTCCGATTGCGGTGCGATTAGCGACCTTTATAAACCGCAGAATCATGGCACTCATGCCAATGCTGCCGAGGCTTCTGCCGATGCAGTGATGTCCGGTACGGATTTGGAGTGCGGAGGATCTTATCATTCTTTGAAAGAAGCTATACAGAAGGGCATTATCAGTGAAGATAAAATCAACGAATCCGTTTTCCGTTTGCTTCGTGCCCGCTTTCAGTTGGGAATGTTTGACGATGATGAAAAAGTGTCGTGGAGTTCCATCCCTTATTCGGTAGTCAATTCTAAGAAACATCAGGATAAGGCATTGGAGATGGCACGGAAGAGTATCGTCTTGCTTAGTAACAATAATAATGTATTACCTTTAAAGAAGAAACTGAAAAAGATTGCAGTATTGGGACCCAATGCAGCCGATTCGGTGATGATGTGGGGAAACTATAACGGTTCACCCGCACATACGGTTACCATTGTTGATGGTATTCGTCAGAAGCTTCCTAAAACGGAGGTATATTACGATAAAGGCTGCGACTATGTAGACAATATGGTGATGCACAGTTACTTCGACCAATGTTCTTATAATGGGGAGAAAGGATTTAAGGCAGAGTTCTGGAACAATAAGGATGCCTCGGGTGATCCGGTTGTTGTTACTCAGCTTAGCAATCCCTTCAATTTCATTACTATGGGAGGAACTCCTTATATGGCAGGAGTGAATCTGAATAATTTCTCCGGTAAATTTGAAAGTGTCTTTACTCCTGTGAAATCGGGACAAGTAACTTTCTACCTGGCTGCCGATGACGGTTCGCGTCTGTATGTTGACGGTAGAAGAGTAATCAATGACTGGGGCAACGGTCCTGCCAAAGAAAAGACTTACACAATGACTGTGGAAGCCGGAAAGAGTTACCCTATATTATTAGAATACTGGCAAGGCGGTGGTAAAGGCGAACTGCACTTTGACTTGGGATATAAAAAAGAAATAGATTATCAAGCTGTCACAGCGAAAGTAGCGGATGCCGATGCTATCGTTTTCGTTGGAGGTCTTTCTCCTAAGCTGGAAGGTGAGGAGATGGGAGTGAAATTGCCTGGTTTCAAAAATGGCGACCGTACCAATATTGACTTGCCGAAAGTACAGAAAGAGATGCTGAAGACACTTAAAGAAACAGGTAAACCGGTGATTTTTGTTGTGTGTACGGGGAGTACGCTTGCTCTTCCTGAGGAAATGGAAACAGCTGATGCCATCGTAAATGCATGGTATCCGGGTCAAGCCGGTGGTACGGCAGTAGCTGATGTATTATTCGGCGATTATAATCCTGCCGGTCGGCTGCCGCTTACTTTCTATGCTTCTTCTGACGATTTGCCTGATTTCCAGGATTACAATATGACGGGAAGAACCTACCGTTACTTTAAGGGTAAGCCTCTGTTTCCCTTCGGCTATGGATTGAGTTATACTACCTTCAAGTATGGAAAAGCCGTATTGAGCAGCAATAAACCGAAAATAGGCAAAGAGCTGACGTTAACTATTCCGGTGACTAATATGGGTAAGCGTGACGGTGACGAAGTTGTTCAAGTCTACGTGCGTAATTTGAAGGATAAAGAGGGACCGATCAAATCTTTGAGAGCTTACAGCAGGGTGAATGTGAAAGCAGGAAAAACGAAATCGGTAGAGATTAAACTGCCGGCATCTACATTTGAGTTCTTCAATTCATCAGTTAATAAGATGGATATTACCCCTGGTAAATATGAATTATTATATGGCGGTTCTTCAGATGACAAGGCATTGACATCAATTCCTGTGGAGTTAGTAAAATAACTGAAACTAAACTATAAATCTAAATCTTGCTCTCTGTAGACTGGAATTGATTTGATTGAACTGTTCTAAAATTTATTTAGTAATCATATTTTTTACCCTTGTGAGTAAAGGGTGCGTGATATATTTTTTTCACGCACCCTTTCATTTTATCGACAAATTAAAATGGACTTAAAATGGGCTTAATATAATTTTCAAGATGTGGCTTAGCAAAAAGAATAGGAATAAACGGTTTCGATATTAAAAAGTAACCACTGTTTGTTTTTTACTGACAGCCCCTCCTCGGATAAATTTCAAACTAGCTTGATTGTATATGAAATGATGTAAGAATATGCACTACAAATTGCATAAAATGGGCAATGATGCAAGGTTATACAGAAAAAGACCGTATTAATTAAAAAAAACAAGCTTATGTTTTCGCGAAACGAAGCGTTGGTTTAGAACAAACATAGCATTGGTTTTAAAGAAACAAAGCATTGGTTTAAAACTAACGACACGAAGCATCCTTTCGAACCGAAATTCACTCTTTTTTACTCCTCTTTTTCTTTGGATGCAATCGTGGTTATGATTAATTTGAATTGATAAAAAGCTGGATATTGAGTAGATATATAATCAATATGATTGGTAACTTGCTTTATACGAATCTATTCTGATGGTTAATTGCTGGTTGTCTGTTATTGTGTTATTCCTAAAACCTTCCGGAATCCATTTTTTCTCTCTCATTGCCCTGCGGCTCACAAAGAAACGATTGTGGACAAACAGGATATACAAAATGTCAGATTGCCATGAATCCTTTTTATTTTTAGTCCATATATAGAATGTGAATAGATTTTTTTCCCTATTTTTGCATTAGATATTACCGTAATAGAGATTTAGAATGAAAAACCACATCCTCTTATTGATTTATTTGTTGAGCATGAGTTTGCCTTTATGTGCTGTTGATATTGACGCTACCGATACGTGTAATTATGGGCTGCACTTTAATTCTCATTCAGTAATGGTTGGTGAACGTACTTCGCTTTTTTTGGATAATGGAGAGCCTTATCATTTGACAGATGAGCTAACCATCCAGTTTGACTTGTTCATGCGCAATGGAGTCCTGTTCGGGCAGATACTTACCGCCCGTACGGATGCCGGAAAATGTATCTTTTTAACTGTGCTGACCTCGGAGAATGACGAGAGGTTGCCCGCGCTGGTGATAGACGAACAGGTATACGAATTGGCTCCCGGCATGAAAGTTGGCGAGTGGTTTCCCGTATCTATGACCTTCTATCCCAAGACAAATACGATTAGCGTAAATTATGATGGCAAAGTGAAGAAAATCACTTATCCGCTGGAAAGCGTGAAATCGTTGGAATTGTTCTTCGGCATACGTCTTGATTTAGTGTCCGAGATTCCACCGATGAATCTGCGGAACGTCAGGATATTGAAGGACGGACAGCCTTTCAGACATTGGAAATTGGAACAGCATAACCAGAATATCTGTTATGATGAACTTCAGCGTGCACCTGCTGTTGCCGTGAATCCGTGCTGGCTGATTGATAACCATATAAAGTGGACGGAAATGCTCTCGTTGAAGGCGGAAGACCTGCTGGGAACTACGTTTGATCCACAGACAGGTACGTTCTATCTCGTAGCACGAAACAATATTTTAGAATTTAACGCTATCGCGAATAAGAAAAACTATTTGCCCGTTAAGGGAGGCTATCCGGCAATGGAGGCTATCAGCCACTTTGCTTACGACACTGTTGGCAGGAAACTGTTATCATACAGCTTACATCAGAAGCTGCTTTCCATCTACTCTCTTGAATCCAACAAATGGAGCTCGCAGACGAAGAATACGGAAGAACCTCGTTATTTCAACCATTCCAGAGCTTACAGTGAAGCCGACTCTTCCTATTATATGTTCGGCGGATATGGTTTTTATAAATTCCATAACGATCTGTACAAGATGATACCTTCGACAGGCAGAGTAGAAATGATAGACTATCAGCCTGCCATTCCCCCGCGTACTTTTGCAGCGGCAGGCGTTGTCGGGAAGACACTTTATATCTTTGGCGGACGGGGTAATGAATCAGGAAAGCAGGAAATCATGTCGCATAATTATTATGATTTGTACGCCGTGGATTTGGAAACGAGAAAATCCAGAAAACTGTGGACACTTCCGGATAGCGTATCGATCAATATGACTTTGTCGTCCACCATGCATTATGTACCCCAGGACAGCGCGTTTTATGTAGGTATGATGTCACTTGGAGGGCGCATCATGAAGTTGTCTTTGAAAGATTCTACCTATACAGTTGTCTCCTACGCCATTGAAAATAAGCTGGATTTTCAGGAAGTGGACTTTGATTTATATTTTGCTCCTTCGTTCAATATGATGTTTGCCTTGTTCGATAAGGTGCAGAAAGGAGGATTGCATAATGTGTCTATCTACTCCATCAGTTGGCCTTTGAAGAGTGAAGAAGACATCATGCAGATGACGGAAGAGGAAGAAACCGGTTCTTATGCAACGTGGTGGAAGTGGCTCGGAGCGGTGATGATGTTGGCACTACTCGGTGCGGGAAGTTATGTTTTTGTGTCCTGTCGTCGTAAGAAAGTGATTTTGGAACCGACGGCAGAACAGCCGGAAGTTGCGCAGCATCTGTTTGAGAGGGAGGATAGCTCGGAAGGAGAGGTGATGATTCAGCCTCATGCGGAGGTGAAAAAGTTTTTCGACCGGAGCAAATCATCTGTATCCTTGCTGGGTGTCTTTAATGTGAAGGATAAAGACGGCAAGAATATCACGTCCAATTTTACCCCTCGTTTGAAGAATCTGCTGGTGATTCTTGTTCTTTACAGCCAGAAGTATGAACAGGGAATCTTGATTAAGAAGCTTGACGAACTTCTTTGGATGGATAAGGACGAGGTATCGGCACGCAACAACCGTAATGTATCTTTGCGTAAATTGCGTGTGTTGTTGAGCACAGTGGGCGACATTGAGATTATTAACGATGTAGGATTTCTTCGTATTAAGTTTGGAGAGGATGTATTCTGCGATTATCTTGCGGGATGTGATTGTGTCAAAGAGTTTAAGGAATATAGTGAGAAGCGCGACAAGGAAGTGCTTTACAAAATCCTTGAGATATTGCTCTATGGCCCGTTGCTGCCCAATACCATCACCGATTGGCTGGACGACTTTAAGGCAGCTTACTCCACGCAGTCGATCGATTTGCTCAACGACCTGCTCGCAGCCGAGAAGCAGGGAAGCGATTCAGACTTGATTCTGCGTATAGCCGATGTCATGTTCCTGCATGACCCCTTGAACGAGGAAGCGCTCATTGCAAAATGCAAAGTGTTGTGTGCTGCCGGAAAGAAAGGCATTGCCAAGAATGTATATGATAAGTTTGCTAAAGAATATAAAGAGATGTTGGGTGAAGAATATAAGACCCCATTCAGCGATTTGTTTAAGTTATAGCGATAAGTGATTGATTAATTAGAAATTCACAAGGAAAAGACAGAAAGAAAAGCAATTAATTTAAAATATTAATTGCTTTTTAATTTGGAATTAAGAACTAAATTTCCCTTAATTTAATAGCGTGCTTCTTATTTTGCGGTAGAAATTAATTATAAACGCTTAAATAAAGGAAATGCCATGAAAAAAAGAAAGGAACGGTCTCCGGACACTGTGTATTTTGATTCATTTATTCTTTTCAGTGAACAGAATCGGTATTAATTGCTGGTTTATATCAATAACTAACTTATTATAGAATTATGAGAGACACAAATCAACGAATAATTTCAATTCGGATGAGATACCCTCTAAAATATCTCATTATTATCTCTTTGTTATTTATCAGTGCTTCGGCGTTGCGGGCACAGGACCGGACGCTGACAGGTACAGTTGTCGATGTGTCGGGCGAACCGATGCTGGGAGTGAACGTCATGAACGTCAATACGAACAAAGGAACCATCACCGATATGGATGGTAAGTTCTCGCTTCGGATTCCGCAAACGGCCATCATCCGATTCTCCTTTATAGGATATAAAACGAAAGCAGTCAACGTTAACAAAGATACGAAGACCCTGAATGTGACACTGGAGGAAGACGCCATTATGCTTGAGCAGACGGTGGTCACTGCCATGGATATTCGCCGGGATGAGAAATCTCTTTCCACTGCTTTTCAGAAACTGGATGTGGAAGGGATGACGGAGAATCGTAGTGCCGATTTTCTTGGTATGCTTTCCGGTAAAGTGGCCGGTTTGCAGGTTATCTCCAATGGTCCCGGCGGTTCGGCCTCCGTACGTATCCGTGGAACGAACTCTATCACAGGTAATAATGACCCGTTGTACGTTATCGACGGTATACCTATTATGAATGAATCGGGTATGTCCGACGGTGGCATTGACTATGGTAATCCGGCGAATAGCATCAATCCGGATAATATCGAAAGCATCGTTGTCTTGAGAGGAGCCAATGCGGCAGCTCTTTATGGGTCGGATGCTGCCAATGGTGCTATTGTCATTACTACTAAGAAAGCAAGTAATAAGAATGGACTAGGAGTCACTTTCTCCAGCAATTTTCAGTTGAGTCAGCTTTATCAGTACCCGATGTATCAGAATGTATATGGTTCGGGTTCACAGTTTCGTCTGGACGACAACTCCTTCAATGTCGTAGGTCGGGAAGTTCCCTACGATTCGAATCTGCCTTGGGGTATCAATAAATTAAATACCAATAAATATGATAATAGCAGTTGGGGTATGCCTATGACGGGAGTGCAAGTGATTGGACGTAATGGAGAACTGAAAACTTATTCCCCTAATTCCGGTAATATCACAGATATGTATCGTACTGCCCACACTTGGACAAATACTGTAACAATAGAGAAAAGGACAGATATGGCCGGAGTTCGTTTGTCATATACGAATATGACTACCAATGATATATTGGAAGGATTGAATGACATCGGGCGCAACCAAATCAATATGCATGCTGATTTCAAGCCGGTTAAATTCCTGAATGTAGATGTAAATGCAAACTATCAGCATGAACGTGCCAATAATCGAAGTTATCGTAACGGTTCGGATATGAACCCGATTTATCTGGTGGCGTGGATGCCGCGTGATGTTTCTATGAGCGAACTGACTCCCTGGAAGCAAAGTGATGGCAGGGCAACCTCTTTCAATGGATTTAGAAATCCGATGTGGATGCTGAACGAGCTGAGTAATCAGGACAAGAAACATGCGTTCCGCGGTGACGTGGCTCTGAATTTCCAGTTGAGGAAAGACCTGAAACTTCGTTTGAAAGCGGCTATTGATTATAATGCAAAGCAAGGATGGGAATTTCGTAATCTATATACACCGGGAGATTGGGATGGACTTTTCAAGGAATTTTCCGAAACAGCCCGCAACTATACTTTTGAGGCAATGCTGAACTATAATAAGCGTTGGAAAGACTTCAATCTGGTAGCTTCGTTGGGTACGATGGCACAAAATAACCAATTCAAAAAGCAAAATTCGGAAGTAGCTACACTACTTTATCCTGATATCATATCTTTAGGTAATAATGGTGCCAACGTCAAATCGTGGGAAGACTATAATGCAAAAAAGAAACAGGCTATTTTTGGAACAGGGAGTCTAGGATATAAAGATTTTATTTACCTGGATTTGACAGGACGCAATGACTGGTCGTCTTCACTGCCAGCTTCCAACCGTTCTTATTTTTATTATTCAGTAGGTGCGAGCTTCGTGCTGACCGAAGTATATAAGAAGATTCCCAAGAAGATTCTTTCGTATGCCAAGTTGAGAGCTTCGTATGCATCAGTGGGTAACGATGCCGGATTCGACCAGTTGCTGGATGGCTTGAAGTATGGTAATACTTATCTGGGAAATATGTCTTATTTTGAAAGTGACAATCGCAAACGTAACGCGCGTTTGAAACCGGAGACTACCACTTCTTGGGAATTCGGAGCCGATCTTAGATTCTGGGACAACCGTGCGACGATAGATTTTACTTATTATGATAAGACAACGCGCGACCAGATTGTGAATGCTGAAATAGATGGAATCAGTGGATATTCCAATGCCGTGATGAATGCCGGTAAGGTAAGAAACTGGGGGACGGAGTTGACAATCGGGGTGGTTCCGGTTCGTACAAAAGATTTTGAATGGAAACTGGACTTTAACTGGGCAAAGAACAACTCCAAAGTGCTGGAACTGAATAATGGTGCGGACTTTATGAAATTGGGAGCAGCTCAAATTGCCGATATCCGTCTGGTGGTAGGCCATTCTTTCGGTTCTATCTTTTCGGGTGATGCAATGAGAGATGAAAATGGTAACATATTGGTGGACACTGAAGGACGTCGTTATGAAGAGAAAGGTGTATTCCTTGGAGATGTATCTCCCAAGTGGATGGGGGGACTGCGTACTTCTTTCCGTTGGCGTGATCTTTCGGCCTCTATTTTGTTTGATATAAAAGTGGGGGGCAAACTTTGGTCGGCAACAGCCTATCAAGGTACACGCGGAGGTTTGACAACACAATCGTTGGAAGGACGTGATGACTATTGGTTCAGTAAATGGGTATTGAATGAGAGTGACACCGAACGTACCGGTTATCTGCAAGCACAGCATACTGCCAACGGTTTGGGAGCCAATCATTATTATTGGGACAAAGATCGTCCGAAAGGTGTCCGGATTCCGAATGCTATCTATTATGGTGGAGTGCATTCCGGCCAATATAGCGAGACATGGCTCTCTCCGGAAACCTATTTTAAACATGATATAGGAAAGAATGGTAGTCTTTTCCTATATGATGCATCGTACGTGAAATTGAGAGAAGTGTCAATCGGCTACACGTTCCCCCGGAAAATTCTGAAGAAGATAGGATTCCTGCAGTCTATGAAGATTTCGGCTGTCGGACGCAATCTGGCTATTCTTCATCAGAACACTCCGGATGGTGTTGACCCCGAAGCAACTACTTCAATGGGTAGTGCGCAAGGTATTGAAAATGGATTCGCTTTACCGTCGGCTACTTATGGATTTGACCTCAAAATAACCTTTTAATATTCATACCGATGAAGAAATTTATATATCTGATAATATGCATCGCATTGATGGGAGTGACCTGTCACTCTTGTGTGGATGACTTTAGCAATGTAAACAAGGACCCTAATAAACTATATTCCGGAGATTTGCCGGCAGAAATGGTGTTTCCGGGAGTTGTTTATAAAACGTTGAATTGCATGGCGCAGTTGAATCTTAAGTATTTCAGCTGGCAGGCGAGCTATGTTCGTATCAGTAAGGACGTGAAGGATCAGGATGATCCGAACGATGACTTCTACAATATTTATAAGAATGTGCTGAAGGATTTGAAACTGCTGGAAGATAATTATGTAGGTAAAAAAGGTAACGAGAATGTAGCCAATATCATTCTGGTGTGGAAGGCTTATGTTTATTCCGTACTGGCATCCACTTGGGGCAGTGTTCCGATGAATGATGCAATTACAGTGACCGAGAACGGACAATTCCGTTATGATACGGAAGTGGATATCAACAGAGAGATTGTCCGCTTGCTGGGCAATGCCGTGCAGCAGTTTGACCCTAACGGTGATAAGCTGACTGTAGACCCGTTCTATCCGACCAGCGACGGTTCGAGCGATATTGAAAAGTGGCGTAAGTTTGCCAACACTCTCCGGTTGGATGTGGCAATGCGTATGATGAACATGACGAAGTTTCCCGATGCTATCAATGATGCGAAAAGACACATTGAAACAGCTCTGAACTCTACCAACAAGTATTATCTGATTTCCTCGATAGATGACATCGCTAAAGGCAGATGGGGAACAGACGTCAATGCGGATGTGTCACTTTACTATCGCAATATCCTGAAAGGATACGAAGACAATACGACTTCCGGTTATTCACAATATCCGGCTATTCATCAGTATCTCTTTCTTTATCTGAAGTCTTTCAATGACCCGCGCCTGGTGAAGTATGCACAGGCATCGGAAAAGATAGGAGGGACAGACTACCGGGTGACAGTGACGGATGTAATCAAGGTGAATGGCGTGGATAAGACTGTGACTTACCGCATCCCGTATTTGATAAGAAGGCGTGACCCATACCAACCGTTAGGACATTCGGTGATGAATCTTCCTGGTTCGACAGAGACGCAACCCAACCCGTTTAATAACTTGAATCCGGATGAAGGCTTGGGATATGCATATATTAACCGTGAGTTCTTGAAGAAAGACGCCACATTCTCTATCATCAACTGGGCGGATGCTTGTTTCATGCAGGCAGAAGTGCAACTTCGAAAAGATGAATGGGGACTGAATGTCAGCTTGGATAAAGCGGCGCAGGATTACTATTATGACGGCATCCGTGCTTCGATGGAAGAATACGGGCTAACAAGCAAATATGGAGAATATATTGCGCAGAATGGTATTAAATGGGGAACCAACAGTACCGTGGACGGAGCGAATGGTGAGCAGCTCGGTATGTGTGAATATCGTGGATATTTCCGCGCATTCATTTATGGGAAAGACGGACAGGTGAATTGTAACAAGATTCCCGAAGATAACGGTATGTCTCTTCCCGTGCCTGTGCAGGACTATGCATACAACCCTCTGCCAGAGAAGTATATAGGCAATTATCCGGGACGTGAGAAGATTACCGGCGGCTTGGAGCAGGTATGGAAACAACGTTATCTGGCGGATTTCTGGAACGGACATGCAGCCGTAGTGTTGGAACATCGTACCCGCATCATGAATTTCCCGCCCATATTCTATAGTAATAATGTAAATCAGGGAACATACAGTGCGGCTGGTTACTACCAGTGTGACTATGCTCCCGAACGGCAGATTTTCCCTCTTTGGGAACAGAATTATAATAATTCCTGCTATCTGCAGGGTTGTCAGCAGATTCAAGATGCGAGCAGTAAGTCAAGACCCGCACGGAATGGTGACAACTTCTATACACCATTGGCAATGTCAGCGCCTTATTATGCTCTTTCTGTACGTGACGACGCTTTGAAGGTATGGCAGAATTTCGAGATGTATTACCATTCAGATATTATAATGGGATATTATGGTAAGGAGCTGAATGAGGAGTTCTATAAGAATGTGAGACGTTATTATCCACAGTGTCCGTCTACCAAAGCCGGTCTCAAGGAGTATATTGACTTTACTGAACAGGATTAATGAAAACAAGTTTAAATTAAAGATAGAGCAATGATGACATACAAGAAAATAGCAATTTATGCAATAGGAGCAATGTTATTTGCTTCCTGTTCCGAGGACGACGGTCCGACGCCGGAGGATACTGATTTGGCAAGGGCTACCCGGGAAATTGAGAATCTTATGAAAACTCCGCCAACAGGAGAATATGCGGTCGGCATCTTTTATCAGAAAGATTCTTGGGACGGTGACCAGGAAGGTGTCCCAAGAGATGTTTCACAGTATAATCGTTTGACGGGAGCGACAAATGAATACAATTTGTCTCCGATGCAAACACCCGTTACACAACCGGACGGACCGATAAAGACGTGGACAGGTGATCCTGTGAATAAGCCTAAGGCAGTGGATATAAACCGTATGCAGCAACAGGTTGATGCTTGTGTCAGCAATAATGTCGATTTTATCATCTTGCCTGCCATGGATTATGAGAAAGGAAGTAATGCACGGCTAAATGATGGTGACCATAAATATTGCAAGCTTATTTCCGGTCAGAGAGGAAGTGCCGGTGAGAACAATGAAGGAGTCGAGCAGCCGGCAGACGGATTATATGTTGACTTGAAAGGGCTGAAATATGCTTATACGATTAACATGAGTGGAAACGTCCGCAATAGCGGTGACTGGAAAAAAAGGGATGCCAACAATAATGAAATAAATGCTCCTGAATTGAACTATGACAATAGAATTGATGTGGAAGCTAAAGGCGACTATTTGCCCGGAAGAACATTGGAAGATGGAACATTGTGGACACGTATGATGCAATTAGAGGCACTTTGCAAGGAAATCCGGAAGAAATTTGATGAACCGGGTTATTATAAGATAGATGGAAAGAATTTCGTAATGTTGCAGGATGCTCATAGATTGTATGCGCAGGATGCTCGTGGCTTGTATGATAAGATTAGAGAGTGGCTGGGTGGAAATGTGTATCTGGTGGCAAGGAATGGTGATGCATGGTGTCCGCCTGCCCGCTATGAAGATTTCTTTATCAATGGTCATGTGGATGCGATTACGAACAAGCCGATGTATGACGGTTTGCAGATGGGCCAATGGCCCATCCATCCGGAATGTATTTATTTGAACTGGGAGTATTCCCGCAACGTGTGGTGGAACAACTTTAATGGTATTGACTTCATACCTACGGGACAGTTATCTTTCAACAAGTGGGTGAAAGAGTCGAATACGAGAGATGCCATTATTCAAAGAGACGAGCAGAATTTCCGTAAGACTTGTGCCATCATGAGAGGTATGTCCGGTAGAAACAGAATCATGTTGATGTATTCACTGAATGAGTACAGAAACGATTCATTTCTTGAGCCGACTGTGGAAGACGGAGATAAGTACCTGAAAATAATGAAAGAAGAATTTAATAAATAAGTTTTAGTTGTTTGATTATTACACGTGAGTGTAATCAATTGGGTGTATCTTTTTAGGTTACCTTCCTCTCCAATCTTTCTGAAAAGTGGAGGGGAAGGTATTTTCTATTTTCAATGTAGTACTGTTTGAATGGTACTTATTGTATTGTAAGTGCGGGAGAGAAAGGAAAAAAGTGCCGCTTAATTGCATAATATTGAAATATTAAGCGGTAATTAAGTTCAAAAATTGTCCTTTATTAATTCACGGCCTTTACTTTTGCTGAAAAATATAATACGCATTAATATCTTATATTTATAATTTATGAATCATATTCTTAAATCCTTCGTTGCTTGTGTATGCAGTATGGCGGTTGCTACCGGATACGCGCAACAAGACAGTGGCTTGAAAAACGATTTTTCTCAATCCGGGCAGTCACTCAAAGTGATAGGGCGCGGATCTTGTAAAGTAGAGAATGGAGTATTGAAATCCAAAGACGCTTATGTCTGTTTTGGTGACCCGCAGTGGAGTAACTATGTAATCTCTTTTAAGGCAAGAGCTCCCCGAAGCGCAGAGCAAGTACAAATTTGGGCCGGATTCAGGGCTTTCAACCGTAACGACCGTTATGTGGTAGGTATCAAGGGTGGCCTGCAAGACGACTTGTATCTTTCACGCATGGGCTATATGGGTACTGACGAATTGATGGATCTTCGTCCGCTGGGTTTTCATCCGGTGCCCGGAACTTGGTATGATGTGAAGATAGAGGTTTGCAAAAACAGGATACGTGTATTTGTAGGTGATAATAAACTTCCGTATATTGATGTAACGGATAAGAATGGCAATCTGGCTCCTTCGGGTGAAGTGACGTTGGGCGGTGGTTGGATTGAAACCGAGTTCGATGACCTGACTATTACTCCGGTGGAGGATACTTATCTGAACAGGACATCTAAGAGAACGCTCTCATTTAAACTGACTCCCAAGGATAAAGACAGTAAACGTGTCAAAGAAAGAGCTGCTTATAAACCGGTGACAGTGGACAATCTGTCGGGAAGCAGAAGTGAAATCAGTTTGGACGGCAACTGGTTATTTATGCCTACTTATCAGTTGGATGACGAAGCAAAAGCTATTTCTGCCGCAACGGACGACCAGGACTGGCACGTAATGTCTGTACCTAATTTCTGGAATCCGGTGCGTATCTGGCTGCATGGTGAATCTATGCAATCGGCTGCCGGAAGACAAGCAAAAGGTGTTTCCGATACTTATTTCCAACAGGAGACAGACCGTTGTGAGAACTATACTTTCGACTACAATAAAGTAAAGGCTGCCTGGTATCGTCAATGGGTGGAACTGCCCGAGGATGTTAAGGGAAAACGAATGGTATTGAACTTCGATGCTGTATCCAAGGTGGCTGAAGTGTATATCAACGGTCAACTGGCTGCTTCGCATATCGGTATGTTCGGTGATTTTGAGGCGGACGGTACGAAGTTGTTCAAACCGGGAAAGAATCTCGTGGTGGTGAAAGTGACCCGCGACTTCGTGAAGAATATCGCTGATGCGGATAAAGTGGTCGATGTAGCTGTAACAGTGCCGGTAACCAATAGTATGCTGAAAGACATCGCTCACGGATTCTATTGTGATAATCCGGCAGGTATCTGGCAACCGGTGAAGCTGACAATCACTAATCCGATGAAGGTGGAAGATGTATTTATCAAACCTGCACTGGATGGCGCTACATTTGAGATTACGGTGAACAACCATGCCGAAAAGAAAGGCAAGTTTGATGTAAATGCGAAGATTGTCAATAAGAAGACTGGCGAAGTGCTGTATAGCGGTACGCTGTTGAAAAACCGGACATTGAATGCTAATGAAGAAAAAGTGTTCACGACTTCCATCAATAATCTGAAACCGCTGTTATGGTCGCCGCAACACCCCAATCTATACAACTTCTCGTTCACGGTAGTATCCGGAAAGAAAGAATCCGACACAAAGACGATCACTTCTGGTTTCCGTACGTTTGAAGTGAAAGAAGGCCTGTTCTTCCTCAATGGCAATCGCTACTGGTTCAGAGGTGGCAATCACACTCCTTACGCATTGGTTGCCAACGACCGCGCAGCAGCCGATAACTTCTATCAGGTGATGAAAGCAGGTAACATTGAAGTGACCCGCACGCATACTTGTCCTTACAATGAAGTGTGGATGGATGCTGCCGATGAAAACGGTATCGGCGTAAGCTACGAAGGCACATGGCCTTGGCTGATGATTCATGAATCAATGCCCGACCAGAAACTGATTGATATGTGGGCAGACGAATGGCTGGGGATGCTGAAGAAATACAGAAACCATCCTTCATTGCTGATATGGACTGTGAACAACGAGATGAAATTCTATGATAACGATAAGGATCTGGAACGTGCGAAGAAAAAGAGCACCATCATCTCCGATGTTGTGAAGGGTATGAGAACAGTAGACCCGACCCGCCCGATATGCTACGACTCTAACTATCAGGCAAAAGGCAAAGAACAAAAATACGGTAAGGCATTCTGGGATACGATTGATGATGGAGACATCGATGATGTTCACTCTTATATCAACTGGTATACCCACACCATCTTCAAACAGTTCAAAGGTGAACTTCAGCGTGACTTCAAGATGCCGGGACGTCCTTTGATTAGTCAGGAAATGGCTACCGGCTATCCTAACAATGAGACCGGACATCCGACCCGTTTCTATACACTGGTACATTATAATCCGCAATCATGGGTAGGAGAGCAGGCGTATGCATTCGGTAATCCGAATTGTTTCCTCGAAGCACAATCGTTCATCACAAGCGAACTGGCTGAAGCACTCCGCCGTTCCAATGACCAGGGTTCGGGAACTATTCACTTTGCATTGCTGACTTGGTTCCGCAGTGTATATGATAAAGATAAAATTGACCCGTATCCTGTATATTACAGAATGAAACGTGCGTTGCAACCGGTGCTGGTAAGTGCCGAACTTTGGGGACGCCATTTCTATGCTGGTGAGAAACTCCCGACGCGTATCTATATCGTCAATGATCTGGAAGACGGTTCTTCTTTGAAACCGACGGTAGTGAGCTGGTCTGTTCAGGATAAGAATGGCAAACAGTTGGTGAGCGGAACAGATAATGCTCCGGAAGTGAAACATTACGGACGTTACTGGTATGAACCGAATATCGTATTGCCGGCCAGTCTGCCTGCTGATAAGTCGAACTTGAAACTGGTATTGAAACTGACAGAAAACGGTAAGACTGTATCTGAAAATGAATATGAATTGCTGGTAGCAGCAAAGAGCTGGAATAAATTGCCGGGGGGTGCCGGTAAGAAGGTTGTACTGGTGGATGGTGACAACACGAAGAAAGTATTCGATTACTTACAGATACCTTATCAGTCGGCAGCAACCGTGGCAGACGCATTGAAGCAGAAAGCAGATGTATGTGTATTTGCCGGTTTGAAAGATTGCGCACCGGAAGAGCAGAAAGCGATTCGCGAATATATGACCAAGGGGGGTAAAGTGCTCTTCCTGCATGGTGAACAAGCAGTGAAGGCAATCTTCCCTGAATATATCACAGGATGGATAAAACCGACTGAAGGCGATATCTCCAATATGGAAATTCCGGAGTCTCCCGTGTTCAATGATATAGACTGGATGGAATTGAGATACTTCAACGACAACCGTCGCGAAGTGCCTACTGTTTGCAGTTCAGCTTATCAGGTGACAAGAGATGAACAAGTGCTTCCATTGGCTAATCATATCAAGATTCACGGTTATGTGAATGGTGATATGCATCAACGTTCTGAGTACGTGAAGACCATCAAGGGATTCCCGTTGGTTCAGATTACGGAAGGAAAAGGAACAGCTGTTGCTTCGGGTATGTCGACAGAAAAGGCAACGACCGATCCGATTGCAGGAAAACTATTAGTGAATATTCTTAGTGATTTGTTGAGATAAATTTAAGATTAATTTTTAGGTTAATGTTTATTGGTAAAAAGAGTTGTTTTCAGTTAATGTCACTCCTGCAAATGGAGTGGCATTTACTACTTCTTAAAAACAACTACAGGCACATGCATTTAATCATATAATATCATTATAAATATACCATGAAACGACTGAATTCTTTTTTGCTTGGGGCCGTATGTTTATTGGCATCGTGCGGCAATGGTACCTCGTCTATTATGTCGGAAATGTCTCCCGTCGACTATGTCAATCCCTATATGGGGAATATCAGCCACTTGCTGGTTCCGACTTTCCCCACCATCCATTTACCGAACAGTATGTTGCGTGTATATCCGGAACGTTCCGATTATACGGCTGACAAAATCAAGGGGTTACCTTTGATTGTCACTAATCATCGCGAGCGTTCGGCGTTTAATCTGACACCTTATCAGGGCGACAGAGACGGAATGAAGCCGGTGATTGCCTATACGTACGATCACGAGCGCATTACTCCTTATTCTTATTCGGTCTATTTGGATGAACCGGGGATTGAAGTATCTTATGCTCCGTCTCATCAGTCGGCTGTATATCAGCTGGAGATGAGCCCCGAATCTCCTTCCTATCTGATTTTCAATTCACGCGAGGGAGCTGTGAAGGTGAATGACAATGCCGTGAGCGGTTATCAGCAACTGGTGAATAATACCAAAGTTTATATTTATCTCGAAACCAGCCAGAAACCGTTGGAAACAATGGTGCTGAAGGATGGCAAGGCAGATGTGGACCAGAAAGAAATGAGTGGTAAGGATGCTTGTGTGGCGCTTTATTATGGGGATAAAGGAGGTACATTAAACGTACGTTACGGAGTTTCTTTTATCAGTGAAGAGCAGGCACGCAAGAATCTGGAGCGTGAGATTTCCGGTTATGATGTGGCTGCTGTTGCTGCTGCCGGGCGTGAAATCTGGAACCGCACATTGGGTAAGATTGAAGTGAAAGCCTTCAATGATGATGAAAAAGGACTTTTTTATACCTCTCTCTACCGCTGCTATGAGCGCCCTGTTTGTTTGAGCGAAGATGGCAAATACTTCAGCGCTTTTGACGGCACTGTGCACGAAGATGCGGGAGTTCCTTTTTATACCGACGACTGGATTTGGGATACTTACCGTGCCACTCATCCGCTGCGTGTGCTGACTGAGCCGGTTTTGGAAACCAACATCATCCGTTCTTATATCCGCATGGCGGAACAGATGGATAGTCTGTGGATGCCTACTTTCCCTGAAATAACCGGTGACTCTCGCCGAATGAATTCCAACCATGCTGTGGCAACAGTGGCAGATGCTTGTGTAAAAGGACTGACGGATTTTGATATTGAAAAAGCTTATCTTGCCTGTAAGCAAGGGATTGAAAATAAAACGCTGGCTCCTTGGTCGGGTAAGCCTGCCGGATGGTTGGATAGCTTCTATAAGGAACATGGCTATATACCGGCTTTGGCTCCGGGAGAGGTGGAAACAGTGCCCGAAGTTCATCCTTTTGAAAAGCGTCAGCCGATTGCCGTTACGCTGGGCACTGCTTATGACGAATGGTGTCTTTCGCAGATTGCCGGATATTTGAATAAGGAAGAGCAAAAAGATTATTATCTGAAACGGGCACTTAACTACCGGAATGTGTTCAATCCGGAAACTCGTTTCTTCCACCCTAAAGATAAAAGTGGTAAGTTTATCGAGCCGTTCGACTACCGTTATTCCGGTGGTATGGGTGCTCGTGAGTATTATGGTGAAAACAATGGCTGGGTATATCGTTGGGATGTACCTCATAATGTGGCCGATCTCATCTCACTGATGGGCGGACGTGACGCCTTTAATCAGGAGCTGGACAGAATGTTCAATGAACCGCTGGGACGCAGCAAGTTCGAATTTTATGCCCAATTGCCGGATCATACCGGAAATGTGGGACAGTTCTCCATGGCCAATGAGCCGAGTCTTCACATTCCTTATTTGTATAACTATTCCGGACAGCCTTGGAAGACGCAAAAGCGTATCCGTACCTTGTTGCACGAATGGTTCCGTAACGACCTGATGGGTATTCCCGGCGATGAAGACGGTGGTGGTATGTCAGCGTTCGTTGTGTTCTCTATGATGGGATTTTATCCGGTTACTCCAGGCACACCTACCTACAATATCGGCAGCCCGATGATGGAATATGTGAAGATGGATTTGGGCAATGGAAAGTTCTTTGAAATTGAAGCGAAGAATTGTTCGATGGAAAACAAATATATACAGTCGGCCACGTTGAACGGAAAGGAATGGAATATGCCGTGGTTCAGCCATTCGGACATTGCCAATGGCGGAAAACTGGTACTTGTAATGGGAAGCAGAGCTAATAAGACATGGGGAGCGGGCGTAGACAATGTTCCTCCTTCTGCCAACACAAAATAACCATCTGATAAACAAAAGTAAATAGATGAAACGAGGATTATTGAATATAATGTTGATTAGTGCAGCATTGTTGCTGTTGGGAACAACCGTGCAGAGTAAAAAACAATATGATTCTTATAAAGGATTGGTAATGGCTGGCTATCAGGGCTGGTTTACTGCTCCCGGTGATGGTGCCGGTCGCGGGTTCCATCACTATCAAGGAAGCCGTGGTTTTAAACCCGGTTCGTGCAGTGTGGATTTTTGGCCGGACGTGACTGAGTACAGTAAAATTTATCCTACCGATTTCACTCTGGCTAATGGAGATACGGCATATGTCTTCAGTTCGTATGATGAATCTACTGTCGATACCCATTTCAAATGGATGAAGCAGTATGGGCTGGACGGTGTGTTTATGCAGCGTTTTGTAACTGAGATAAAAAGTCCGAAAGGGAAAAAGCATTTCAATAAGGTACTGGCATCGGCTATGAAATCTTCTACTAAATATGGACGTGCTATTGTTGTGATGTACGATTTGAGCGGTATGAAGTCGGGAGATGAAATGACGGTGTTGAATGATATTGACGAGATCTCAAAAACTTATGATTTGCAGAATCGTAAGAAAGTGCCCGGTTATCTGTTCCACAACGGTGCTCCATTGGTTACACTTTGGGGAGTAGGCTTCAATGACAAGCGTGCATATGGACTCGGAGAGGTGGAAACGATGGTGAGAGGATTGAAAGCCCGCGGATTCAGTGTGATGCTCGGTGTGCCGACTTATTGGAGGGAGTTGAAGAACGATGCAGTTCAGGATCCGAAGCTACATGAGCTTATTCGCAGTTGTGATATCATTATGCCTTGGTTTGTGGGACGTTATAATGAGACATCTTATGATAAGTTCAAGTCAATTCTTCCCAAAGATATTGAATGGGCAAAAGAGAATAAGGTAGACTATGTGCCTTTGTGCTTTCCCGGTTTCTCGTGGAAGAATATGGAAGGGGAGAAGTCACTTTTTATTCCTCGCAATAAAGGAACTTTTTTATGGAAGCAATATGCCGGAGCAATAGCAGCAGGTGCAGAAATGCTGTATGTAGCCATGTTCGATGAAATAGACGAAGGGACAGCTATCTTTAAGTGTGCTACCGAAGTACCTGTGGGAGCGAGCACATTTATTCCTATTGAAGAGGGACTGAAGTCTGACCATTATCTGTGGCTTACTGGTGAAGCGAGGGCAATGATGCTTAAAAAGAGAAAATTCACGGAGACACCTCCGGTAAGATAATAATATTTTAATAATTTTAATTATAACAATACCATGAATTTGAAATGTGTAAATTTGGGTAAAAAAGCGATGTTGTTTTTGCTTTGTCTGGCAGGTATAAACCTGACTATGCAGGCAAAAAATGACTATCCATACACTTTCAATCCGATGAAAGGGTTGGTGGATGATACAGAGAAAGCTTTCAGACAGGAAATATGTTTAAACGGAAAATGGAGTTTTATGCCCGTTTACGGTGCGAAAGCTGGCGATTTTAAACTGCCGGGTGATTTTAAGTGGGATGCAACTCCTATCAAAATTCCTTCTCCATGGAACGTGAATGACTTTACAAATAAGCAGGGAGGTGACTTCGTTGCTTATCCCAGTTATCCGAAAAAATGGAAAGATGCCACAATTGGATGGATGAAGAAGGACTTTGAAGTGTCTAAAGAATGGGGAGCTGACAAACGTATCATTCTTCATTTTGAAGGATTGATGGGTAAAGCCATGATTTATGTGAACGGAAAGTTGGTGGCAGAGAACTTTGAACTGTTTATGCCGCTTGAGATAGATGTAACGGATCTTATTAAGTCTGGCGGCAAGAATGAAGTTTTGGTGGGCATAGCCAAACCTAAAATATTTGAAGAAAAAGGAAAGAATGGAAGACGTGTCAATGTGGGTGGTTCTATGTGGGGAACTGAGATGGCAGGTATTTGGCAAGATGTCTATTTGTTTGCTTATCCGCAGGTATATGTGCAGGATATGTTCGTGCAGCCTTCAGTGACCAAAAAAACGTTGGCTTTTGAACTAGAAATAAACAATACTACAGCGAAGAAAAAAACGGTTACTATTGACGGTATTGTAAAGCAGTGGATTAATATGGCCGGAAAATCGATCAATGAAGCACCTGTTCAGTCTGGTAAACTGGATGAGAAGGTAGCTTTGGCTGTTGCGGGACAGAAGAAGGTGGTGTTAAACCCGAATTGTGTGACAAAGGTGCGCATCGAACAGCCGGTGGCTGACGGACAACTAAATTACTGGACTCCCTCTACTCCCCATCTATATGGAGCTTTGATTAGTATAAAGGATGGAAAGAAAGCGATAGATACTAAATACGAACGTTTCGGATGGAGAGAGTTTGATATTGAAGGCGGGCACCTCCGCTTAAATGGCAAGAATATTTCTTTGGCGGGTGATTCATGGCATTTCACAGGAGTACCCCAAATGACACGCCGTTATGCGTGGGCATGGTATACAGCTTTGAAAGCTGCCAACTGTAATGCAGCTCGTCTTCATGCACAGCCTTTCCCACGTTTCTACATGGATATGGCTGACGAAATGGGTATCTGTATTTTGGGTGAAACAGGGCTTTGGTCAAGTGACGGTGGTCCTAAAATAGACAGCGAAGAGTACTGGACTAATGCTGTAGAGCATATTCGTCGCTATATCAAGCGGGATAGAAATCACGCGTCAATTTTCGGTTGGAGTGTTTGTAACGAAGTGTTGCCGGTGGCCATACACGTGTTCAAGTCTCCGGAAGAACTGGTGCAACGTCAGGTAGATGAAATTAATCACTGGGTAAGAACGGCACAGGAAATGGATCCCACTCGTGGATGGATTTCGGGAGATGGTGAAACCATGCGTCCTACGATATTGCCTACTGTCATTGGTCACTATGGTGATGTAAATGGTATGAAGAATTGGGCTTCTCAAGGAAAACCTTGGGGAATCGGTGAACAGAGTATGGCTTATTACGGAACACCTAAGCAGACTTCAAAATATAATGGCGACCGCTCATACGAATCTCAATTAGGGCGTATGGAAGGGTTGGCAATCGAATGTTATGACTTGCTGAAAACACAGCATGAACTCAACGCTTCTTATGCTTCTGTATTCAATTTGGCATGGTATGCTTTGCAACCTTTGGCTTTAGGACAGAAGGATACCAGTGTAGCTCCGTCTGCAAACGACGGAATTTTCTTCACCGAATTCAAAGAAGGTGGTTATGGTATGCAGCCGGAACGTCTTGGCCCTTATACGACAACATTTAATCCGGGGTATGATCCGTCTTTACCGTTGTACATTACTTGGCCGATGTTTGATGCAATCCGTGCTGCCAACGCTACTCCGATGCAACCTTACAATGCGCCTGTCGTTTCTGCGAAACCTGCACTGAAACCGGTGGCTCCTGCCGAAAAAGTAATTGTATTGGCGGGTGAAGGTTCCACATTGGTTACGGAATTGACAGAATTGGGTATTGCAGTTGCTAAAGATAACACTCTAGCCAAAGGTAAAACTTTGATAGTAGTAGACGGTAAAAACTTCCCGACTGAAACTAAACAGCTGGCATTGCTTGACAAGGCCAAAACTGGAAAAGACAACATGACTGTATTGATTTGGGGAATGCTTCCCTCTAATGTAGATGCATTGAATGTTTATCTACCTTATGCCATGAAGATGGACAGACGTCCTGCTACTTCTTTTTTGGTAACTCCCGGTGCGGTCGCTGTACAAGGTATGGGACATGGCGATTTCTATTTTTCCGAATTATTGCCTAATAACAAGAATGCAATGAAATTCGGTATTTCCGGAGACTTTGCCGATAAAGGCGAAATAATCCTGAAGGCTTGTCCTGCCGAATGGACTAAGTGGAATTATAAATCGGAAACCACAAAGACAGCGGCCGTGTTCCGTAGCGAACGTGAAACGAAAGGGTCACCTGCTGCGATAGTTTCTGCCAAGAACGGGAAAACGGAATTTGTAATTGCTTCTTTAGACTTGAAAGATATTAAATATGAGACTAATGCTTTAGTGCGTCAGATTATTGCTAATCTGGGAGCTCAAATATCCAATAGTAATTTGAGCGGTATGCAGGCCTTTGATGAAAATGCAACTTTGCAACGTGCACTGTTTTGTTTGGCTACACGTGATAATGAGCAGAATGTGAAGTTTATGTTGGATAAAGATTTTCTGGATGGGGAAATAGCTTTAGAACCGGGATTGAATACGAAGAGTGGAGAACTCACATGGCAAGTGATGACAGGTACGAATCAGGGAAACATGATTCTTGAGAATAAGGAAAGCAATAAGAAAGCGGGAATTTTCTATTTAAGCTATTGGATATACAGTCCGCGTTCGTTGGTGAACTTACTTGCTGAACCGGATATGCCTCACATGAATATGACTGTTGATACCCCTTATGGTTTCAATGTCTGGATCAATCATGAATTACAGTCAAACAATTTACCTAAAGATGGTGTAAACCGTGTGGCTGTAGAAAACTTGAAACTGAATAAAGGTTGGAATCATGTGATGATGAAAGTGGTAGTTCCGGTAAAGAGTGATAAAGCGATGAAATTGAAAGTTCGTTTAGAATCTAATGATGATAAATATTTGAAGCAGGTACTTTCATCAGTAGTACGTTAAGTTATATTGCGATACTATACTTAAATTAAATGTCCTTCCCCATGAAAACTCTGTGAAGAGGTTTTGTGGGGATTTTTTTTCTGAATACCTTTCGTACAAGTTATTTTAAGGATTTATTAATCTCAATTAATTCGAAATTAATACCTCGGTTAGCCTCTCGGCTTTACTTTTGCTTCCACTTATATTTATCATTTGATTATTAATAATAAAAAGTATGAAACACATTACTGGAAAAACATTTTTCTGTTTGCTGACTGGACTGGTTGTATGTGCTATGACAGTTCAAGCTTCCATAACAGAGGATATTAGGAATTACAAAGGAACACCTTTCAAAAAACTGGAAGTACCGGGGACGATAGAAGCCGAAGATTATGATGAAGGTGGGGCAGGTGTTGCTTACAACTTTCAGAAAGGGAAGGAAGGCAACTGTAAGCAATATCGTGAGGATAAAGGGGTCGCCCTTAGCAAGAATGGTCAAAAAGTGATTATCGGTCACACAACCAGGGGAGACTGGACCAATTATACTATAAATGTGGCACAGGATGGCGTCTATACTGTCGAGACGTTCTGTGTGGCAGGGGGCGGTAACGGTCGTTTCTATTTCGAACTCGACGGAGAACCGGCTTGTAAGTTACAATATGCTCCGGACGATAGCTGGGATAATATTTCTCGTTCTGTAAAAGCGGAGGGCATCCGCATGAAAGCTGGAAAACATATTTTGAAATGGTGTACTTATGGTGGTATGAATGTAGATAAGTTTATCTTCACACGTACTGGTGACTTGGTAGGAGGGAATGCCAAACAAGGTGGGTTCGATTATAAATATCCGATAGTGACGAAGCAGGAACGTAATCCCCTGTTTGTGAATCTGCCTTCGCAGATGTATAAAAGTCCGTTCGTCGGTAATTTGTATACAGCCGACCCTTCCGCACGCGTATGGAAAATCAATGGGAAGGAACGTCTGTATGTATATGCTTCCCATGATATGGAACCGACAAGGGGATGTGACCATATGGACCGTTATCATGTGTTTTCTACCGAAGATATGAAAACATGGACCGACCATGGCGAAATCCTCAATTCAGATGATGTGAAGAAACAAACCGGTGTAGGTGTGGAAGGATTCATGTGGGCTCCCGATTGTGTATACAATCCGAAAGATAAGAACTATTATTTCTATTTCCCGCACAAGATTCAGAAGAAAGAGAACGGTAGGGGGGAAGATGTATGGCGCATCTTTGTGGCTACAAGCAAGGAGCCGGCTGCAAATTTCAAAGTAAGAGGCTTCATTGAAGGTATTCCTTCCACGATAGACCCCGGTGTGTTTATTGATGATGATGGTCAGCCGTATATCTACACTAGTGGTGCCGGAAAAGGTTGCTGGGGTAGTAAATTGAAAAAGGACGACTGGACGAAGTTGGATGGAGAAATGACTCCGATGACTGGATTGGTAGACTTTCACGAGGCTCCATGGGTATTTAAGCATAACGGTAAGTATTATATGGTTCACTCTGATAATCATAGTAATAATTTGGGTGGTAACCGGATGATACACGCCATATCCGATAATCCTCTGGGACCTTGGAAGAATTGCGGAGCTTTTATGAATCCGCATGGTGAAGAAACGACTCATGGTTCCGTGGTCCAATACAAGGGAAAATGGTATATGTTTTATCACACAGCTAACTACTCCGGTGAGGGATCATTACGTTCCGTTTGCTTTGACCCAATTGAATTCAATGCCGACGGAACCATCAAAATGTTGCACAACTGGGGAACTCCGAAAGATGGCAAGGTACCCGAAGTTTCTTTGGCAAAAGAAACAAAGATTGAAGCAGAGAACTTCAATGATGGAGGATCGCATTATGCCTACTTCAAGCGTCCCTCAGAAGGTGATATTAAAGTGGAAACAAAGAATGGAATCACCTATCTAAGTGGCATGAAACGGAAAGAATGGGCTCGCTATACCATTCATGTAAAAGAGGCCGGACGCTATGCTGTCACTTGTATGATGATGCAGACTCGTGGTGGAGGTAGCTTTCTGTTGGGAATTGACGGCACATGGGTCCGCTCTACGGAAACTAAGGTGAATTCGGCGAATAATAAATGGGAAACGGTTGTAATCCCCAATGTAGAGCTTCAGCCGGGCGAACATTACATTGAGTGGCGTTCGATGAATGGTAATCTCAATCTTGACTGGATTAGCCTGGCTGCATCGGTGAATAAAGTGCCAGGTATTGTTGAAGCAGAAGATTTTGACGACAACGGTTACGAGTTCAAGAATGGAGAACTGGGTAATCATAAGAATTATCGCAGAGATAAGGGAGTGGCTATCAGTGCCAGTAAGGTAGCTGTTCATATTGGCAACACTTCCGGAGGCGACTGGCTCAACTATACGTTTGAAGCAGAGGCAGGTACCTATGATGTAAAGGTATATGCTGCTACTCAGGGCAATGGTAATTTCTATATATCTTTTGATGATGGTGCACAGGAGTTTGACGAAATCCCCTTGTCTACCGGAGCATGGCAGCAATATGAGCCTTTCGTTGTAGAGGGTGTGAAACTGACTCAGGGTAAGCATACAATGACACTCCACATCAAGAGTCCGATCAATGTAGATCGTTTTGAATTTATAAAGAAGTAATTAAAATGAATCTTTAAGTATATGTTCATCATTAGTTAATGTCATAATTTAGGCATGGATTACGCGGTCTTTAGTGTTCATTGTTGCAAAGTATTAATCTGTGTAATCCGTGCCTGAAAAAGAAAGCAATTAATTAGTGGAAGGTACTTATGTAAACGAATGATCGGATGAAGAATAAATTGAAAATATTACTGGCAGTAGCGACATTGGCTTATTCTGTTGCGATGACTGCCCAACAGGCCAGTGAGGTATTGTCCGTATCCGCTTCGACGAATATGGAAACCGCTCCATTGGCTTTCGATAAGAACGCCAAAACAATGTGGACCCTATCTGGGCAGAAGTACGATGCGGATCAATGGATGATGCTGGCACTCCAGGAGCCGGGGGATGTGAAAGAGATAGACTTGATGGTGCAGGGCATCTCGAAGGAGGAGTTGAAGCAACTTCTGGATATTTATGTGACGTACGATCCTATGAATTTGGGTGTTCCCATAGACTATAAAGTAGAGGGAAGTAACAAAGATATGAAACTCAACTTTGCCGAGCCGAAATACGGGGCTCATGTGAAGCTGGTGTATAAGGCAAAGAAATTCCCGGGCGTGCTGGGGCTGAAAGAAGTCACCATCTGGCTGGCGGAGAAAAAACTGACTGACCGCAAAGGGCAGATAACGGATAAACGCTACATGGACCCGACATTTCCGGTGGATGAACGGGTGGAAAGCCTGCTGTCTGTCATGACTCCCGAAGATAAGATGGAACTTATCCGTGAGGGGTGGGGAATTCCGGGAATTCCTCATTTGTATGTGCCACCTATTACAAAAGTAGAGGCAGTTCATGGGTTCTCTTATGGTAGCGGAGCAACGATTTTCCCACAGTCTTTATCTATGGGAGCAACATTTAATCGGGAACTGACGGAAAAGGTAGCGATGGCAATCGGTGATGAAACGCTGTCGGCTAATACCAAACAGGCATGGTCACCAGTGCTTGATGTGGCACAAGATCCTCGTTGGGGGCGTTGTGAAGAAACTTATGGTGAAGACCCCGTATTGGTGTCACAGATTGGTGGTGCTTGGATCAAGGGATACCAGTCGAAAGGGTTGTGGACAACTCCGAAGCATTTTGGCGGACATGGCGCTCCGCTGGGTGGACGTGACTCACACGATATCGGGCTCAATGAGCGGGAGATGCGGGAAGTCCATTTGGTTCCGTTTCGCCACGTGATGCGCAATTATCACCCTGAATCGCTGATGATGGCCTATTCTGATTACATGGGAGTACCGATTGCCAAAAGCACCGAGCTGCTGCAACAGGTTCTCCGCCAAGAATGGGGATTTGATGGCTTTATTGTCAGCGACTGCGGTGCGATCGGCAACCTGACTGCCCGCAAACACTATACGGCCAAAGATAAGATTGAAGCTGCCAATCAGGCATTGGCTGCCGGAATAGCAACTAATTGCGGCAATACTTACAATGATAAGGAAGTAATCAAGGCTGCTGCCGACGGACGTCTCAATCAGAAGAATCTGGATGAAGTATGCCGCACGATGTTGCGTGTCATGTTCCGCAACGAACTTTTTGAGAATAATCCTTGTCAGAAACTGGATTGGAATAAAATCTACCCGGGATGGAACTCGGATGAACATAAAGCACTGGCACGTGAAGCTGCCCGGCAGTCTGTCGTAATGCTCGAAAATAAAGATAATATCTTACCTCTTTCGAAGGACATCAAGACTATTGCCGTGCTGGGGCCCGGTGCGGATAACTTGCAACCGGGCGATTATACTCCGAAATTGCAGCCTGGACAGTTGAAGTCTGTGCTGACAGGCATCAAGGAGGCTGTGGGTGATAAGACGAAAGTATTGTTCGAAGAAGGCTGTACTTTTGCAACAGACGATGAATCCAATATCGCCAAAGCTGTGAAAGTCGCTTCACAAGCAGATGTGGTGGTAATGGTTTTGGGCGATTGCTCTACAAGCGAGTCTTATAGTAGTATCATCAAGACGTGTGGAGAAAATAAAGACTTGGCTACACTAGTGTTGCCGGGAAAACAGATGCAGTTGATGAAAGCTGTCTGTGCTACCGGAAAACCTGTTGTATTGGTGTTGCAAGCCGGACGTCCGTATGTGCTGACAGAAGCTGCACAACTGTGTAAAGCTATTCTGGTGAACTGGTTGCCGGGACAGGAGGGTGGTCCGGCTACTGCCGATGTACTCTTTGGGGATTGTAATCCTGCCGGACGCCTTCCGATGACTTTTCCGCGCCATGTAGGCCAGGTGCCGCTGTACTATAACTTCAAGACTTCCGGTCGTCGATATGAGTATGTGGATATGGAGTATTATCCGCTCTATCGTTTTGGCTACGGATTGAGTTATACCTCGTTCGAATACTCGAATCTCAAGATTCAGGAGAAAGAGAATGGCAACGTGACAGTGCAGGCTACCGTAAAGAATACAGGTCAGCGTGCCGGTGATGAAGTGGTGCAACTCTATGTCACAGATATGTATGCCAGTGTGAAAACACGCATTACCGAACTGAAGGATTTTGCCCGTATCTCTTTGCAACCGGGGGAATCAAAAAACATCTCTTTCGAACTGACGCCTTATGATCTTTCACTGCTTAATGATCGTATGGACCGTGTGGTGGAAAAAGGTGAGTTTAAGATTATGGTGGGGGGAGTAAGTCCCGAGTATGTTGCCAATGATGAAATCAAGCACAGTGTAAACTATAAGAATACAGCCCAAGGAGTGAAAGGCATACTCGACTATAAACATGAGTTTGCTTCAGATTTCAGCTTGACTATCCATAAAGTGGATGAGAGTCTTGTCGACAATCTGAAAACAGTATGGGTGTCAGTTAAGAATACAGGCACTATTACCGATACCGGCAAGGTAAATATGTTTGTTGGCGGAAAGAAAGTCGGAGATGACATTCATTATGAACTTAATCCGGGAGAAGAGAAATTAATACCTTTTTCTATCACCAAAGACAACACCGGTTCGGTAGTGTTTACTAGCAAGTATAAAATGCTGAATCTGTAATAAAAGATACTTGTTCTATAAATAAGAGAAAAAAGTATAGGAGGTACGAATGCTTTTCAAGTCGTGTACTCCTGTACTTTTTTTGGATTCTAAACTACCGGACAATCTCGTTGAACGAATACTTGTAATTACTTCCCAGATATTCTACGTATTCTTTGCAGAATTTATCAAATACCACTTTAGCGGGGCCTTTTTTTCCTTGCCGGTAAAGAATGTGACATTTAGCCCTCATAGCTACTTCATTAACGGGGTCATACTGGAACAAGAGATCGGTCATCTTCAGTTTTATATCATCTGTCCATTGATCACTTTCCAGCCATTCGCACAGCAAATTGATGGTTGAGTCTGTGAAAGAGCTCTTGAACGGCTCTGTCCATTCTGTATCCATATCGGGGAGTATCACTCCATGCAATAACACTTTTAGTAGCTGTATATCTTGTTCGCGCAATCTTTTCGGACTTTGGAATAGATTCAATGCTTCTTGATAATCGCAACAGGCTTTTTCTCCGAATTCGATGCTCCATGCCGACTGGTTACCCGATAGTTGCATATCTCCTATTTTATCCAGCAGGTTACGCATTTTGCTCAAATAGACGTTACGACTGTTTTTGGCAGACTCTTCTATCTTGTCCGACCATAAAAGTTGGATCATCTTCTGTCCGGAAATACCGGTTTTTCTTCCTCCTGTATACAGTATCAGTAAGACTAGTAGTTGCTTCATGGTGGGAGTAAACAGGGAGGTGATGTCTTCCCCGCTTTTGTCAATCACTCGGAACGTTCCTAAGAGGTAGATTCCCGTTTTAGTGATTTCCTCGGTTGCTTCTACCGTTTCTATTGGCGGAGCCGGTGCAGAATCTGTCGCTAGTTCAGACGGCGAAATTTCCCGCATCATATTTTTTTTCCGTAATTTATGTCGGTGGCAGCAGTAGATGCCGCTTCCTGCAATAAGGAGGAACAAACATACTGAAAGAATCACCATTCCATAGTTCCCGTCACTCTTTTTGAGGGATTTTCTCTCCACATATGCCACATTCTTCACGGTTATTGGCGGGTAATTCATTTCATATACTTTCAGGATATATCTATCCTCCGAATTTGTGTAGATGGAAGCTAGATATAACTTCTGCTGCCGGGGCGAAAAGTAGAGGTTGGTGTAGACGTATTGCGCATCGGCGAGTTTTTCGAGTGGTAGTGCCACATCTTCAAAGTGTGCACGATGCTTGTTAATTTGCCTCAACACTCCTTCAGCTTCGTTACAGAAGAAGTAGAAACATTGATTCTCCGGATTATAAACCATATTGTTACGGGGCAGAAAATCTGCCTGTCCGGGAGGCGTTTCCACTTCCCACAATTTGCGAGTGTGACGTGTACGCAGGTCGACAGCATAAAAGTCATAGTAATTGTGTGGGGAGAGTTCCTGACGTCCGGAAGGACAGCCCCGTCCTCCGAAAATATAGAGTGTGTCGTCTACAATCACAGAAGTAGAGGAGTATCTGGGAACGATGCTATCCAACGGGAAACGTTGGAAAGGAGTGTCGGGCTTCCAGGGATGCCCGATAATCAGTTCATTGTTATAGCGATACTGTCTGTATCCTCCGAAGCTGACAAATGTACTGTCGGCGGGATTGTAGTTGGTGGTGTTGTCCGAGTAAGATTGTTCATGTAAGGGAGACCGTTTGCTTTCCCATTGCCGGGTGGAGAAGTTGAAGGTGGCAAACAGTTGTTCATCTATGTTATAGGCTAACAACGTTTTCTCCTGTGGAATGTACATCAATTGATTGGTAAGGGTGGCTATATATTCGCCTCCTTTCACGCGGATGGTGTCTGTTGTTCTGTCGGAACAATGGTATTTGTACAGGTTCCGGTTGTCGCAAGCGGCATAGAAACTTCCGCTATTCGCATCGAATGTGATGGAAGGACGTTTGCTGAACGAAAGCATACCTGTGGGGGTCCAACTGATGCACTTATCAATCAGCCATTCAGGGTTTTGAGCGGTGGCGGGTCTTTGTTCCAGTTCGTCATAAGTAGTGTTGCCATTGTGAAACATCATTGTCCATCGCCTGATTTCTTGCTGATTACGCAGTACGCTTATTTCTTTGAGGTTGACGGAAACAGCGTCTCGTGTATATCCGTAGAGAGGACAAGAACCGAAAAACACACTGGTACTCTTTGCCACTGCTGTTTTCTGACTGGATACACTGATTTCTTCCCCGTCGAAGTGTAGGGTCACTGTATTCTTTTCCGGGTTTATGGTGAGTCGTACCGGCAACCATTTATCTGTTTTTATGTCTTTCTCTATGAAATATACTTCATTCCCGATGACCAGCATGGGGCGTCGTCGGCTGTTATCATCGTTTCCGAACATGAGCCCTATGTTTTCTTGTTTGTCAGTGATGAGGCGACAGATACTGCCGAAGACATTCTCATTTCTCACGTATACCTGGAAGTCGATTGCAAATTCTTTACCTTTCCATTCGAAGGCTTTGCCGTCTTCCAAGGGCATAGAGGTGTATTCTTTGAATAAAGGGAAAGTTCTTATATAAAGGCCGTAGTCGGGAGTTTGTGCGAAAGATTGGCACATGAATAATAAAAATAGGAATGTCAAGTTCTGTATTTTCATATAAAAATAGATCTTTATCGCATAAAAATGAATGTACAAAGATAATTTTTATTTCAAGAAAAGAGGGTGAAAGTTTCTTTTTTACCGATTAATTACGTATTTAAGCTATAATTAATTGCGTATTAAGTTCAATTTAAGCGATAAGGAAAGCCTTGCGCCCTATTTTTGTTCCCGTAAACAAATATCAGATTTGTTCTTTAAATTGTAATATTATGAAGCAGACATTTCCTTCCATTCTCATCTTTAATAAAGAACTTTTATTTAGTAATGGTTCTTCTCGGAAAGTATGTTTCTTCGGGAATAAAAAACAAACTATTTCAATAACAAAAAATTTATCTATGATGAACAGAAAGTTTTTAAACGCAGTTCTCTGTGGGGCTTTGATGCTCTATATGGGGACATTTTCGTCTTGTAAAGATTATGATGACGACATTGACGGACTTGACAATCGTCTGACTGTTGTGGAAGAGGCGACTAAAAAGTTGCAGCAGCAAGTGGAAAATGCAATCAACAACGGGAAGTGGATTGATTATGTGGAAGAGCAGGCTTCCGAATTTATATTGCATCTGACAAACAAAAACGGTGCTGTGGAGACTATTTCCATACCCAAACAAGGTGCAGACGTGATGTATTATTTTAAAGTAGCGGCTGACTCTGAAGGTGAAGGAGAAGGAGCAGGATCTCAAAATGTATGGTGGTACAGCAACGATGGAAATAATTGGCAGTATGTGCTGGATGAAGCAACTCATAGCAAAATGGTGTTTAATTCGTCTTCTACAATAAAAGAAAGTATCACGATTACCTCTAATGAAAATGTATCTTATGTAGCAATTGGTGGTGAGCAGACTACTATCAGGGTGGACAACACGACCAAACTGCTGGCGGAAGATAAGGAGAATGGTATATTGGTAGTGAAACTCGGTGAACTCAATTATACTATTCTACTTGAAGAATCTCTTTTCCGTGGGTTGAACTCTGTACAGTACAGACCGATGCAGGTATCTTCGGAAGAAACATTGGTGGCTGTTACGTTGAAAATGAAATCTGACGATACATATACTTACGAACAACCCGCATGGGGATATTTCAGATGTCTGCCTGCTACGCATTTCGACCCGACTGCAGATAATGTGTCATATGCTTGCCAAGACTTGCATATAGTGACTCGTGCAACAGGAAGTCTGATGTTGACTCCAGTGAAAGAAGGTGCAACAGTCGATGAGAATGGTATCTTGAAATTAGGCTTCCAGCCACAGACGGGTTTCGAAGATGACACCTATTATAAGACATTGCTGGATGTCACAATGAATGGTTACACCGTATCCTCAGATTATTTCAATGTACGTAAGGAGACTCATTATATAGAGGAAGCTGTTTGCTATGAATTGGGTAAAGGCGAAGTCGATGTCAATGAACCTCTTCTTTTTGATATAAATAGTGGCTATCCGCTGGATGACAAGATTATGATCGGATTCAAGACCGGTGATAACATGGATCAGCTTAAATCGCTCAAAGAATTAGGTTTCCCAATTACCGTCGATTATACTATTGAAGGAGATAATGCGGCATTTTCCATTGGTACAGATGTGAATACAGGTAAGAAAATGCTGGTGAAAAATAATGCTGAAGTGGGAAGTGAAGTAGTGGTATACGTGAAATGGACGGTTAATGGAGAAACTAAACCGAACTGTTCATTTCCTGTCAAGTTTAAAGTAGAATCTTTGGAGCAGGCTTTGGGTGCTAAGGATCAGACAATTCAGATGAGTGCTTTGGAATCTAATTATAAGACTCCGATTGAAATCGAATTGGAAACCAGTGGAATAGCTCCTGAAGATTGGGTACTGTTCAAGAATCGTTTGAATGAACAACAAGCTATAACTCTCAAATATCGTTATATGGAAAACGGAGCCGAGAAGTTTGCTTCTCCTGTGGCCCCTATTGATGGAACAGATCCATTGAATGTCAAACTAGATGGTGATAAACTTATCCTGACTATTGGTCATCATGCTTCTTTCAAGGAAGATATTTCTCGCAACTTGTTTGTGATGGGAGTCAATAACAATGTTGAATCTGTAGTTCAGATTGAAGGGGGAAAGACTTTGTATGTACAGAATGTGAAAGTGAAGTATGCACCATCGGTAGCTCCGAAAGCAAGCCATAAAGTAATCTTGGGTGATGGAAATGTCATTAAGGGTGATATGAATACAGGTGATATTACTGAATTAGTTCAGATTTACAGCAAAAAGCAGTTTGTCTTACAGAATACGAATTTACAGTTTGGCTCAAATGCCTATGTTATGCCTAACCAATCTGTCAATCAGGGATGTTTGTTGAATTATAATTTATCTGCTTTGTATGATATCAAGCCTACCGATCTGGAGGTTGAGTTTGATATAGATAGAACGAATGAATTAATTACTGCAAATGCTGATTGGGGCAATGATCAGGATAGTGGTAATACTCCGGGCCGTTTCTTCCATAAGAATCATGTTGTGAATGGTGTAGTAACTAACACGAGCCGATATGATGGTGCTGTTAAAGTAAATGGGGTAAAACAGGAATCTAACTACAATGTCTATGGCGGTGTTCCTGTTAAATGGAATATTAATGATGATAAACTGCCCGCAAATGTGAAAGCGGAAGGATGCGAACGCTGGTTGATGTATGAACCGTTTGTATTCTTTGGACAAGCCGGTGGTTGGGAAGCTAATCTGGGTGACTATGCTAAATTGAAAAACAATAAGCAGAATAAGATTGTGACTGGAACCGTGACACTGCAACAATTGAGAGATGGTGTAGTGTTGCAAGAGCTTCCAATAAATGAGCCGGACTTGGTTTTAGTCAATACATTGCCTTATGGTGCAAAGGAATTTAAGCCATGGGTGTGGTCGGATGAGAATGGAAAAGTTCATTTCGCATCTAAAGACGATTCTCAATACGGTGGTAATGATCCATATTCTACTAATGGACAGGGGGTATACTATGTTTGGGATGGTGATCCTGGTATGTTTGAAGGTTTGGTCAGTCCGAATGGAAAAAGTGCGACTACGCTGAAACTGAAAAGTGGTCAGACTGTAACGACTGGAACGGAATTGAAATTCAAGGCTCAATATAGATATGACGCAGGTGGATCAGAGCAAGGAGCTTTGAGATTGACACTCAGAGTTGTAGAATAAGACGAAAACATAAGTAAAAACCAATATAAGGAAGAATAGAATATTGAGATAATCTCTCCCCTTTTTTATAAATCAAGAGCAGCTAAAGAGTATATTATTAACTTTAGCTGCTCTTTGTTTATGTAACTTGATTTTTTATATCTTCTGTTGCCTAATCAGTTTTCATTTGACTATAGTTGAGCGAAAGAATGAATAAATTCAAACTATCACATGAGTCAAGCCAGGCGAAGACTTATCAGGCAAGAAAATAATTAAGGATAATCTTAACTCTATTAACTAATGAATATCGCAATTTAATAGATTGACATCAATCCTTGTCTTCCTTTTAGAGGATAAATCATCTTTTTCTCCTGTAAAGAGAGGAAAAGATGATTTTTTTTGCTATTAACCGCATTTTTAATTTCTTATTAAGTTTAATTTAAGCGAAAAGGAAAGCGTCCATGTTTATTTTTGCCCTTGTGAAAAGACACAATGTTGTTTTACAATAATATTATGAAGACAAAACCTTATAAAAAACATGAGAAAGAAATTTATATTAATAGGAATTTTACTGTTTGCTTGTTTGCCTGTTGTACGGGCACAGGAAATCTATAAGAATGAGAATATGCCTGTCAATGAGCGTATCCTCGATTTATTGTCACGCCTGACAGTGGAAGAAAAAATCAGTTTATTGCGTGCTACTTCTCCGGGCATTCCCCGGCTGGATATTCCTAAATATTATCATGGCAACGAGGCCCTCCACGGAGTGGTTCGTCCGGGACGCTTCACGGTATTTCCGCAGGCCATCGGGCTGGCGTCTACTTGGAATCCGGAATTGCAGAAACGAGTGGCAACCGTTATATCCGATGAAGCACGTGCCCGCTGGAATGAATTCGACCAGGGACGGAGACAGAAAGAACAGTTCAGTGACCTGCTGACATTTTGGTCGCCTACGGTCAACATGGCACGTGATCCGCGTTGGGGACGTACACCGGAGACGTATGGTGAAGATCCTTATCTGAGCGGTGTGATGGGTGTTGCCTTTGTGAAAGGATTGCAGGGAGATGATCCCCGCTACTTGAAGATTGTTTCCACACCGAAACATTTCGCAGCGAATAATGAAGAGCACAATCGTTTTGTCTGCAATCCGCAGATTTCTGAGAAACAGTTGCGTGATTATTATTTTCCGGCTTTCGAGGCTTGTGTGAAAGAGGGGAAGGCGGCTTCTATCATGACGGCGTATAATGCGCTCAATAATGTACCTTGCACATTGAATGCTTGGTTGCTGAAAAAAGTGCTTCGTAAGGATTGGGGGTTCAAAGGTTATGTGGTATCTGACTGTGGTGGACCTTCTTTGTTGGTGAACGCTCATAAATATGTGAAAACGAAAGAAGCGGCGGCTACGCTTTCTATTCAGGCGGGGTTGGACCTGGAGTGTGGGGATGATGTGTACGATGAACCGTTACTGAACGCCTACCGTCAGTATATGGTATCGGATGCGGATATTGATTCAGCTGCTTATCATGTGCTGGATGCACGAATGAAGTTAGGTTTGTTCGATAGCGGAAGTCAGAACCCGTATACAAAGATATCTCCTGCAGTGATTGGTTCAAAAGAGCATCAGCAGGTAGCATTGGATGCTGCGCGTCAGTGCATTGTGCTATTGAAGAATCAGAAGAATATGCTGCCACTGAATCCGGAAAAAATGAAATCTATCGCTGTGGTGGGAATTAATGCGGGGCAATGCGAATTCGGTGATTATAGCGGTTCGCCTGTGGTGACTCCCGTTTCAGTTCTCGAAGGTATTAGAAATAAGGTTAGTGGTAATGTAAAAGTTGTTTACGCTCCCTGGAAATCAGCTTCGGATGGTATGGAGCTGGTTCAGGGGGCTAATTTCCCTGAAGGATTGAAAGCGGAATATTATGATAATACGGAGTTGAAGGGGACTCCGAAAGTGAGAAAGGAAGAATGGATTAACTTCGAACCCGGTAATCAGGCTCCCGACCCGTTCTTGCCCAAATCTCCGCTATCGGTACGCTGGACGGGTAAACTGCGTCCTACGGTGTCTGGCAAATATACATTCAACTTTACTTCAGATGATGGATGCCGTCTGTTTTTGGACGGAAAGATGCTCATTGATGCTTGGGGCGGACATACAGTCCGCACGGACTCTGCTTCCATCGAATTGGAGGCAGGCAGGGACTATTTTCTGAAAGCGGAATACTACGACAGACGCGACTATGCAATTGGTAAATTGCAATGGAGAGTACCTCAAATGGAGAAGGCTACTCGTCTTGACCTGTACGGAGAAGCGGGTAAAGCTGTTCGCGAATGTGAGACGGTGATTGCTGTGATGGGAATCAATAAGACCATCGAGCGTGAAGGGCAAGATCGTTATGACATTCAGTTGCCTGCCGACCAGCGTGAATTCTTGCAGGAGATTTATAAGGTAAATCCTAATATTGTAGTGGTACTGATAGCGGGAAGTTCATTGGCGGTGAACTGGATGGACGAGCATATTCCGGCCATTGTGAATGCATGGTATCCGGGCGAACAGGGAGGAACTGCGGTAGCCGAGGTACTGTTTGGTGATTATAATCCGGCGGGACGTTTGCCGCTTACCTATTATAAGAGTCTCAATGAATTGCCTCCTTTTGATGATTATGATATTACGAAAGGGCGTACGTATCAGTATTTTAAAGGAGAAGTTCTGTATCCTTTCGGTTACGGATTGAGTTACACTTCTTTCAGATACAGTCATCTCTCGGTGACGGATGATAAAGAGGAAGTGAGTGTTGCGTTCAAATTGAAGAATACGGGTAAATATAAAGGAGACGAAGTGGTGCAAGTATATGTGAAACTTCCCGACACCGGCAAGGTGATACCAATAAAAGAACTGAAGGGATTTCGCCGGGTGACTTTGAACCGGGGCGAGGAACAACGAATCGAAATAAAGATTAGAAAAGAATTACTCCGCTGCTGGGATGAGGAGAAGGCGGATTTTGTACGTCCTTCCGGAAATTATACCATTATGGTGGGAGCTTCTTCTAAAGATATACGTTTGGAAACGAGTATTCTATTATAATAAAAACGAAATATCTATTTGGGTAACTAATTGCTAATATTATTATATATGAAACAGAATTATTTGATTAAAGGCTTATTAAGCCTATTTTTGGTAGGAATGGTAACTACAGGTTTTGCTAAAGACATTTTTGTGGCTACTACTGGGAATGATAAGAATCCAGGTACGAAGGAACAACCGGTACTTACGTTCAACAAGGCACTGAGTCTTGCCAAAGGTGCGAAAGAAGATGCTGTAATCAAGTTTTCAGGAGCCATTAAACTAGATAAGACTTTTGATTTGAATGGTACGCAATGCAATCATCTGGTCACTGTAGAAGGTTTGGAACCTGATAGAAGTAAGAACGTGCTGACAAAGGCGGACGGACGGGTTATCAATATTCATGAAGGTGCGAATTTCGCAATGAAGAATCTTACCGTAACCGGACAGAATACAACAGGTGCAGTATCGGAGTTCTCCGGTGAATCAACCGTCACACTTACGAATTGTGCATTTATCGGCAATAAAGCGGAAACGAGTATATATGGTGGTGCGTTGAGAGCAAACAAGGTGACATTGACTTTGACAGATTGCCTGTTTGATGGCAATGTTTCGAAAAAAGCAGGAGCTCTTTCTGCCAATCAGTGTAAGCTTACTGCTAAAGGTACAACATTCTCCAACAATCGGTCAGTAGGCGATAAAGGCGGTGCTGTACAACTTGAAAAGTGTGTGTCTGTATTCGATCATTGTACTTTCAAAGATAATAAGTCGGACTTTCATGCGGGAGCTGTTTACGTTAGCGGTGGCAATTTTACTGGTGCTTCTTTGAAAATGACTGATTGCGTACTGACGGGTAACCATGCCGATAAATCAGGTGGAGCCATTTATTACGAGATTCAGAATCCGAATGGTGACTTCAAATCGGAATTTATCAATACCACCATTTCGAAAAACAGCACCAATGAAATTGGAGGTGCAATGCGTTATGTAGGTGGTCCTGCATCAGTAGCCAAACATACGATTGACTTTATCAACTGTACGATTACAGAAAATACCACAGAACGCGGGGTTGCTGATGCTGGTGGTCTGTACATCGAGGGACCGTCTATGAAAATCAAGATTCATGGAACAAAAATAGAAAAGAACCTTGCTTTAAAAGATGGGCATAAGAAATATTCCGACCTTCGTGTGGCAAACTACGATGCCAATGAACATGAAGCTAACTTTAGTATCAAGAATGCTGTAATCGGTAGAGTGTCAGGTGCCGATTTGATTCCGGAAGATAATTCATCTATTGACGAATCTCCGGTAGAAGAATAAGAAAGGCTATGAGAAAGTTTTTATATCCATTGCTTATGGTTTGTCTGGTTGGAGGACTATCATCTTGTAAGTTTGGAAAAAAAGTAGACTTGATAATGAATGATACGATAGTTGCGAGTATTGATTCGATGGCCTCCAACCCGTTTATTACTCATATGTATACGGCCGATCCCTCTGCGCATGTCTGGGAAGACGGACGGTTGTATGTATATGCTTCGCATGATATTGATCCACCACATGGATGCGACCTGATGGATCGTTATCATGTGTTTTCTACCGATGATATGGTGCACTGGACGGATCATGGAGAAATCTTGAATTCATCGCAAGTCTCTTGGGGACGCAAGGAAGGCGGATTTATGTGGGCGCCGGATTGTGCTTATAAGGACGGAACTTATTACTTCTATTTTCCACATCCCAGCGATACCGATTGGGACAAGAGCTGGAAAATCGGTGTGGCAACCAGCAAGAAGCCTGCTTCGGACTTTACCGTGCAGGGCTATATTGAAGGAATGGATCCGCTCATTGATCCTTGTGTGTTTGTAGACGACGACGGACAAGCCTACATTTATAACGGTGGTGGCGGAAAATGCAAGGGAGGCAAACTGAAAGATAATATGATGGAACTGGATGGTCCGATGAAAGATATGGAGGGACTGGAGGATTTTCATGAAGCGACTTGGATACATAAAAGAAATGGCATCTATTATCTTTCTTATTCTGACAATCATGATGAAAACTGGAACGATGGTGTGAAAGGGGACAATCGTATGCGTTATGCAATAGGTGACTCTCCACTTGGTCCCTGGAAGTCGCAGGGTATTTATATGGAGCCAACAGACAGTTATACTAATCATGGTTCAATAGTAGAATACAAGGGGCAGTGGTTTGCATTCTATCACAATAGTGCATTGTCAAATCATGACTGGCTGCGTTCGATTTGTGTTGATAAGCTATACTATAATGAAGACGGAACCATTCAAATGGTGGAGCAAACTAAGTAAGGAGATAATACTATGAAAAGCATTTCAAAATGGATTATGTTTTTAGGAGCAGTCCTGTTAATCGGTTGTTCGGACGAGAATGAATCGGAATTTATTCCTGTCAATCCTCCCACGGAGGAACCTGAACCGGAGCCTGCGCCTGAACCGACTCCGAAGAAGGATTTCTATATTGGTTCTTTGGTTGGATTTGAAGGAGATTTAAGAAAAGGGACTAAAAACTTTGAGAATGGAGTGACTACCTATTACAACAGATCTCTGTTTGAGAAAGTGACCACTACGGAAGACGAATGGTGGGATAATCTGGTGGAAGAGATTGCGTACAGTGGTATGGACTATGCTGCAATGAACTGCCGCGGAACTCAGGCCGATTTGGCTAAGCATAAGATAGATCATGGCAGACCAGACCTGTTGCCGGATATGATTGCTGCGATGGAGCGTAGGGGAGTAGCGGATAAATTTAAAATAGCTATCTTTGATGACTGTCCTGCGTCTTGGAGTGCCGCCCGCAACGAGGCATTAGGATACGGATATTCTTCTAAACCTAAGAAGAATGGGGTAAGAGTATCTGAATCTTATTTCCCTTTGATCGATATTGATTTGTTGACCTTAGAGGGTAAAGAGAGGTTTGAGAAAGAAGTGTTCTATTATATATGGGACAGGAACTTGCGGTTAGCTATGGCAAATATTCCCGATAAGTATCTTTTTAAATACAATGACAGGCCATTGATTTATCTTTGGGGGTGCAACGGATTTTTAGTTGATGACTTAATCAATGAGAAACTAGCGGATGGGTCGCTGACGTGTACAGCGGGAAAAAGTAAATCCAGTGATGTTGATGCTTATCATGGAAAGTTAGCTTATATACTGCAACGGATTTCTGAATCTTGCCAAAGCGAGTTTGGAATGAAGCCTTTTCTGGTGATCGACCAGTCATGGTGTGACAGAGATCAGACCATTGCCTTTTCGGAATATGTGGATGGCATCAACAATTGGTTTGGGGTACCTAAAACATTGTGGAGTCCGGATAAGAAGGCTGAAGCTATGACAAAAACTTATCAGGTACGTGAACATAGAGGACTTAAGGTGGGAACTGGTATTCCCGGTTTCTTGGTGGATGATAAGAATTACGATAAAATAAAGGAGGAAGGAGACAAGTATGAAGGTTATATGTTTTTGGATGCCGATCATGGAAAACAACTAAAAAAGGCATTGAACTATTTTAGACAGGAAAAAGTCCAACTGATATTCTTGGAAGGCTTTACGGATGTGGCAGAGAATGCTGCCTATTGGAGAAGTTCAGATAAGGTGTATTACGATTATCCAAATCAACGGTTGAATATTTTGAGACAATATAGTAATGATCCATATCCTGCCGTTCAGAAGTTGGAAGCCGAGGCTTGTGATTATTGCTATGCCAGTGGAAGTACGGGTGGTGGCAATGCCATAAGCGAAGGCGTAGTGAGCAAATGTTCGGATACCAGTTATGGTGGCGGTTGGTCTGTGGGGTTAGGAACTAAGGTGAACAATGTGAAGTGGAAAGAACTTCCATTCCGTAAAGGTGAATCTACACTGAAGATCCGTTATTCAGCAGACAGAGAAGCTAAAGTCTTGTTTAAGGTAAATGGGGAAAATTGCGGTACGGAGAAAAAACTGCCTGCAACATACAATAACTGGGAAACGGTAGTAATTGCCGTTTTTGAGCAGAAAACGGAGGCTTTGCAGGATATGATATTCACCGTTTCATCGGGTGCTATTGATCTTAACTATATCGAGATTGTATCCCAATGATTTGTGGCAATGCATATGCCGGATGAAAGACGTGTATAATGCCGACCTAAACTCTTATATTTAATAAACAAGATATATTGAAGCCTGCTTCTAGTAGATTGTATTATCGTATTGTTCGGCGGCTCTCTTTAGTTTTTTTTGCATTATTTCTACTAATGTATGTGGATAAAGTACTTGAATTCCATTGGCATATCCGAAGAATACCCGTTGTAATTCGTGGTTGATTACCACTTCAATCTCTAATATAACACTTCCGTCAGCCAGCGTTTCTATTAATCGCTGGCTGCTGTGTATAGGTTTGGTGATGATATAAGGTGCTTCGTCAGCCGCCACTTTGAAACCGACTTTCTCCGCTTTGCTTCCTGAGTTTTTAGTAACTCCCACCAAATCGTCAAAGAATGTATTCGGATCGAAGAACGTATTTTTTATGTAATGTTCTTGTGGAAGAACTTCTAACGAATGTATTCTGTCCAAGGCTAAGTTTTGCAATATTCGTCCGTTTCCCCTTACTCCATATACAAACCAGCGGTTCCGGTATTCTTTTAAAAGATAAGGATAAAAGATAAAATCGTTGGCCGAGCGGGCTTTAAACGAACGGTATTTGAGCCGTACAGGATGTTCGTTTACGATGGCGTGATAAATAGTATCCAAATAATCCAGTCCTTTCAGTGATTCATTCTTTTCAAAGTCAATGACAGGAGTGGTTTTCATCCGGGCAGAAGCAATATGGTCTTCCAGGCGATTGATAATCTCGCTCATTTCCGTGAAATAGGAGAAACCTTTAAATTGTCGCAGCACTTCCACTGCTTCCGACATCATTTTCAGGTCTTGTTCGTTCAGTGGGGTTTGTGTGATACTGTATTCCGGATCTTCATATTTATAGTATTTATTCTCGTACACCACAATCGGAGCATTATAGCCTAACTTCTCGCTACGCATCATCTGTATGTCCATTTGTACCGTCCGTTTGCTTATCCCTTTATCAATGCCTTCATATTCATAAAGAGCATCCGAACAGGCGTCTACCAAGTCTTCCAATGTCCAGCGTCGATACGGATTACGCAGACAGTTGTCAATCGTTTTATAACGGATTAAAGCATTTCTATTTGCTGGCATAAGCAGAAGAATAAAGATTTGCTTCAAAAGTAGAAAAATAAATTCAGGAAAACAAAAAGGCAATCCGTCTTTATTCATGCAATGAACGAAAGAATATGAAGTGATGTATCAAAATTGATACCCTTTGAAACAAAGTTTATAGACGAAGGTGAATATACCCCCTATCTTTGCCTTCATCTATTTTGATTAAAAGCTTGTGTAAATCAGGAATACTTTGTTGCCATGAAAACAACCCCTTGGATAAAACTATGTAAAGGTGCGGCACTTGCGTTAGCAGTCTCTTACGGACTGACTTATTGCCATACAACTAAAAGCAAGTTGACTTTGGAACAGAAAGGTGATAGCCTGACTGTCATTCACATCACTTATCCGGCTAATTATATATTGCTTCCTATAGAAGAGGAAGCAATGGAAAGTCAGGTTCTTCTGGATACAGGAGAGGCTACAGATACCGATATGGATATTCGTCTGGCACAGACAAAAGTGGACTATTTTGTTCCACTTGCCTTACCTGCCGGAGCAAAGACTGCTACCGTACGTGTGCGTAATAAATCAAAGGATGCACTTTGCTGGAAAGAAATCAAACTATCTGATACATTTGATACAGCCAATACAGATAAGTTTCGTCCAGTTTATCACCATACTCCTCTGTATGGTTGGATGAATGATGCCAACGGGTTGGTCTATAAAGATGGAGAATATCATTTGTACTTTCAATACAACCCTTACGGTTCCAAATGGGGAAATATGCATTGGGGACATTCCGTCAGCAGAGATCTTGTGCATTGGGAACACTTGCCTCCGGCTATTGCCCGTGATACATTGGGACATATCTTTTCCGGCAGTTCTGTTGTTGATAAGGAGAATGTGGCTGGCTATGGAGCGGGGAGTATTCTGGCTTTTTATACTTCTGCCAGTGACAAAAACGGGCAGATCCAATGTCTTGCTTTTAGCAAAGATAACGGACGGACATTTACGAAATACGAGAAGAATCCCATCCTTTGTCCTTCTGACGGTTTGAAGGATTTCCGCGATCCGAAAGTTTTCCGGTATGAACCGGAAGATAAGTGGGTTATGATTGTTTCTGCCGATAAGGAAATGCGTTTTTATGACTCTAAGAATCTGAAAGACTGGAATTATATGAGCAGTTTCGGAGAAGGGTACGGAGTGCAACCTTGTCAGTTTGAATGTCCGGATATGGTGGAACTTCCGATAGATGGAGACATAAATCGTAAGAAATGGGCGTTGATAGTAAACGTGAATCCGGGATGCTATTTCGGAGGGAGTGCAACCCAGTACTTTACAGGAAACTTTGACGGAACGAAATTTATTTGTGACAATCAGCCAAATGTCACGAAATGGCTGGATTGGGGAAAGGATCATTATGCTACGGTCTGTTTTTCGAACACAAGTGATCGGACGGTTGCCATACCTTGGATGAGTAACTGGCAATATTGCAATATTGTTCCGACAAAGCAATTCCGTAGTGCCAATGCTTTACCGCGTGAGTTGGGACTTTATACACAAGACGGTGAGCTTTATCTTTCAGCGGCTCCGGTGGCAGAGACGAAAACTTTGCGGAAAGAAAACAAGGAGATTCCTTCTTTCACCGTATCCAATGATTATCATATTGATTCTCTACTGACTGATAATAACGGAGCTTATGAATTAGCATTGGAGATTACTACCGGCAAAGCGGAGATTATGGGCTTCAGTCTCTTTAATGATAAAGGTGAAAAGGTAGATATCTATTTCAATCTTCCTGAAAAAAGACTGGTAATGGACCGGACGAAAAGTGGTATCGTAGATTTCGGAAAGAATAGCGTCCCTCATGAAATAGAAGCTCATGACCGTAGAAAGACGACTTCGATCAATTATATCGATGATTTCGCATTAGCTACCTGGGCGCCGATAAAAAAAGAAAATAAATACGCTTTGGATATCTTTATTGATAAGTGTTCTGTAGAAATATTCCTGAATGGAGGAAAAATAGCAATGACGAATCTGGTTTTTCCATCGGAACCATACAACCGTATGTGTTTTTATAGTAAAGGAGGAACGTTCAATGTTGATTCATTCAATGCGTATCGATTAGGTTTATAATATAAGGTAGAGGTTTACACAATAGATATTTTCATAGATTCAGTAAGAGCAATGGGTATTAGTTGCTTAAAGGTTCATAGGTTAGATTTATAAGTTAGGTTTTGTAGATTAGAATTAGGTGTTGGTAGCTGTCAGATGTGAAATCCGGCAGCTACTTTTTATTTGCCGGGTCTTGTTGGCTATTGTCGATTATTCTTCGATTTCAATTGTATATCCCCCTTGGAATATCTCATCCGGTTGCAGGTGCTGTATCCAGTCTTTATCTTTATATTCCCCTGTATAATGTGCGCGGTCGCAACGTCCATACCAAGGCTCGATGCAGACAAAAGGAGCATTCTTTGCAGGTGGCGACCAAAGGCCGACTACCGGAGCATTGAAGTGTAAACTTAAATAAGCCCGTTTCTCCTTATTAAATAAGGTGACTTTGCGAACCTGGCCGTTTTCCAAGATCAAAGCATCTTTATCAAAAGTATGAGTATCCAATGGTAACAATCCGTCTGCCAACTCTAAGGAATACTCAACAGAAGGATCAGCGCATCCCTTTTCAGAAATAAGAATATACTTCAAACCATCTTTCCTGTCGAATCCGAAGAACCCTCTTTCTAAACTGTTCGCATCAAACTCCGGCCAGTAGAAAGCAGGATGTGCCCCAATCTGAAAATACATTTCTTTGTCGCCGGTATTCTTTACTTTCCATATCACCTCAATTTGCTTTCCTTGAATGCGATAACCTATTTCCAGACAGAATGGAAACGGATATTTTTGCAAAGTCTCTTCATTGCTGATAAGGCGGTAATGTACTTCATTTTCTTTTTCGGAAACAAGCGTAAATTCCATGTCGCGTGCAAATCCATGTTGGGTAAGTGTATAAGGAATCCCTTCATTGCGATATTCATTTTCCCATACGCTTCCGACAATAGGGAATAGGACAGGAGAGTGACGTTTCCAAAAAGCAGGATCCGCTTGCCACAGATATTCTTTTCCATTGGCGAAGATGCTGCAAAGTTCCGCTCCATGCGGAGATACTTGAATGGTAAGTTGTTCGTTGGAGATTGTTTTCATATCGTTCAATTTTCAGTTGGTTACAATCGGTAACTGACTTTTTTTATTAATCGTTTTAATTATAACTACTTTTTAAAAGCTTATATCACTACGCAAAGGTAATATTTTCCCACTGACAAGAGAATATCTTCTCCATAATTCTTGTGATGAGAAAAATAATGTATAAAACCCTATAAAATAGCGTTCTATGCAACAAATGTTACAGCCTTTGAAACATTTTTTTCAGTCGATTGACGTAAATCAACCGTAATTTGCATTATCGATAAAGATAAAATTCGTACTTTTAATTTAATAACATCAAACTAATGCTTAGTATTATGAAGAACAAAAAACTTCTTTGCAGCGTTTGTTTCCTGTTTACTTTCATGTCAGTCCTTTGGGGACAAAACATAACGGTGAAGGGAAACGTTACTTCTAAAACGGATGGACAGCCGGTCATCGGTGCCTCTGTTGTTGAAGCTTCAGCTACTACTAATGGAACAATTACTGATTTAGATGGTAATTTCACCCTTTCGGTTCCGGCTAACTCTACTTTAAAGATTACGTATATTGGTTATAAACCGGTGACCGTAAAATCGGCTACAATCGTTAATGTACTATTGGAAGAAGACACTCAAATGGTAGATGAAGTGGTCGTAACAGGCTATACTACCCAGCGAAAAGCAGACTTGACCGGTGCTGTTTCCGTAGTAAAAGTAGATGAAATCCAGAAACAAGGTGAAAATAATCCGGTAAAAGCCCTTCAAGGACGTGTTCCCGGCATGAACATTACTGCTGATGGTAATCCGAGCGGATCGGCTACCGTACGTATTCGTGGTATTGGTACGTTGAACAACAACGACCCGCTTTATATCATCGACGGTGTTCCTACCAAAGCTGGTATGCACGAATTGAATGGCAATGATATTGAATCCATTCAAGTGCTGAAAGATGCAGCTTCGGCCTCTATCTATGGTTCTCGTGCTGCAAATGGTGTTATCATCATTACTACCAAACAAGGCAAAAAAGGACAGATCAAAGTAAACTTTGATGCTTCGGTTTCTGCTTCCATGTACCAAAGCAAGATGGATGTGCTCAATACGGAACAGTACGGACGTGCCATGTGGCAGGCCTATGTAAACGATGGCGAGAATCCGAATGGTAATGCCTTGGGATATAACTACAACTGGGGATATAACGCCGATGGAAATCCGGTATTATATGGTATGAGTCTTTCCAAATATCTGGATTCGAAGAATACGATGCCTGTGGCAGATACTGACTGGTTTGATGAAATCACCCGTACAGGTGTTATCCAGCAATACAATCTGTCTGTCAGCAACGGTTCGGAAAAAGGTTCTTCCTTCTTCTCATTGGGCTACTATAAAAACTTGGGCGTTATTAAAGATACGGACTTCGACCGTTTCTCGGCCCGTATGAACAGCGATTATAAATTAATTGATGATATATTGACTATCGGTCAGCATTTCACATTAAACCGTACTTCGGAAGTGCAAGCTCCTGGCGGAATTATCGAAACTGCTTTGGATATTCCTTCCGCCATTCCCGTTTATGCTTCGGATGGTTCATGGGGAGGACCGGTAGGAGGATGGCCGGACCGTCGTAATCCTCGTGCCGTACTCGAATACAATAAAGACAATCGATACACGTACTGGCGTATGTTCGGTGATGCTTATGTGAATCTAAGCCTTTTCAAAGGATTGAATGTACGGTCTACTTTCGGTCTGGACTATGCTAACAAACAAGCCCGTTACTTCACTTATCCGTATCAGGAAGGAACACAGACCAACAACGGCAAGAGCGCAGTAGAAGCCAAACAGGAACACTGGATCAAATGGATGTGGAATGCCATTGCCACTTATCAGTTGGAGATAGGCAAACATCGTGGAGACGTGATGGCAGGTATGGAGTTGAACCGTGAAGATGACAGCCATTTCTCCGGATATAAAGAAGACTTCTCTATCCTTACCCCGGATTATATGTGGCCCGATGCAGGTAGTGGTACGGCACAGGCTTACGGTGCCGGTGAAGGTTATTCACTTGTCTCTTTCTTCGGTAAAATGAACTATTCTTATGCTGACAGATATCTGCTTTCATTGACTATTCGTCGTGACGGTTCTTCCCGCTTCGGTAAAAATCATCGTTACGCTACTTTCCCTTCCGTATCTTTGGGATGGCGCATCACGCAGGAAAACTTTATGAAAGAGTTGACTTGGCTGGACGATTTGAAACTGCGTGCTTCATGGGGACAGACCGGTAATCAGGAAATCTCCAACCTTGCCCGTTACACGATTTACGCGCCTAACTATGGTACAACAGATTCCTTCGGAGGTCAGAGCTACGGTACGGCATACGATATTACCGGTTCCAATGGAGGCAGCACTCTACCTTCCGGATTCAAACGTAACCAGATCGGAAATGATAATATCAAGTGGGAGACAACCACACAGACCAATGTCGGTATCGACTTCAGCCTGTTCAAACAATCCCTCTATGGTTCATTGGAATACTATTATAAGAAAACAACCGACATCCTGACCGAAATGGCCGGTGTAGGAGTATTGGGAGAAGGTGGCAGCCGTTGGATTAATTCGGGTGCGATGAAAAACCAAGGCTTTGAATTCAATCTGGGTTATCGTAACAAGACTGCTTTCGGACTGACTTACGACCTGAACGGAAACATCTCCACCTACCGGAATGAAATTCTTGAATTACCGGAGACGGTGGCTGCTAATGGAAAGTTTGGTGGTAATGGAGTAAAGAGTGTAGTCGGACATACTTACAATGCACAAGTGGGTTACATTGCCGATGGTATTTTCAAATCACAGGAAGAAGTTGACAATCATGCTACCCAGGAAGGAGCAGCTGTCGGCCGTATTCGCTATCGTGACATCGACCACAACGGTGTGATTGATGAAAAAGACCAGGAATGGATTTACGATCCTACTCCTTCTTTCAGCTACGGCTTGAATATCTATCTGGAATATAAGAACTTCGATCTGACTATGTTCTGGCAAGGCGTGCAGGGAGTGGATATTATTAGTGACGTGAAGAAGAAAAGCGATTTCTGGAGTGCAGCCAATGTCGGCTTCCTGAACAAAGGAACCCGTTTGCTCAATGCCTGGTCGCCTACCAATCCGAATTCCAATATCCCGGCATTGACTCGTAGCGATACAAACAATGAACAGCGCGTCTCCACTTATTTTGTAGAAAACGGTTCTTTCCTGAAACTGCGCAATATCCAATTAGGATATACAGTTCCGGCAGTCATCTCCAAGAAGTTGAGAATGGAACGCTTGCGTTTCTATTGCAGTGCACAAAACCTGCTGACTATCAAAAGTAAGGACTTTACAGGAGAAGATCCGGAGAATCCGAACTTCTCTTATCCGATCCCTGTGAATATCACATTCGGACTTAACATCGGATTTTAATTCACCTCATTTATAAAACGAACGATTATGAAAAAGATATTATATATAGCAACCATCGGATTTACCTTGCTGACAAGCAGTTGTGACGATTTCTTGGATTGTCAGGTTCCGCAGGGCATTGTGACCGGAGATCAGATCGCTTCTCCCGAATACGTGGACAACCTCGTGATTTCAGCCTACGCCATTTGGGCGACAGGTGACGATATCAACTCTTCTTTCTCTCTTTGGAATTATGATGTACGTTCCGACGATTGTTATAAAGGTGGTTCCGGAACAGAAGACGGTGGTGTGTTCAACGCACTGGAGATTTCCAAAGGTATCAACACTACAGACTGGAACATCAACGATATATGGAAAAGACTGTATCAATGCATCACTCGTGCCAACACAGCCTTACAGTCACTCGACCTGATGGATGAAAAAACTTATCCGCTGAAGAATCAGCGCATTGCTGAAATGAGATTCCTGCGCGGTCATGCTCACTTTATGTTGAAGCAACTGTTCAAGAAGATCGTTATCGTGAACGATGAAAACATGGACCCGGATGCTTACAACGAGCTTTCGAATACCACTTATACCAATAATGAACAATGGCAAAAGATAGCAGATGACTTCCAGTTTGCTTACGACAATCTGCCGGAGATACAAATGGAAAAAGGACGTCCTACCCAGGCTGCCGCTGCCGCTTATCTGGCAAAGACTTACCTGTATAAGGCTTACCGCCAGGACGGAGTGAACAACAATCTTACCGGCATCAACGAAGAAGACTTGAAACAGGTGGTGAAATATACCGATCCCCTTATCATGGCCAAAGCCGGTTACGGACTGGAAACTGATTATAGCATGAACTTCCTGCCGCAATACGAAAATGGTGCAGAATCTGTATGGGCCATTCAGTATTCTATCAACGACGGAACCTACAACGGTAACCTGAACTGGGGAATGGGATTGACAACTCCGCAGATACTCGGTTGCTGTGATTTCCACAAGCCGAGCCAGAATCTGGTGAATGCTTTCAAAACTGATTCGCAGGGAAAACCGCTGTTCAGCACTTATGATAATGAGAACTACGAGGTTACGTCAGACAATGTAGACCCCCGTTTATTCCACACGGTAGGTATGCCGGGCTTCCCTTATAAATACAACGAAGGCTACATGATTCAGAAGAATGATGACTGGAGCCGTAGCAAGGGACTTTACGGATATTATGTTTCTCTCAAAGAGAATGTAGACCCGGATTGTGACTGTTTGAAGAAAGGTTCTTATTGGGCAAGTTCTCTGAACCATATTGTCATCCGTTATGCAGACGTATTGCTGATGCGTGCCGAAGCCTTGATACAGTTGAACGATGGACGTATCGCTGACGCTATCTCACTTATCAATGATGTACGCAGCCGTGCAGCCGGAAGTACCATGCTGATTTTCAATTACAAAGAAGAGTACGGAGTAAACTTCAAAGTAACCCCTTATGAACTGAAAGCCTATGCACAGGACGAAGCAATGAAAATGCTGAAATGGGAACGTCGTGTAGAGTTTGGAATGGAAAGCTCACGTTTCTTCGACCTCGTAAGATGGGGAGAAGCCAAAGACGTCATCAATGCTTATTATGTAACCGAAGCATCCCGTTGCTCTGTCTACAAGAATGCAGGTTTCACAGAAAATAAGAACGAATACCTCCCTGTTCCATTCGAACAGATCAGTGCTAGTAACGGAAATTATACACAGAATTTCGGTTGGTAACCATCAATCTTAAAACAAAGAATAACATGAAATCAATCATAAAACAACTTTATATAATCCTGTTGGTGACTGTAGCATGTCTGACAGCCACGGGATGTAGTGATGACTTCAAATCCAATCTTCGTCTGGACGGAGATGTATGGGTGAACGCTATCAAGCTGGATGCATACGCGGGAACGATCGATTATCAGAATAAAACAATCGTAGTAGGAGTTCCTTACGATTATGACGTAACCCGGATGGCAGTCACAGAAATGAATCTTTCCGAAGGAGCTACGGCTAGCATCGCTATCGGTGAGACCATCGACTTTTCTCTTCCCGTATCTTTGACAGTGAAGAATGGTGATGTACAAATGAGCTACACGATTACCGTGAAGAGAGATGAAGCGAAGATTCTGACCTTCAAGCTGAATGATACTTATGTGGGTAAAGTAGATCAGTTATCCAAAACGATATCCGTGGTTGTGCCGCTGACGGTGGACATCACCCAGTTGAAAGCTACATTTGCCGTATCAGATGGAGCCACTGTGACTCCGGCATCCGGAAGTATCCAGGACTTTACAAATCCTGTTACCTATACGGCAACTTACCGTTCGGCAGTTACTCCTTATGTAGTGACAGTCACTCAAGGAAATGTGATTCCGACTGCTTTTGTCGGTACAGCTTCTTCCGTGAGCCAGCTGACAAGTCCTGAAGAAAAAGCCGCTGCCCAATGGATGATGGATAATATATCAATGTCCGAATATATCTCGTTCAAAGATATAGTAGATGGAAAAGTTGATTTAGGTAAATATACCGCAATCTGGTGGCACTTCCACGCAGATAATGGCGACAATCCTCCTTTGCCGGACGATGCAAAAGCAGCCGTAGAGAAGTTTAAAGTCTATTATCAGAATGGTGGTAACCTTCTGTTGACCCGCTACGCAACTTTCTATATTAAGGACCTTAGCATTGCAAAAGATGAACGTGTACCGAACAACAGTTGGGGAGGAAATGAAGACTCACCCGAAATAGTGCCTAATCCCTGGAGCTTCCCGATTACCGGCAATGAATCTCATCCGTTGTTCCAGAATTTAAGATGGAAAGATGGAGACAAATCAACAGTATATACCTGTGAGGCTGGTTATGCGATGACTAATAGTACAGCACAATGGCATATCGGAACAGACTGGGGAAGTTATGCCGACTTGAACGAATGGCGCAACCTGACAGGAGGAATCGATCTGGCACGTGGAGGTGATGGTGCGGTAGTCATTGCCGAATTCGAGCCGCGCTCCAATAGTGGACGTACGATCTGCATCGGTTCCGGTTGTTACGACTGGTATGGTAAAGGAGTAGACGCTTCTGCCGACTACTACCACTACAACGTAGAGCAAATGACTCTGAATGCAATCAACTACTTATGTAAATAAAAGAATAAGCGATAATTATGAAAAATATGATCTTACATATAGCATTAACCATGCTGTTGGCCTCAATGACCGCCTGCAGTGATGAGATGGACCCCGTATTGACCCAGAAAGACTGGGATGGTACAGCCACTTATTTCCAATCGACCGACGAACACGGCTTCTCCATGTATTACAAACCGCAGGTAGGCTTTATCGGTGACCCAATGCCATTTTATGATCCGGTTGCCAAGGATTTTAAAGTGATGTATCTGCAAGATTACCGTCCGAACCCTGAAGCTACTTACCACCCCATTTTCGGGGTGGCAACCAAAGACGGTGCCACTTATGAATCCCTTGGCGAACTGATTCCCTGCGGAGCCCGCGATGAACAGGATGCGGCAATCGGTACAGGAGGTACAATCTACAATCCGGCTGATAAACTCTATTACACATTCTATACCGGCAATAAGTTCAAACCCTCTTCCGACCAGAATGCACAAGTCGTGATGGTAGCTACTTCGCCTGACTTCAAAACATGGACTAAAAACCGTACTTTTTACCTGAAAGGAGATACTTACGGCTATGATAAGAATGACTTCCGCGACCCGTTCCTGTTTCAGACCGAAGACGGTGTTTATCACATGTTGATCGCTACCCGTAAAAACGGAAAAGGGCACATTGCCGAATTTACCTCTACCGACTTGAAAGAGTGGGAATCTGCCGGAACATTTATGACCATGATGTGGGATCGTTTCTACGAATGTCCGGACGTATTCAAGATGGGAGACTGGTGGTATTTGATTTACTCCGAACAGGCTTCTTTTATGCGCAAAGTGCAATACTTCAAAGGCAGAACGCTGGAAGATTTAAAGGCAACTACTGCCAATGACGCCGGAATATGGCCGGACAGTCGCGAAGGTATGCTGGACAGTCGCGCATTCTACGCAGGCAAGACCGCTTCCGACGGAACGAACCGTTACATCTGGGGCTGGTGTCCCACACGTGCCGGCAATGATAACGGAAACGTAGGTGATGTAGAACCCGAATGGGCAGGCAATCTGGTGGCACAACGCTTGATTCAGCACGAAGACGGTACGTTGACGCTCGGAGTTCCCGATGCAATCGACCGTAAATACACTTCTGCCCAAGAAGTGAAAGTAATGGCTAAAGAAGGAAATGTAACAGAAAGCGGTAAGACATATACGTTGGCCGAAGGTGCTTCTGTCATTTTCAACCGACTGAAAGTACATAACAAGATTTCCTTTACCGTAAAGGCATCCTCGAATACAGATCGTTTTGGAATCTCTTTCGTTCGTGGAACGGACTCCAAATCATGGTACAGTATCCATGTCAACGCTGATGAAGGCAAAGCTAACTTCGAGAAAGACGGCGATGATGCCAAATATTTGTTTGATAACAAATTCAACATCCCGGTCGATAACGAATACCGTGTGACAATTTACAGTGACCAGTCGGTTTGTGTGACTTACATCAACGACCAGTTATCTTTCACAAACCGTATCTACCAGATGCAGAAGAATCCATGGTCACTCTGCTGTTATAAAGGTGAAATCACCGTATCAAACATTCAGGTGAGCACATATTAATAGAAAAGTAACATCTTTTACAGTGTTTGAAACAAAAGTGACAGGCGCTTCATTCCGGAGCGCCTATCTTTGCACTGTAACAACCTTAATACCATAAAGCATGAATTTAAAACTCTCTTCCAAACAAATTCAAACCTTCGCGGTTTTACTTTGCATGATTGTGATGAATATCTCCCTATCCGCTCGCGCGGATAACTCTCCTCTATTAATAAAAGATTTAGGAGAAGGACATTGCCTTGTACGTGTCAACACTAATCAGAAATATCTGTTGTTGCCCGTAGAAGATGCATCTCCTGACGTGCGTATCCGCATGATTGTCGATAATAAGGAAGTGGATAACTTTGATGTCCGCCTGGCCATCCATAAAGTCGATTACTTTGTCCCGGTAGACCTTTCGGCTTATTCCGGCAAACAAATCTCTTTCAAGTTTAAAATGAATTCGAACGACCCGATTCGTGTCAACCTTTCACCGGATAACACGGCTTGTTGCAAGGAAATGAAGTTGTCCGACACGTTCGACACCAGCAATCGCGAAAAGTTCCGTCCCACCTACCACTTCTCACCTCTCTACGGATGGATGAACGACCCCAACGGAATGGTATATAAAGACGGAGAATACCACCTGTTCTATCAATACAACCCATACGGTTCCAAATGGGGCAATATGAACTGGGGACATGCCATCAGCAAAGACCTCATCAACTGGGAACATCGTCCCGTAGCCATTGCGCCGGATGCATTCGGAACCATCTTCAGTGGTTCGGCTGTGGTAGATTCCAAAAACACTGCTGGCTTCGGTGCTGGCGCCATCATCGCTATTTATACCCAAAATGGTGACCGCCAAGTGCAGAGTATCGCTTACAGCACCGACAACGGACGCTCTTTTACTAAATATGAAAACAATCCCGTACTAGTATCCGAAGCACGCGACTTCCGCGACCCGAAAGTCTTCTGGTATGAAGGCACTCAACGCTGGATTATGACATTGGCAGTAGGGCAGGAGATGCAATTCTTCTCTTCTCCCAACCTGAAAGACTGGACATTCGAAAGTAGCTTCGGCAAAGGACAGGGTGCTCACGGAAACGTTTGGGAGTGTCCCGACTTGTTCGAACTTCCGGTAGAGGGAACGAATGAAAAGAAATGGGTATTACTTTGCAGCTTGGGCGACGGTCCTTTCGGTGACTCGGCCACTCAATACTTTGTCGGAACGTTCAACGGAAAAGAATTTGTAAACGAATCACCCTCCAAAACCAAATGGATGGACTGGGGAAAAGACCATTATGCCACTGTAACTTGGAGTGATGCTCCCGACAACCGTCGCATCGCTATCGCATGGATGAGCAACTGGCAATATGCAAACGATGTTCCTACCTCTCAATACCGTAGCCCGAACTCTGTTCCTCGCGATTTGAGCCTGTTCACCGTAGATGGCGAGACTTATCTTCAGTCTGCTCCTTCTCCCGAACTGCTGAAACTGCGTGACATCTCCAAGAAACGCTCGTTTAAAGTGAACGGAACACGTACCATCAAAGACATGATTGCCGGCAATGAGGGGGCATACGAAATAGAACTGACTATCGAAAATCAACATGCGGATGTAATCGGCTTCCGTCTCTACAATGACAAAGGCGAAGAAGTGGATATGCAATATGACATGAAAGAAAAGAAATTCTCGATGGACCGCCGCAAGAGCGGAGATGTAGGTTTCAATGAGAACTTCCCAATGTTGACCTGGACGGCCATTGAAAGTGGAAAAGACGAATTGAAACTCCGTCTATTTGTCGATAAATCCAGTGTGGAAGCCTTTGGTGATGGCGGACGTTTTGTGATGACTAATCAGGTATTCCCGTCGGAACCTTACACTCATATCGACTTTTACAGTAAAGGAGGAGCGTATAAAGTAGATTCGTTTGTGATCTACAAGTTGAAGAAATAAGCTCATTCTCCTTACTCTATGCGCTCTTTCCTCGTTTCTTTGGAGTAGAATACTTCTTTCCTTATGGAAGAGTACGTCTGTCCTAGTGGAAGAGTTCTACTAAAGTGCGGAGACACTTTCTTCAAAGCCACGGTTCTGTTAGTTCGTCACGGCCGTGACGAGATCCTCCCACGGCCGTGGTGAGAACTCTTCACAGCCGTGGGAAGAAGCTACCACGGCCGTGGTAACCCAACAAGACCGTAGCTTTAAAGTAACAAGGAACGGGAGATACACCAACTATATAAAGGACTGATGCATAATTGCCGTAGGGTTATGTGCTCCGCCCTATGGAAACAGAATTCATCATATAAAAGATAAAATAATGGAAAACAGTAAAAACTCTTCCCTCTCCAAACTAATCCCGGTGATGCTTTGCTTCTTCGCCATGGGATTCGTTGACCTGGTAGGCATTGCCTCCAATTACGTAAAGGCAGATCTTGGTCTGTCGGACTCACAGGCGAATATCTTTCCGTCACTGGTATTCTTCTGGTTCTTGATTTTCTCCGTACCCACCGGCATGCTGATGAGCCGCATTGGTCAGAAGAAAACCGTATTGCTTAGTTTGATTGTGACTTTCGCTTCTCTGTTGCTACCCGTTTTCGGCGACAGCTATATGCTGATGCTGATTTCTTTCTCCCTCCTGGGCATCGGAAATGCGTTGATGCAGACTTCTTTGAATCCATTACTTTCCAATATCGTGCGTGGCGACCGCCTGGCAAGTAGTCTGACTTTCGGCCAGTTTGTGAAGGCCATTGCTTCTTTTCTGGCACCTTACATCGCCATGTGGGGAGCGACACAGGCCATTCCGACTTTCGATCTAGGCTGGCGCATCCTGTTCCCTATTTATATGATTGTAGCTGTCATTGCTATTCTTCTGCTCAATGTCACACAGATTGAAGAGGAAAAAGAAGAGGGCAAACCGTCTACTTTCGGACAATGTATCGCCCTGCTTGGCAAACCGTTTATTCTGCTTTGTTTCATTGGCATCATGTGTCATGTCGGCATTGACGTAGGTACGAATACTACCGCCCCGAAGATTTTGATGGAGCGCATCGGCATGGGATTGGATGATGCTGCTTTTGCAACCAGTCTTTATTTTATTTTCCGTACGGCAGGTTGCTTTCTGGGTTCTTTCATCTTGCGTAAGATGTCTCCGAAATCTTTCTTCGGCATTAGTGTGGTGATGATGTTGATTGCCATGATCGGTTTGTTTATCTTCCATGAAAAGGCAATTATCTATGCTTGCATCGCTTTGATTGGTTTCGGCAACTCCAATGTGTTTTCCGTTATCTTCTCGCAGGCATTGCTTTATCTGCCGGGTAAGAAAAACGAAGTTTCCGGCTTGATGATTATGGGACTTTTCGGCGGGACGGTGTTTCCGTTGGCAATGGGAGTGGCTTCGGATACTTCCATGGGACAGAATGGTGCTATCGCCGTAATGACGGTGGGCGTGCTTTATCTTTTGTATTATACGTTCCGTATCAGAAAATAATTTTATAACTTTGGAAACAATAAAACCTGTATATCATGAATAATATAATTGTAGGAATGGGCGAAGCACTTTGGGATGTGTTGCCCGAAGGAAAGAAAATCGGTGGTGCTCCGGCAAACTTTGCCTATCATGTATCACAGTTTGGTTTTGACAGTCGTGTAGTGAGTGCCGTAGGCAGGGATGAACTGGGAGAAGAAATTCTGAAAGTATTCAACGAGAAGAAGTTGAAGATGCAGATTGAACAGGTAGACTATCCTACCGGTACGGTGCAGGTGACGCTCGATGACGAGGGCGTGCCTTGTTACGAAATCAAAGAGGGCGTGGCGTGGGATAACATTCCCTTTACGGATGAACTGAAACGTTTGGCCTTGAGCACACGTGCTGTTTGCTTCGGTTCGCTGGCTCAACGTAATGACGTGAGCCGTGCCACTATCAATCGCTTTCTGGATACGATGCCTGATATAGACGGACAGCTCAAGATATTTGATATCAATCTCCGCCAGGATTTCTACTCAAAAGAGGTATTGCGTGAATCGTTCCGCCGCTGCAACGTCCTGAAGATAAACGACGAAGAACTGGTGACTATCAGCCGTATGTTTGGTTATCCCGGTATCGATTTGCAGGATAAATGCTGGATTCTGTTGGCAAAATACAACCTGAAGATGCTGATTCTCACTTGTGGAATCAATGGCAGCTATGTGTTCACTCCGGGCGTTGTCTCTTTCCAGGAGACGCCCAAAGTACCGGTTGCCGACACAGTGGGTGCAGGCGATTCTTTTACGGCTGCTTTCTGTGCTTCCATTCTCAATGGAAAACCGGTGCCCGAAGCGCATAAACTGGCTGTCGAGGTTTCTGCTTATGTCTGCACACAGAGCGGTGCGATGCCCGAACTTCCGCAGGTTTTGAAAGATAGACTGATGTAATTCTTTTATTGATAGTAAGCATAGAGGTATATTTCATTTCGTGGGGGTGTACCTCTTGTTTTTTGTACGTACGAAAGATACAGGCATAAAAAAAGGAGCAACGCCTTGCTCCAACCTTTGTTAACCTTAAATCTAATACTATGAAAAACACATTGCAAAGATACGGACTTCTGTCAACTTTGCAAATAATCCAAATAAAAAGAGATGTTTTATAACATCAATTAAGTGTTTGTATCACGCTTTATACGTTTGTTAATGGTTTCCTGGGTAAGTATGGGGACTATTTTTACTTTTTTTCAGAGGATAAGATTGCGAATAATCGGGTGATTTATAGCATACTCACAGTTTTATTTTCTATTTTTGTTCTCAATCTATCTATTTATCGAATACCATGAACACAATGCTATGCCAGCTAAAGAGCCTGTTGTTATTGGGAGTCCTGCTTTTTGCCAATGGAGCATTCGGACAACCGATGCTCTGGGACGATGCCTCTTCCGAAACGATCGTTTTCGAACTGACCAACAAAGAGGCCTTGAAACTTCTCAAAGGCAAACTCCGACAGAAACAGTGGAAAAAAATACAGCAGACTCCTTTTGCCCGTTTCACGGACACTTGGAACAACCCTCCGGTCAAAGGGCATTTTCTGCTGGCTGATGTAGAGCGGAACGAAGTTCATTACCGTTATGCTCCGGTGATTCCTTTTCATGTTTTCCTTTTCAAGGAGTATGGTGTACTTACCTTGCAGGTGGTTGATGCCGGGGGAACAATCAGGAAAGATGCCAAAGTGCGGGTAGGCAGCAAGGCTGTTTATTACGATGAAGACAGTCAGACGTATACTGACGATAACTGGTCCCAGAAAGAACAGCACATTTTGACGGTTGAAGTGGATAAGTTTCGTGCGGTATTCGATTTGAGGAAACACCTTGTACCACCCTGGTATAAAAATGATTATGACCGGCAAGATGCACCGGAGTTTTATAGTTACCTGATTACTGACAAGAATAAATACAGACCGGGCGAAACTGTCCGTTTCAAGTCTTATGCTCTCTCCGAACATAAACGCCCTTTGAAACAGGAACTTTCATTGTGGATGCGTGTCGGTTCTTCCTGGCGTGACTATAAGAAGATAATGTCCGTCGTCCCTTACCATCCGGGAGGCTTCGCCGGAGAATTCCTGTTGGCGGATTCATTGAACCTGAAGCTCGATCAGAGATATACTGTACAGCTTCGCGATAAGCGGGGACGCATCGTAGCCTCCACCGATTTCAAATATGAAGACTACGAACTGAACGGAAACAAGTTGTTGGTGAAGCTAGCTTCGAATGTGCAATATGCACCGAAGAGTAACCGCATGGATATCAGTGCAACGGATGCCAACGGACTTCCTTTGCGGGAGGTGAATGTAGAAGTGACTGTCGGCAGACAGCAGGTGCTGAAGTCGTATGCGCAGATACTTTCTTTGCCCGACACACTGATGTCCGTGCAAGCGGAACTGGATGCTTCCGGAAAAGCCTCGGTAGATATTCCAGCTCGGATATTCGGAGCTTCCGATTGCTTCTATGCAGTGAATGTAGTTTTGCTTACGGCAGACAATAACCGTTTGGAGCAGCAGAGCAAAGCGACTTTCTACTATTCGTGCTATGATATGCAGTGCACTACGCAGGCGGATACCATTTGCTTTTCATTCTTCGACTTGGGAGTGGAGCGTCCTGTGGCAGCCGAACTGACCTATGGTGAAAAGAAAGAAGTGAAGAAAGTGCGTTTGCCCTATCGCGAACCGTTCAATCAGGCAGTGACGGACTATCGTTTCAAAATACCGGAAACAGGATATGAAACGACGATTGCTTCCGCCGCACTTGACTCCAAACTGGAACTGAATGGCGGCATAGAAAAAGATTCGTTCTGTGTCTCCCTTTCCAATCCTTTGCAGCTGGAGCTTTCCTGGTATGTGTATCAAGGCAACCGCCTGTTGCAGAAAGGTTCGGGAAAAGAGATGGAACACAAATCCGGAGAGATCGATCCCTCTTCCGTCTATTACGTAGAAGTATTTTATTTCATGGGGAATAAGGAATGTATGTTGAAACGCTCGTACACTTCACCCTCCGAACGGCTGGTGATTGAATCTGATTTGCCGGAACGAGTGTATCCCGGTCAGAAAGTGAAAACAAAACTGAACGTGACCAATATACAAGGGCGTCCGGTATCCAACGTCGATCTGACAGCTTTTGCGGTCAACACGCAGCTGGATTATCACGTACCTGATTTACCCTATTACGGGAGTGCACCCCGTCCACGCGAGCAACGTGCTTCCTACTCAATGAAGCAAAAAGAGTATCTGCATACGGCCACATTGGATTATCAGCATTGGAACCAGTTGCTTCATTTGGATAAGTTGCCTTATTATCAGTTTGCTTATCCTGCGGGAAAGCTGTTCCGTCAGACGGTTGACACACCGGATGGAACCACCCAGTTTGCTCCTTATGTGATGCTGAACGGACGAGCGGTGAATATCTATGTGATTGAGCAGAACGATGTTCCCTGCTATTTTTCGTGGACGGAACAGCCCAAGCAGTATTCTTTTCCTGTATTGCATCCTTCGGGAAAGCAGAAGATAACGTTGCGAATGCACGACAGGGCTTTCATCATTGATTCTCTGGCTTTCGACCGAGGCAAGAAAACGATTTTGAGTTTCGATATGAATCAGTTGCCGCAAGGAGTGGAAGTAGTCTGGTTGCGGCAGAAGAAAGGGAAATATGATGAGTATAAATTTACTTCGGAAGAGAAGAAGCGTTATGAACGGTATCTTTGCCGTCTTCCGGTGATGGATGGGGCGGTATATACTTCGCTCGAACATAATGGAAAGCAGTTTCCGGTTTCACTCATGGAGCTGTCGCGCTACAAGAAAAAGATATTGGCAGGTCCTGTGGAGCCGGGACCTTGGAAATATATGAATGGTGTGTTGTATCGGCATGAGGGAGGTTTCTCTTATGAATTCGAGGGCAATGTGGTTTATAAATATAAGGATGAGGAACTGTGTCCGGCTTATTTGAATTTTTCGTCTGTGGCAAAGATTCCGACTTTGAATGATTACCACTTATCACCGGAAAGATTCTGTAGTCTGGTGGCAGAACTTCGCAAGGGGAAGAGTTGGCATCCTACCCGGATTTATTTCTCCCTACCGGATAAGACGCTGAATTTCCGGCTTCCGGAAGAAAAAGATTCTACCGGAGTGGCTAATTTGCTCTTTAAAGACTGCACTACCGGAGAACTGGTTTATCCGGATACCTTGGTGCAGATGAACAGGATATACTCCAAATTTCCTGCCGGAACGTATGATGCGATTTTACTTTATAACAATGGAAAGTATCTGAAACAGGATGCTCTGAAGATACAATCATATACCTATCTGGATGTAGATATGGAGTCTCTGCCTCTACATGAACGTGATTCGTTGTCATCTGGGTGGCTCTTGCTGGGAAGAGGAATTGGCAGGATCGGTACAAACTTTCTTGGTCACAGGGAAATGAGGATCAGGCAGTATGTACGCAATTATGGCGGTAAAGTCTCCGGTTATGTGACGGATGCTACCGGAGAGCCTTTAATCGGGTGTAGCGTGGTGGTGAAAGGAACGACGGAGGGAACGATCACCGACATGGACGGATATTTTGAAATGGATTGTGACAGGGGAGGGGAGCAGCTCTTGTTTAGCTATGTCGGCTTTAAACAGCAGGAGATGAGAGCAACTCCCGGAGCCAATCTGTTGGTTACTTTGGAAGAAAATAGTCAGACGCTGGAGGAAGTGGTCGTTGTAGGATACGGCACGCATTCAAGATATTCGTTGACGGGATCCGTTGCCGGACTAATGACTGGTTCTTCTTCTGCTGCTGCAACCGCACCTTTGGAGAAATTGGAGGAGCAGGATCGGGAAGCGAAAGAAGAAGCGGATAACGAACAGTTGTATAATGAACTTATGCAATTGAACGGCTTGCGTCGGAATTTTTCGGATGTGGCTTTCTGGCAACCTCGTTTGTTTACGGATAAAACCGGAACGGTACAGTTTGAAACAACTTTCCCTGATAACGTAACGAAATGGGAGACTGTCGTTTATGGTATGAACCGTCGTTTGCAGACGGGTACTTTCCGACGTTCCGTCCGCTCTTACAAACCGTTGATGGCGGAGTTGAAAACTCCCCGCTTCTTGGTGGAGGGGGATCAGAGTACGGTGGTCGGGACTATCCGCAATTATCTGGATGGGCAGCACATAGCCGGAAAAACACAGTTCTGCGTCGGAACGGATACATTGAAACGGCAGGAAGTGGGTCTCACGGAGGGATTTCATGAAACAGTGCCGATGCAGGCAGCTCATGCCGATAGCGTGACTATCAGCTATCTTTTCACTCGCGATGATGGGTATCAGGATGGAGAGGAATATACGATTCCGATACTACCACAGGGAACTGAATTGGCACAGGGCACATTGGGGATTCTGTCCGATGCAAAGACGGTCAAAGTGCAATCCGGCGAGGATGAAGAAGTGATAGTGAGTATCACCGATAATCAGTTGGATATCTATAAAGAATCGGTGAATTATCTGACAGGATACAAATATTTGTGCAATGAGCAGCTGGCATCCAAGTTGATCGGTCTGCTGGCTTACCAACAGTATATGCAGAGTAAGGGGGAAAAGGTGAAAGTAGACAAAGCGATCCGATCTATTATCCATCGACTGACGAATCATCAGAACAAACATCAGTTATGGTCGTGGTGGGGGAACTCTGAAAATACTTCTTTCTGGATGTCTGCGCATATCCTGCGGGCTTTGAAGATGGCGCAAGATGCAGGTTATCCTGTGGAGTTGAATCTGAATGGTTTGAAAGTGGAGTATGCTCATACGAGTCCTTATCGAGGAATGAAACTGGAAGATATAGAAATAGTTCATGCTCTTCATGAGTGGAAAGTGGAGGCGGATTATTCTTCGGCAGTCAGATTATTGGAACCTTTCGTCCGGCAACTGGAACAGAAAGAAGACTCGTTGGCAAATAGAAACAAGTATTATCGTCCTCTTTCCTACCTGAAAGAGAAACTGCTTCTCTGGGAAATCAAGCAACAGGTGGATTCGGTGAATGTGGGTGATAGTGTACGTCCTTATCTGAAAAAGGATCTGCTCGGAGGTGTTTACTGTGACGACGGACGGCGTACTTATTATTGGGAGGGAAATCAGCTGATAAATACATTGATAGCCTACCGGATTATTAAAAATGACTCTTCTCTGTGGAAGTTGAAAGAAAATATGCAATTGTATATTTTGCGGACTAAGGAGCACGGATGGAATACGTATCAGGCTTCTTCGGCTGTGGCAACTGTTCTGACCGATTTGCTGGCAGATTCCGGAGGGATGTCAGGAACATCGGTATCTGTGAGCGGTAAGGATCACCAACGGATTACGGATTTTCCTTACCATACCCGGCTGACAGCAGGCGACAGTCTGCTTATTTCAAAAACGGGAAAAGAGCCTTTATTGTATAGTGTCTATTCAATGAAGCGTGTGATGGATGCTCGTCAGAGTGATGCTTTCAAGGTGGAGGCGACTTTGGACGAAGATTCTTTGGTGGCGGGTGTACCTGTTACATTGACAGTTACCTTGCAGGTGAAACAGGAGGGTGCGCAATACGTGATGCTTGAAGTTCCTGTTCCGGCAGGTTGTAGTTATGCCTCAAAACCTGTTAATTTCTCCCGTTCTGAAGTGTATCGTGAGTATTTTAAAGAGAAAACTGTTATCTTTAGCGAAAAATTACCGGTAGGTACTTATCAGTTTACGGTCCCATTGCTTCCACGTTTTACTGGAAAATACACGCTGAACCCTGTGAAAGTGGAACTGATGTATTTCCCGGTGGTGAATGCAAATAATGCGGGGAGAGAAATTTGGATTACAGAAAGAAATACAAAAGATATACGAAAGAAAGGGAATGATTGAAGCGATGAAATATACGAAGTGGATAACAGTCTTGTTTTGTCTTTTGGGCTTGGCGGCCTGTCGGCAGGATGCGCCTCGTTTCCGTATTGGGGTGGCCCAATGTAGCGATGACTCTTGGCGGCACAAGATGAATGATGAGATTCTTCGTGAAGCGATGTTTTATGATGGAGTATCGGTTGAAATCCGCTCGGCGGCGGATGATAACCGTAAGCAGGCGGAAGATGTTCATTATTTTATAGATAAAGGAGTTGATTTACTGATAATTTCCGCCAATGAAGCGGCTCCCATGACTCCAATTGTGGAGGAGGCCTATCAGAAAGGAATACCCGTCATTCTTGTAGACCGGAAGATACTTTCTGATAAATATACTGCCTATATCGGTGCCGATAATTATGAAATAGGTCGTGCGGTAGGAAATTATATCGCATCAAGTCTGAAAGGGAAAGGGAATGTAGTGGAGCTTACCGGACTGGGTGGTTCCACCCCTGCCATGGAACGCCATCAGGGATTTATGGCCGCTATCAGCAATTATCCGGATATCAAACTGATTGATAAAGCGGATGCTGCTTGGGAACGTGAACCGGCAGAAGTGGAAATGGATAGTATGCTTCGCCGTCATCCGAAGATTGATGCGGTGTATGCACATAACGACCGTATCGCTCCGGGAGCCTATCAGGCTGCGAAGAAAGCCGGACGTGAAAAAGAAATGATTTTTGTTGGCATTGATGCACTGCCCGGCAAAGGAAATGGGCTTGAATTGGTGCTTGACAATGTGCTGGATGCAACTTTTATTTATCCGACTAATGGGGACAAAGTGATGCAACTGGCTATGAATATTCTTGAGAAGAAGCCTTATCCTCGCGAAACGGTCATGAATACTGCCGTTGTAGACCGCACGAACGCGCACGTTATGCAACTTCAGACTACCCATATCTCGGAACTGGATCAGAAGATTGAAACATTGAACGGACGTATCGGTGGGTATCTGTCGCGTGTAGCTACGCAGCAGGTCGTGATGTATGGCGGCTTGGTTATTCTTTTATTAGTAGCGGGATTGTTGTTGGTAGTTTATAAATCCCTCCGTTCCAAGAATCGCCTGAATAAAGAGTTGTCCGAACAGAAGAAACAAGTAGAGCAACAACGCGATAAACTCGAAGAGCAGCGGGATATTCTTGAAGAACAGCGGGACAAACTTGAGGAACAGCGGGATCAGCTTATCCAGCTTTCTCACCAACTGGAAGAAGCGACTCATGCCAAGCTGGTTTTCTTCACAAATATATCTCACGATTTTCGTACTCCACTGACATTAGTTGCCGACCCGGTAGAGCATTTACTGGCTGATTCGTCTTTGAATGAAGACCAGCGACGAATGTTATTGTTAGTTCAGCGAAACGTGAATATCCTCTTGCGTCTTGTCAATCAGATTCTGGATTTTCGTAAGTATGAGAATGGAAAAATGGAATATACTCCTATTTCGTTAGACATTCTTTCTTCTTTTGAGGGATGGAACGAATCTTTCATGGCTGCAGCCCGGAAGAAACATATTCATTTCTCATTCGATTATATGCCGGATACGGATTACCGCACGTTGGCAGATGCAGAGAAATTGGAACGCATCTATTTCAACCTCCTTTCCAACGCTTTCAAATTTACTCCGGAAAACGGAAAAGTAACTGTACGCTTATCTTCCCTGACTAAAGACGATCATTGCTGGATTCGCTTTACCGTTGCCAATACCGGTTCAATGATTTCTGCGGAGCATATCCGGAATATTTTCGACCGTTTTTATAAGATAGATATGCACCATGCCGGTTCGGGTATTGGATTGGCATTGGTAAAGGCTTTTGTGGAATTGCATAAAGGTACCATCACGGTGGAAAGTGATGAAAAGCAGGGAACTATCTTTACCATTGATTTGCCTGTACAGACTTGCGAGACTGTTATTTCTGAAAACTTTCCGGTATTCTCTGTGCCTGCTACTTCTGTAACCTCCACCGATGCAGCAATCTCTGCCGTTGCTGGGGCTCCCGTAACTCCTGCAACTTCCGGTTATTCCGGTTCTTCGAGCTTGAATGATGCTTTAACTTACGAAGAAGAGGAATTGGAAAAAAGCTACGACTCTTCCAAACCTTGCGTTCTGATTATTGATGATAACGCTGATATTCGCTTATATGTGCACGGATTGCTCCATACCGATTATACTGTTATAGAAGCTGCAGACGGCTCGGAAGGTATTCGTAAAGCTATGAAATATGTCCCGGATTTGATTATCTCCGACGTAATGATGCCCGGAATAGATGGAATTGAATGTTGTCGTCGTTTGAAAAGCGAATTGCAAACGTGTCATATCCCTGTCATTCTGTTGACAGCCTGTTCTCTGGACGAACAACGGATTCAAGGATATGATGGTGGAGCAGACTCCTATATATCCAAACCTTTCAGTTCGCAATTACTGGTGGCACGTGTCCGCAACCTGATAGACTCACATCGTCGTCTGAAACAATTCTTTGGTGACGGGCAGACATTGGCCAAAGAAGATGTCTGCGATATGGACAAAGACTTTGTGGAGAAATTCAAGGCTTTGATTGAGGCTAAGATGGGAGACTCTAATCTGAATGTGGAAGACTTGGGCAAAGATATGGGATTAAGCCGTGTGCAACTCTATCGCAAAATCAAATCCCTGACTAATTATTCTCCGAATGAATTGCTTCGCATCGCCCGTTTGAAAAAAGCAGCTTCTTTGCTTGCTTCCTCGGATATGACAGTGGCGGAGATTGGTTATGAGGTTGGTTTCAGTTCTCCCTCTTATTTTACCAAATGTTATCGGGAACAGTTTGGAGAAAGCCCGACGGATCTGTTGAAGCGGAAAGGATAGCATTAGCTATTTGCGCCAAGATATAATAAATCCCAGTAATTTGAGTTTTCAATACTTACCGGGATTTATTTATATGGGTTAATTGTAAATCAATAAACTTTTATCTGCATTTCCTTGATTATACCAGTTCTGTTCGTTTTTGCCGCTGCTTTGCGCCCATTTTGCGAATCCTTTATAGGCCTTTAAGAAATCCGCTTTCTCAATAGCATGCGCTGCATTACCTGGTACTCTTAATCCCCAAATTAGGCGTTCTGCGCTAAAATAATAGTTGTCATCTTCTTCGTCTCCGTTTGTATATATCGGCAACAGATTTTTGTTATTGAATGGATATTGGTAAATTATCGGTTCGATACCATTCATATGGATTTCTATTCCATTATCATTCCGTTTTAAATATAAGTCGAGCTCATCGTCTTCTAATATTTCCTTTACTTCTTTTCTTTTCTTTAATTCGATCAGAATATGAATCTCCGGTAAATCATTTGTAGTAACCAAAGCATTCTTCTCTGTATTATAATATTGACTGCCTGCAGGTTTAGCCAGATTCTTTATTAAAGGACTATAATCAATAATAAGATGTTTGTCAGGGATAAGTGCTACTTTATCAGGTATAGGGTTCATATTTTTAGTTTCATAAACCTCTATATTTTCCACTTCGTCAGAATTTATTTCTTTTAGCCTTAAATACGGAGAATAAGGAAATATCCCTCCAATAGCCTTTAGACGTAATCCTATTTGTATAAACTGTGCGGTATATTCATGATCAATCTTCTTAATACCTTGGAACTGTACCTTATAATTAACTACAAAATCATTAAAGTCATAATCGCCCAATGATGGGAATTGGTCTTCGAACATGATTGTTCCCCAACCGTCTTTAGGGTGATAGATAACTCCTCCTTTGTGTGCTATATCATCTTCTATATCGTGTCCACGAGTGATTGCCCGAGTAGTGTTAGCTTTAACATCATCGGTGATATTTAATGAGAAACTTCCATCTGCATTGACAGGTATGGACACTTTTCTTGTTCCGTTAGCGTTGGTTTCGTATTGGGCATACAATGTATTTACGCAGGTCGGAATACTTAAAGGGAGACTTGAGATTTCTGTATCTACAGGAATGGTTGCTACTTTCTCTTCATTACTGCATGCTTCATCTAGGAAGAAAGAAACCATAGTGGGAATGGTAGCTGTTACTGTTCCTCCTGCTACTTGAGTTAATTTCCACTCAAAGTCTGCGGGTATATCCAAGTCTTTTACTTGAATTTCTTTTTCAGGTTGTTTACTTTCATCGTAGAGGTTCTTCTCACAGGAGCTGAAAGCAAGTGCTCCTAACAAACAAGAAGTGAATAGAATGTTTTTTCTTTTCATGACGGTAGTGTTTGTCTTGTTAATAATCGGGTTGTTTTATGGTTACAAAGGTCGGTATTATTTGTATAAGAAACAAGTAAAGTTGCATATTTTATTTGATGCGATCTTATTATTTGCAGATTCTCTTCTTTTTATTTAGCTTTGGGAATGAAATAAGTGAAATCTGGGTGATGAAAGATTATAAAGTAGACAAGGCGAGCCTTTCCGCATCCTTTTGTCGAGAGGTGTATCAGGTTGTCCGGGAAATTCCGGTAGGTAAGGTTTCTACCTATGGAGGAATCGCAGCATTATTGGGAATGCCTCAATGTTCCCGTATGGTGGGGCGTGCTTTGAAGCAGATTCCGGATGATTTATCTGCACCCTGTCACCGGGTTGTCAATGTGTCGGGACGCCTTGTACCCGGTTGGACAGAGCAAAAGCGGCTCTTGCTGGAAGAGGGGATTTCTTTCAAGCAAAATGGATGTGTAGACCTGAAAAAGCATCTTTGGAATTACTCCACTTCTGAATAAAATTTGCATGTTTAATCTATTTTCCTTACCTTTGTGCCAACAATATGCAAGAACAGACTGTTATTTATTTATGAAAATACTGTTTTTTACTGTTCATTGAGAGGATAATCTTATCAAATTCTATTCCTTTTAAACTACTCAGTCTGTTTTTTTATCATTAAGAAACTCATCGGATTGTCATGTTGCCATGTGACAGGATTGAACCATGCGGATATTCAACTTGTTTATCGTAAGTGAGAATAATGGACGCAGCAGTTGAGAACAAAACAAATATTATAATCTAAACCAATATATTATATGAGTAAAATAGAAATAAAGGATTTGTACCTTATCTTTGGTCACGAGAAGCAGAAAGCACTCAAGATGCTGAAAAAAGATAAGAGTAAGGCGGAAATACTGAAAGATACCGGTTGTACGGTAGGAGTGAAAGACGCCAATCTTTCAATAAATGAAGGAGAGTTTTTTGTGATAATGGGGCTCTCGGGAAGTGGAAAATCGACATTACTGCGTTGTATCAATCGTCTGATACGTCCTACAGCCGGACAAGTGCTTGTAAATGGAGTAGATATATCTAAAATATCCGAAAAAGAATTGTTGCAGGTTCGCCGGAAAGAGCTGGCGATGGTTTTCCAGAATTTCGGTTTGTTGCCTCACCGTTCTGTATTGAGTAATATTGCGTTCGGCCTTGAACTTCAGGGAGTGAAGAAAGAAGAGCGTGAAAAGAAAGCCATGGAAAGTATGAAGCTAGTCGGGCTGAAAGGATATGAGAATCAGATGGTAGGTGAACTTTCCGGTGGTATGCAACAGCGTGTCGGACTGGCACGTGCCCTGGCCAATAATCCCGAAGTACTTTTAATGGATGAGGCTTTCTCTGCGCTCGATCCTCTGATTCGCGTGCAGATGCAGGATGAACTACTGGCCTTGCAATCAAAGATGAAAAAGACGATTGTCTTTATTACCCACGACTTGAGTGAAGCGATTAAACTAGGTGACCGTATTGCAATTATGAAAGACGGAGAAGTGGTGCAGGTAGGTACTTCGGAGGAAATCCTGACTGAACCGGCTAACGATTATGTAGCCCGTTTTGTTGAAAACGTGGACAGGAGCAAAATTATTACCGCCTCTTCTTTAATGATTGACAAACCGTTGGTAGCCCGTCTGAAGAAAGAAGGTCCCGAAGTTTTGATTCGTAAGATGCGTGCGAAGAATATAACTGTATTACCAGTAATAGATGCCGATGATAAACTGGTCGGAGAAGTACATTTGAACGATTTGCTTAAGCTGCGTAGCAAACAGGAAAAATCCATTGAAGCGGTTGTGCGTAAAGAAGTACATTCAGTGTTGTGTGATACAGTGCTCGAGGATATACTTCCTCTAATGACAAAGAGCAATTCACCGGTATGGGTGATAGATGAAACACACGAGTTTTTGGGAACAATCCCACTTTCATCCTTAATCATAGAAGTGACCGGGAAAGATAAAGAAGAAATAAATGAAATAATTCAAAACGCAATAGACTTATGATAAATATAGGACAATATATAGAAATTGCCATCAATTGGATGATGGTACATTTTTCCACATTCTTTGATGCCGTGAATACAGGCATCGGTAGTTTCATTACAGGTTTCCAACACATTCTTTTCGGAATTCCATTTTATCTGACGATTTTGGTACTTGCCGCAATTGCATGGGTAAAGGCAGGACGGGGTATTTCCATTTTTACCGTATTAGGATTATTATTGATTTATGGAATGGGGTTTTGGGAGGCAACCATGCAAACTCTGGCTCTCGTTTTATCATCTACCTGCCTGGCTCTGATTTTTGGAGTACCTTTAGGAATATGGACAGCCAACAGTCCGCGTGCGGATAAAATACTTCGCCCTATTCTCGATTTGATGCAGACAATGCCTGCCTTTGTCTATCTGATTCCTGCTGTTTTGTTCTTCGGATTGGGAACAGTGCCCGGAGTTTTTGCGACAATCATATTTGCCATGCCTCCTGTGGTCCGTCTTACCGGGTTGGGAATCCGGCAGGTTCCTAAAAATGTAGTGGAAGCTTCCCGTTCGTTCGGAGCTACCCGTTGGCAGCTGTTATATAAAGTACAGCTTCCTTTGGCGCTGCCCACCATCCTGACTGGTGTAAACCAGACAATAATGATGTCACTTTCTATGGTCGTAATCGCTGCAATGATTGCTGCCGGTGGTTTAGGAGAAATCGTATTGAAAGGTATTACCCAAATGAAAATCGGACTTGGGTTTGAAGGTGGTATAGCAGTTGTTATTTTGGCTATCATTCTGGACCGTATCACACAAGGAATGGCAGGAAGAAAAAATAAACAGGATTAAAATGGAAAGAACTAAACCCAAAAGGACTAAAAACAGAAAGGAAGAAAAATGAGAATATATAAATTAGTAGGAATAGTACTGTCCGCGCTGCTTTTGCTAGCTTCCTGCACGAATTCCGACCCAAATAAGAAAAAAGTAAAAATAGCTTATGCCAATTGGCTGGAAGGCATTGCCATGAGTCATTTGGCTAAGGTGGTATTGGAGGAACATGGATATGAGGTTGAACTGCAAAATGCGGATCTTGCCCCTGTTTTTGTATCCATGTCTCGGAAAAAGTCAGACGTCTTTCTGGATGCCTGGCTACCGATAACGATGAAAGATTATATGGACCAATATGGTGATAGCATCGAATTCTTGGGTGAGGTATATGAAGAAGCTCGCATCGGGCTGGTCGTACCTGAATATGTCACGATTCAATCTATTAGTGAACTGGCAGATTATAAAGACCGTTTCTCTTCTGAAATAGTGGGAATTGATGCCGGGGCAGGAATTATGAAGACTACGGATAAGGCCATTGCTGCTTATGGACTTGACGGATATGCTCTTATGACTTCAAGTAGTTCAACCATGTTGGCATCTTTGAAAAAAGCGATGGATAAGGGAGAATGGATTGTCATTACAGGTTGGACACCACATTGGATGTTCGATCAGTTTGACTTGAAATTCTTGGATGATCCGAAGAAAGTATATGGAGATTTGGAAGAAATACATGCCATTGCCTGGAAAGGTTTCAGTGAAAAAGACCCGTTTGCCGCTGAATTTTTCGGTAATATCAAATTAACGACAGAAGAACTTAGCTCTTTTATGACAGCTATGAAGGATGCCCGGATGGATGAAGAAGAAATAGCCCGTAAATGGAGGGATGAACACCGGGAACTGGTTGATAGCTGGATACCGAAATCAAAGGAATAAATAGATGAATAGACTGATTAAATAATGCGAATCTGTAGTTGAATAAGAGTAAAAACGGTCTAAAATTGATTCAAAACCGGCCTAGATATGAAATTGGCTTAGACATAAAAAAGGGAGTCTGCTCAATGCATGACTCCCTTTTTATATTTATCTGAGTGTGATTAATTATTCAGCACCCCAGTTTTCTCTAGCCAAACGTTTGTAACTGTTATAACGCCATTTTGCGTTTTCTTCAGCAGCCTTGAACAGTTCTTCAGCTTCAGTAGGATATTGTTTCATTACAGAAGCGTAACGAACTTCACCCTTCAAGAAACCTTGGAATTCTTCCCAGTTCGGTTCTTTGCTATCCAACTGGAATGGGTTCTTGCCTTCTTCTTCCAAAGCAGGGTTGTAACGCCACAAGTGCCAGTAACCGCACTTAACGGCCTTTTCTTCTTCTTCCTGACTCTTACCCATACCTGCTTTCAGACCGTGGTTGATACACGGAGCGTAAGCGATAATCAAAGATGGTCCAGGATATGCTTCAGCTTCACGGATAGCTTTCAGAGTTTGAGCTTGGTCAGCACCCATAGCGATCTGTGCAACATATACATAACCATAAGTAGTAGCCATCAGACCGAGGTCTTTCTTACGTACGCGCTTACCAGCAGCAGCGAACTTAGCGATAGCACCTACCGGAGTAGCCTTAGAAGACTGACCACCTGTGTTAGAGTAAACTTCAGTATCCAGAACGAGGATGTTAACGTCCTTACCGGAAGCGATTACATGGTCAAGACCACCGTAGCCGATATCATAAGAAGCACCGTCACCACCAATGATCCACTGGCTGCGTTTAACAAGATATTGTTGCAGTTCAGCGATTTGTTTGCAGTGGTTGCATTTATCTTTGTTAGCTTCAACAATAGGAATGATCTTAGCAGCCAATTCCTTAGTCTTGTCTGCATCCAGCATATTGTTGATCCATTCAGCGAATAGTTCTTTCACTTCAGCAGGAGTACAGTCAGCAGCAATAGCTTCGTTCATCACTTTCACGATACGGGCACGCATCTTTTCGTTAGCCAATTCCATACCCAGACCGAATTCACAGAAGTCTTCGAACAGTGAGTTAGCCCAAGCAGGACCGTGTCCGTTTTCGTTTGTAGTATACGGAGTAGAGGGAACTGAACCAGAGTAGATAGAAGAACATCCGGTAGCGTTAGCAACCATTTCACGGTCACCGAACAATTGAGAAATCAATTTCACGTACGGAGTTTCACCACAACCAGAGCAAGCACCAGAGAACTCGAACAACGGAGTAGCGAACTGTGAGTTCTTCACGTTAGACTTGATATCAACAAGATGTTGTTTAGTCTTCACGTTTTCAGCACAGTAAGTCCAGTTGTCAGCTTCAGCCAATTGGCTTTCGAGGTGTTTCATTGTCAATGCTTTGCCACCTTTCTTCGGATTACCCGGACAGATGTCAGCACAGTTACCACAACCCAGACAGTCGAGAACGTCAACCTGAATACGGAATGTCATACCATCGAATACTTTACCTACCGCTTTCAGTTGTTCGAACTTGGCACCCTTCTGCTCTTCAGCATCGAGTACGAACGGACGGATAGAAGCGTGAGGACAAACGTATGCACACTTGTTACATTGGATACAGTTTTCAGGATTCCATTCGGGAACGAATGCGGCTACACCACGTTTTTCGTATTTAGAAGTACCTTGATACCAAGTACCGTCTTCGATACCCTTGAATGCAGATACTGGCAACAAGTCACCGTCTTGTGCATTGATCGGACGAACTACTTCGTTGATGAATGCAGGATCATTGTTTTCAGCTTTAGCGTCATCCGGCAGGTTAGCCCAAGCAGGATCAACAGCCAAAGTCTTGTATTCACCACCGCGGTCAACGGCAGCATAGTTCTTGTTGACAACGTCTTCACCCTTCTTACCGTAAGACTTAACGATGAATTTCTTCATCTGCTCAACAGCTTGTTCTACAGGAATAACGCCTGTGATACGGAAGAAAGCAGATTGAAGGATAGTATTGGTACGGTTACCCAAACCAATTTCCAGTGCAATCTGTGTTGCGTTGATATAGTATACAGAAATGTTGTTCTGTGCGAAATATTTCTTAACCTTGTTAGGCAGGTTCTTAGCCAGTTCTTCACCTTCCCAGATTGTGTTCAGCAAGAAAGAACCGTTCTTACGCAAACCACGAGTTACATCGTACATGTGCAGGTAAGCCTGAACGTGGCAAGCTACGAAGTTTGGAGTATTAACCAAATAAGTGGAACGGATCGGAGTGTCACCGAAACGCAGGTGAGAACAAGTGAAACCACCAGATTTCTTAGAGTCGTAAGAGAAGTAAGCCTGGCAGTGTTTGTCGGTGTTGTCACCGATAATCTTCACAGAGTTCTTGTTAGCACCTACTGTACCGTCAGCACCCAAACCGTAGAATTTAGCTTCGAACATACCTTCGCCGCCTAAAGCGATTTCTTCTTTTTGAGGAAGAGAAGTGAAAGTAACGTCGTCTACGATACCGATAGTGAAGTGGTTTTTTGGCATTGGCATAGCCAAGTTTTCGAATACTGAAAGGATTTGAGCAGGAGTAGTATCTTTTGAACCCAAACCGTAGCGACCGCCAACGATAACCGGAGCATTTTCTGCACCGTAGAAGCAGTCTTTAACGTCAAGATAAAGAGGCTCACCGTTAGCACCCGGTTCTTTAGTACGGTCAAGAACTGCGATAGTTTTGGCAGTCTTAGGTACAGCGGCTAGGAAGTGCTTAGCAGAGAACGGACGATACAAGTGTACGGCAACCATACCCACTTTTTCGCCGTTTGCTACCAAGTGGTCGATAGCTTCGCGGGCAGCTTCTGTTACAGAACCCATAGCGATAATTACGCGTTCTGCATCTTCTGCACCATAGTAATCGAACAAACCGTATTTACGACCTGTAATCTTAGAAATTTCATTCATGTATTCTTCTACGATAGCAGGAACTGCTTCATAGTAGTTGTTGCATGATTCACGATGTTGGAAGAAATGGTCAGGATTTTCAGCCATACCACGAGCTACCGGTTTCATCGGATTCAGTGCGCGGGCACGGAATTCTGCCAAAGCTTCCTGGTCGATCAGCGGAGCAAGATCATCATTTTCCAACATTTCAATCTTTTGGATTTCGTGAGATGTACGGAAACCATCGAAGAAGTTCATAAATGGAACGCGGGATTTGATGGTAGCCAAGTGAGCAACACCAGCCAAATCCATAACTTCCTGTACAGAGCCTTCAGCCAACATCGCAAAGCCAGTCTGACGAGCTGACATTACGTCTTGGTGGTCACCGAAGATACACAATGCGTGAGAAGCCAATGTACGAGCAGATACATGGAATACGCAAGGCAAGAACTCACCGGCAATTTTGTACATGTTAGGGATCATCAGGAGAAGACCCTGAGAAGCAGTGTAAGTAGTAGTCAACGCACCAGCCTGAAGAGAACCGTGAACTGCACCGGCAGCACCACCTTCAGATTGCATTTCCTGTACCAATACTGTTTCGCCGAAGATGTTCTTACGTCCTGCGGCAGCCCATTCGTCTACGTACTCAGCCATAGTCGAAGAAGGAGTGATGGGGTAGATAGCCGCTACTTCAGAGAACATATACGAGATATGTGCTGCAGCCTGGTTACCATCACAAGTGATGAATTTCTTCTGTTTAGTCATAACTAAATTAAATATTTAAGTAAATAAATCTTTTAATATAAAAAGCCGAACATCCAGAGAGGTATCTGGTTGCCCCGACCTATTTCAGCCTTATGCAACGCGTACGTCACATTCGGATTATTCTTGATCTTTGCGCCTTCCTGGCAAATTTTGAACGGCATTACTTCGTCCACCATAAAAGAGACGTTTTTATCTCCTTTATGTACCTTATGGTCTTTCCATAAAGAATTTGCAAAGAATGTGTCGAGCACATCCTGCTCCTCCACTTTCACCGGATAGATGGAGTACATCAGGTTGGAGTTGTGCATCATTATCTTCGACGGTTTTTTAGGGAATTCTTCCCCTTTCGGATAAACCAGATTAATGAGTCGCGCATCTGCCAGATACTTGATATAGTTCATCACCGTGGCGCGAGATGTCTGTATGTCGCTTGCCAGTTGGCTCACATTCGGAGCCTTCGGTCCGTCGACAGCGAGCAAATATAGCAATTTTTTTATCTTTGAAAGATATTTCAGTTCAATTTGTTTGATGAGCAGGATATCTACTTCTACCATCATGTTCATTGTTTTCAGCAGATTCTCCGAAAAGTTACGCTTTTCGAGGAAGAATGGATAGAACCCATGATGCAGGTAATCCTGGAAGTAATCCAGCGGACGAACTTTGGAGAGTACTCCTTTGGCAATCTGTTCGTGAGTGCTAAGAATTTCTTCGAGGCTGTATGCCCTGAATTTCATGCCTGTCTGCAAGTTCAGGAATTCACGGAAAGAGAATCCGCGCAGGTTATAGCTCTTTGCAATATCACGCAGTTCAAGATTTTCCTCTTTCAGTCGCATTACGGATGAGCCGGTAAAGACAATCTTCAAATTAGGAAAACGGTCGTAACACATGCGCAACTCTCTGCTCCATTCCGGGTGTTTGAACACTTGGTCGATCAACAATACTTTTCCACCACGTTTCTGGAATTCGTTAGCAAAATCTACAATGCTGTGGCCAGAGAAGTAGAAGTTGTTCATGTTGATGAACAGGCAGGAGCGGTCGTTCCCGAATTTTTCTTTGGCGTATTGGAGAAGGAAAGTGGTTTTTCCTACGCCACGTGTCCCTTTGATACCAATCAGGCGGTCGCTCCAGTCGATCTCGTCCATAAGATCGCGGCGAACGGGGGCATTGGTGTGCTCAACGAGGTAGGCGTGTGTGCGATAGAATGATTCCATTTCAGTTCTTTGTTTTTCGGGTGGCAAATATACTGCTTTTTTTAGGATTTGCAAAGTAGAGATGGCAAAATTGTGCTTTTAATTCCAACTTTCTGTTTATTGTAGCTATTCCTGATTATTTCCTGTATATATTTGCAGAATAAAGTTTTGAATTCGTTTAAAATGACAAAAAAGGCTCTTTATATATTCAATCCGGAACATGATTTGGCGTTAGCCAGCGGTGAAACAAACTATATGGCACCGGCTTCCGCCCGGCAAATGGCATCCGAATTGGCTTTGTTGCCGATGTGGTATGCGGAAGAGGGAAGTGTTGTATTGGCTCCTTCCGCTTATAATCTCGATTATGTGAAGAAGATACAGGAATTATTAGGACTTTCGGTTGATTTGATGACAGAACCTGAACTTGCTTCCGAGCGGAATTTGGATATTCATCCTTGGGGCTGGGATATAGCAGTAAGAAAACGACTGTTGGATTTGGGAGTGGAAGAAAGCGAACTTCCTTCTATTGAGCAATTGGATAAACTGCGTTCTTGTTCCCATCGTTCCTGCGCTGTGGAACTATTACCACAGTTACAACTGGGAGCTTGTTTTTGTGGAGAGTCTTTTTACCTGACGATTCCCGAAGAATGGAAGTCATTTGTAGAATCACATGATACTTGTTTACTGAAAGCTCCTTTATCCGGTAGTGGAAAAGGATTGAACTGGTGCAAAGGTGTATATACTCCTTCCATTTCCGGTTGGTGCTCACGCATTGGCAATCAGCAAGGAGGTGTTATTGGTGAACCTTTATATAATAAGATGGAAGATTTCGCTATGGAATTTCGTTCTTCGGGTAACGGTAGATTTGACTTTGCCGGATATTCTCAATTCCGTACGGGTGGGAGTGGGGCATATGAGGGTAATTTGCTGATTTCGGATGCTGCCATCGAACGGAACCTTTCGGAATATATCCCTGTTGAAGAAATTTATAAGCTGCGTAACCGTCTTGAACAAGAGTTGCTTCTTCGGTTCGGAACTATTTATAATGGTTATTTGGGAGTGGATATGATGATCTGCCGTTTCCCGGATTCCCCTGTTTATCGTATTCATCCCTGCGTGGAAATCAACTTGCGGATGAATATGGGAGTGGTGGCGCGTCATATATATGACCGTTATATATATCCTGTTTCGACAGGAGCTTTTCAGATAAGCTATTACCCTTCGGAAGGAGCAGCCTGGAGCGCACATAAAGAAATGGAGGAGACTTATCCTTTGGAGATAGAACAAGGAAGAATAAAATCAGGCTATTTGCCATTGGTGCCGGTTCATAAAAAAAGTAGTTATCGGGCGTGGGTTCTTATCTCAAAAAGCGTACATTTATAACTTTATGCATGGCATACATACATGCATCCATCCATACAGTGGTATAAAGTCTGATTATTCTACTTCTTTCACCAGCCATTTTTCTATATTCCGGGTCTTTGAGCTGAAATTAACCCCAACCTTTACAATCTTACGATTATCTTTTGCAAAGGGTAGTATATATCTTTTTTCTTCAATTTGCTGAAGAGCTTCTTCCGCACTTCCGTCAAATTTGAATTCCATTACATAAATGTATTTATCAGTTTGTACAGTAAGATCAATGCGTCCGTCAGAGGTGTGATACTCTGCCTGTACATAGAACCCCAGTAATTTGCTGACGATAAATAATACATTCTGATAATGTAATTCCAAATCGCGTATCAGTTCGTAAGGAGTGTCGGCAAAGAGACTCTGCAGACGTATGAAGAAGTCCTCATAATTACCTTCTTCTACATCATGGACGAATTCTGTAATGTAGAAAGCGGTCTTTCCTTCGTCGATTGAAGTATAAAAAGGGACTAGGTATTTAATGAATCCCTCTTCTACTTCCCGGTTGGGGAATCCTAAATAGTAGATACCGAAACGTTTATCATAATCTTTGATGGTAAGATAACCACTCTGATAAATCACGGGCACAGGATTCTTGGAAGAAGAATCAATACTATTCAGCGTATCGGAAGTCGCTTTATCATTGGCCAATTGGTGTAAGTCATAATTATCCCGTTTCAGAAGTTTGACGAGATAGGAAGGAGTACCGGTTTCAAACCAGTAATTACCGAATGACATAGAGTCGAATGTATTCAGTAAACTGAAAGGGTTATATATACCTGCCGAATCGAAAGTAAAGTGGTATCCGTCATAGCACTCTTTCAATTCTTGGCACGTCTCTTCATAGCTCATGCCTTGCGTATCTGCAAGGATATGTAAATCCGTCTCTAAATAATGGTGGATTTCTTCGTTTGTGATACCGCAAAGTTCGGTATACCGTTTATCCATAGAAATATCTTTAAGATTATTCAAATCGCTGAATACACTCACTTTCCCGAACTTTGTCACTCCTGTGAGAAAAGCGAATTGAATATACTTATCCATCGTTTTGAGTACTGAATAGAACGCTTTTAAAGTATCACGATAACTATCCTGCAATTCTTCATTCCCAATGGCCTGCAACATCGGCTTGTCATATTCATCAATGAGAATCACTACCCGCCGACCACTCTGTTCAGCGGCACGGCGAACAATGCCGAGAAAACGGAGAGGTGCACCTATTTCCACCGGATTGGATCCATATAGCGATTCCCATTCATCCAGCTTCATGTTAAGTATATTATCCAAACTTTCGGGGCTGTCATACTTCTGCGTATTTAAGTCGAGATGCAGAATGGGGTATTGAATCCAGTCTTTCTCCATTTTTTCAACAGCAAGACCTTGAAATAGCTCCTTTTTGCCTTGGAAGTAAGCTTCGAAAGTGGATAGAAGAAGGCTTTTCCCAAAACGCCGGGGACGGCTAAGAAAGTAGTAGGAACCGGATTTTACCAGTTCATACACGAATGAAGTTTTGTCTATATAAAGATAATTTTCTTTACGCAATTTTTCAAAACTCTGTATTCCGATGGGATAAAGCTTCTTCATAATATTCTTGCTTTTGTTTATTCAAGTAACAAAGATAATAATTCTTCTGTTTATCTATGCCGCTAATGATCATTTTATATGTTTCATTGGTTATCATTCTTTCTGTCAACTTCCGCTTCCCTGCAAAAGATTTTTCATTTTCATTTCTCATATTCTCATAATGTTCGCATAAAGCAGAGATTATCAGATAGATAGTCTATGAGAAATGATTTCTAAATAGGCATTTCTCATACTACTATGGCAAAATATCGCAGGATTCAGGTCATTTCTCATACTCGTTAGAGGTATTTCTCATCGTATTCTGTCGCATTTCTCATTCACAGAAGGGATGGCTTTCTCTGTGTACTGTTCTCTTATTCCTACGCAATAGCATCTTGCAAACAGTTCATTGTTTATTTGTATGAAATGTACTATTTAATCATTTGTGAATCACTAAGTTATACTGTTTTTTTATAAGGAGGATCTCATTCGTTCCACTCTAGTGAACAGATCGTTGCACTCCAGTAGAAAGAACCGTTCACTCCAGTGCAAAGATCTATTCACTGGAGTGGAACGAACCGGATAGCGGTAAGATAAAACGGTAATGGTGAAGGAAAAACAGATAAGTATACGGTGAATGATACACAGAAAAGCAATAAACAATAGAGAGTTGCTAAGGAAACTGAAGAAGGAAAGGAGTATGAAAATAAGATGAGAAATGACTCGGAACCTATGAGAAATGCACCGTTTTTAGCTAAAAATAGTGAAAATACTATGAGAAATGCCATTTTACGTTTTATTTCTCATAGTGTCATATAATTGATTTACAGTAGATTAGCTTTGTTTTATGAGAATATGAGAAATGAAAATGAAAAATCTTTTGCAGGAGAAGTGAAAGTCGATAAAGAATCAGGGCAAACGCTCAATAATTTATACAGACCTCTTGTAGAGGGCGTAGAGTGTGTTTCTACATTATTGTATCATGATATTGCGAAAATGCATGGTATATGTCTCTACTGTATGGCCTTGAGAGGCTTATAAGGGCGTCAATATTATTGAGCGTTCGCCCTGATAAAGAATCGGTCTTTGTATATCATATCTGCGTCGCTGCACTTTCATTTCCGTAACGGTCTACGGCTGTAACGGCAAAATGTTTCTTACTATTCCAAGGGAGGATGGGAGCATAGATATAACTTGTATCCCGAATACCCTGTGCAACAATATTTTCCGGTCGGCTGATGTCTACCGGATATTCATTTGATGCGTAAATAACATACATCGGCTGATTACGCGAATCATTGTCAGTAGCAGCCTGCCACTTTAATTCCGTATATCCATTGTCGATATTCGTTGTTTTCAGTTCGGATGGAGCCGTAGGCGGAACATTGTCCAGCCACGGCATAGGTGGCTGTAAAGCTGGATATGCATAGAAGTTCTCGGCCAATTCGTCATAAATACCTTGTGTGTTTTCCATTAGATATTTCACTCTGTAGTGTGCTTCACCCGCCAGTTTATGAGTGCGAATGAAATTCATCTGACGGTCAATCTCGTCACGCGTCCATTTTCCTTCGTCGGGATGAAGGAAGTAGATGCCGAGTCCCGGAATGACCTGCCGTCCGTTACTCTGTTCCTGCCAGTCGAGGGCAAAAGGATAGAAACTGTTTCCTTGAAAATACATCATTGGATATATTTGATCCATGATACCTTCGCCAAGCCATCCTTGCGGGTCTTGATAAACGGTAAAGAAGGCGTTCCATCCACGGGAAGGATAACGCGAAGTGTCCTTGTATTTTCCTACCGGACTGGCACTTAGTTTCACCCATGGCTTCATGGCCTTTACACCTTTATGTATATAGCGTACGATTTCCGAAATATTATCCCGCCGCCACTGTTCCACTGTGCGGCCTTTGCCATATCGGCGGAAGTCGTACTTGTCGGGGAAGAAAGGAGCATTCTCCGGATAGCGCAGATAATCGAAATGCACTCCGTCGATGTCATAGCGACTGACGACTTCCCGCACCAGCTTCATCAGATATTCTTTAGTCCCCGGGTGTCCCGGATTCAGGAAATATTCATTTTTATACGGTACGCAAATATCTTTCATTCGTTTGGTAACAGACCGGCTACCGAGAGAAGCAACATGCTTTCTGTTTCCCAACGGGATAGTCACCATCCAGGCATGACACTCCATGCCTCGCTTATGACACTCTTCAATGGCAAAAGCGAGCGGGTCATAACCGGGATTCCCATCGGATTTCCCTGTCAGGATAGAATTGAAAGGTTCGATGGACGAAGGATATAATACATCCCCGCGTGTACGCGTCTGAAACAGGACAGTGTTGAAGTTGGCAGCTTTCAGTTTATCGAGAATATCTACCAGTTCTTCCTTCTGCTTACGGATACTTTGCGGACTTACAGCACGTGTACGAGGCCAGTCGAGACCATACAAAGCCGTAAGCCAGGCCGCACGGACTTCATACTTGGGCTGCGCAGCCATCGGGAGTAAAGGAAACAAAAGTGAAAGAATGAAAATAGTCAGGCGCATATTCTTTATTTTTTGTTTTAAATCCCTGCAAAGTTAGTAAAAGTGTCGGTATTGTTGGGCTGTTTCGTGAGATTATGTTACATTTGCCAAGCTAAAAAACGACACACTATGATTACATTTACTCTATGCCTGCTTGCGTTGATAGTAGGCTATTTTACGTATGGACGCCTGATGGAGCGCGTCTTTGGTCCTGATGATCGTAAAACGCCGGCACTGACCAAGGCTGATGGAGTGGACTATATCCCTTTGCCAACCTGGAAGATTTTCATGATTCAGTTCCTTAATATTGCGGGATTAGGTCCGATTTTCGGGGCGATTATGGGAGCGAAGTTCGGTACTTCTTCTTATTTATGGATTGTACTGGGAAGTATTTTTGCAGGTGCGGTGCACGATTATTTTGCCGGGATGCTTTCTTTACGTAATGGTGGTGAAAGTTTGCCCGAAATTATCGGTCGCTATTTGGGACTTACGACGAAGCAGATAATGAGAGGATTTACCGTTATCTTGATGATTCTGGTAGGTGCTGTATTTGTTGCCGGTCCTGCCGGACTGCTGGCGAAGCTCACACCGGAAAACTTGGATGCTACGTTTTGGATTGTCGTTGTGTTTGCTTATTATATTTTGGCAACTTTATTGCCTGTAGATAAAATTATTGGTAAAATCTATCCGCTATTTGCGGTGGCGCTGCTGTTTATGGCAGTAGGTATCCTGGTGATGCTTTACGTCAATCATCCTGCCTTGCCGGAACTGTGGGATGGTTTGCAGAATACGAATCCCGAAGCGAGTGAGCTTCCTATTTTCCCGATTATGTTTGTGAGTATTGCTTGCGGGGCAATTTCCGGTTTCCATGCTACGCAAAGCCCTTTGATGGCACGTTGTATGACTTCAGAGCGTCACGGACGTCCGGTGTTCTACGGTGCGATGATTACCGAAGGTATTGTTGCCCTTATTTGGGCTGCCGCCGCTACTTACTTCTTCCATGAGAACGGAATGGGAGAGAGTAATGCTTCCGTTATAGTAGATGCCATCACAAAAGAATGGCTGGGGGCAATCGGCGGAGTGCTCGCTATCTTGGGAGTGATTGCAGCCCCGATAACTTCGGGAGATACGGCTTTCCGTTCCGCCCGTCTGATTGTAGCGGACTTTCTGGGACTGGAACAAAGAAGTATGCGTCGCCGTTTATACATTTGTATTCCGATGTTTGTGGTAGCTATCGGTCTGCTTTTGTACAGTCTGCGCGATGCAAATGGATTTAATATGATATGGCGTTATTTTGCTTGGGCTAATCAGACATTGGCGGTGTTTACCTTATGGGCCATAACAGTATTTCTGGCAGTATCCAAGAAACCTTATATCATTACTTTGATACCGGCACTGTTCATGACGAGTGTGTGCTCTACTTATATATGTATTGCCCCCGAAGGATTGGGACTTTCGCACGTGATTTCTTACAGCGTTGGTATAGCGTGTGTAGTGATCGCTGCTGTCTGGTTCTACGTTTGGCTGGGCAAGCAGAAAACAAGAAAATTATCAGAATGAAGAAAATAAAAAAATCAACAGGAGTGGCAATTGCATTCCTTATTTATGTATCCGTAACAGCGGCTTATTTGTTGCCTCGTAATACGGAAGTCAGCTTAACGGAGAAAATAATTACGGTGGCAGTTTCTTATGTCATCGTCTTTCTTCTTTGGCTAGTGCTTCGGAAAAAGGAGCAAATGCGTGAACGCCGCAAAAAAGACGAACAATCTATTCACTTAAAAAAGTAAGTTTATGAAAAAATTAGCTTTGGCACTTTGCTTATTGGCAGTCTCTTTCACTGCACAGGCGCAATTTGAGAAAGGAACTACGATTATTAATCCTTCATTATCGGGATTGGACTTTTCGTATAGTAAAAATGATAAAGCAAAGTTTGGTGTTGGTGCACAAGTCGGTACATTCTTTGCCGAGGGTATTGCCTTGATGGTAAATGCCGGAGCCGATTGGTCGAAACCGATAGACGAGTATACATTAGGTACGGGAGTACGTTTCTATTTCAATAAAACCGGTATCTATTTAGGTGGAGGACTCGACTGGAATCGTTTCCGCTGGAGTGGTGGCAAGCATCAGACTGACTGGGGACTGGGTATCGAAGGCGGATATGCTTTCTTCCTTTCGCGCACGGTAACGATTGAGCCTGCTGTTTATTATAAATGGCGTTTCAATGATGGCGATATGTCACGTTTCGGTGTCAAGATAGGATTCGGTTTCTACTTATAATAGTTGGATTTAATATATTATCCCTCTTGGTAAGCGAAAATTTGCCAAGAGGGATTGATGTATCTTAATCTTATAAGTTTATTCTTTTTGTTTTAAGATGTAGAAGCAACTTGTGCTAGCGAAATTCCTCAGGTAAGGTATTTCGGAAATCATTTTATTCAATTTATGTGGGGATAGCCCGAATTTTATTTTATAATGCGGGTTGATGAACCATAGTTGCCTGTTTAGTATTTTTAGATTTTTCTTTTTAATTAATCTTTCGAATAATTCTACCGTTACACCTGTCTTTTTAATGGAAAGTAATTCATTTATACAGTCAGCATCCGCTCTAAAAGCTTTCAGAAGTAATCGGTATATGGAAGTGGGGAATAAATGAATAAAAGGCAAACAGGACAAAATTTGGTTTCTACATATTTGTTGATGACCTCCGAACGGCATTTGCCATGCAGGAAATGTCATAAAGACAATACCTTGTGGTTTCAGGTATTTGCTCAAATTAGATAAGAATAGTTCTTTTTCTGTGATGTGTTCAAATACATCATGGCAGATAATTATATCAAAATTCTGCTCCAATTCCTTTAGCTTAAATATATCTGCTGCTATAAATTCACCTTCTGCATGAGATTCATTAAAAAAAGTTTTTGCATCTTTAATACGACTTTGGGCTATGTCAACTCCAACGGTATTACATCCAATTTCCGAAAAAGGAAGTAAGTTACCTCCATCACCACAACCAATTTCTAATACATTCATTTTTGCTTCTATTGTATGCCAATACTGGATATATGGGATAAAATAGTTCCTACTTGTTATAGACAGTTCTTTGAAATAGATATTTCTGTTTTGATGACGCTCTTGCATAATAATAGTTCATGTGTAATGATTGATACAATTAGAATAACTTTCTATAATCATGATAAATTATTCCTTGAAAGACTGCATGATGATCGTTCTTTTTTTACCAGGATAGGCGAATACCTATAGGTAATGTCACATCGAATGGCTTTGTAGTCCTAATTGTATTTAGTGTACTTCCATTATTAAAGTAGTAGCGTAAATTAGGTTCTGCATAGATTCCGATAGAAGATGTTATATGATACTGGATTCCTATACCAAAATCTGCCGACCACTGTAAACGTGGATATAGATTACTCATCTTTTGATATATAATTTGCCCATTATCTGATGTGAGTTCTTCTAATGTTGCTCTTACAGGTATATCCAAAGTTATTCCTGCGGAAGTATATATGGAGAATCTTTTTTGTTTCCATATATTGAAAGAACCTTTGAATGGGATTCCTATATAACTGATTTTCTGTACTTTTTCTAAATAGGAATCGTTGATGATAGTGAAATCAGAACGTAAGTATGTATACCGTACTCCGGTTTCTATGCCCCAATGTTCATTTATATTCTTACGCACCGAAAGTGATAGCGTAATGGGAATATGATGATATGATTTTTCTACTACCTCTTTGGAATCTCCGGATGAAATATCACCGGGGATTCTTGAGCGTTGAGTGTTGGTTTGTTTTTCTCCTCCTGAATAAGATAAAGCTAATGACCAATTCTTTTTATCGTTGGAAAGTTGTTTGATTGTATAAGCGGAATAATGTTCTTGCTGCTTTGGGGTATCTTGCTTTTCTGTTATTTGATGATAAAAAGAGTTTATGCTGTCTTTCTCTTCTGTAGCACTGTCTTGCAAAATAACCTTTTGTGTGGATAAATTTCTTATAGGTTCGGAATGTACATACTTGGGAGGAGCAGACACATAATCTTGGCTCAAAACAGTTTTTATGGAATCTTTTAATAATATATTTGCAATTTCGTGTTCTTTCTCTTTCTGTGTAATTGCTATATTTTGTTTTGTAATGATAGTATTCTTAGATATATATAGCCATATTTGTATAGAAATAATAGATGATAATATAAATAATCCTATGACAATGCGGTATTGGGAGATGAGCTTGCGTAGCATATCCTTTGCTCTTGACAATTGCGATGAGGAAGAATGAGGGGCTATGTTTAATAATAAACTAATCTCTTTGTGAGACAATCCTTCTAATATGGCTAATTTGAAAACTGTGCTATATCCCTCCGGGAGTGATTCTATCATTCTGAGCATCGTTTTGTAAGGTGGAAAATCATTGGATGGGAATGTATCCACAGGGTCTTCTTCCTCACTTATTTCTTCTAAAGAGATTGTAGTCATCGAATTGCGCTGTTTTAAATATCTTAAAGATATATTTTTCATTATCGTCCCCATCCAATGCTCTAATTTTTCAGGAGAATGTAAGGAATCTATAGATGTGTAGATGATAATAAAACCGTCATGTAAGAGGTCTTGTGCTATTTGTTTGTCAGAGACATAATGAAAGCAAATTTTTATCATCTTATCGGCATAGGTTTGGTAAAGCCAGCTTAAAGTTCGCTCATCTCCTTTTTTACACAATTCTACAAGTTCCTTTTTGTTCATATGTTTTATTATCTGTACAACACTCTATAATAAATATGATACACAAAAATTAAAAAGACTGCATGTCTTTTGCTATTTTAACATTTATATTCTTTGCTTTTAGTGGTGAGGGGAAGATGCAGTACGTCAGGATATGGACGGTCTGAGAATTGTTTATAGCCTTGCTTACCTGAGTGTTGATAGACTTGTTTGTGTTAAGAAGTAAAGATGCAATTGGGGTAAAAAATGAGAGCAAGATTTTGTACATATCTACCAAAAGTAGATAGTACAAAGATCTTGTATATGTAGGGAGAAATACAACGAAATAATAATGCTTATCCCAGTTTTTCTTTCAGGAACTGTCCTGTATAGCTTGCTCCGCAAGCGGCAACTTCTTCCGGAGTGCCCACTGCTACAATGTTTCCGCCCTTATCTCCACCTTCCGGTCCGAGATCGATTACGTAATCGGCACATTTGATGACATCCATATTATGTTCGATGATAACGATGCTGTGTCCCCGGCGAATCAGTGCGTCGAAAGCATCCAGAAGTTTGCGAATATCATGGAAGTGTAGTCCTGTAGTCGGCTCGTCAAAGATAAACATCGTGGGGTCGGCTTTCTCCTGGCTCAAATAGAATGCCAGTTTGACACGTTGGTTCTCACCACCGGAAAGAGTCGAAGATGACTGCCCTAATTTAATATATCCCAATCCTACATCCTGCAAAGGAAGCAGCTTCTTTACGATTTTCTTTTGTCCATGTTCATTGAAGAATTCAATGGCTTGATTCACGGTCATTTCCAATACATCATAGATGCTTTTATCGTGGAATTTCACTTCCAGCGTATCAGACTTGAACCGTTTTCCATGACAAGATTCACACTCCAGTACCAAGTCTGCCATAAATTGCATCTCTACAGTAATGGTTCCTTCCCCTTTACACTCTTCGCAACGCCCGCCTTCACTGTTGAAGCTGAAGAATCCGGGAGTATACCCCATTTGTTTAGCTAGTGGTTGTTCAGACCATAGTTTACGGATTTCGTCGTAAGCCTTGATGTAAGTCACCGGATTAGAACGTGATGATTTACCAATAGGATTCTGGTCTACAAATTCTACATTTCGCAGGTCGCGCAAACTTCCTCCGATTGAAGAGAATTCTCCCGGTCGGTCACTGCATTCATCCAATTCGCGTTTCAATGCCCGGAAGAAAATGTCTCTCACCAATGTACTCTTTCCGGAACCGGAAACACCGGTAACGACTGTCATTACATTAAGTGGGATGCGTACGTTTACTCCTTTCAGGTTATTCTCACGTGCACCTTTCAATTCTATATAATTATTCCACGGCCGGCGATGCTCCGGAACGGGAATTTCGTCTTCTCCCAAAAGATAACGTACCGTATAGCTGTTGCTTCCCTTCTTCAAATCCTTCATATCGCCTTGGTAAACAACCTCTCCACCCAGACGTCCTGCATTAGGACCTATATCAATAATGTAATCTGCGGCACGGATAATCTCTTCATCGTGCTCTACCACCACTACTGTATTGCCTAATTGTTGTAGTTGACGCAACACATGGAGCAGACGGTCCGTATCACGGCTATGCAGTCCGATACTTGGCTCGTCGAGAATATAAAGGCTACCTACAAGGCTACTTCCCAGTGAAGTTGCCAGATTGATACGCTGACTTTCTCCGCCCGATAAAGAATTACTAAGCCGATTCAAGGTCAGATAGCCCAAACCTACATCAATTAGAAAACGAATCCGACTATTTATTTCAACCAGGATACGTCGGGATACATTGCTGTCGTGCTCGTCCAATTCCAGATGATCGAAAAATTGCTTCAGCTCTGTGATAGGCAAATCCACCAGTTCGGAAATGTTTTTTCCACCTACTCGAACATATCCGGCTTCCGGTTTCAGGCGAGTGCCGTGGCATTTCGGGCAAAGTGTCTTTCCGCGGTAACGTGCCAGCATTACCCGATATTGTATCTTATATTGATTCTCTTCCAGCATCTTGAAGAAATCATTGATGCCATGGAAATATTGATTGCCTTCCCAAAGCAAACGGCGTTGCGCATCTGTCAACTCATAATAAGGAGTGAAAATAGGGAAGTCGAATTTATCCGCATTGTGAATCAGTTCTTCTTTCCATTCACCCATCTTTTCACCTCGCCAGCACACGATAGCACCTTCATATACGGATAAGGAACGATCCGGAACAACTAAATGCTCATCAATACCGATCACTTTACCGAATCCTTCACATACGGGACAAGCACCGATAGGAGAGTTGAATGAAAACATCTGGTCATTAGGCTCTTCAAAGGTGATACCGTCTGCTTCGAATTTAGTGCTGAAAGTATGTAACTTCGTAGTTCCGTCTGATAGATAAAAACGCAGCATACAGGTTCCGTCACCTTCATACATGGCTGTTTCGGCAGAATCGGTCAGTCGACTGATGGCGTCCTTGCTGTTGGCAACAGCCATACGGTCTACCAGTAGATATACTTCATCACCTGCCACAGGCGTATATTCATCAATACGCTTCATCTCCCCGTTCACTTCGATACGGTTGAACCCTTGTTTCAGGTCTATCTCCAGTTGCTGTTGCAAGGTGCGGTCTTCACGCAGGCGGATAGGTGTCAGTACCGTATATCTTGTACCTTCCGGATATGAGAGCATGCAGTTGACAATGTCTTCTGTAGAGTGTTTCTTCACTTCTTGTCCGCTGATGGGACTATATGTTTTCCCTACCCGTGAATATAACAGGCGTAGATATTCGTAAATTTCAGTCGAGGTGCCCACGGTAGAACGGGGATTACGGCTGTTCACTTTCTGTTCGATAGCAATGGCGGGAGGAATTCCTTTGATAAAGTCACATTCCGGCTTGCTCATTCGCCCCAGGAACTGACGCGCATAACTGCTTAGACTCTCCACGTAGCGGCGTTGTCCTTCTGCATAGAGAGTATCAAAAGCGAGAGATGATTTTCCCGAACCCGATAATCCGGTGATGACAACAAGCTTGTTGCGGGGAATATCTACATCGATGTTTTTTAGGTTGTTGACGCGTGCGCCTTTGATCGAAATATAGTTGTTTTCTGACATAAAATACTCCTTTTTTATGGTAGTCGGCAAAGTTAGCGAATTTATCGGGAGTTTGTATTATCTTTGCGTCACATTATTACGATTTAAGAATATTATGAAGCTGAAAAACTATCTTTTACTTTTAGCTCTTCTTCTGGTGGTAGGAGTGAGGGCGCAGGTGCCGTCAGGCAATAAATATCCTAAACGTGAATTCCGTGGAGCATGGATACAAGCTGTTAACGGTCAGTTTCGTGGCATTCCCACAGAGAGATTGAAACAAATATTGATTAGTCAATTGAACTCTCTTCAGGAAGCCGGCATTAACGCAATCATCTTTCAGGTACGCCCTGAAGCAGATGCATTATACGCTTCCCAGCATGAGCCGTGGAGCCGTTTCCTGACAGGAACGCAAGGGCAGACACCTTCCCCTATGTGGGATCCGATGCAGTTTATGATTGAAGAATGTCAGAAACGGAATATGGAATTTCATGCCTGGATCAATCCTTACCGCGTGAAGACCTCATTAAAGAACAAGTTGGCACCGGAACATATTTATCACCAGCATCCGGAATGGTTTGTTACTTATGGCGATCAGCTATATTTCGATCCGGCACTTCCCGAAAGTCGTGAACATATCTGCAAAATTGTGACCGATATTGTGTCTCGTTATGATGTAGATGCTATTCACATGGATGATTATTTCTATCCTTATCCGGTTAATGGGTTGGATTTTCCGGATGATGCAAGTTTCGCCCGTTACGGTGGAGGTTTCACCAATAAGGCAGATTGGCGTCGTAGTAATGTGAATGTGTTGATAAAGAAGCTTCATGAAACGATTCGTGGCATCAAGCCATGGGTGAAGTTCGGTATTAGTCCGTTCGGTATTTATCGTAATCAGAAAAGCGATCCGTTGGGAAGTAACACCAATGGTTTGCAGAACTATGATGATCTTTATGCCGATGTGCTTCTTTGGGCACGTGAAGGATGGATTGATTATAATATTCCGCAAATTTATTGGGAGATTGGTCACAAGGCTGCCGACTATGAGACATTGGTGAAATGGTGGGCTACTCATTCGGAAAACCGGCCGTTATTTATCGGCCAGTCAGTGCCAAAGACTGTTCAGTTTGCCGATCCGCAGAATCCTTCTATCAATCAGCTTCCCCGTAAGATGGCTTTGCAACGTGCTTACCAAACAATCGGAGGAAGCTGTCAATGGTATGCAGCAGCTGTTGTTGAGAATCAGGGTAGATATCGTGATGCTTTAATCAGTGAATATCATAAATATCCTGCTTTGATTCCAGTCTTTGATTTTATGGATGATAAAGCTCCGGGCAAGGTACGTAAGATGAAAAAAGTATGGACAGAAGATGGTTATATCCTTTTCTGGACAGCTCCGAAAGCTGATACAGAGATGGATAAGGCAGTTCAATATGTAGTCTATCGTTTTGACAGTAAAGAAAAGGTGAATTTGGACGATCCTTCCCATATTGTAGCTATCACGCGTAATCCATTCTACAAACTTCCTTATGAAACAGGAAAAACGAAATGCCGTTATGTAGTGACAGCTTTAGACCGCTTGCATAATGAATCCAAATCTGTAAGTAAGAAGTTGAAACTTTGATTATTTGATAGTTGATAATTGATAATTGAAAGTGACTATGCAGCATAGCGCAGCTAACTATCAATTATCAACTATCAACTAATAAAGTAGTAGCCCTGCAATGCCGCAGCCGATAATCATTAATATCGGATTGGCTTTGTATTTTCTTGTTCCGATGAAAGCGATCAGGAATATAATGATACTGATGACGAACGAATAAGTATCTTTCGTAGGCGAACCGAAATTCTCCACATTCATTAATACTAGCGCAGCGGAAGCGAGTAGTCCTACTACTGCCGGGCGTAGCCCGTCGAAGATAGATTCCACCACAGGATGTTTCTGATACCTTAAAAAGAACTTGCTAATGGTCAGCATCAAGATAAAAGAGGGGAGGACCACTGCAAAAGTTGCAATGATGGAACCCCAAACACTTCCGGTAGAAGTAAACCCTACATAGGTCGCTGCATTAATGCCGATAGGTCCCGGAGTCATCTGACTGATTGCTACAATATCAGTAAACTCCTGTGAACTCACCCATCCGTAACGGGTAACCACTTCACCTTGAATCATGGAAAGCATGGCGTACCCACCTCCGAAACCAAAGAGGCCAATTTTGAAAAATGTATAGAATAACTGTAGGTAAATCATGTGATTAATAATTTATTATATAATAATTTTAGGCACGGATTACACGGATTTCGCAGTTTTTGGAATTATAAATCTGTAAAATAACAGTGCTAATCCGTGTAATCCGTGCCTTCTCAACTCTCCTTTCTTAGCTCTTGACTTTTCTAAGTTTTCCCCACAGGAACCCTCCTACACCGGCAGCAATGATAATCCAGATAGGGGAGAAGCCCAACAGCCAGATTAATAATGCCGAGACAACAGGAATCCACAGATTGTAGCGGTTGATTTTAGCGGATCGTCCCATGGTAAATGTCGGTGCCGCGATGAGTGCCACCACTGCCGGGCGGATTCCTTTAAAAATACGTTCCACTATCGGATTGTCTTGGAAACTATGAAAGAACAGGGCGATAGCTAATATAATAATGAAAGACGGCAAAATAGTACCCAATGCTGTGATAATACTTCCCCGGATGCCACGCAGCTTATATCCTATGAAGATAGAAATATTGACTGCCAGAATTCCCGGAGCGGATTGGGAGATAGCCAACAGGTCTATAAAATCTTCCTGCGCAATCCATTTTCGCTTGGTGACAATTTCATTTTCAATCAGTGGCACCATTGCATACCCTCCTCCAATGGTAAAGGCGCCTATTTTAAAAAAGATTCCAAATGCTTCGAGATAAATGTTCATTCTTTCTTTTCTCCTCCTTCCTTACTAGCTGTTTTTTTCTCTTTGCCATACTGACTGGGACTTACATTAAAATGCTTCTTAAATACTTCGCGGAAGTACTTGGCATCACTGAATCCCGTCATTTCTGCAATTTCTGTTATGCTATGTGTGTCTTCTTTTAGTAATTGTACGGCACGTTTCAGACGAATCAATCGGATATAATCTCCCGGTGCCTGATCGGTTAGCGCCCTTAATTTGTTGTAGAAGCTTGTGCGACTCATTCCCATCAGGCTGCATAACACATCTACTGTGAGAGCCGGATTGTCGATGTTGTCTTCCACATTCTTTTTAACGTTTGCAATAAACTTCCAGTCAATATCCTGTGAACAGTTGATGCAGTCTTCATCATTTTCCTCATCATTCAGATCCAGATTTGCGTATTTGCTGCGCAAGAGTGCACGATTAGCCAACAGATTGGCCACATTTGCTTTCAGTATACCAATGTTGAATGGCTTCACAACGTATTCATCCGCACCAATCTGAAGTCCCGAGAGAATATCTTTTTCATTATTCAAAGCAGTCAGCAGGATAACGGGGATGTGGGAAGTCTCGATATTGTTCTTGATAGCCTGGCATAATTCATCACCCCGCATTTCCGGCATCATAATGTCTGAAATAACCAGCTCCGGCTTGTACTCGGGAATAATCGTCAGTGCTTCTTTTCCATTGGAACAAACCTGTACGACATATTCTTCGGATAACGTTTGCGACAGATAGTTGCGCAACTCATCATTATCTTCCACAATTAAGATACGACGATGATTTATGTTCTCTTTCTTCTGTGCGTTTTCGTAGATTTCAGGCGATGAAGACGGAACGTTTTCGATTTCTATACGCTGTTTGCTCGGAGTTGCCAGATGTGCTTTCCGGAAACGCTTGCTGTCTTTGGGGAACGTTATTTTGATAACTGATCCCTGGTTTTCGATACTTGACAGATTAATCTTTCCTTTGTGCAAACGGACTAACTTCCATACAAGCATCAGACCGATACCACTTCCTGTTACTTTGGAGTTAATGGCATTGCTGCCGCGGAAATGGAGCTTGAACAGCTTCTTTTGTTCGTTAGCCGGAATTCCGATTCCTGTGTCTCTGACTTCCACACTCCATGAATCTGTTGTTTCAGAAACGAAAACCTGTACATTTCCATTTTCGGGAGTATATTTCAATGCATTCGAAATGATGTTCTTAAAAATAGACTCCATTTTCTCTTTATCAAACCATACATTCATATACCTGAAATTACTTTCATAAGTGAAGTTGATATGTTTGATGTTGGCGTACTGCTGAAATGCATTGAATATTTCATTCATAAACGTGTTTAGTTCATGCTCTGAAATATATAGCTCGGAAGAATATACGTCCGCTCTCTCAAAGTTGATAAGATTGGTCGTCAGGCGTAGCAGGGCATTTACGTTTCGTAATGCCGTATTCATGTTCGAAATCCCTTCTTTGCTCAACTCCTCTTTCTCGCGTAGCTCTTCCAAAGGTGCTTTGATAAGGGTCAATGGGGTACGGATATCATGCGCTGTATTGATAAAGAAATGTATTTTCTCATCGGAGACTTTGCGTTGCTTCCTCAAAATCAGTATACGCAATAGGACGATGGCAATGAGACAAAGGATAGCTGTATAAACCAGCATGGCCCAGAATGTCAGCCAGAAAGGTTGGGCTATGATAATATCCATACTTCTTTCTTCAAGCATGATGCGTTTGTCTTCATTGGAGATGGCACGTACCCTTAGCGTATATTTGCCCGGGGCAAGATTGGTGTAACGAATCGTGTTCTCTGTTCCGGGTTTGCTCCATTTATCATAGAAACCTTCTAGCCTCCAAGAGTAAAGAATATTGGAAGGATAGTCATAGTTGATGGAAGAAACCTGCAAAGAGAATATGTTTTGATTGTATTTTAACTTTAGTACCTTTGTATCATTGATGCTTGCTTTCAACGGAGAATCCTCATCACCCGGATAGATTGTTTGATAAAAAAGCTTGAAATCGCTGAAAATCATTTTAGATGAATAACTTCTGGGCAATTTCATATCCTTGTCAAATTCCACTGCTCCGTCAGAACTGCCTAAAATGAATTTATTGTTTTTCCGTAACGTACCTGATAGCGCATTGAAATGGGTGGTCATCAATCCCATATCTTTGGTCCAGTTATAGAATTTTTTCTCATTGGGATAAAAACTTGTCAATCCGCTTTCTGTACTCATGATTATATCTTTGTCCGCATCCGATAATATGGTATAGATATTATTGGATATCAAAGCACAGTTTTCCGTGTGGTAATGAGTGAACAGTTTTTTATTAATATCGTAAATCAATAGTCCCGACCCGCTGGTACCTATATACAATGAACCGTTTTTTGCTTGGTACAGGGAATAGATATAGCTCGACTCTACCGGAAGTTTTATGCGCTCGAATTTTCCGGATTCTTTATCTAAAAGACATAGGCCGGTGGCACTACCGATCCACATACTTTTTTCATCTTTCTCAACGATGGCGGTAATGGAATTTAATCCATCATAAAACCGTACTTCCTGCGTCTTCAGATTAATACGCTTGAGGTTGTAGAATCCTCCCGACCAGATATAACCCTGCATATCTGTACGAATATCACGTATATATTTATCCGGTCGCTTGTTTGTATGAGTGTACAAAGGCGGCATGAAATAGCTGACACTGAACGTTTTCTTATCTATCTGGTAAGCACCGGAAGAGTACCCGCCTGCCCAGATAATTCCGGGAGCCACTTCGCATATAGTAAGAAAGATATGGCTTTTATTACCTTGCGACTCTTCAAAAGCACTAAGCACCGATCGCCATTGTCCGGTCTTTGAATTAAAAAAACTGATGCCATTGTTCGTTGCAAACCATAAATCTCCCTCTCTGTCTTCAATAATGGCATTTACTTGATCGTTGATTAAAGACTGTTTGTTACCGATGGAGTGCTTAATCCATTTGTAGCTCGTATAACGGTTGTTTTGTATCGTGATTCCGATGGGATAATTAGCCAGCCATATCCGTTCTTCATCATCCACAAAAATGTCATTGATACTGTTACCGTTCATGCCACAATTACTGTTATAATCAGCCACAATTTCGGGTACTATTTGATAAGTATCCATATTTATTTTGTGTACTCCTCCGCCATCGGTAGCTATTAATAACTCTTTGTCATTTAGCGGCTTGAACCGTGTGATACTGATATCTTTCAGGTTATAATCCGGTCGTATGACGGATTTGGTATTCATATCATAAACCATAATTCCCCGCAAGAAAGTGCCGATGAATAGTTTCCGAATCTTTTTGTCGAAGTGTAAATCGCTTACTTGGGCTTTCACGCTCTCCAACTTATCGCAATTGATAAGTTTCAATGCGTTGTTTTCTAATTGGGCATAATGAATCCCCATTTCCGTACCGATGAAGAAATGCGATTCGTCTATTTGTTCAATATCAGTGATTTCTTCACTTATATCATTCTTTATATGGGTGACTTGTTTGGTGTCCGTATTATAGAGAAAGATAGTATCTTTATTGCATAGCCAGATGTGTTTGTTCTGGTCGAGCCAGGCATAAGTGACCGGGTCCGGCTGTTCGCTGAAACTTTCCATCGGTAATTTATATACAAGACTGAAGCAGTCGTGAATCTGGTCATACCGGAATACTTTTCCTTTTTTCCCGATTTCCCATAAGACTCCTTCCTGATCAATATAAAGCCAGTTTAGATTTAACAGAGAGTTCACTTCTGCGTCACCATCCATTAACTTATATCGTTTAAACTCTTTTCCATTGTATCGATCAATACCTTCGTGCGTGAGGAACCACATGTATCCGGTTTTATCTTTTTGAATGCAGTAAACCCGCCGGTTACTTAACCCATCCTCCACTCCGAGATATCGATACGTCTGCGCGACACAAATTAGAGGAAACAATAAGATTAGAAAAAGCCATTTTTTCATACAAATAGGACTTTTAAGGGTTATTGAATCTTTTATGAGGGGGAAAGTTTGACAAAATTAAGAAGATTTTTTGATATTACAAAATTTTGATGAAAGATAACAGCGCTCCAAAAATGAAGAAAATAGACTATTTTATAACTATTTGTATATACTGTTTGTTTTCGGTATTTTGGTATCTATCAGAAGTCTTCCGGTAGAATGGAAAGTTCCGTAAAATAAGAGGCTGGCACTATTTAAAGTACCAGCCTCTGTAAAATATGGAAATGATTTATTTCATTTTCGCTTCCACCCACTTGCGGGCATTGACAAACGCTTCTATCCATGGAGTAACCTGATCGCTGTTCTTGCGGTCGGCCGGATAGCAACCGTTCTGCCATGGGAAGATGGAACGTTCCAAGTGAGGCATGATAGCCAAGTGGCGTCCGTCTGCGCTGGCCAGTGCTGCGATAGAATAATCGGAACCGTTCGGATTGCCCGGATATTCATCATAGCTATACTTCGCTACTACATTATATTTATCTTCGTCATATGGCAAAGAGAATTTTCCTTCTCCGTGAGCTACCCAGATACCCAGTTTGCTTCCACTTAAAGAGCCGAACATCACACTGCGGTTAGTCGGGATAGTAAGACCAAGGAAGCGTGATTCGAATTTGTGTGAATTGTTATGTAGCATTTTTCCTTTCTTCTTCAGTTCCGGGTTGATAAGATTGAGTTCCATCATCAGCTGGCAACCGTTGCAGACACCCAATGACAATGTATCTTCGCGTGCATAAAATTTATCCAATGCTTCTTTAGCTTTCGGGTTGAACAGGAATGCGCCTGCCCATCCTTTAGCAGAACCCAATACGTCGGAGTTAGAGAAACCGCCACAATAGACGATCATGTTTACATCTTCCAATGTTTCGCGTCCGCTGATGAGGTCGGTCATCGTCACGTCTTTCACGTCGAAACCTGCCAGGTAGAGTGAGTAAGCCATTTCGCGTTCGCCATTCGTACCTTTCTCACGGATGATAGCTGCACGGATACCGCTTGGAGTGCGACGGTCTGGAGTGATACCATATTGAGAAAGCTTGCCTTTGAATTCCGGCATGAAAGCGAATTCAACGGGCTGCATCTTGTAGTTCTCGAAACGTGCTTTAGCACAACCGTTCATAGATTGTTTGCGGTCGAGCAGGTAAGAAGAAGAATACCACACATCACGCATATAGTCGATACCGAATTGGTAAGTAGCTCCGTCTTTAGATACCAGGATGTGACGTTCATCAGTCGGTTTACCCAACTTCATATAGCCTACGCCGGCATCTTCCAGAATCTTCTTCACTTCATCCTTATGCTTGTCGCTGATCTGGATAACGATACCCGGATTTTCAGCAAACAGAATCTTAACGATATCCTGTTCTTTCATCTTGTCGAGGCTGATTTCCATACCGCCTTCTACATTAGAGAAGCACATTTCGAGCAATGTAGTGATCAAACCACCGGCAGAGATATCGTGTCCTGCAAGAATCAATCCTTTGTTGACAAGTTCCTGTACGGCAAGGAAAGCATCACGGAAATATTCGGCATCTTGTACGCAAGGTACTTCGTCACCAACTTTACCCAGAGATTGTGCAAAAGCCGAACCACCCAGTTTCAGTTCATCGAAGCTGAAGTCAATATGATAAAGCGTAGTCTTTTCATTGTTAACCAATACCGGAGATACCACTTTCTTCACGTCGGAAACTTCACCACCGGCAGAAACAATCACAGTTCCCGGAGAAATCACTTTCTCGCCGTTCGGATACTTCTGTGTCATAGATAGAGAGTCTTTTCCGGTAGGAACATTGATCTGCAGCGCGCAACAGAAATCGCTTAAAGCTTTTACAGCTGTGTAAAGACGGGCATCTTCACCTTCTTGAGAGCGGCAAGGCCACATCCAGTTGGCAGACAGTGAAATGCTATCCATACCTTCCGCCATTGGAGCCCAAACAAGATTGGTCAGCGCTTCGGATACAGAAAGAATAGAGCCGGCAGCCGGATCAGCCAATGCTGCTTGCGGAGCATGTCCGATAGAGGTAGCGATACCTTTCTCGCCACGGTAGTCGAGTGCTACGACACCGCAGTCGCTCAACGGCAACTGAAGTTCACCCTGACATTGCTGACGAGCCACTTTGCCTGTTACCGAACGGTCTACCTTGTTTGTCAACCAGTCTTTGCAGGCTACAGCTTCAAGCTGCAATACATTCGTCAGATATTCATGTAGTTTAGACAATTCGTATTTCGGCATTTCATAATGACGTTCTACGGTCTTGTCTACCATATAGGTTTTGGGAGAAGAACCGAACATCTGTTCTACGGCAAGGTCGAACGGACGTACACCGTCAGCCTGTTGGAAAGCGAAACGATGATCGCCGGTTGTTTCACCGACTACGTACATTGGAGCGCGTTCGCGTTCGGCAATCTTACGTACATGTTCAATAGCCTCTTCTTTAATCAGCAGACCCATACGTTCCTGACTTTCGTTAGCGATGATTTCTTTGGCAGACAAAGTCTTGTCGCCGATAGGCAACTTGCTCATATCGATCAAACCACCACATTCTTCCACGAGTTCGGACAGACAGTTTACGTGTCCGGCAGATCCGTGGTCATGGATAGAAACCACCGGATTCACCTCTTCTTCACAAAGAGCGCGTACTACGTTATTGGCACGTTTTTGCATTTCTGCGTTGGCACGTTGCACGGCATTCAACTCGATGCCACTGCTGTAACGACCGGTATCAACAGAAGATACGGAACCGCCACCCAGTCCGATACGGTAGTTGTCACCACCGATAACCACTACTTTGTTTCCAGCTTCCGGTGTGCCTTTCAGGCAGTCACGTTGTGTACCGTAACCAACACCACCGGCAAGCATGATTACTTTGTCGTAACCATAAACTTCTTTGTTTTCTGTATGTTCGAAAGTCAGTACCGAACCGCAGATCAGCGGTTGGCCGAACTTGTTACCGAAGTCGGAAGCACCATTGGATGCTTTGATTAGAATCTGTTCCGGAGTCTGGTATAGCCATTTGCGTACCGGAAGAATCTCTTCCCATTCGCGTCCTTCTTCTGTGCGTGGATAAGAAGTCATGTAGACTGCAGTACCTGCAATCGGCCATGAACCTTTACCACCACCCATACGGTCGCGGATTTCGCCGCCGGTACCGGTAGAAGCACCATTGAATGGCTCAACAGTAGTAGGGAAGTTATGAGTTTCCGCTTTCAGTGAGATAACACTCTTGATGTCCTTTACTTGGAAGAAATCGGGTTTTGAATGATCTGCCGGAGCAAACTGTTCCACAACCGGACCTTCAGCGAAGGCTACGTTATCTTTATAAGCAGAGATTATTTTATTCGGATTTTCCTGTGTAGTCTTTTTAATCATCTGGAACAGGGAAGATTCCTGCTCTACGCCGTCGATGATAAACGTTCCGCCGAAAATTTTGTGGCGGCAGTGTTCGGAGTTGATTTGTGCGAAACCGAATACTTCAGAGTCGGTCAGCTTCCGTCCGAGGTCCTTTTCTACTTTCTTCAGGTAGTCCATTTCTTCTTTGGAAAGAGCCAAACCTTCTTTTTCGTTGTACACTTCGAGATCTTCAATGTAGATGATCGGTTCCGGCTGACGGTTTGTCGTGAATACGTTTTGGTCGAGTCCTTTGTACATGCGTTGGAGCATCGGGTCGTAATCGGCATTTTCGTCCTTAACAGGGAAGTACTCCTCGATGCGGCTTATGCCTTCGAGCCCCATGTTTTGGGTGATTTCTACTGCGTTTGTACTCCAGGGAGTGATCATTTCGCGGCGTGGGCCAACGAAACAGCCTTTCAGGTTTTCTTCACTTTCCATCACGGCTTCGCCAAAAAGCCAGCAGAGTTTATTACTTTCGTCAGGGGTGAGCTGATGGTTGCTCTCTACGGCAATCACGCTCTTGGAAGGGGTTCTGAAAAAAAGAATCATGTTGTATATTTACGATTTTACGATTTACGATTTTACGATTGAAGTTCCTGCAGGAGAAACTCTTCTCTTTTTCTGTGGCGCAAAGATAATCAATTTCGTTGGTGGTAGGAAAAAAATAGAGAATAAATTCCTATACCTTATTTAATATGTTTATTTTCGATGTACGTTTTACTTATTATCGCTATATATAGTGATTCTTGTGTGGAAAAAACGTTAATATACTATCCCCATATCACAAAAAAGTGCGATATTTGCGACATGATTCAGATAGAGACAATATTCGATATATTAGTGAAAGGCTTTATTATTGGCGTTGTTGTGTCCGCACCCCTCGGTCCGGTGGGCGTATTATGCATCCAGAGGACTTTGAATAAGGGGCGTTGGTATGGATTTGTAACAGGTCTGGGAGCCTCTTTGAGCGATATAGCATACGCTTTGCTCACCGGCTACGGGATGAGCTTTGTGTTCGATTATATTAATAAGAATATTTTCTATCTGCAATTATTGGGGAGCATCATGCTACTCCTTTTTGGTATATATACCTTTCGTAGCAACCCGGTGCAGTCCATTCGTCCGGCTTCCTCCAGCAAAGGTTCTTATTTCCATAACTTTATTACTGCATTTTTCGTCACTCTCTCCAATCCCTTGATAATCTTCCTGTTTATCGGACTTTTCGCCCGTTTTGCCTTTGTGCAGCCGGGGGTTCTGGTGTTCGAAGAGATTACAGGATATGTTGCTATTGCTATAGGGGCATTGACCTGGTGGTTGGGGATTACTTACTTTGTGAACAAAGTGCGCACTAAATTCAACTTGCGTGGTATCTGGATACTGAATCGTGTTGTAGGAAGTATTGTAATGCTGGTATCCCTTGCCGGACTGATTTTTACTTTGTTGGGAGAATCACTTTATTAAGAGATAACTTATGAATCAGATAGCACAACAACTGAAAGAGAAGAATATTGCCGAGTACCTTATATATATGTGGCAAGAGGAAGACTTGATCCGAGCCAATCATTGTGAACCGGAAGAGATGGAGGTAAATATAATTGCCCGTTATCCGGCAGATCAGCAGCCTGCCATGAGAGAATGGTATACCAACCTGATTACGATGATGAGTGAGGAAGGAGTACGGGAAAAAGGCCATTTGCAGATTAATAAGAATGTGATTATCAATCTGACAGAATTGCATAACGCATTGGCTTCTTCTCCTAAATTTCCTTTTTACAGTGCCGCCTATTTCAAGGCATTGCCGTTTATAGTAGAATTACGGAATAAAAACGGCAAGAAAGACGAGCCCGAATTGGAGACCTGTTTTGAGGCGTTGTATGGAGTGCTCCTGCTTCGTCTTCAAAAAAAGCCTATCAGTGAAGGTACTGCTAAGGCAGTGGAAGCTATCACTAGTTTCCTTTCTATGTTGGCAAACTATTATGATAAAGACCGTAAAGGTGAATTAAAACTGGATGAATAAATGAGAATTTTGGTAACGGGTGCCAACGGTCAGCTTGGCAATGAGATGCAGGTGCTTGCAAAAGAGAACCCGCAACATACGTATTATTTCACGGATGTAGAGGAGCTTAACATCTGTGACAAGCAAGCCGTTTGGGCTTATATCGCAGAGAAGCGGATTGAGCTTGTCGTGAACTGTGCCGCATATACGGCCGTAGATAAAGCGGAAGATAATTCGGAACTAGCCTATCAATTGAATTGCGAAGCACCGAAACAATTGGCAAGTGCGGCACAATTCAACGGAGCCGCCATGATACAGGTATCTACCGATTATGTCTTTGACGGTACTGCACACACTCCGTATACGGAGGATTGCGACCCTTGTCCGGACTCCGTATACGGCACCACCAAACTGGAAGGAGAATATGACGTGATGAATTATTGCGAGAAGGCAGTCGTAATCCGTACTGCATGGCTTTATTCCACTTTCGGCAATAATTTTGTGAAGACAATGATCCGTCTTGGAAAAGAGCGTGACAGTCTGGGAGTTGTTTTCGACCAGATCGGAACCCCGACTTATGCTAATGACCTGGCACGTGCCATCTATACCATTATAAATAAAGGTATAGTCCGCGGCATCTACCATTTCAGCAATGAAGGCGTTTGTTCCTGGTATGATTTCACAGTGGCTATTCATCGCTTGGCAGGAATAACCTCCTGCAAAGTGAAACCTCTGCATACAGCCGAATATCCTGCAAAGGCCAACCGTCCGGCATACTCCGTACTTGATAAAACAAAAATAAAAACAACATTTGGCATCGAAATCCCCCATTGGGAGGAAAGTCTCCAACGATGCCTGGAGAAATTGGAAATTAAAAATTGAGAGTTGAGAAATAAAAAAGAAACCACTTTGAGTATCATTTTTTAATTTTCAATTTTCAATTCTCAATTTAATAACTATGGCAGATAATACAGAAATTTTGAGACGGCGAACGTTCGCCATTATTGCGCATCCGGATGCCGGTAAGACATCATTGACGGAAAAGCTATTGCTTTTCGGTGGTCAGATACAGGTAGCAGGTGCTGTAAAGAGTAATAAGATAAAAAAGACGGCTACGTCCGACTGGATGGAAATCGAGAAACAACGTGGTATTTCGGTAACGACTTCCGTGATGGAATTCGACTATCGGGATTATAAAATCAACATTCTCGATACTCCGGGTCACCAGGACTTTGCCGAAGACACGTACCGTACACTGACTGCTGTGGACAGCGTTATCATCGTTGTAGACGGTGCGAAAGGTGTGGAAACGCAGACGCGTAAACTGATGGAGGTATGCCGCATGAGAAAGACTCCGGTAATAATCTTCGTCAACAAAATGGACCGTGAAGGAAAAGATCCGTTCGACTTGCTCGATGAACTCGAAGAAGAACTGATGATTCAGGTTCGTCCCTTGTCCTGGCCGATAGAGCAGGGAGCACGTTTCAAAGGAGTATACAACATCTACGAACAGAAACTGGACTTGTACCAGCCATCCAAACAGATGGTAACGGAAAAAGTGGCAGTCGATATTCATACGGAAGAACTGGATCAGCAGATTGGCAAGCCATTGGCAGACAAGCTGCGTGGTGATCTGGAACTGATCGAAGGTGTTTATCCCGAATTTGATTCGGAATCCTATCTCGCAGGAGACTGTGCACCTGTATTCTTCGGATCAGCGTTGAACAACTTCGGTGTGCAAGAGTTGCTGAACTGTTTCGTGGAGATAGCTCCCAGTCCTCGTCCCGTACAGGCAGAAGAGCGTGAAGTGAATCCCGACGAACCGAAATTCACCGGATTCATCTTTAAGATCACAGCCAATATTGATCCCAATCACCGTTCTTGTGTGGCATTCTGTAAGATTTGCTCCGGCAAGTTTGTCCGCAATGCTCCCTATGTGCACGTTCGTCATGGAAAGACCATGCGTTTTTCATCGCCCACCCAATTTATGGCACAGCGTAAAACAACGATTGACGAAGCCTATGCAGGAGATATTATCGGTCTGCCGGATAATGGTACCTTTAAGATTGGCGATACGCTGACAGAAGGTGAAATGCTTCATTTCCGCGGATTGCCGAGCTTCTCGCCGGAGATGTTCAAGTATATTGAAAATGCCGATCCGATGAAGCAGAAACAGTTGGCGAAAGGTATCGATCAGTTGATGGATGAAGGTGTGGCACAGTTGTTTGTCAATCAGTTCAATGGCCGTAAGATTATCGGTACGGTGGGACAGTTGCAGTTTGAGGTCATTCAGTACCGTTTGTTGAATGAATACAATGCGTCCTGTCGCTGGGAACCGGTAAGTCTTTATAAAGCCTGTTGGGTAGAAAGCGATGATCCCGCAGAACTGGAAGCCTTCAAGAAACGTAAATACCAGTATATGGCAAAGGATAGAGAAGGGCGCGATGTGTTCCTGGCAGACTCCGGTTATGTACTTCAGATGGCGCAGATGGACTTTAAACATATCAAATTCCACTTTACAAGTGAGTTTTAAAACATATTCCGTTGATTTTAACTAAAAAATTAGGTAAAAAAAGGAAAAACATATCTCATATAAATGAGTGAATAGAAATGAAGACACTATCCTGGGATAAAATTCAGCAAGGGGATGAAGAGGGATTCCGGCAGCTTTATGAGCAATATGCAGATTTACTGTATGGATATGGCATGAAGATAGCCGGTGATGAGACTCTGGTAACCGAGGCGATACAGTCGTTGTTTGTTTACATCTTTGAGAAAAGAGAAACTTGCGCGGCTCCTCAATCCATACCCGCTTACTTATGTGTTTCGTTGAGACACATGATAGTGAACGAACTGAAAAAGGAGAATAGTGGCTCATTAAAATCACTGGATGAAGTAGGCACAAATGAATATCAGTTTGATCTGGAGATTGATATTGAAACTGCTATTATCCGTTCAGAGTTAGAAAAAGAACAGCTAGAAGTTTTGCAGAAAGAGCTGAACAATTTGACAAAGCAACAGCGGGAGGTATTGTATCTTAAGTACTATAAGAAGATGAGTCCGGAAGAAATAGCCCAGGTGATGGGACTCACTTCACGTACGGTTTACAATACTACTCATATGGCTATCTCCAGTTTGCGGGAGCGTATGAGCAAATCTTTCTTGTTGTTGGTAGCGGCTAATTTGTGGATTTTTAATTGAGGTGTGAGATATGGAAAAGTGGACAGAATCTTTAGATAAATACTTAGAAGAAGGAAAACTTCCTCTGGTTGGCGAAATCTTTTCTCGTAAAAAAGAAATAGGTGATAAGCTGAAGTTGCAACGTGAGGAGAGCCATAAGATCGCCTTAAGCCGGAGAAGAAAGCAAGGTACGGGAAGAAGTTTCTCTTTTTCATGGGGAGCGGCAGCGGCAGTTGTCCTTCTTTTGGGGATAGGCGGTTACTTCCTGGCAGAAGAAAAGGTGGTGACTGATAATACGGCTATGAACTATGAATTTCCGGATGGCAGCACTGTGCAGGTGATGGAAAATTCCCGCCTGACTTACAATCATATCACATGGCTTTGGGAGCGCAAATTGCAACTGTTGGGTAAAGCCTCTTTTAATGTAACCAAAGGCAAGACATTCACCGTCCGTACAGAAGCCGGCGACGTGACCGTACTGGGAACGAAATTCCTCATCGATCAGCAGGGAAAGAAGATGACCGTCAACTGTGAGGAAGGAAGCGTGAAAGTCGAGACTGCTGTAGGTAAGCGTACATTGCTTGCCGGAGAAAGCGTGCATTGCGATGAGAACAAGATTGTGCCGGTAGAGAAAAAGGCAGAAGAATCGGAGTTCCCCGAGGTGTTGGGGTATGAAGACGATCCGCTGATAAATGTAGTGGCAGATATTGAACACATATTTAAGGTAACAGTCGTCGGGCACGAGAAGTGCGAGGGATTGACCTACAACGGGACGGTTTTGACGAAAGACCTGAACGCCACACTGGAAAAAGTCTTCGGCTCGTGTGGAGTCAGTTATCAAATTCGAGGGAAAGAAATTATTTTGCAATAAAAAAAGCCTCTTCTGGATAGTCAGGAGAGGCTTTTTTGTTTTTCTTCAAATTTTCTTCATTTTTTCTTGGTAAAAAACAAACGGATGCTTCTCTTTCTAATATAAGAGCTATTTAATGATGTTTGAAAAAAACGGTAGAATTAATTAGAAGATTAAATGTTGTAGAAGGAATTATCCGGCCATCTTCCTTATAGGAATAAAGGCTGGAGCTCAAAACAAACAATATTTCGAAAAGAATACAAACTAGGGCTCAAAGCAAACAATAGACAGTGGGCAGATGAAAAATTCCTGCCGGAGACGTAGGTCAGAAATGGTTCCCTCACCAGGGTTATATGAGCTTTAGAAGGCTTGTTTTTCCCGATCAAACAAGTTGGCTTAAAAGGGTTTTTCAACTAGACTGCTACGCTAATTAAAAGAATGAAAGCCGTGATGGTGCATGAGAGGTTTAACAAGACCGGTTTTATCTGGTAATTTAATAGGTTAAGAAGAGGGTATGAAACCAGATGAGGGCTAAACCGGTTTATCATTGAGTATTTTTATTTAATAATTGTTTTATTAGAGTGTGAGAGAAAGTTGAGGGGCTTTCTCTCACATTTTTTTGTAATAAGTTTCTGCTCATAAATACCCTGATTATCAATCAGAGAAATGACAGTTTTATACATTATATTCCTTTCTTAATTTATTTTATAATAAAAATTTGGTATTTTCGAACGCTTTTTAGACGAACAACTTAAATTACTAATAGTTTATTATATGGAAAATATCGAAACAGCGATCCTGCTGATGGTGGTCGGAATGGCTACCGTGTTTGTTATTCTGCTGATTGTGATTTATTTAGGTAAGTTGTTGATTACATTGGTCAACAAGTACGCCCCCGAAGAAGTGGTTCCTGTGAAGCGGGAAGCACCGCGAGGTCCTACACCTGTTCCGGGAAATATTTTAGCAGCCATTACTGCTGCTGTGAATGTAGTGACACAGGGTAAAGGAAAAATCACTAAAGTAGAAAAATTATAAATCTATAAAGAATATCACTGAAAGACATGAAAAGAGAAGTAAAGTTTAGCTTGGTTTTCCGAGATATGTGGCAATCAGCCGGAAAATACGTACCTCGTGTAGACCAACTCGTAAAGGTAGCTCCGGCCATCATTGAAATGGGTTGTTTCGCCCGTGTAGAAACAAACGGCGGAGGTTTTGAACAGGTAAATTTATTGTTTGGTGAAAACCCGAATACAGCCGTGCGCGAATGGACAAAACCGTTCCATGAAGCCGGTATTCAAACCCATATGCTCGACCGCGCACTGAACGGACTCCGTATGAGCCCCGTTCCGGCAGACGTCCGCAAATTATTCTACAAAGTAAAGAAAGCACAAGGAACAGACATTACCCGTACGTTCTGCGGATTGAACGATGTGCGTAATATCGCTCCTTCCATCACATACGCAAAGGAAGCAGGCATGATTTCACAATGCTCGCTTTGTATCACTCATTCGCCTATTCATACGGTAGAGTACTATACCAATATGGCATTGGAACTCATCAAACTGGGTGCAGACGAAATCTGTATCAAAGATATGGCAGGTATCGGCCGTCCCGTATCATTAGGTAAGATTGTAGCCAATATCAAGGCAGCACATCCTGAAATCCCTGTTCAGTATCATAGCCATGCAGGTCCCGGATTCAATATGGCAAGCATCCTCGAAGTATGCGAAGCAGGTTGCGATTACATCGATGTGGGTATGGAACCACTCTCATGGGGAACTGGTCATGCTGATTTGCTTAGTGTACAAGCCATGCTGAAAGATGCCGGATATCAAGTGCCTGAAATTAATATGGAAGCCTACATGAAAGTGCGTGGCATGATTCAGGAATTTATGGACGACTTTCTCGGCCTGTATATCAGCCCGAAAAACCGCCTGATGAACTCCTTGCTGATTGCTCCCGGACTTCCCGGCGGTATGATGGGTAGTCTGATGGCCGACCTCGAATCCAATCTGGAATCTATCAATAAATATAAGGCAAAACACAATCTGCCGTTTATGACACAAGATCAGCTTCTCATCAAGCTGTTTGACGAAGTGGCTTACGTATGGCCTCGTGTCGGTTATCCTCCATTGGTGACTCCGTTCAGTCAATATGTGAAGAACCTTGCCATGATGAACGTGATGGCGATGGAAAAAGGGAAAGACCGTTGGGGAATGATTGCCGATGACATTTGGGACATGATTCTGGGTAAAGCCGGACGTTTGCCGGGCAAACTTGCTCCGGAAATCATTGAAAAGGCGGAACGTGAAGGCCGCAAGTTCTTCGAAGGCGATCCACAGAACAACTATCCGGATGCTCTTGATAAATATCGCAAACTGATGAAAGAGAACAAATGGGAAGCCGGACAGGACGACGAAGAACTCTTCGAATATGCGATGCACCCGGCTCAATACGAAGCCTACAAGAGTGGCAAAGCTAAAGAAGACTTCCTCGAAGACGTGGCAAAACGCCGTGCCGAAAAAGATAAATCACCGGAAGAAGATGTCAAACCGAAGACACTGACCGTACAGGTAGACGGACAGGCTTATCGTGTCACTGTAGCTTATGGTGATACCGAGCTTCCTGCTACTCCTGCGAGTGCTGCCGCTGCTCCGGCAGGCGAAGGCAAAGAGGTGCTTTCTCCGTTGGAAGGCAAGTTCTTCTTGGTGAAAAATGCACAAGAAACTGCTTTGCAAGTAGGCGACACGGTGAAAGAAGGAGACGTAATCTGCTATGTAGAAGCGATGAAAACCTACAATGCGATTCGCGCTGAATTTGGCGGCACAGTGACTGCTATCTGTGCCAACCCGGGAGATGCTGTTTCAGAAGATGATGTATTAATGAGGATAGGATAATGAACGAAATATTTGAGAACTTATATGACATGACTGCGTTCAGCAATATCATTGCCGAACCGCAGTTCCTGATAATGTATGCCATCGCGTTCATCCTGCTCTATCTCGGAATTAAGAAACAGTATGAACCGTTGTTGCTTGTGCCTATCGCTTTCGGTGTGTTGCTTGCCAACTTCCCCGGAGGAGATATGGGTGTGATTCAGGCTGATGAGAATGGTATGATTATGGTGAACGGAGTGATGAAGAACATCTGGGAAATGCCTCTGCATGACATTGCCCACGAACTCGGCATCATGAACTTTATTTACTATATGCTGATTAAGACAGGTTTCCTGCCTCCGATCATCTTCATGGGTGTCGGTGCGTTGACGGACTTCGGACCGATGTTGCGTAACCTGCGTCTTTCTATTTTCGGTGCAGCCGCACAGTTGGGTATCTTTACCGTGCTGTTGGTGGCTATCCTGATGGGATTCACTCCGAAAGAAGCTGCCTCTCTGGGAATTATCGGTGGTGCGGATGGGCCGACGGCTATCTTTACCACCATCAAACTTGCTCCGCATTTGCTGGGTCCTATTGCCATTGCAGCTTACTCATACATGGCACTCGTTCCGGTGATAATTCCGCTGGTAGTGAAACTGTTCTGTACGAAGAAAGAGTTGAGTATCAACATGAAAGAGCAAGAAAAGATGTATCCCTCAAAGACGGAAATCAAGAATCTGCGTGTATTGAAGATTATCTTCCCGATTGTGGTAACTACCGTTGTGGCCCTCTTCGTGCCAAGTGCTGTGCCATTGATCGGAATGCTGATGTTCGGTAACCTGGTGAAAGAGATCGGAACCAATACATTCCGTTTGTTCGATGCTGCTTCCAATAGCATCATGAATGCAGCTACTATCTTCCTCGGATTGTCTGTAGGGGCAACAATGACTGCCGAAGCATTCCTCAACTGGACAACAATCGGTATCGTGATCGGTGGATTCCTTGCATTTGCACTTTCTATAACCGGTGGTATTTTCTTTGTGAAACTAGTGAATCTTTTCTCGAAGAAGAAAATCAATCCGCTTATCGGTGCAACCGGTTTGAGTGCTGTTCCGATGGCAAGCCGCGTAGCCAATGAAATAGCTTTGAAGTACGATCCGAAGAATCACGTATTGCAATACTGCATGGCAAGCAACATCTCCGGCGTAATCGGTTCTGCCGTAGCTGCGGGTGTGTTAATTTCCTTCCTTGCGTAGTCAATATAGCTGACCTTATATACAATAATCCGGAGATATGGGTATTGCCCATTCTCCGGATTATTTATTATATACTGCTTTATGAATGCAGATTTCAGATTCTTCTTTTATTCACTAATCACTTTTCTGTATTCCGCTACCGCCATCTTTTCCGACAGATACGCATTAATCAGATTCGTGTGTGCTTGTGTCCATGATAGTTGTGCCGACAACACATCTACCATATTCGCTTTTCCCTCATTGTAAGAGAACGAAACCAGGTCGAGATTTTCATTGGCCAGATTCATAGTCTCGGTGGCAGTTTTCACTTGATATTCCGTTTCCGTCAGTTTGGTTAGTGCGGCAGAAAGTTCCTCGTTGATATTGTCCGTCACATAACTCTGTTGCAGTTTCTGTATTCCGATGTACGCTTTTTGCTGGCGGTTCGTTTTGAACCGGGCTCCCCACCGGAAAATCGGGATATTGATATTAATGCCGACGATGGGATTGAAAGATACATCATATCCGAGATTAGGCGTAGCCGTAGCCCATCCGCCACTGAAATACATATTCAGTTGCGGGTTGAACTGACTAAGAGCCGCTTTGCGCTGTGCCTCACTCTTCATGATGTTCACTTCCGTACTTTCAAAATCCGCACGGCGTTGCAACACATTCTCTAAAGAAAGTATCTGTACCGGGGCAGAAGCCTTGTCAATCGTATAAAGACTGTCTACAGGACTATTGGGCTCTTCTCCCATTAAGATATTCAGCTTTTGCAGGGCCAGCGTATAGTTCTGACGAGCCTTGATATATTGCAGCTCCGCTTCTTTTAACCGGGTGGAAATCATTAATAAATCCGTGCGGCTAATCATCCCGTCGCTGAAACGATCCTGTATGATGTCATACTGCTGTTTCACGATGCTTTGATACTTATCCGCTGCTTGCAACATAGCTTGTGAGGCAGAAGCATTCCAGTAAACCGCATCACTTTGATAATGAATCTGGTCGATGGTAAGCTCCTCGTTCAGCTGATTCAGCTTTTCATCCGCTTTGGCAATCTTGTGCTGGGCGTTGAGTGCTCCTCCTGTGTACAATGGTTGCGAAACGATAAATACTCCTTGATAAGTATGATTGCGGTATTCGCCCAATGGCTCGTTCCATGCACTAAGGTCGCTCATGTTAAGCGTACCGTCCGCATTGACATCGATTTTAGGTAAGAAACCGGTATGAGCAATTTTCCGTGCTTCCGTACTTGCCATTGTCTTTAGTTTCTGTTGCTTCAGTATTTGGCTGTAAGCTTCCACCTTATCCCGGTAGGCTTCCCGGCTAAGATAAGGCTGTTGTGCCCCGGCCGTGAGGCCGAGGAACAATAGAGACAGAGTTATAAGTTGAGTTTTCATTTTATTCAATCTAAACAATAAATTCAAGTTTCATATAAGAATTGGCAATTAGCCTTTGATTCTCTGAATGGCACAATAAGCTACCGGAAGAACAAACAATGTCAGCGCCGAAGCCACCAACAAACCTCCCATAATCGTAGCCGCCATACCGCCAAACATTGCATCGAACAACAATGGTAACATACCCAGAATAGTAGTACCGGACGCCATTGCTACAGGAATAATACGGCTGGTCGTGGCACTGACAACAGCATCCAACGGTTTTTTGCCCGTCTTTGCCTCCAGGTCAATCTGCTCTACAAGCACAATCGCGTTTTTGATATTCATACCAATCAGTCCGAGCAACCCCAAAATAGAGAAGAAGTCGAACGACTTGCCGAGTAACACCAATCCCAACACGATACCGATAAAGATAAGCGGCAGCATCAACAGGATCACTGTCGGTTTACGGTACGTCCTGAACAAGAACAACAGAGTGACAAACATCAGGAAGAACGTCAACGGCAAGTTCTTGGCCAGCGCCTCATTAGATTCCACCTGACTTTCCTGCTCCCCGAAATATTTCATTGTATATCCCTCCGGCACTTTTATTTCTTTCTGTACCAGCGGCCAAACCTCATTGAAAGCAGCAATCGCATTTACCCCGCGACGCGGATCGCACTGTGCCATCATCACCATTTGCCGGTTGTAATCTTTCACGTTCGAGAAACGGTACTGGAAATCAAATTCCGATACCACCTGTTCCAGGCTGGTTGTCTCATTCCCTGTGCCAAACACAGGCAACGTGCGCAAGTCATTGATGCGGAATGAATCCACCGTGTTGTCCTTCAATAAGATAGGCAACACCTGATCCCCCTGCCGGTATTCTCCGAGCGTCATACCCGTAGTTCCGATCTGGATACTCTGTGCCATGCCTTGACGGGATACCCCTAATGGCTGTGCCCGTTCGGGACTATATATCGGTTTCCACACAGGAATCTTGTTTCCCCACGAATTGCGTATGTTGATTAAATCCGGATTCCGGTGCATAATCTCCAATGCCTGATTGGTGAGTGCCACAAGTGTGTCTACATCCGGTCCTATAAACCCGATTTCGATAGCGGCATCCACCGCGGGCGACAGCTTGAACAGGCTTGTACGCGTAATCGCATTCGGATAATTCGCCTTCATATATGCGTCGAAATCTTCCTCATACTCTTTTGTATATTTACTGTCTGTTAATTCAATCAACACATTGGCAAAATTCGGTTTCGGTCCTACGGAAGTGGAAGCGAGGTAATACCTTAACGGCGTGCTGCCGAAGGTGATCGACACTTTTTTCACTTCCGGCTGCTTTGCCAGATGCTCTTCCACCGATTTCATCTCTTTCACCACATCGTTGATGCTATATCCGTCGGGATAGAACACGTCTGCCCGGAAATAGGGCTTGTCCAAAGAAGGGAAGAAGTTTTGCGGCATCGTCCCCATGATAATCAGCGAAGCAACGAAAAGCACTACCATCGAACCCAGTGTCAACGTTTTCCTACGAATCAGTGTACGGAGGATAGAAGCGAATTTGTGATAAAACGGTTTATCATACGGGTCTTTGGCACCATCTTTTGCTTTCGCTTTCAGGATGAAATTACCAAAAACGGTGGTCTGCGTCAGTGCAAGTACCCAGCTCAATCCCAACGAGATGGCAAGTACCACAAAAAGCGGTTTCACAATTTCCGCTACGGCAGAAGGAGCAAGGTAGAGCGGAAGGAACGAACAGATAGCGATAAAAGTAGCCCCGAGCAATCCCCATTGCGGACCCGTTGCACCATCTATTAGTGCTTTCCGCCGGTCTACTCCACGGGCAATGGCAATCTGTGCGTTATCCGTCACCACAATGGCGTTGTCCACCAGCATACCCATGGCGATGATAAATCCCGCCAACGAAGTACGGTTCAGCCCGACACCGAAGAAAGACATGATAAGCAATGTACCTCCAATGGAGAAAATAAGTGACGAACCGATCAGCATACCTGCACGCAAGCCCATCACCAACATGATAATCACAATCACAATCAGAATAGATTCGATCAGATTGATGATAAATCCGTTGTTGGCTTCATTGGCTATCTCGTTTTCCAGATATAGACTTTGTAGCTCCAATCCCACAGGCATCAGTGGCAGCAATTCGTCCAGCTTGGCTTTCACATTCTTACCCGTTTGCACCACATCCCGTTGCGGGTCGGTGGAGACACCGATGCCGATGGCACGTTTGCCGTTCACGTGCATAATGTTGGATGGGGGATCCATGTATCCTTTTTCGATAACGGCGATATCACCGAGTTTCACCTGTCCGGCCTTTGTGGTAATTACTTGGTTGCGAATATCGTCTACAGTGGTGTACATGCCGTTGGCAGTCACCCGGAGTTGTTGCTCGCCGGCACGGATTTCTCCGGTATTGATAATCTGATTCTGCGATTGCAGCAGACTGGCAAGCTGTTTCGGGTCGATGCCCATACCTACGAGCTTATTAGTAGAAATGAAAATATTAACCACTTCTGTCTGCGTTCCGAACAAAGCCACTTTCATCACTCCGTCTGCCGTCACTACCTGTGTCTTGATCCGTTCCGCCCAGTTGCGCATCTCTTCGTATGTGTAACCGTCGTCCGCCGTCAGACCGTAATAGATGCCGAACACGTCACCGAAATCATCGGAAACAGTTGGTGCGGAAGCACCGCTTGGCAACTGTGGCTGTATGTTGAGCACCTTCCGTCGTAACTCGTCCCACTTCTGTGGAATGGAGCTTGCTGACAAGGAAGGTTGTAATTCGAATGTGATTTTTGAAAGCCCGTACATAGATTCTGATTTAATCTTGTACACACCGCTCATACTTTGAATCTCGCGGGAGATGGGCTCGGTAATCAACCGCTCCACTTCAGCCGGTTCGGCACCCGGATAACGGGTCATGATAACCGCCGACTTTATCACGAAAGGAGCATCCTCTTTCTTGCCTAGCTTGCCAAAGGAAGTGATTCCCCCAATCAGCAGCACGGCAAGAAAGAAATAGATGATTTTCGTATTATCTAATGAATATCTAGCTAAACTCATAATAAATGATAGTTGATAGTTGATAAATGATAGTTGGGATTAAATGATAGTTGACAATTGATAAATGATAGTTGGTAAGTGATCGGTAAAAAAATGATTACTAGCCGATTCCAATTAGCAGTACCCTATGGCACAGCCCACTATCATTTATCACCTATCACCTATTATAGATTCTCCTTCCACTAGTTGGTGTACGCCTGCAATGACGATTTTTTCACCGGGTTTCAAACCTTCCGAGATGAGTGCCTGTGCTTCTCCGGTCGGGGCGTTGACGGTCACTTCCCGTTTGTGGACTTTGTTGTCTTCTACCACCCAGACATACATTTTATTCCCTTCACTTTCACCGAATACGGCACTAAGTGGTACAATCGTCCAGCTATCCTGCACCAACGGACCTACATCTGCTGTGAAACGGATGCCACACGTGAAACCGGGTTTCACTGCATAAAGATCACGGTCGAATGACGGGTCGTCAATCGTGATACTGACCGGGATACCTGTGCCATCGGTCGAAATATCCAGATATTCTTCCAGTTTCGCTTGAAACACGTGTCCTTTGAAGGTATCAAACTCAACAAGGAAACGCGGATCTTTGGCGCGCAACAAATAAAGATAAGCATCCGGAATGGTGAATTTGATACGCAGATTGTGCGTGTTGACAAGCTGAACGATACCTTCACCGGAGTTGACACGCTGATAGTTTTCTACCAGTCGTTTTTCGATAGAACCGTCGAAAGGAGCGGTCAGTTTAGTGTCGCGCATATTGTTGGCAGACAGTTCGTATTCAGACTTCGCCTTTTGGAAGTTGGCGAGGCTGATTTCATATTCCTGTACGGAGATCGCTTGCCGGGAGAGGAGCCGTTTGTTACGTTCCACTTGTGCCGAAGCCGTTTCGTATGCTGATTTTGTAGCGGCATATTGCAACGCGATGTCTCTGGGGTCGATAGCTGCTATGAGTTGTCCCTTTTTCACTTTCTGTCCTTCGATGACAGGAAGCTGGATGATTTGTCCGTTGACCCGGAAAGCCAGCTTCACATATTCCACCGCTTCCACGATTCCCGAGAAATCTTTTCTGATAATCGATCTTGACTCGACAATCGTAGTCTTTACGGGACGGGCAGTTGTCGTTGTCGTTTCTTTTTTCTGTCCGCAGCCAGCAAGCAAGATTGCAGCCGCTAGGACGAATCCAAATTTCTTTTTCATATACCACGTTGATGTTTAGAGGCTTTGCGTTGATAAATAGCGAATAATATACTAAAACAACTCCCGTTTATTTATGTTCAACATTCCTATCTTTTCATATTCTGCCTCTTAACTATTATATGGAACACAAAAAAACGGGTACTTTACCGTTTCTAAGGTAAAATTCTCATCCAACTCTTTTGAAGGTTATTGCATTATTCATAACGAAACCGTACGAATTTGAATTAAATGAACTATTTCACCACAGAGGACACGGAGGACACAGAGGTTATAATAATCTCTGAATTAGAACTCTGAAAACTCTGTGTCCTCCGTGTCCTCTGTGGTGAAAACCGTGTAATAATGTGTCAATATGCTAATTGTTTACGCTGTGTCCCACATGGTAATTGGCATATTAACATATTGGTGTTTTGATTCATCATTAGCAGGTGCACTGACAATTATTCACTATTGGAACCTTTTGCACAGCCTTTTTATCCAACTGTCACTACGTATAACGTTGTTATTCTCTCCAATCGCTTTTTTCAAATCCCGGATTCGTTCGTTTTGTCTTTTCATTGCTGTTTGTATCTCGTTTATCAATGTATTTATTTCCTTCTGCAGCTGAATTTCTTTTTCTTTCAATTGAATAATGTAGGCGTATTTCTCGCAGACCATCATTTTGTCTATACACAGTTGTTCCAGCATATCAATATATTCTGCTGTAATACCGGCTTTACTTCGGCGAAAGAGTTCCAGAATACATTCTTTGTCAACGTTCGGAACATTGTCTATGTATAACATAGGGAATTGTCCCATTTCCACCCAAAGCAGGATCGCTTCTTTTTCGATGTGATACTTAATCACTACTTTTTCTACACTAATCCATTTGGGTATATCGCTTTTGTTTTAATGTGTTATAAAAAAGGAGTAAATAACGTATTGTCCGGAGAGGTGCAACGAACACCCACGATTTTTGTGATTTCGGTCGGGGGGGGAGAATTGGTTTGGGGTATAAGGATTGTTGAAACCGACCGGATACAATAAAAACGTGAGTGCTGTTGTACTATTATCTAAATCGAGGTCTTAGCATACCGTGCACCAGATAATGATAAACAACAGACACCTATGCTAATCAATATATATAACATCTTTAATCGATATGTTGATATACGATCATCTACGTGGAGTATCTGTTGTATCATCTCCCGGTGCATGAAATTTGCTAAGTTTCGATTTGGGAGACAATACGTTATTTACTCCGTTAGGAAATAAAAAACCGCTTTTGCTTTTTCATCACGCTGATGGGCAGAAAGCGTATGACAAAGATATATGTTTTTTTCGGAATTAGATGGAAAAGAGGTATCAATTACAGGAAATATGGTGTATTGATAGGGTAGATATGATATATAGATAAGGAATATGGTGATAATGATAAAAAGTTTCCGACAGTTTAATCATGAACTGCACTCTTAAAGTTGGATACAAAACTTTAGGAGTACAGTTCACTAACCGCCAGAAACATTATATTTCTGTACAACTATTTTTTTATTTCATTTTAGTTCCGTTTTCTTTCCGGCTTTCCGGAGAAGATAGTCAGTTCTAAAATTTCAAATATGATTTCTGTTGTGGTATATCCGTTAAATGTATATTCCAGATTTTCGTCCTCAAGAAAGTATTTGAGATAAATGGTTGGAGTGCCATTGTGGAAGTCGAGAAAAAGGTAAGAAGTATAGTTATAGATACCCAGATCGGCAAACTCATTTAGAATAGCAGTATTGAAAACTGTGCACCAGCCTGTTTTTGATTCGTTTCCGGACATTTCGAATCTACGATGTTCTTTTGCGAGATCGTCCTTTTTTACATGTCTGAACTGCTCAAGCAATTCATCATTGAAAGAAAGGCGTTGTCTGATAAAATTAAAAACTTCCTCCTTTGTCATTTGTTTTAAATCAGTTATTTCCATTTTTACTTAATTAGTCGGGTAAAGGTACTCCCTTTATTTGATAATAAATCGGATTTGGTGATATTTCTTTTATTTCTTTTTGGGGTTATATCTCTAAAAACTTTCTGACTCCGGCTGAAACCATTTTGTTTCGAAGGGGGAGGAATAAACAAATCGAAAGGAATAAGGAATACAGAAACGAAAAAGAGGAAATTCTCTACGAGAATCTCCTCTTTTTTCATCTTTCACGAAAGATCGAATTATTTCTTCTTACGGTCACCGTAACGGCTCATGAACTTATCAACACGACCTGCAGTATCCACCAATGTAGATTTACCTGTATAGAACGGGTGAGAAGTGTTTGAGATTTCAATCTTCAGCAACGGATAAGTTTCACCTTCGAATTCGATGGTTTCTTTAGTTGCTACAGTTGACTTAGACAAAAACATGTCACCATTTGACATATCTTTAAATACTACCGGACGGTATGATTCTGGATGAAGGCCTTTTTTCATTTCAGTATCTGTTTTTTTAATTTATATTCTGTTACTATTTTGGTAAGAAATAGTGTAATGGTCATTTTCAGAGCGCAAAGATAATGCTTTTCTGTGAAATAGAAAAAGGTTTTATGGAAAAAACTTCGATAAAGATGCTCTGCTTTCTAAATTTAGGCAATCCGTACCTATAATATATCTATATTAATATGATTCGCATTATTCATATACGAATAGCATAACTCATATTGATGAATGATGGATAGAATGCAGAAATGCACTTTACTGTCTTTTATCCGTTTATTTGCAAGGTAGACATTACAATCTAATGTCACACTCGTATTCCTGCTAATTTTTGGTGTCTGATTTAAACCTTTTTCTACTATATTTTTCTTTCCAATGTTCGTTATTCGATGGATAATGCTTACTTTTGCGTAGAATTTTTATTCACTAACAATAAACTTTAAACAAAATGGTAAATTACAAAGATTTAGGATTGGTAAACACAAAAGAAATGTTTGCTAAGGCTATCAAAGGTGGATATGCTATCCCAGCATTCAACTTCAACAATATGGAACAGATGCAGGCTATCATCAAGGCTGCTGTTGAAACTAAATCTCCTGTGATTCTTCAGGTTTCTAAAGGTGCTCGTCAGTATGCTAATGCTACTTTGTTGCGTTACATGGCACAGGGTGCTGTAGAATATGCTAAAGAATTAGGCTGCGCACATCCGGAAATCGTTCTTCATCTTGACCACGGAGATACATTCGAAACTTGCAAATCTTGTATCGATTCAGGTTTCTCTTCAGTGATGATCGACGGTTCTCATCTTCCTTACGAAGAAAACGTTGCATTGACTAAGAAAGTTGTTGAGTACGCTCACCAGTTCGACGTAACTGTAGAAGGTGAACTTGGCGTATTGGCTGGTGTAGAAGATGAAGTTTCTGCTGACCACCACACATATACTGACCCTGAAGAAGTAATCGACTTCGCTACTCGCACTGGTTGCGACTCTTTGGCTATCTCAATCGGTACTTCTCACGGTGCTTACAAGTTTACTCCGGAACAATGCCACATCGACCCGGTTACAGGTGTAATGGTTCCTCCTCCATTGGCTTTCGAAGTATTGGATGCTGTAATGGAAAAACTTCCGGGATTCCCTATCGTTCTTCACGGATCATCTTCAGTTCCTCAAGAAGAAGTGGAAACTATCAACAAATACGGTGGTGCACTGAAAGCTGCTATCGGTATTCCGGAAGAATGGTTGCGTAAGGCTGCTAAGTCTGCTGTCTGCAAAATCAACATCGACTCTGACTCACGTCTGGCTATGACTGCTGCTATCCGTAAGACTTTCGTTGAAAAACCAGCTGAATTCGACCCACGTAAGTATCTTGGTCCGGCTCGTGACAACATGGAAAAACTGTACAAGCACAAAATTCTTAACGTGCTCGGTTCTGATAACAAATTGGCACAGTAATCCTCGGATTATTCCATAAATAAAAGAAAGGCTGCTCCCGGTTAACCTAGGACAGCCTTTTTTGTTAACTTAAATATTGTCCTAGCAAATATCATTGCAGAGCAGAGCCATACTTATTTATTGTTCTGTTCATTTTTCATGGATGTTGAGTGTCCGTTTTGAAAGAATTCTTCTACTTTCTGTTTGTCTCGAAGAACTTTCAGCCAGTTGGCAGCAGCATTATAATAATTAGATTTTCCCAGGATAAGTTCGCCTTCCTCATTTATTTCCGGCTCCTCTTTCTCACTGTCTTTAGGACGTGTTTTTAGAAATGCTTCCAGGCAGCGCTCGGTGTTTTTCTTGTCTTTCAGGGCATAGAAGTATATATAGGCCATGTCATACAATAGTTTGTGGTTTTGTTTGTCATACTGTTGGTAACGTTCTTTGATGGATTCGATCTGTTCTTTATGCATTTGTGCCATCTTGTAGCAGTCGGTCATTCCAATATAGAGTCTGGTCATGCTGCTATCTTTAGGTATGGATAATTCAATTGCTTTTTCCAGATAGTTTACGCCTTCTTTTTTCCAGGAAGTTTTAGAACACGCCCGGCCGAGATAATAAAGGAGATTGATATTATCGGGATCGTATTTACGGGCGACTTCCAAAAAATCATGGGCTTCGTAATATTTCTCCACTGCATAATAGCTAATTCCCAGATAATAACAAGTGTGGAAGGTGTTATCTCCTTGGCTAACAAGATATTCATAACGCCGGATGGCAGTGGGATAGTCTCGTTTGAGGCAATATGCCAAGGCATTCTGCCGGTTGACCGAGATATTGGTACTGTCAATTTGACGGTATTTTTCTGTAGCTTCGATGGCCTCATCGAAATATGAACCGGATATATTCAAAGCTCCCAGTTTGGTGGCAGCCAGGTAATCGTCGGGATATTTCTCCTGAATATTGTAATAGCAACCTGCGGCAGGCAGAAGTTCGCCCATCCCTTCAAAACTTTGAGCTTGCAGATGCAGGACAATAGCAGAACTGTCTTTTTCCGTCATTAGACTACTTTCGCCAAGTGCATCGCGAAACTTTTGCTGGGTCAGGAGTAAACTGATATATTGAATACGTACATATTTGTTCTCCGGATTCAGATCAAGGGCGTGTTCGTAATATTTCAGCGCTTGATTGTATTTGGCCAGTGCCCGGCAGCATTCGGCTGCTTCAATGAATGCACGAGCATTGGTGGTATCGTTAGAGATAATTTCTTCGTAGGTGGATAGTGCCTCTGTGGTGAGTCCTAGTCCCCGCAACGCTTTGCCTTTCTGTAAGAGTAGGTGAGGGGTTGATTTCTTTTGGGCGATAAGAGAAAGAGCTGTCTCGTAATCGTAGTTTGCCATAGCTTCCTGAATATGGTCTGTGTGTTGTGCCATGAGAGGGATGGTGCAACCAAGGAAGAACAGAATAATAATCCGTTTCATAAAATCTTATTTTAGTTGTTTGACTTATTTGTTGCAAGTTACTAAAAATATTTTATTTACGAATTATTCGTAGATCGTTTTGGATAGATTAACGGAATGATAAGAGAAGATAACACTATGGCTGTATATAAAGAACACCCGTGTCGCAACTGAATGTAACACGGGTGATCTTTATATATATGTTTAAAGCATACCGAATGGAAATCCGGCAGGGGCATTTGTCTCTTACATCAAGAATCCAAGCAGGATACCGGCAGCAACTGCTGAACCGATCACTCCGGCAACGTTCGGCCCCATAGCGTGCATCAACAAGTAGTTGGTTGAATCGTATTCCAAACCGATTACTTGCGAGATACGTGCAGAGTCAGGAACGGCAGATACACCTGCGTTACCGATCAACGGATTAATCTTGTTGCCCTTCTTCAAAAAGATATTGAATATCTTAACAAAGATGACACCGGATGCAGTTGCAATGATGAATGACAATGCACCGAGAGCGAAAATCTTGATAGAGTCGAGCGTCAGGAACTCGGAAGCTTGCGTAGAAGCACCTACTGTCAGACCCAACAAGATAGTGATAGTATCAATCAACGGACCGCTGGCAGTATTAGCCAAACGACGGGTTACACCACTTTCTTTCAATAGGTTACCGAAGAACAGCATACCTAGCAAAGGCAGACCTGAAGGAACCAGGAAGCAAGTCAGCAACAAACCGATGATCGGGAAAATCACCTTCTCTGTGTGAGAAACTGCACGCGGCGGTTTCATGCGAATGACGCGTTCACTTTTGGTGGTGAGCAGGCGCATAATAGGCGGCTGTATCACCGGAACCAACGCCATGTAGGAGTAGGCGGACACCGCAATGGCTCCCATCAGGTTAGGTGCTAGCTTGGAGGAAAGGAAGATGGCCGTCGGACCGTCTGCTCCACCAATGATACCGATAGCACCGGCTTGCATCGGGTCGAAACCCATTTCCAATGCGATCATGTATGCACCGAAGATACCGAACTGTGCAGCTGCACCGATCAACATCAATTTCGGGTTGGAGATAAGTGCCGAGAAGTCCGTCATAGCACCGATGCCTAAGAAGATGAGCGGCGGGTACCAGCCGGAGGTCACTCCCTGATACAGGATATTCAATACAGAACCTTCTTCATAGATACCGACTTTCAGTCCCGCATCCATATTAAAAGGTATATTACCGATCAATATACCGAAACCGATAGGAATCAGCAACATCGGTTCGAACTCTTTGGCTACTGCCAAATAGATGAACCCCAAACCCACAAGAATCATAACGATGTGCCCTACAGTAGCATTTGCAAAGCCCGTATATGTCCAGAAGTCGGCGAGGTTATTTCCTAAAAAGTTTATAAAATCTCCCATATTATTCAATAATTACGAGGTCATTACCTTCAAGAACAGAGTCACCTTTGTTTACGTTGATGGCAGTAATTTTACCGTCTTTATCCGCATTGATATTGTTTTCCATCTTCATGGCTTCCAATATAATGATAGTCTGGCCTTTCTTTACAGTATCGCCTACGTTTACTTTGATGTCAAGGATAACGCCCGGCAGCGGAGATTTCACTCCCGATTTTCCGGTAGACGGAGCAGCTGGTTTCACTACTTGAGTAGGAGCAGTAGGAGCATTAGGCATAGGACGCACTGTTACTGGTTTCGCAGCAGGCTTCGGTTGTTTCTCCATTTCTACTTTATAGTGTGTACCGTTCACTTCTACATGAGCGATATTATCTTCAATATTTCCGATGGTCACTTTATAAGAGTTACCATTGATTTTATATTTGTATTCTTTCATCGTTTTATTTTTTTATGGGGTGATTTACTTTTTGGGAGTTTCACGCAAGGTGTAAATCTTCGAACTCCATGGTGAATAGCTACGTTTTACACGAGTGATGGTGAGTACCGTTTCTTCTACGTCGTGTACCTCATCCTGCATCTCGTGTAATGCCATAGAGATGGCAGCGTAAACTTCGCCCGGAGCTTGTGACAGCTCTTTCGCTTCTTGTTTGTCGATGCCTTTAGATTTCATAGCATTACGTTTGCTCAAATTTACGGCTACTTTTCCTACAATCTTGAAAGCAATAAAGAGAAGAATCAATCCGCAGAATACTACGCTCATGGCAGAAATAGACATTCCAATACCTTCAGCATCGTGTTCCTCAAATTTTTCCATTTTGGCATTACTGTCAAGAGTCTTATTGTTAGTGCTCGGAGTCACGTATTTGTCACCACTTCCACCTTTTACTTCCCACTCCATTGCTCCGTCGCTTATGCGAGCGTATGATTGGTCGGGACCGAGAGCGCCTGCCGGCACTACAATCTGGTCAAGCAACTTTCTGCCGGAGTCGTACAAGCCAATCCAGTTGGCAGTCTCCGGATTCAGCTTAAAACTGGTATGGAAAGTACCGCGATTAGGCTCGCCGTCTGCCCAGAACAGAGCATGTTGACGTGGTTTCACTAATGTCAGTATATCACCTTTCGGGATAAAATAAGTAACTGTATCGCCCGGTTGGCTACTTACTTTCAGCAAACAAGCTGCCAGGTCGGCGCTACCGAATGATTTATTGAATATTTCGATCCATGCACTGTGCAACCCGTAGTCGTCCTGAAAATTACTCTGATTGTCTATCAGGATTTCATTCAGTACCAACTTGTTGTTTGACTTTTGCTCTCCACAAGAAGTCAGCCCAATCAGCAACAGCAAAGAAAGGAATATTCCGATTTTGGTTTTGTTCATAATCGTTCTTGTTTTAATGTGAAAAGTTGGATTACAACGGAATATTACCATGCTTCTTAGCCGGATTACTCAATTTCTTAGTCTGCAACTGCTGCAAAGCACGGATCACGCGGAAACGTGTGTTGCGTGGTTCAATCACATCGTCAATGTAGCCGTATTTTGCTGCATTGTAGGGATTGGCAAACAGTTTCGTGTATTCTGCTTCTTTCTCTGCAAGGAATTGGGCAGGATTTTCCTGATCTTTAGCCTCACGTGCGTACAATACTTCTACTGCTCCTGCACCACCCATTACTGCAATTTCGGCAGTCGGCCATGCGTAGTTCATATCACCGCGAAGTTGCTTACAGCTCATCACGATGTGAGAACCTCCGTAAGATTTACGTAATGTGATAGTAACCTTGGGCACAGTAGCTTCACCGTAAGCGTACAACAGCTTAGCTCCATGAAGGATAACACCGTTGTATTCCTGCCCTGTTCCCGGAAGGAATCCCGGTACGTCTACCAACGATACGATAGGAATATTGAATGCATCACAGAAACGGACGAAACGTGCACCCTTGCGAGATGCATTGCTGTCGAGCACACCAGCCAGATACTTGGGCTGATTAGCAACGATACCTACTGACTGGCCGTTGAAACGGGCAAAACCGATGATGATATTCTTTGCATAATCTTTCTGGATTTCAAGGAATTCACCGTTGTCCACGATAGCGCCGATTACTTCGTACATATCATACGGTTTAGTTGGGCTGTCGGGAATGATATCGTTCAAAGAATCTTCCAAACGGTCGATTGGGTCTGTACAATCTACATAAGGAGCTTCTTCAAGATTATTTTGAGGAATAAAGCTTAACAGTTTACGAATCAGTTCGAAACCTTCTTCTTCTGTTTTAGCGGTGAAGTGAGTCACGCCTGATTTTGTGGAGTGAACGCTTGCACCACCGAGGTTTTCTTGGCTAACATCTTCACCTGTTACGGTTTTCACAACTTTTGGTCCGGTAAGGAACATATAAGAAGTGCCTTCCATCATCAGCGTGAAGTCGGTCAGAGCCGGAGAATAAACAGCACCACCGGCACAAGGACCGAAGATACCGGAAATCTGTGGGATAACACCGGAAGCAAGGATATTGCGTTGGAAGATTTCTGCATAACCGGCCAAAGCATTGATACCTTCCTGGATACGTGCACCACCCGAGTCGTTGATACCGATGCAGGGAGCACCCATTTTCATTGCCTGATCCATGATTTTACAGATTTTCAGTGACATTGTTTCTGACAGTGAACCGGCAGAAACGGTAAAGTCCTGTGCGAACACATATACCAAACGTCCTTCGATCGTACCGCAGCCGGTCACTACTCCGTCGCCCGGATAATGTTTTTTATCCATACCGAAGTTCGTGCATCTGTGCTCAACGAACATGTCCATTTCTTCGAAGCTACCCTCATCAAGCAGCATAGCCAGACGCTCGCGTGCTGTGTATTTCCCTTTTTCATGTTGCTTCGCAATTGCTTTTTCACCGCCTCCGATACGTGCTACGGCACGGCGTTCAATAAGCTCTTTAATTTTTTCAAGTTGATTACTCATGAGTTCTTGTTGGTTTTAGAGTTTATGATTAATGTTCGCAGAGTTCTGTTAACACGCCCAGAGTTGATTTCGGGTGAAGGAAAGCGATATTCAAACCTTCAGCACCTTTGCGGGGAGCTTTGTCGATAAGGCGGATTTCTTTGCTTTCTGCTTCTGCCAAAGCATTAGCTACGCCATCTTCTACAGCAAATGCAACGTGATGAACACCTGCACCTTTGTTTTCAATAAATTTGGCAATGGTACTTTCAGGGCAAGTCGGTTCCAACAGTTCGATTTTGGTTTCACCTACTTTTAAAAAAGCGGTTCTTACTTTCTGATCTTCCACTGTTTCAATGTTGTAACACTTCAGACCTAATACATTTTCGTAGTAAGGAAGGGCTTCTTCAATGCTTTTTACAGCAATGCCCAGATGTTCAATGTGTGAAATCTTCATAACTATACTTTTTTTATTTGGTTTTAAATCTGTGCTCATAAGGCATAAAACAGCACAAAGAAAGACAATTCTTACCTAATAAAGAAATATTTCTGCATTTAATTGTTGGGTGATAAAGCAGAAAAAATGGTGGACAAGGAACATAAAGAGTTGTTTTGTAATCTTGAGATTACATTTAGATATAAAATTTGACTAAGAGTTTGTTCAGCCAATTCCAGTTGACGCGGAACCAGCGGCGGGTACTACTTTGTTTTCCTCCGAAGCGGAGAACAAAATCACGATAGCCGTGTCTGCGGAACGGAAGCCCCACATCCATAAATTCCATGTGGCGGAATCCTCGCTGGTGTGCATCTTCCAATGCTTTCCAGACGGCTAGCACGCCCGGATATTGAAGTGCGTACGTCTTTCTCATCCCTCCTGAAAACCAGAGGTATGCATCGTCTCCCGAATAGATGCAGACGGAACCGCCGATGATTTTCTCTTTATATTTTACAACGAATATTTTTGCTAGTTTTCCTTTAATTAGCACGCTGTTCATGTGACGGAAGAAATCGTTGGCAGGAAAATATCTGCGTATGCGGGAAGAATAGACTTTGTGTAGCATTCGTGAGAAGGCGTGTATTTCTTCCACTGTATGTGCTTCCTCTACTCTGGCTCCATTTTTGAGTCCTTTTTTGATCTGCCGGATGCGCGACGGACTGAATCGGTCTTCCGTCTTTTTCATGCTGTGTAACGAATTGCGTACCCGTAACCAGTTGACAGGGAAATAATCGTTGGCTCTGAAAACCCGATAGCCGAACATCGAATTGTTCAGGTTTCGGAATTCGATCAGGACACAGCTGCGCGATGCTTCCTGCGTGAGATGTTCGAGCATATCCCCAAAGACTTCTTCTGCTTTCTCTTTATTGTCAGAAAGGGATTCGTCCAGAAATTCACCTTCGCTATATACTACACAATGTTTCACTAAAGAGGAAGGAAGCCACTTTTTAGCTTTGCGGATAGCGGCGAGCAGGCGTGCTACAGGTTTTCCGTCTTCCGTTGCGACTATTAATAAAGGAGTATACCCGGGAGTTGCTTCATAAATCTGAAATAACTCTTTGGAATGGAAGGTGTTTTTTCCCGGTAATTCAGGAATATCCTTCCCTTGATAATATGTCGTTAGTTTAAGTGGCATCTAGGTACAAATTTACACTTTTTATTCTTTATTCAACAACAAAACGGAGAATTTGTTGGAGATGCTTGAAGTAAAGTGCTGTTTATCTTTGCGAATTTATTGGAAAAAATATATCTTTTAAGAGAAAAATGGTATAAAAAGTGAGTACGTGTATAAATTATGTTCGTCATAATTATGATTATAATCAAATAGTTTTTGCAAAACAACGAGAATTAATATTAACTTTAAATTAGAACGAATGAGATACAATGCATTTGTTGAAGCATGGAAGAATCATCATAGACGCGCTTCCATGATTTTAGGGCTGTCTTTATTGTATGCCCCTCTGTCATATTCTGTTTATGCAGAAGATGGAGTCTCTAATACTATGGTGCAAGTTGTCACACAAACGAAAACTGTGAAAGGAACTGTTGTTGATGAAAGCGGGGAGCCACTGATTGGTGTTTCTATTGTTGTGAAAGGAACAAGTACAGGTACGATTACTGATTTTGACGGTAACTTTTCTATCAATCTTCCAGCGGGAAGAAAAGAACTGGTCATTTCTTATATCGGTTATAAAGAACAAACTGTAACAGTGGCGGGGAATGGACCGGTCAATGTGAAAATGGTTTCGGATACAAAGGCATTGGATGAGGTTGTTGTGGTAGGTTACGGTACGATGAAGAAACGCGATTTAACCGGGGCTATCACTTCTGTAAAAAGTGAAGATGTCGTAATGAACCCGGGCTCGAATCCGATGCAGGCTTTGCAAGGTAAAGTAGCAGGATTGGACATTACGCGTGAATCGGGACAGGCCGGTTCGGGAGTAAAGATGCAGCTGCGTGGTAATCGGTCATTCCAGAAGGATTCTGGAAATCCTTTATTTATAATTGATGGTATGCCAGGGGATTATTCTACATTGAATCCTAATGATATTGAAAGTATTGAAGTTTTAAAAGATGCTTCCTCAACGGCTATTTATGGTTCGAGTGGTGCAAATGGTGTTATTTTAATTACTACAAAAGGCGGTAAGGAAGGTAAAGCTATAGTTAATTTTAATGCGTATGTAGGTGTAAACGGCTGGTCAAGAACACCGGAGATGCGTAGTGGAGAGAGCTATATACAAACATTGAGAGATGCTTCTATTGGTGCTGGTGATGGACGTTGGAGTTCAGTTGCAGATGATAAAAATCTGTTTACTACTGATGCTGAATGGAATGCGCATCAAAATGGACAATATATAGACTGGGTGGATGCTTTGTTGAAAACTAGTGTAACACAGAATTATTCAGTTTCTGTGGCCGGTGGAACGGAAAAAACAAAAGCCTATTTTTCTCTGAATTTTTCTAATGAGGATGGGCAGTTTGCACAAGATAGCTATAAACTTTATTCATCTAAAATCCGGGTAGACCATAAGATTAAGAACTGGATGAAGGTTGGGATTGATACGCAGTTATCCTATGTACATCAAAATAAAGCTGATTCTGATTTGCAGACTTTGATGGCATCAAATCCCCTTGGAACTTTGTATAATGAAGATGGGAGTATAAACCCTCAACCAGTTGCCGACCCTTCATCTACAGTATATAATTATCTTTTGAATGAGGATAAAAGTTTGTATCGCAATCAGGCCCAAAACCTCAAAGTATATTTTAATCCTTATTTGGAAATCACTCCTCTTAAAGGATTGACTTTTATTACTCGTGCCGGTGCCAGTTTGGGATATTCACGTAGCAATACTTTTACCGGAGAGGGATCTGTTCAATGGTATAAAGCAAATCAAACGGCAGATGGCATTAAGGCGCAGGTAAAAGACAGCCGTTCGTATAACTATAAATGGGAGAATATACTTACCTACAATTTCCAAATTAAGAAAGTACATGATATAACTCTTACCGCGGTTACGTCTTGGAATCATAATCGTAGTGATGTCACTACTTTGTATCAGAAAGGTGTTTCTGATAATAAATTCTTATGGCATAATATTCTTGACGGTAATTCTGCAACTTCGGGAAGTACTTCATATAGCATGTCTAAAGGAATGGGATATGTCGGTCGTTTGAATTACTCATATTTGGGCAGGTATTTGCTCTCTGCATCTGTTCGTCATGACGGATCTTCCAGACTGGCAGAAGGTAATAAATGGGATACCTTCCCGGCTTTTTCTTTGGGTTGGAGAATTTCTGACGAGAAATTTATGGAGAGTACGACAAATTGGTTGAGTAATCTGAAAATTCGCTTTGGATACGGTGTTACAGGTAGTACGGCAGGTATTGATCCTTACTCTTCTGCTGCGTCATTGGATGCTACTTCTGTCAATATGGTGTTAGGGGGTGTTTTGACGCCTATTTATAAGTTCTCGCAGAATATTCCAAACTACTTGCTTACGTGGGAAAAGTCATATAATACCAATATCGGTATTGATGCTGCGTTCCTGAATAATCGTATTGATGTTAGTATGGAATATTATAATACAAAAACGAAAGATGTTATATGGAATAAAGCTCTTCCTGTTGTAAACGGTGCATTCTCACCAGATGGTGGAACTACAGCGAATTATACCACAAATTTGAATATGTGTGAGACCAGCAATAAAGGTTTTGAGTTGGCTCTTAATACACGCAATATTATAACAAAGAATTTTACTTGGAGCTCTAGTGTGACTTTCAATCATAATAAGGAAGAAATTACTAAATTGTCCGGTGGAGATTCTGATGTGCTTAATAATGGTGACACTGGATATGCATTGGCATTGGGAGAAGCTATCAATTCTTATTATCACTATAAGTTGGACGGTGTATGGCAAAAGGGGGAAGAGACTGATGCGGCAGTATTTGGGGCTGCACCTGGTGATTTGAAAATCAATATACCTAATTTGGTAAAGGAGGCAGATGGCAGATTCTATAAGATTGATGAGGAAACGGGGCGTGCTGCCGTAGATGCAAATGGTAATGTTATTTATTATACATCTGATAATAAATATACTCCAAGTGATGCGGATTATCAAATCTTGGGTCACAATTCTCCGGATTGGTCTTTAGGTTTTCAGAATAATTTCACTTGGAAGGACTTTGATTTAAGTATATTCGTGTATGCACGCTACGGACAGATGTTTGCCTATGATATGCTGACATCTTATGACCCGAAGGGTATACGTAACTTCCCAACATATTTCAATTATTGGACGGAAAACAATCCATCAAATGATTTTCCTGCTGCCAATGCTAATAAAGGGCTTGAACAATATACAGGATATTATGGACTACGTTATGTAGACGGTTCATTTATAAAGATTAAGAACATAACCTTGGGATATAGCTTGCCGAAATCCATATTAAAATCAGCCGGTATAGAGAAATGTCGTTTCTATGCTACAATTACAAATCCGTTTGTATTTGCAAAAAGCCATTTGCTGAAAGACTATGATCCTGAAATGAATGGCTCTCTGAAGTACCCATTGACCAAACAATTTGTATTTGGTGTAAATGTTACATTCTAGTTTTCACTAAAAAAAGTATTGAAATGAAAAGAACAATCTATAAAATAGCAGCGCTTACATTCGCTGTGGCTTCAATGTCTGCCTGCTCGCTTGATGAGTATAATCCAAGTCAAAAAACAGGGGATGAAATTCTTGCTACTTTTGATGGGCTCAAAGGATTACAATCTTACTGTTATTCATCACTTTATGGGCAGTTATTCAGTGTGTATGATTTCTTATCCGTTGCTGAAGGCGGAACGGACTGTTGGATAACTCCTGCAGGTAATCCTGATTATGCCAAACAGGTGATTTATTATGATGGTTTAGCCACAAATACCAATGCGACAAATAAGTTGTTTGGTCAGGCTTATTCTATGATCGGTAATTGTAATGCGGTAGTGACCAGAGCTGAATTGGTAACTGACGGTAATGAAAAGGATATAACGACTTTAGTGGCTGAAGCCCGTTGTCTCCGTGCATTCTATTACTCTATATTAGTGAATAATTATGGCAATGTAACATTAACATTGGAAGAATCATCCCAAGATCCTATTTTGACTCCGCGGCGTAACTCGATTGAAGAACTATATACGCAGATAATTGATGATTTGAAATTTGCAGCCAACAATCTTGAGGACACCCCTTACGATAATAATCGTGCGCGTGTGACTAAGAAGACTGCGTTAGGACTTTTGGCTCGTGTCTACGCTCAAGGTGGAGGTGAATATGGTTTGACAGAGGATGGAGTATCTTATTGGCAGCGTGCAAAAGAAGTGGCAGAAGATATGATTTCAGCATATAGCAGTTGTCTTTATGATGATGTGGAAGATGTTTGGGCACCGGCGAACAATCGAAATAATAAGGAGGCCTTATTTATTGCTGCCGGTCCGGATGCAACAAATCTGGAGATTTGGAACGCGGGGACACAATGTAATAATAACTTTACTTATATGTATCCAAAACCAAATACTTTAACTATTTATCCAACACCGGATAATCAAAACTATTGGTATGGACGTACAAATAATAGTGCTTTGGCACCCTCCAAGTATTTGTTGGATTGCTTTGATGCAGATTATGATAAGCGATGGGAGGTAACCTTTACGACCGCCTTTGTGCAGTTCTCCGGCGTACAGTCGGGAGGTAGCTACCTATTTACTAATAAGAAGCAAATATTGGATGATGGTACTACACCGAAAATAGGAACCAAACATGGTGTAAATGATAACATTAGTTCATTTACAATTCTTACTCAAAATATGATTAATACTTATGGGTTGGATGCAAAATTTCATAATGAGTATATTTATCCATATGGTGACTTGAATTATGCATATTACGATGGAACTTGGGCTCCGAGGCTTACTGCCAAGGTTTGGCCTAAAGGAGAAAATAGCGGTGATCCTTCCAAGTTGCAAGAAGTGAAGAATCCTTATGTAATCCCTTATCCTGTTGCTGAAGACGATGATAGAATTTGTTTCTATTTGTCAAAAGAAAAACTTTCGGATGCGGAAAAAGCGAAACGTAGATATTATGTAATCAATATTGATGATTTGTTTGATAACGGACAATATCGTAAAACGGATATAAAAGTCACTAATGATAAAAACATGTATCCTGGTTTCAACAAATTTAATTGGCTATCGGAAGATTCATATAGTAGTAATCTGCAACGTAAGACAGGTGATGTATTCATTATGCGTATGGCTGAAGTATATCTGATTGCTGCTGAAGCTAACCAGCAATTAGGAAATGGCGGAAAAGCGGCAGAATATCTGAATGTACTGAAAAAGCGTGCAGCTCGTGATGATGCATCTTACAATGCCATGAAATTGAGTAATGCTACACAAAATGATGTTATGGACGAGTATGCTCGTGAATTATGTGGAGAATATCAACGTTGGGTGACGATGAAGCGTCACAAAGATTCTTTCAAACAACGTCTTACTGTTGGTAATCCTCGTGCGGCTGAAAACTTTGATGAAAACAAGCATTATTTACGTCCGATCTCTTTTAACTTCTTGAGTCAGATTGATAATGCAGAAGAATATGGAAATAATGGGTATTAGAACTCTTACAGATTAAATTTTAAATTAGGAGGGGATATGTCGCGATGACATATCCCTTTTTTATATATTTTCTTTATCTTTGTGCCATCGAACAGAGCTTTATAATTTAAGCGGAACTATGATAGAAGAAATATTAGCTTACAACAAAGAATTTGTTGAGAACAAGGGATATGAATCGTATATTACCAACAAATATCCCGATAAGAAAATAGCTATTCTTTCCTGTATGGACACCCGACTGACTGCTTTGCTTCCAGCCGCATTAGGAATTAAGAATGGCGATGTAAAAATGATAAAGAATGCAGGTGGCGTTATTTCCCATCCTTTCGGTAGCGTGATCCGGAGTTTACTCGTAGCTATCTTTGAACTGGGTGTGGAGGAGATAATGGTGATTGCTCATTCTGATTGTGGAGCTTGTCATATGCATAGTGAAACGATGCTTGAAAAGATGACGGCACGGGGGATAAATCCGGATTATATTGACATGATGCGCTTCTGCGGAGTTGATTTTCATGCCTGGCTGGATGGCTTCGAAGATACGGAAAAGTCCGTGAGGGGAACAGTCGATTTTATCGTGCGTCATCCTTTGATTCCTTCAGATGTGACAGTTTACGGATTTATTATCGATTCTACAACTGGAGAATTAACACGGATTGTATAGATAAACTATCTTTTTAATACCTCTAAATATAGTGACGCTATCCTGAATACAAAAAAATAAGGCAGCTTTTTATCGGCTGCCTTTATCTTTCTACGGTTATATACTTTCTTTGACTGGTGCACTCGTTTGTGACAAATAGGGTGCCCGTACATCTCAATTTCTGCCTCACGGCTAGCTTTACGATTCGCTTTAACGTAATCGTCTTGTGTAATTCGCTTTTTCATAATGAAATTATTTCTCTGTGCAAAGATACGATATATTCTTCATTTAGTATAAACTTTTATTTCCTATTACGCTCGGTTTGCATTATCTTTGCATACATTAATCAAATGAAACCGGAAATAATATGGAAAATTTCAGTGAATTGATAAAGAACCGTCGTAGTATGCGGAAGTTCACCGATGAAGAATTGACACAAGATCAGGTAGTTGCATTGATGAAAGCAGCTTTGATGTCTCCTTCTTCCAAACGTAGTAATAGTTGGCAGTTTGTAGTGGTTGATGATAAAGAGGTATTGAAAGAATTGTCTCATTGCAAAGAACAGGCTTCTTCGTTCATTGCCGACGCAGCTTTGGCGATTGTTGTAATGGCCGATCCGTTGGCTAGCGATGTTTGGATTGAAGACGCTTCCATTGCTTCCATCATGATACAGTTGCAGGCTGAAGATCTTGGCTTGGGAAGTTGTTGGGTGCAGGTTCGCGAACGTTTCACTGCTACCGGAATGCCTTCCGATGAATTTGTCCATGGAATTTTGGATATTCCCTTGCAACTTCAGATTCTTTCTGTCATTGCTATCGGCCATAAAGGGATGGAACGTAAACCTTTCAATGAGGAACATCTTCAATGGGAGAAAATTCATATTAATAAGTTTGGAGGAAAATAAGCATGGGAGCTGCTAAAGCGAATAATAGTAAAGATACCTATCTGGCTACCGCTGTTACCTTTATTGTAATCGGAGCACTTTTTCTGATCGATAAGTTGATTCATTTTTCTTCCATCGGGCTACCATGGGTAATGAATAAGGACAATATGTTATTGTACGCTTCGATCTGTTTCCTTATTTTCAAACGCGATAAATCAATTGGTCTGGTGTTGCTTGGCCTTTGGCTAGTGATGAATATCGGTTTGGTAATATCCTTATTAGGTTCGTTATCCGGATATCTGTTGCCATTGACATTGCTCATCATCGGAATCATTTTATTCTGGTTTGCAAAACGATAAGAGAATAATGAAAAGAAGTATAGAAGATACACCGATCGTGTTTATCGGTGCAGGTAACTTGGCTACTAATCTGGCGAAAGCTCTTTATCGTAAAGGCTTCCGCATTGTACAGATATATAGCCGGACCATGGAATCTGCCCGTACCTTAGCCGAGAAAGTAGAAGCTGAATATACTACAAATTTGCAGGCTGTCTCCAAAGATGCAAAATTGTATATCGTATCGTTGAAAGATGCCGCTTTAGTAGATTTGTTACCGCAGATAACAGAAGGAAAGCAGGCGTCTTTGTTGGTGCATACGGCAGGAAGCATTCCGATGAGCATTTGGGAAGGGCATGCAGAACGTTACGGAGTATTCTATCCGATGCAGACATTCAGCAAACAGCGTGAAGTCAAATTTCAGGAAGTGCCTTTCTTTGTTGAAGCGAAAAGGCCGGAAGACGTGGAGCTGTTGAAGGCTGTTGCCGCCACTCTTTCGGAAAAGGTCTACGAAGCTTCTTCCGAGCAACGTAAAAGCCTTCATTTGGCTGCTGTTTTTATCTGCAACTTCACAAATCACATGTATGCATTAGCAGCCGATTTACTTGAAAAATACAACTTGCCTTTCGATGTCATGCTTCCGCTGATAGATGAAACGGCTCGTAAAGTACACGAATTGGCGCCACGTGATGCACAGACCGGACCCGCTGTTCGTTACGATGAGAATGTGATGAGTAATCATCTTGCCATGTTGGTAGATTCTCCGGCATTGCAGGAAATATATAAACTAATGAGCAAAAGTATCCATGAGCACCATCAACTATGATTTATCCCGTATCAAAGCTTTAGCTTTTGACGTGGACGGAGTATTGAGTTCGACCACTGTACCTTTGCATCCTTCCGGTGAACCGATGCGAACCGTGAATATCAAAGATGGATATGCCATCCAGCTGGCTGTGAAAAAAGGACTTCACATAGCTATCATCACCGGTGGCCGCACAGAAGCGGTACGTATTCGTTTTGAAGGACTGGGAGTGAAGGATTTATACATGGGTTCTGCTGTGAAGATACACGATTATCGTGCTTTTCGTGATAAGTACGGATTGACCGATGATGAAATTTTATATATGGGAGATGACGTACCGGATATCGAAGTGATGCGTGAGTGCGGACTGCCATGCTGTCCGAAAGATGCCGTGCCGGAAGTGAAATCCGTTGCAAAGTATATCTCATATGCAGACGGTGGACGCGGATGCGGACGTGATGTAGTGGAGCAGGTGCTGAAAGCTCACGGTCTATGGATGGCGGAAGACGCTTTCGGTTGGTGAATGGATTAGACGATTGGACAATTTACGATTGGAGTATCTTTGTAAATTAATCCGGTGATGTCAATAGCAGTACTTTTGACCGTCAACAAAATTGCTCTTAATCATCAACAGAAACATTTTTCAATCATCAATAAAAAGTATTTTCAATCGTAAATAGTAAATCGTCAAATCGTAAATAAAATCATGCTTGATAACTTAAAGAAATACCGGATTATATTAGCTTCCAATTCTCCCCGTCGGAAAGAACTGATGTCAGGACTGGGAGTAGACTATGTAGTCAGAACATTGCCGGATATAGACGAGTCATATCCGGACACATTGGTGGGTGCTGAAATACCTGAATATATTGCTCGTGAAAAGGCAGATGCTTACCGTACCATGATGAAGCCGGGAGAATTATTGATTACGGCAGATACCATAGTCTGGTTAGATGGGAAAGTACTTGGAAAACCGGAGGGCAGGGAAGGAGCCGTTGAAATGCTTCGTACTCTTTCGGGAAAATCTCATCAGGTCTTCACAGGAGTTTGCCTGACTACTACCGAGTGGCAAAAAAGCTTTACCGCTTCCTCCGAAGTATTGTTTGATGTCTTGTCGGAAGATGAAATCCTGTATTACGTAGATCGTTATCAGCCAATGGATAAGGCAGGAGCTTATGGCGTTCAGGAATGGATCGGATATATCGGGGTTAAATCAATTTCCGGTAGTTTCTATAATATTATGGGACTTCCTATACAGAAACTGTACGGAGAGTTGAAAAAGCTATAGTAAGTATCTTGAATCTATCTGAATATATCAGTGTAATTAACGTATTGATTACATAAAATACATAAGATATACTTAGTACAATAATGCAAAAAAGGCTGCCTTGAAATAGAAAATGAGGCAGCCTTTTTCTGTATTTTTAAGCAGGAACATTTACTGAATATCCCAAACTGAAAGATGCGAAAACTATAATAAATCCAGCATCAGAGGAATATCTTCTTCCCGAATTCCTTGTGTGAGAAGAGCCTCTTCATCTTTATGGAACATTTCCAAGAATCGTTCCCGGTTTCCACTTGCCGTAATGGCTTTTCCATAGAAAACGGCAGCTTTCTGAATATCTCCCATCACCCAAGCAACATGTCCTGCATTCATATAGTCAATAGCCAGAGGCTTTTGTTCTATTATTTTTTCATAATACTTCATCGCCTGTTCATGTTTCTGGCTGATGAATGAACACCAGCCGATACCACGCCATGCCTTGATGCAATTGCTCTCGATGAAATCCAGTTTGAAGAAATAATTCAGTGCTTCTTCATATTGCCCCAATTCAGCCAGACAACTACCGATATGGAAAGTCACGTTGGTATCTTCCGGAGCAGCTTCTTCTACCTTTTTGTAGTAGGTGATTGCTACCTGATAGTTTCTGTTCAGCCGATAACAAATAGCCAGATGGCGATTGTTCCAGATATTATCCGGTTTCAGCGTGTCTGCTTTCAGGTAAGCCTGAATAGCCTCTGCATATTTCTTCCTTTTTTGCAATGCATAGCCAAACTTCTGATAATATTCCGCACTCTCTCCTTCGAATCCGCCAATCGTTTCCAACTCCTCATAAATTTCGATAGCCTCGTCCCAACGTTCCTTTGACAGGTAGAAATCGGCAATGGGGAACAATACATCTTCCCAGTGCAATATATTGTCGAGTGCAGGGACATGATGAAGATCGAGCTTCTCTTTAAAAATATCTCTGAATTCACTCTTACGCACACTAAGTTTGAAGAAACGATACAAATCGTGCAGGTATTGGTTGCTGACCGTTCCCGGACGTTCATTGAATTTCTTCATCGTCTCAACATTCGATTTCTCCGCCAATTCTGCAACCTGTTGTTCATTCAGTTGGCTCAACATCATATCCTGTTGTGACTGTGGCAATTGATGGATCGTGAAAAAGAGCGAGTACTTATCACTATTGCTGAAAAACCCCGATTGAAGAATTAAATCCAGTAGACTGCCTCCCTGATTTCCCGCCTGCTTCATTGCCTTGAGCACATTAGACTGTTGCTTGCTGAATGGATAAAACCAGTTATGTACCTCGCGGAAGAACGGATAGTTTTTTAATGCCGCAAAAGTGCTCATATATACATCTGCACCCTCCAACTGCAATTCGTTCATTTCACGCAATTTATCCCCCAGTCCGGATTTCTCGAATGCATCTTCCCAATCCGGATTCATATCGTTGTTCTCTTCATCGCTTTCTTCAAAGCCGAACCGCATATTTTTCATGGAGGAAACATTCTTCAGCATTTCGGGAATAATCTCCTCTCTCATCTTTTTATCAATCTTTTCCGTTTCCTGACATAATAGCATTTGGCGGTAAATACGTGCGACATCTTCTCTGAATGAAGGAATTTCTTCCATGAGATCCACCCTTTTTATCAGTTCCGGATAGAAAGTAAGGCGGCTTCTGTAAATGTGGAAAATAATCATCGCACCAACCAATGCCCGTTGACTGACGTTGACGTTGGGATGCTCGTAAGCATCAAGCAACCACATTATTTTTCGTAAGTCGAAACATTCCATCAAGCTTAATGTGAGGGCGCTGACAAACAAACATAAGTCATCTCCCGGAAGTAATTCCGAGGCAAGCATGGCTTTTGCATCTTCCTCGTCTTCGGGAGTCCATGCACTGTTCGTCCATGTTCTGATAAACATAAACTTGAGCGTGTCCTCATGCCGCTTTAATACTTCATCCATCTTTTCGTCAGACAGTAATCCGCTGACTGCCAAGTCGTCATTAAAAGACTCCAGTATGTGCAATATGGTTTTAAGACCATAGTTTGACAAGTCTGGCGATTTGGGAGTGCGTCGTACTTCATGATAGTATCTTGATGAAGCGTTATCCAATATGAGCAAACGTGATTGGTCGGCAATTCCCCACGTGTCTGATACCATTTTCTGATACAGATTCCACCGTTCAGGGTCATTTGCTCCTTGTTTCATGTATTCCAGCATATACTTGTAGGAAGTCTGCAATTGTTCCAGGCGGGTACGCAGATCCCAGTCAGGACACTGCCACAGCAGAGATTCCAACTGCATCAAAGCTTCCTTGAGTCTTTTCTCTTCAAGTAAGGTACGTATATATGCGTATTGTTCATTAATCGTTTTTTCGTTCATCATTATTTAATTATTTACTTTTTCCAATCCAGGTCAAACGTTTCCAGAGACCCTCAAAAGGACCATGTTTATGGTGTCGGAGCCACCACGAACAGAATACCATTTGTAATAGAACAAAAAGGATGCCAAAAAGAAAACTATATGTGATTCCTAAATATCGTCCCAATTCGAATCCCCAATGATAGAACAAAAGAGAACCGAAAATAGATTGCCCGAGATAGTTCGTTAAACTCATTTTACCATAAGAGGTGAAACGCATAAAGAAACTGCGGTCTTTCACACGGTAGAAAGTCAACAGTAATCCTGTCACCAGTAATACCATGAAACTAAGGCTGCTGAATGAACTTAATATCAATTGTAGAGGAACAAGGACGGCACTCCGTTCGATGAATTCCGGCAACATATTATTTAATCCGTAGATGGGGAAGAAGCAGAGAAGCGAAATTGCCAATGCTTTTAGCCACAAGCGTTCGTTCTGTTCGCTATACAGGAAATATTTGCGGCGACCAACCAGCATTCCGAATAGGAATAGTCCCGGTGTTTGTAAGATACGTCCGTGTTCCAATGCCCAGGTCATGTTAGCCATTTGTCCTTCCCACATATTCATGCGGACTGTTTCAAAGAAGTTGCCATGCTTTTGCACGTCGAAAGCGATGCTGAAATAATAGCCTGCCAGACTTTTACCTGCCACATAGTCAGGATTGCATAAGGCATAGATCAATTTTGCCCAGTCGATAGGTTGAAGGATTAATAAAGTAGCAAAGATGGCAACTGTACGGTCACTCATCCGGCAAAATATCGGCAGGATAATTCCTAAAATCGCATACATGGTTAATATTTCACCGGTAAAGAAAGCGGCATTGAATTGTCCTATAATGAACAGGATGAATAATCTCCATAAAAAACGCAGGCGGAAATCTTTCCCTCTCCGTTGTTGGTTATTGTCCTGAATATAGAAACTGAAACCGAATAGCAAAGCAAATACAGCGTATGCTTTATTGCTGAATGTGAAGAATAATCCTCTCCAGATTGCCTGATCGGTAAATTTCATCCATTCAAAAGGGACTTCTTCCGGAAAAGAATAGAAATTAAAGTGTTCAATACTGTGCAAGAGGATGATTCCCATTACTGCCAATCCTCTTAATACGTCGGCCACGTCTATTCGGGCATTGGTTTCGGCGATTTTACTTTCCATGTTTTTTTAGCTATTGTTATTAATAAGATTAATATTTGTTCCAAGAGGAATATATTCAGGCACGGATTACGCGGATTACACGGCTTCAAAAAGATTGCGCAGCCAAAACCGTGTAATCCGCGTAATCCGTGCCTAATTCCTTATTTATAATTTCATTCATAACCCTATGGGAATGAATGATAGTCTGTTTTCAACTACTACGATTAATACTTAATACTTGAATTAAAACCTCACCTGTACCTGTGCCTGTATCAGATTGGAATCTTTCTGTCCATCTCCTTTTTTGTCACAAAAGGTGTATTGTGCCTGCAATCGACATCTGGGATAAAACCAGTATTGTACGCCTGCAATATAGTTATTTTGTTTGAAATCTGCGCTCTTGTTCGGGTTGAAATAATCGTACGAAGCGATGAAATCGAAATTCCGTGCAAAGCGTAGGCTTCCTGTTGCATAGAAGCCTTCACTTGTCACACTTCGGTCTTTTCCGCCAAGATATTCCGTACGCAGATTAAAAGTCGGAGTAGTGACAACACCTCCTGCACTCCAACGTTTCTTGGCGTAATTTTCTCCCGCTTTGATTCCGGTATATTCCGAATCGGCTATGGCGTGCCCTGTTCCGCGGATGAACGAACCACCTACGGATAACCATTTCAGAGGATAAACCATCAAATTGCCGACCACATCTTTCTGGTTGTTTTTGTCTTTGGTATTCAATCCCTGCCCGTTCATTACGGCCACTTTATATTGCAGGAAGTCTCGAAATACTTTCCCGTGAAGCATCATGCCAATATCCCGTCCGGAAGTCATTCCGTAACACTTATCGCTACCGCTTACTCCTGCCAGATAGCAGACAGATTGTGAATAGCAATTAATAAGTTCTACTGTAGTAGGAGACAATTCGTTTTCTATGGTATAAGGAACTTTGAATTCACCGATACGTGCCGTAAGTCCGGGGAGAAACTGATAATCGGTATATACTTCGAGTAGCATACCGCCATTGTAGAAGTCATACATAAAGTCGCAAGTCCACCGTTTGGTGATCTTTCCATGTGCCATGAAAATGATTCTTTTGATGTCGAATGTATTGTCAGGATTCGCTGCATCGTCGTATGTATATCCCAGCTGGGCATATCCGGAGAGGCTAATTCGTTCTTTCAGCGTGTTGACAACCTGATTTAGTGGCGTTTGTTCTTGTGCAAGAAGGGCATTTTGCATACCTATTATACATAATACAAAAGTGAAGAGTTTAAGTAGTGTTTTTCGCATGAGTCAGTTGTTATTTGATTATGGTTGATACTGTGGGGATAAACGTAGTGTCAATCAGATTCTTTTCAGAGTAGGTTTGGGGTATTCGGTGGTTTTCTTTCAACCAGTGTATAGCCTTGTCTATCGCTTCAGCGGAGGGGCGTTTTGCTTTTTGATAACCGGGGAGGGCAACGAGCCCTGTCAGATTTTCGGGCACACCTATTTCTATCAGTACTTGTTCCCATTCTTTCTGCGGGTGCATTTTTATATAATTTACTCCCAGGTTATATCCTGTGATGAGTAACTCGATTTCTTTTCTCTTTTCGTTGAGTGCTTTTCGTGAAAAAGCGGTAGCGGTGAAATCGATACCCAGCTCTTGCGTACTTACCAATGAACGATGTTTATTGTTCATGGCGATGGATGCGGCAGGATCGGGCAGGAAAGAGGCGTCAATCTGATTGTACTGCAACATTTGCAGGCGGAGAGGAAGCTGGCCGATTTCCGGCATGTTTATTTCCGTATGCTTGATTCCGGCTTTGCTTAATAGCTGGTCGGTGGCATATTCGATAACTGTGTTGCGCGATACAGCGATATTCTTTTCCTTGAGCTGTTCCAGTTGGTTGATATTACTTTCTTTGGAGACAATGAAGCAGAAATAACCGTCATTCTTCAGGATGAATGCTAAATCAGTATGATGAATAGCTTGTAATGCTACCGCACTGGGATAATCAGTAATCATGCCATCCATTTTCCGGGTTTGGAAAGCAGCGTCCCGGTCGTTGGCAGAGTTGAATGAAAGAATGGTCAAGTCCAGTCCTAATGAGTCGTAAATGCCTTGCGTTTTGGCTATATGAAAAGGAAGTCCGTCTAGTGTAGGCATCATGCCTAAGGTAAGTGGTTGCAGTTCGGCTAGAGGTAAAAAAGAGCTGTCTCCTTTCTTACTCTGGCAAGAGTAAAGGAAGAAAAGGATGAACCAAAAGAATAGTACCGGTCTTTTCATACCTCGTTTTTATAAATAAGAGGACCTCTTTTTTTATAAATAGGGGCAACTCTTTTCACAAAGAACTGCCCCGACCAACATTTTTGTGTGAAATTAACAATAATCTTATTCTTGAATAGCAGCGATACCCGGAAGAACTTTTCCTTCGATTGCTTCGAGCAATGCGCCACCACCAGTTGAAACATAAGACACACCGTTAGCCAAACCGAACTTGTTAACGCAAGCTACAGAGTCGCCACCACCTACGAGTGAGAATGCGCCTTTCTTAGTTGCTTCAACGATTGCTTCACCTACTGCACGTGAACCGTGAGTGAAGTTATCAAATTCGAATACGCCTGTAGGACCGTTCCAAAGAATAGTCTTAGATTCTTTGATCACGTTAGCGAAGATTTCTTCAGTCTTAGGACCGATGTCAAGACCTTCCCATCCGTCAGGAATTTCGTCAACAGCACAGAATTTAGTATTTGCATCGTTAGAGAATGCGTCAGCAATCTTAGCGTCAACAGCCAATACCAGGTTTACACCTTTTTCTTTAGCTTTCTTTATCAAATCCAAAGCCAGGTCAAGTTTGTCGTCCTCACAGATAGAGATACCGATTTTACCCCCCATTGCTTTAGTAAATGTATAAGTCATACCACCGGCGATGATCAGGTTGTCCACCTTGCTCAACAGGTTTTCGATGATTTCGATCTTAGAAGAAACTTTAGAACCACCCATGATAGCAGTGAACGGACGTTGGATGTCGTTCAATACTTTATCAACAGCTTTCACTTCTTTCTCCATCAAGTAACCGAACATCTTGTTGTTTACGTCGAAATATTTAGCGATCAATGCTGTAGAAGCGTGTGCACGGTGGGCAGTACCGAATGCGTCGTTTACGTAGCAGTCAGCGTAAGAAGCCAATTTCTTGGTAAATTCTTTCTGGCTTTCTTTTACAGCTTTCTTAGCAGCAGCTTTTTCTTCGTCAGTTGCATCTTCTGCCAAACCTCTTGGTTTGCCTTCTTCTTCAGCGTAGAAACGAAGGTTTTCGAGCAACAGCACTTCTCCCGGTTGCAGAGCAGCAGCTTTTACAGCAGCTTCTTCGCCCATGCAGTCGTTAGCGAACTGAACCTCAACGCCCAGCAGTTCAGACAGATGCTTGATGATATGTTTCAAAGAGAACTTATCGGCAACGCCTTTCGGACGGCCCAGGTGAGAGCCAATGATGATGCTTCCGCCGTCTGCCAGAATCTTCTTCAAAGTAGGAAGAGCTGCACGCATACGAGTGTCATCTGTAATGTTGAAGTTTTCGTCCAGGGGTACATTGAAGTCCACGCGAACAAATGCCTTTTTACCGGCAAAATTGAATTTGTCAATTGTCTGCATAATACTCTATTTTTTATTTAAAAGTGTTTTTAAAATTCTTCTTTTAGAACGACTGCAAAGTTACTATTTATTTCGGTTCCTTGCTATTAAATCGTTATTTATTCTTGGCTTTTGGTTCCTCTTTTGTAACTTTATAGGTGTTACAGAAATATTTGCACATCATTTGCAAACCACAGGTGTCACATTTGGGAGTACGTGCCTGACAAACGTAACGGCCGTGCAGGATGAGCCAGTGATGGGCAATCGGTATGAGCTTTTCAGGAATATTCTTCACCAGTTCTTTTTCCACGCTGAACGGGGTGGTGCAACTGTCCGGGACCAGTCCGATGCGGTGGCTGACACGGAACACGTGTGTATCTACCGCCATTGCCGCTTTTTTGAATACAACCGACTGAATCACATTGGCAGTCTTTCTTCCTACACCGGGCAACTTTATCAGATCTTCCAGATTATCCGGCACCTCGCTATTGAAGTCATTCACCAGCATCTTTGCCATGCCGACCAGATGTTTGGCTTTGTTGTTGGGATAAGACACGCTTCGTATGTATTCGAAAATCACTTCCGGCGTAGTGGCAGCCAGTGCTTCCGGAGTCGGAAAATCTTTATACAAAGGAGGAGTGATGATATTCACCCGTTTGTCCGTGCATTGTGCAGAAAGAATAACAGCGATCAGCAACTCATACGGATTGTTGTAATGCAGTTCGGTTTCGGCTACAGGTATGTTGTCCTGAAACCAGGCGATTACTTTCTCATAACGTTCTTTCTTTCTCATCGTAGCTTGTTTTTATGGTAATGAGGCGTCACTTTTAGTCTGAAATAGAGGGCGGAAACTACCGTCAGGCAGGCTCCGAAAAGATAGGCCTTATCAAATGTACTTATTTCTGCGATATATCCTCCGGTCAGCATACCGATGCCGATTCCTACATCCCAGGAAGTGAGGTAGGTAGAAGTCGCTGTTCCCCGCTGGCTGTTAGGGGCGAGGTTGACAAACAGCGTGTTAAATGCCGGAAACATAATGCCAAACCCGACACCCATTAATAATGCGATGCCAAAAAACAGCAGGGTACAGACGGTATCATTCCATTGAATCAGGTATACACAGGCTGAAAGCAGGAAGAAACTGAAAACAACCAGGTATAATCCGGCAGCTATTACTTGCGTTATTTTTCCGCGATCCACCAGTTTTCCTGAAAAGATGCGGGAGATGGCCATACCGACTGCCATAAAGGTAAAGAAGAACCCGGTTTGTGTGTTCAATCCTATTTGGCGGGCGTACATGGCGACATAGTTAGTGGTCATTCCGTAAGGGATGGAAAGTAACAGCAGACTAAGTCCGGCAGGCAGTCCTTTCATCAGGATAAAGCGGTCGAGCGAGATCGGCTCCCGTTTCACAGGAGGCTTGTAGGGCGTTTTTACCAGACTTGCACATAGAAAACCTAAAATGCAGGAACCGAATGCATAACAGAATATCGTAGCAAAAGAAACTCCCGCATCATGCAGAAACAGTCCGAACATCGGTCCGATGGACATGGCTGTGTTGTTGGTAAGCCCGTAATAACCTAAGCCTTCCCCTCGCCGGGAAGAGGGCATAATGTCTATAACTACCGTGTTTCCGCCTACTGTGACCATTCCAAAAGAGACTCCGTGAATGATTCGGAAGATAATAAATAAGGTAAGGGAACCGGCAATTAAATATCCGCCGAACATCATCATAAAGATGAAGTAAGCAAACAGATAAAGAGGTTTCCGGGCAAACGTGTCGAGCAGATAGCCGGAAAATGGACGGATACAGAGAGCTGCCACCGTGTAGCAGGAGAGGACAATGCCGATAGTGGAATTTCCAGCCTGAAAGAATTCGGATAAATAGAACGGCAAAACAGGAATCAGCAACCAGAAACCGAAGTATAGCAGGAAGTTGGCTGCCAAGATGAAACAATAACTGGGAGTAATGAGTCTATCCTTTGCCATAATGAATGTATTTGTTTCACCACAGAGGACGCAGAGTCTCACGGAGTTTTTTCTTTCTAATGACTTTCTATGAAAAACGAGCCGTAGTTGATACGGCTGAAATAAGAACTCTGTGTCCTCTGCGTCCTCTGTGGTGAAATCTAATTTAGTAAGCGCTCTCGAATTCTTTTAGGAAGCGCGTATCGTTTTCAGAGAACATACGGAGGTCTTTCACCTGATATTTCAGGTTTGTGATACGCTCGATACCCATACCGAGAGCATAACCGCTGTATATTTTGCTGTCTATTCCGTTTGATTCAAGTACGTTCGGGTCTACCATACCGCAACCGAGGATTTCTACCCAGCCGGTGTGTTTACAGAACGGACATCCTTTGCCACCGCAGATGTTACAGCTGATATCCATTTCCGCACTTGGTTCGGTAAACGGGAAGTAAGACGGACGCAGACGAATTTTTGTATCAGCACCGAACATTTCTTTGGCGAAGAGCAGCAACACCTGCTTCAAGTCGGTGAATGATACGTTTTTATCTACATACAGTGCTTCTACCTGATGGAAGAAACAGTGTGCGCGATAGCTGATAGCTTCGTTACGATATACACGTCCCGGACAGATGATGCGGATAGGAGGCTGTGACGTTTCCATCACACGGGTCTGTACAGAAGAAGTATGTGTACGCAATACTACGTCCGGGTGGGCTTCGATAAAGAAAGTATCCTGCATATCGCGTGCCGGATGGTCTTCGGCAAAGTTCAGTGCCGAGAACACGTGCCAGTCATCTTCAATTTCCGGACCTTCGGCAATGCTGAATCCCAGACGGGCAAAGATATCAATGATTTCGTTCTTTACAATGGTGAGCGGGTGGCGTGTACCGAGTTCCACAGGATAAGCCGAACGCGTCAAATCCAGTCCGTCACAATCGTTGTCCTGACTTTCAAACATTTCTTTCAGCGCGTTGATTTTGTCCTGCGCTTTTGTTTTCAGTTCATTCAGTCTCATGCCGACTTCTTTTTTCTGTTCGGCAGCTACGTTACGGAAATCTGCCATTAAGTCGTTAATGGCTCCCTTCTTACTTAGGTATTTGATGCGGAGAGCTTCGAGTTCTTCGGCATTGGAGGCGTGTAAGGCTTCCACCTCTTTCAGAAGTTGTTCAATCTTAGCTATCATATTTTTGATGTATTGTTATTCAGTTTCTTAGTAAAAACCGTGCAAAGATATAATTTTATCACGAACCATCGAAATAATTTGTATCTTTGTTGCCGATATGTACCGAAAATCCGGCAACTTATGAAAAAGATTGTTTTCTGTCTTCTGCTTTTAACCTTTTCTTTTCGCCTTGCGGCCCAAATTGACTATTTGGAGCCGGTGAAGCCTTTTTCCACTTATACAGGCGAGTTAGGCGAATATTATCGTAGTGTGTTTTCTTTACTTAATACAGGCTTCCAGAAACAGCCTTATGCGCGTTTTGCAGCTATCCCTTCCTTTTCGCCGGAGTATGCAATGTCGGTAGAGAAGAGGAACGGACGTTATACGCTGGTTTCGAACACATTATCGCGTACTTATTGGCAGGCAGAGAAGGGGACGGTGACGGTGGATACTAAATCGGTTGTCATTAGTGCTTCCCTATATCACTCTTTAGGGGCTATCTTTCGTTTGGTGACAGAGCAGGTACAGGATTTGGACGGTTCTACGGCTGGTTTGGATGGAATTGTTTATTTTTTCTCTTCTACGAATGCCAAAGGTAAAGAGCAGATGGGACGTAAATGGTCGCCGGAAAAGGGAACGTTGATGGAACGTCTCGTGTTGGTTTGTCAGTCGGCTTATATGTTATCCCGGGGGGAAAATATTTCGGAACAGACGTTGGCAGTGGAGGCTGCTGCTTTATTAAAAGCATTGCAACAGCGTACCAAGGAAGAGCCGGATGCTTATAAGCGGCCGATGTATATCGGAATTTATCCGGTGGGTCCCCGTTCAAAGACACTTTCCGGAAGACAGGTGGAGGAACCTGCTCATTTCTCTGCGATGACTCCGGAAGAATATATTGCCAGTGAAATGGTTTATCCGTCAGGGCTTTTGGAGAAGAATGTTTCGGGTTATGCTTTATGTGAGTTTACTATTGATAAGGAAGGGGTTATCCTTCGTCCTCATATTCTACGTTCCACTCATCCGGAATTTGCAGAGGAGGCTCTCCGCATTGTCAAAGGGATGCCGAAATGGTCACCTGCATTGGTGGGAGGAAAGCCGGCGGATAGTAATTACACTCTTTATGTTCCTTTCCGTCCGCAACTCTATCGGAATAAATAAGCAACTTTGCATCCAAAGTCCGATTAATAAAAAAAGAGATATTGCATTTATAAGTTGAACTTATACTCTCTCCAATAAATAAAAAAAATAAATTTGCTGTCATCTGTCACAGATTGTAACTTAACTGTTTGATTATGAAAAGTTAATGGCGTGACAGCAGCATGGTGACAGCACTGTGACGGCAATAATGCTGTCACTGCAAAGCAAAGAAGAGATAAACGCACTGCAAAGGCGGTATGGTAGAGATGCATACCCAAATCAAGTAAAAATCACAGATGAAGTTTCATGGCCTGAATAGTATTAACCACAGGCAGATAAGCTATTTTATTTATTACCCCTGTACATACGGGGCGGGATCTGCCTTGTAACCGATAGTTTCAAGCCTTGAAACTATTGGTTTTGCGGTGCGAAACTACAGTTTCATCGCCTTGAAACTTTAGTTTCTCCTGCTTGGAACTATTAGTTTCTCTTAGGTGAAACTATAGTTTCACACTGATGGAACTTTAGTTTCTCGCCGATGAAACTATTCCCCCATGTAGTTGTTTACTTATTTATCTTATATAAAATTCCATTGTAACTAAAAAGCTTGTCATTTATTATCTTTCTTTTCAGAAAAAAGAAGTATATTTGCAATCAAGGACCGGACCTTTGACAGCCGGACTTGTATTTATAGGACATTTAATTTATCTAACAGGAAACTAGCAATTTTCAAACAGATGATAAATCAAATGTCCGTGCCAAGCTTATATCCTTATCGATATATAAGTTCTGGTGCGGGCATACTGTATTTTCATCTGTCGGTTTTGCTAGTACCGCTGTTGGGAAATATATGTATCGTTCGCACCTTTTTTATATTTGGTTGCGACGTATACATCTAAAAACAAAACGAGGTATGACAACAAAACAATGGATTGGTATTGAAGAAGCAGCAACCAAGTATCAGGTATCTACCAGACGTATTATTACTTGGTGTAAAAGACAGGAGATTATTTATTCAGAAATCGGTGATTATCTGATGCTTGATGAAAACAGTCTGACGGATTGTCTTGAACGAAATATCCGGTTCAGTCTTTCCGAAGAAGAACACAAACGCCGGATGGATGAGAAGATGAAGGAAAATGAAGAGGAACTTTTTCTGCTTCAATCGCTGAAAGAGTTGACCCCATTGATTCGGTTAATAATAAAAGAGCTTGCCGGAATGATAAGAAATGATGAAAGACGGCAACTGTTTCTCTATACCGTCTTGCAAGGAAACATCAAGGATTTTAGTGTCCGGAAACACATGAAATATCGTCAAGCGCAGAAAGTATTTGAGGGACTTGTACAGGAAATAAAATCTCAAGCGGGATTCCTTAGGACTTATAAGGAAGAAAATATCCGCCTTAGAGCAACAATAAGGGCGTATGAAATGAAATCCCGCCAGAATGGCTTTGATAATGATATGCTCATGAGGGAAGCAGAAGAGACGAATCCGGAAATTTTTATTCCCGAAGATATAAAAGCGGCAAAGGCTTTGCTCGATACTCCTATCACAGAATTGAAATTCGATATTCGGTCGCAGCGGATCATTTCTGAAGCTGATATAAAAACACTCCGGGAACTGCTACAAATCACTTCTCAATATGGGTTTAGGAAATTGCGTGATATGTTACGGAATTTCGGGCTGGTTTCACAAAAGAAAGTGGAAAAACGCTTGAAAGAGCTGAATGTACTGGACGTTGCCGGTAACTGTAATTTATATAGGTATCTGGATGAATGACACAGATTGGGCTGGAGTGTTTCTTTGATAGTATAATAACATGACTGATTTCTTCAAAAATTATTAAAATAGAAAACTTTTCTTCGTTTGTATTGTCTTATAGCCATAAACTTTTAAAACGAGAACTTATGGATGATATGATTAACAGGCATGATTCGATAGCCGAAGAAAATATCGAACCGAATGGTCGTCCGGCTAAGAACCAGTTTGAGGAATGGAGTGGCGAGGTTGCCGACCGTGCCGATGACGCATTTAAGAATGACAAGAAAGACGGTCCTATCAAAGACCGTGAGAAACGTATAAAAGAAATGGACGAAGTGATTAAAAAGGACCTTGAATAAAGGTCCTTTTTTGTTTTAGTTTGCCGGAGTAATATGAAAAACTGAAGGGGGACAAAAAGGGGCTTTCTTCTTTGCGCATAAACGACCAATATCGTTTGGAGTTTAGGGAAATACCCAGCCAAAGCGATCAATCAATAATAGAAATATGTTCGATAGTAGATATAACGAATCATTATAAATAAAGGATATGGGAAAATTAGCTAACAATTTGCAGTCGTTCACTCCGTATCATCCTGGTGAACTGGTAAAAGATGAATTGGAATACCGGGCTATAAAGCAAAAGGATTTTGCTGAAAAGTTCAATATATCTTATAGTGCATTGAATGAAGTCTTGAACGGGAAAAGAAATATAACTTCTGAATTTGCATTAGTCTTGGAAGCTGCTTTGGGCATCAAGGCAGATGTTTTGGTTAGAATTCAAACAGATTACAATTTGGATATGGCTAGAAATAGCGATAAGCTAAAGGAGAGACTTAATAATATTAGAAAAATTGCAGCTGCATTATAGATTTATCTTATTAAATAATCTGACAACCAATCGCTTGACTAAGCGAAGTCGGGCTTTAGTTTAACTAAAAAAGGGAAACCAATTTCTTGATTTCCCTGCTTGGTGGAGCGTATGAGACTCGAACTCATCACCTCGACACTGCCAGTGTCGCGCTCTAGCCAGATGAGCTAACGCCCCTTTTCTATCTTATATGATAACGTTTGTAAACGAATCTTTTTTGTTGCCGCAAATATAATGCATTATTCTGAAATAATTGCTATGTTTGCGGTAAATAATAGTATGAAATTAAGATATGCTGATTTATAATACAACTTTTCAAGTGGACGATGACGTTCACGACAATTTCATGATTTGGATAAAAGAAAGCTATATCCCTGAAGTACAGAAACACGGTGCTTTAAAAGCACCGCGCATTTGCCGGATATTGAGTCATCGGGAAGAAGGAAGTGCGTATTCTTTGCAATGGGAGGTGGAAAGCAGCGGGTTGCTGCATCGTTGGCATCTGGAACAGGGAGTACGTCTGAATGACGAACTAACAAAAATATTTAAAGATAAAGTGATCGGGTTTCCGACCTTGATGGAGGTGATAGAGTGATTCAACCGGTAAAAGAAAAGATAATCCTGGGGATTGACCCCGGTACGACAATCATGGGATATGGTGTTCTAAGAGTGAAAGGAACCAAGCCTGAAATGATTGCGATGGGGATTATCGACTTGCGTAAATTTGCCAACCACTATCTGAAACTTCGCCATATCCATGAACGGGTATTGAGCATTATTGAAAGTTATCTGCCTGATGAGCTGGCTATTGAAGCTCCTTTCTTCGGTAAAAATGTACAATCGATGTTGAAGTTGGGCCGTGCACAGGGGGTAGCGATGGCAGTAGCATTGAGCCGGGACATTCCGATTACGGAATATGCTCCTTTGAAGATAAAGATGGCTATCACCGGAAACGGTCAGGCATCAAAGGAACAGGTGGCGGATATGTTACAGCGGATGTTGCGCTTTCCCAAAGAGGATATGCCTACTTTTATGGATGCAACGGACGGATTGGCAGCAGCCTATTGTCATTTCCTGCAAATGGGACGCCCGGCAATGGAAAAAGGTTATAATAGCTGGAAGGATTTTATAGCGAAGAATCCGGATAAGGTGAAGTAAAGCGACTGATTATAGGGATAGATAGGAAATATCTATGGGAGGTTTAAATGAAGTTGGGAAGTAATTATTTAGCAATATTAGGGGTGACTACAGTGACAACAGTAATGAGCTGCTCCCCTGCGAAAAAGGAATATGCTTCTTTTGAGCTGTATCCGGTTCGTACGGGAAGTCTTATGGAAATGGAATATACGCCGTTGGCAACCAAATTCTATCTTTGGTCACCAACTGCAGAAGAAGTACGCCTGATGCTATATGATGCCGGTGAAGGCGGACATGCTTATGAAACAGTAAAGATGGAGCCCACAGAAGATGGAACCTGGACAACTTCAGTAGATAAGAACCTGCTTGGTAAATTCTATGCCTTCAATGTAAAAATCAATGATAAATGGCAGGGAGACACGCCGGGAATCAATGCACATGCTGTCGGAGTGAATGGGAAACGTGCCGCCATTATTGACTGGAAGACTACAAATCCCGAGGGATGGGAGAGTGACAGACGTCCTTCTCTGAAATCTCCTGCTGATATGATTATCTATGAAATGCATCATCGTGACTTCTCGGTTGATTCTACTTCGGGAATTAAGAATAAAGGTAAATACCTCGCATTGACTGAACACGGGACCATGAATTCGGATCGGTTACTGACCGGTATCGATCACTTGATAGAACTGGGAGTGACACATGTACATCTTCTTCCTTCCTCTGACTATGCTTCTATCGACGAAACAAAACTGGAAGAAAACCACTATAACTGGGGATATGATCCGGCGAATTATAATGTGCCGGATGGCTCTTATTCAACTGATCCTTATCAACCTGCCACTCGTGTGAAAGAGTTCAAACAGATGGTACAAGCACTGCATAGAGCTGGTATCCGTGTGATAATGGATATGGTTTACAATCATACTTTTAATACTGTTGAAAGTAACTTCGAACGTACTGTTCCCGGTTATTTTTATCGTCAGAAAGAAGACGGGACATTGGCAAATGGTTCCGGATGTGGTAATGAGACGGCAAGTGAACGCCCTATGATGCGCAAGTTCATGATAGAGTCCGTTCTTTACTGGATAAAAGAATATCATATTGACGGTTTCCGCTTTGACTTGATGGGAGTACATGATATTGAAACCATGAATGAGATCCGGAAAGCTGTGAACAAGGTTGATCCTACCATCTGTATTTATGGAGAAGGTTGGGCAGCCGACACTCCCCAATATCCGGCAGATTCGTTGGCTATGAAAGGGAATGTTTCCCATATGCCCGGAATTGCCGTATTCTCGGATGAATTGCGTGACGGGCTTTGCGGACCTGTATGGAAAAAAGAGAAAGGTGCTTTCCTTGCCGGAGTTCCCGGAGCAGAAATGAGTGTTAAATTCGGTATTGTGGGTGCTATTGAGCATCCGCAAGTACGGTGTGATTCTGTTAATTACAGTCAGAAACCGTGGGCGGAACAGCCTACCCAGATGATTAGCTATGTTTCCTGCCATGACGGTTTGTGCCTTGTTGATCGCTTGAAAGCAAGTATGCCGGGAGCTACTCCCGAACAACTGGTCCGGCTTGATAAGCTTGCGCAAACGGTAGTCTTCACTTCGCAAGGTATTCCTTTTATCTATGCAGGAGAAGAGGTGATGCGCGATAAACAAGGAGTGGACAATAGTTATAAGAGTCCGGATGCAGTCAATGCTATCGATTGGCGACGTAAAACGACGAACGGAGATGTTTTCATGTATTATAAACGACTCATAGATTTGCGTAAGTCCCATCCCGCTTTCCGTATGGGAGATGCGGAAAAGGTCCGGAAGCATCTGGAGTTTCTTCCGGTGGAAGGACAAAACCTGATTGCATTCCGCCTGAAGGATCATGCGAACGGAGATAGTTGGGAAGATATTATCGTGGCTTTTAATTCCCGTATGACTCCTGCGCGTTTGGAAGTGCCTGTTGGTAAATATACAGTGGTATGCAAAGACGGCGTGATAGATGTGCGTGGATTAGGTACGCAAACCGGGCCGGAAGTGATTATTCCCGGACAGTCTGCATTGATTATGTATAAGTAACTTTTGTTTGAAGACAGAGAATCTTTCCGGTATACATTTCAATAACAATTTCGGTAAATCTACCTGCTTTATGAATATTTAGCGGGGCAATTCTTAATGATTATTCATGAAAACGGATTGAATGAATAACAATAACTGCTGTAATCCGTTCTTGTTAAATCTTTCTTTTTCCTCCTGTTCATTGGTGGTTTCAGCTTGGATGTAACATCGCAACAAGTTTTTGTAACATACGTAAACGATGATGTAACAAGCGAGTAATGATTTGAATCAAAATCTCTGGGCAGGCGGGAAGAAACTTCCTAAGTTTGCAAAGTGGAATCCCGATGGATTTCTTCTCTTGCTAAATTATCATGAAATAAAGACATATAAAAGAAAAGACAGAATGAATAAGTATTGGTTTTATAAGGTAGGGTTAGTAGTTGTGTTCCTTTGCTTCGCCTTGTTGGGTGGAGCAAAGGTTAAACTTCCGGCTCTTGTTTCCGACGGAATGGTACTTCAGCGTGGGGAACCTGTCAATATCTGGGGAACGGCTGATCCTGATGAAACCGTTGATATAACTTTCCTGAAAAAGAAATATAAGACTGTTGCCGATGTACAAGGTAACTGGAAAGTGACTTTGCCTGTTTTGAAAGCCGGCGGACCTTATACGATGACCATTAATGATATCGAATTAAAAGATATTCTTATTGGTGATGTTTGGGTATGTTCGGGACAGTCGAATATGGAATTGCCTGTTTCACGGGTTACAGATCGTTTTCGCGATGAAATATCTACGGACAGTAACTATCCGATGGTGCGCTATATAAAAACACCTCTCCTCTATAATTTTCATGCCCCGCAGGCAGATATTCCGGGAATTTCCTGGCAGGCAATGACTCCTGAAAATGTGATGCCTTTCTCTGCTTTGGTCTATTTTTTCGCTAAAGATATCTATCAGAAAACAAAAGTTCCGGTAGGAATCATAAATTCCAGTGTCGGAGGTTCACCGGTAGAAGCGTGGATCAGCGAGGAAGGGTTGAAGCCTTTTCCATTTTATTTGAATGAAAAGCGTATTTATGAGGCGGACGATTTGATGGAGTCGATGAAAAGAGAGGAAAGGAAGAAAAGTCATGCCTGGAATGTGTCGTTATATCAGGGAGACAAAGGGATGCATGAGGCTACCCCTTGGTATGCTACCGATTATGATGATAGCAATTGGAAAGAAACGGATTTGTTTGCTTCTGGCTGGGCAACAAACGGACTGAATACCATCAATGGCTCCCACTGGTTCCGTAAAGACTTTCAGGTGTCTGCAAAACAGGCGGGAGAGAAAGCGACTCTTCGTTTGGGATGCATCGTCGATGCAGATTCAGTCTATGTAAATGGCACATTTGTGGGGTCTGTCTCTTATCAGTATCCTCCCCGTATCTATACCATTCCTGCCGGATTGTTGAAAGCCGGAAAAAATACAATAACCATACGCCTGTTCAGTTATGGCGGTCGTCCTCAATTTGTAAAGGAAAAGCCTTATAAAATCCTTTTCGGAAAAGGGCAGCCTGAAAAAGGAGGGTCGGAGATCAATCTGGAGGGGAGTTGGAAATATCACCTCGGTGCTCCTATGCCCGCTGCTCCGGGACAAACAGCTTTCCATTATAAACCCACAGGACTGTATAATGCCATGATTGCTCCTTTGCTGAACTATACGGTATCCGGTGTCATCTGGTATCAGGGAGAATCGAATGTTTCGCGCAGAAATGAGTATAAAGATTTGCTGACAGCCATGATTACCGATTGGAGACAACGATGGAATAAGTCGGATATGCCTTTTTATATTATTGAGCTGGCGGATTTTCTTTCACCCACAGATAAAGGAGGACGCGCTGCCTGGGCGGAATTCCGGAAAGCGCAGGCGGAAGTAGCCGATACAAATAAAAATGTTATTCTGATTAAAAACAGTGATTTAGGAGAATGGAATGATATTCATCCATTGGATAAAAAGACGCTAGGGAAACGAGTGGCAGCAGCTATCTTGATAGAAATGAATACGAAAAACTGAAAATGACCAATTTATCTATTTTATGGAGAATACAATAAAGACCAATGAAGCGAAAGGTTTCTATAAACTCTCTTGGCTTCAACGTATAGGATTCGGTTCCGGTGATTTGGCGCAAAACCTTATTTACCAAACCGTATGTATGTATCTGCTGATTTTTTATACCAATGTATATGGACTTAAACCGGAAGTGGCAGCCGTGATGTTTCTTATTGTCAGGATAGTGGATGTGCTTTGGGATCCTCTGGTGGGTGCTTTCGTCGATAAGCACAATCCTAAACTAGGCAAATACCGTTCATATCTTATTTGGGGAGGAATTCCGCTGACAGGTTTTGCTATTCTTTGTTTTTGGAACGGCTTTTCGGGCTCACTGTTCTATGCCTATTTCACTTACGTTGGATTATCCATGTGTTATACATTGATTAATGTGCCTTATGGAGCATTGAATGCGTCACTTACCCGTGATACGAATGAAATCACGGTGTTGACGTCAGTGCGTATGTTTCTTGCCAATTTGGGCGGTTTGGCCGTGGCATACGGTATTCCGATACTGGTGAAGGTGTTGTCTCCCGATGGTAAAATCAATACTACTGCATCTGCTAACGCATGGTTTATTACGATGACTATTTATGCTGTTATCGGATTGGTATTATTGGTGTTTTGTTTTAGCCAGACACAAGAGCGTGTAGTTATGAACCGGGAGGAGACTTCTAAAGTAAAAGTGTCCGACTTGTGGGTAGAATTTTGTAGAAATAAACCTTTGCGTATTTTGGCATTCTTTTTCATTACTGCTTTTGCAATGATGGCCATTGGTAATTCTGCCGGTTCATATTATATGATTTATAATGTACGTGCACCGGAGATGTTACCTTATTTCATGGCCTTGGGCTCGATACCCGCATTCATTTTCATGCCGATGGTACCTGCCATTAAACGTGCTATTGGAAAAAAGCAAATGTTTTATGTATTCCTTTCAGTCGCTATATTGGGTATGGCATTGCTGTATATTATTTCTGTGGTTCCGGTACTCAAAACACAGATATGGCTGGTCTTTGTGGCGCAGTTCATAAAATCTACCGGAGTCATTATTGCAACAGGGTATATGTGGGCTTTGGTTCCTGAAGTAATTTCGTATGGCGAATATACTCATGGTAAACGTATTTCGGGCATAGTCAATGCTTTGACTGGTATTTTCTATAAAGCGGGAATGGCTCTTGGAGGAGTTGTACCGGGACTTGTTATGGCTTTTGTCGGATTCGACCAGACAAATGAAGTGTCACAATCGCCTTTTGCCGAACAGGGAATACTGTGGCTCGTGGCCGTTATTCCGGCATTGTTACTTTTGGTAGCTATGTTCATTATTTCTAAATATGAACTGGAAGATAATGTGATTGACAATATTAATGAGGAGATAGAATCGCGCTGTAAGAAAGGCGAATAGATAAGATGTAGAATGTTTATTACTCAAAAATATAACGTATGAAACTCAAACGAATAATTCTGTTGTTATTGACAGTGATGTTTTCTTTTTCTTATGGAGAAGTGTTTGCGAAAGATGGAAATTCGCTGAAAAAGGCTTTGAAAAACAAGTTTTTGATTGGCGTGTCAGTGAACACACATCAAAGTTCCGGTAAGGATGTCGCAGCTGTTGAAGTTGTAAAGAATAATTTTAATTCCATCGTGGCGGAAAACTGCATGAAGTCTTCTGTCATTCATCCGAAAGAAAATAAATATAATTTTACGCAGGCAGATGAATTTGTCAGTTTTGGTGAGAGCAATCAAATGGCTATCATCGGTCACTGCCTGATTTGGCATTCACAATTGGCCCCTTGGTTTTGCGTAGATAAGGATGGGAACAATGTTTCTCCGGAAGTCCTGAAGAAGCGGATGAAAGACCATATCACGACTATCGTGAAACGCTATAAAGGCCGCATCAAAGGCTGGGATGTAGTAAATGAAGCGATTGAAGATAATGGAGCATATCGCAAGACAAAGTTTTATGAGATTTTGGGGAAAGAATATATTCCATTGGCTTTCCAGTATGCACACGAGGCCGATCCGGATGCCGAACTTTACTACAATGACTACTCTATGGCTCAACCGGGCAGAAGAGATGCAGTCGTGAAGATGGTAAATGGTTTGAAAAAACGTGGAATCCGTATTGATGCCGTAGGTATGCAAGGACACATAGGCATGGACTACCCGAAAATCAGTGAATTTGAGAAGAGTATGCTGGCCTTTGCCGGAACAGGGGTAAAGATAATGATAACAGAGCTGGATTTGACGGTGATACCATCACCGAATCCCAATGTAGGTGCAGAAGTTTCCGCTTCCTTTGAATATAAAAAAGAGATGAATCCTTATCCGGATGGATTACCGGAAGAGGTATCGAAAGCATGGACTGAAAGAATGAATGACTTTTTCCGTCTGTTCCTGAAGCATCATAACCTCATCACCAGGGTTACTCTTTGGGGAGTAGCCGATCAGAACTCTTGGCGTAATGACTGGCCGATGAGAGGCCGCACGGATTATCCGTTACTTTTTGATCGCAATTATCAGCCGAAGTCGGTAGTCGACCTGATTATCAAAGAGGCTGAAAAAACAAAATAAGTTTCTAACAGAAAAAATAGAAATAATATGAAAACAGAAAAAAGATATTTAGTTCCCAGTGATTATATGGCTGACCCTGCCGTACATGTATTTGATGGCAAACTGTATATTTATCCCTCGCACGATTGGGAAAGTGGTATTGCCGAAAATGATAATGGCGATCATTTCAATATGAAAGATTATCACGTGTATTCTATGGATGATGTGATGAACGGTGAAATAAAAGATCATGGAGTGGTGCTTTCCACAGAGGATATTCCTTGGGCGGGCCGTCAACTTTGGGATTGTGATGTGGTTTGTAAAGATGGTAAGTACTATATGTATTTTCCATTGAAAGATCAGAATGATATATTTCGTATCGGGGTAGCTGTGAGTGATAAACCTTATGGTCCTTTTATACCGGAAGCTAATCCGATGAAGGGAAGTTACAGCATCGATCCGGCTGTATGGGATGACGGAGATGGTAACTATTATATGTATTTCGGTGGATTGTGGGGTGGACAACTTCAACGTTACCGTAATAATAAAGCCTTGGAATCTGCTATTTTGCCGGAAGGAGAGGAGGAAGCAATCCCGTCGCGTGTCGCTCGTTTGAGTGAAGATATGATGGAGTTTGCCGAAGAACCCCGTGCAGTGGTAATTCTGGATGAAAACGGCAAGCCGTTGACAGCAGGGGATACGGAACGCCGTTTCTTTGAAGCTTCGTGGATGCATAAATATAATGGCAAATACTATTTCTCCTATTCTACGGGAGATACTCATCTGCTCTGCTATGCAATAGGTGATAACCCTTATGGGCCGTTTACTTATCAGGGAGTCATTCTGACTCCGGTGGTAGGATGGACTACTCACCATGCTATTGTAGAGTTTAAAGGTAAGTGGTATCTGTTTCATCACGATTGTGTGCCATCAGAGGGAAAGACATGGCTCCGTAGCCTAAAAGTCTGTGAACTTCAGTATGATGCAGACGGGCGAATCATTACTATCGAGGGAAAAGATGAATAATAGAATACATTAAAACAACCGCCTCTATCTGAAAAATATGCCTAGAAATATATTTGCATTGATATTCACTATCCTTTTTTGCTTTTCTTCTATTTGGGCAGAAGATGGAAGTGCCTTGTGGCTTCGTTATGCATCGGGAGCGAAAGCGGAAATCACCAGCAAGAAACAATCACCTACATTACGTATTGCGGTTTCCGAATTACAGAACTTCTGGCAGGGAGGAATCTCGGTTACTTTGGAGGTTCGGAGCAATAAAGAACTTCGTGCACTTGGAAATGAGGGATATACGATTCAGACCTCCAAAGGTGGCAATCAAATAACGATAGCTTCTTGCGGTGAACAAGGAGTACTTTATGGAACTTATCATTTACTCCGTCTGCAAGCTACCGGACAACTACCGGAATCAGCTTTGCAATCCCTCAATATCTCTGAACGACCTGATTATCGAATTCGTATCCTGAATCATTGGGATAACTTGGATGGTACAATCGAACGCGGATATGCCGGACATTCACTTTGGAAATGGGACGAACTTCCGTCTGTTGTCTCTCTCCGTTATGAAGCCTACGCTCGTGCCAATGCTTCTATCGGCATTAATGCCACCGTAATAAACAATGTCAATGCAAGTCCTAAGATACTATCTAATGATTATTTGCAGAAAGTCAAAGTCTTGGCCGACGTTTTCCGCCCTTATGGCTTGAAAATATATCTTTCTATCAATTTCTCTTCTCCCGCAGCTTTAGGTGGTTTGTCCACTTCCGATCCGTTGAATAAAGAAGTGATAGACTGGTGGAAGCAGAAAGCCAAAGAGATTTATTCTCTGATTCCCGATTTCGGAGGTTTCTTGGTGAAAGCGAATTCCGAAGGGCAGCCCGGTCCATGTGACTACGGAAGCACTCATGCCGAAGGAGCCAATATGCTTGCCGATGTGTTGAGGCCCTATCATGGTATTGTGATGTGGCGCGCTTTCGTTTATTCTCCTACTGACAGCGACCGTGCCAAACAAGCCTATCTTGAATTTGAACCTTTGGATGGTAAGTTCCGGGACAATGTTATTGTGCAGATCAAAAACGGTCCGATAGATTTCCAGCCCCGTGAGCCATTCAGCCCGCTGTTCGGAGCTATGAAGAAGACGGCAGTTATGCCCGAGTTTCAAATCACACAAGAGTATCTTGGCTTTTCCAATCACCTTGCGTTCCTTGCTCCTATGTGGAAAGAATGTTTAGATAGTGATACTTATCTACAAGGCAAAGGCTCCACCATTGCCCGTGTGACGGATGGTTCGTTATTCCCTCATCCGCTCACGGCTATTTCCGGAGTGGCAAACATCGGTGATGATACTAATTGGTGTGGACATCCTTTTGCCCAAGCTAACTGGTATGCTTTCGGACGCTTGGCATGGAAGCATTCGCTCTCTTCCGAACAGATAGGAAGTGAATGGTTGAAACAGACTTTTCTTCCCGTTACCGGTGCGCAAATCGATACTCCGGCAGGAGAAGTCATTCAAAAAGAGCAAATTGACGCTGAACTCTCCTTTCTCAACTCCCAAGTGCTTCAGAAATCGAGAGAAGCAGTAGTAGACTACATGATGCCTCTCGGCTTGCATCATATCTTTGCATGGGGACATCATTACGGACCGGAACCCTGGTGTGATATTCCCGATGCCCGCCCGGATTGGCTACCTCCTTATTACCACCGTGCCGACAACATGGGAATAGGTTTCGACCGCAGCAGTACAGGAAGTAATGCTACCGGACAATACCATTCTCCATTATGCGAGCAACTGGACAATGTGAATACCTGTCCGGAGAATCTGCTCCTTTGGTTTCACCATGTCCCTTGGAATCATCAGATGAAGAGCGGGCGTACACTTTGGACAGAACTGTGCTACGCGTATGATCGTGGTGTAAACGAAGTGAGAAACTTTCAAAAAGTGTGGGACAGGATGGAACCGTATATTGATTTCGAACGTTTTCGTGATGTGCAACACCGCCTGAAGATTCAGGCACGGGATGCTGTCTGGTGGCGGGATGCTTGTTTGCTTTACTTCCAGCAATTCAGCAGACAACCGATACCTTACGAATTGGAACGTCCCATACACGAGTTGAAAGATATGATGGAATACAAATTGGATATTACCAATTTTGAATGTCCACCTTATGGGTTTAGTAAGTAAACAAAGATATTCCCTATACGGAACGAATAAGAATATGTTTGCAATTTGGCGTCTTTTATGATAAAATTGTTACCTTTGCGGGCAATAATAAAACAGAATAAAAGAATATGAACCAAAATACATTCTGCATGGCGGGGGGCGTAGCACGCAACCCGCTTGTGCGTTTAGCCAAACCCATCACGGCAACTATCGGAGCGAATGAGCACATAGCCATTGTAGGTCCCAATGGTGGTGGTAAAAGTCTTTTTATAGATACCCTGATCGGAAAATATCCATTGCGTGATGGAACCGTGCAATATGATTTTTCCCCCTCTGCCACCCAGACTCTTTATGATAATGTGAAATACATTGCTTTCCGCGATACTTATGGAGCTGCCGATGCCAATTACTACTATCAGCAGCGTTGGAATGCTCACGATCAGGATGAGGCTCCCGATGTTCGTGAGATGTTGGGAGAAATCAAGGACGAGCAACTGCAATGCGAACTGTTTGAACTCTTCCGTATCGAACCGTTGCTCGACAAGAAAATCATTCTCCTTTCCAGCGGTGAATTACGTAAATTCCAGCTAACCAAAACCCTGTTGACTGCTCCCCGCGTGTTGATTATGGATAATCCGTTTATCGGACTGGATGCTCCTACGCGTGAACTGTTATTCTCTTTGCTCGAACGTCTGACGAAAATGTCGTCCGTACAAATTATTCTGGTGCTTTCCATGCTCGATGATATACCGTCATTCATTACTCATGTCATTCCTGTGGACAAAATGGAGGTCTTTCCTAAAATGGAACGTGAAGCCTATCTCGAAGCTTTCCGTAGTAGAGATGTGGTTACCTCTTTTGATGATTTGCAGCAACGGATTATAGATTTGCCATCTGATGGCAACAATTACGATTCGGAGGAAGTAGTGAAACTGAATAAGGTCAGTATCCGTTATGGCGACCGAACTATTCTGAAAGAACTGGACTGGACAGTCCGTCGTGGTGAGAAGTGGGCGTTGAGTGGTGAGAACGGTGCCGGGAAATCGACTCTGTTGAGCCTTGTCTGTGCAGACAATCCGCAATCGTATGCCTGTGACATCAGTCTCTTCGGACGGAAAAGAGGGACGGGAGAAAGTATTTGGGAAATCAAGAAACATATTGGTTACGTAAGTCCGGAGATGCACCGTGCTTATCTTAAAAATCTGCCCGCTATTGAGATTGTAGCCAGTGGTTTGCATGACAGTATCGGTCTGTATAAACGTCCTCAACCGGAACAGATGGCTATCTGTGAGTGGTGGATGGATATATTCGGCATTGCAAATTTGAAAGATAAACCATTCCTGCAACTATCTAGTGGAGAACAACGTTTGGCCTTGCTGGCAAGAGCTTTCGTCAAAGACCCGGAACTGCTGATTCTGGATGAACCGCTTCATGGCTTGGATACCTATAATCGTCGCCGGGTAAAGAAAGTGATCGAGGCTTTCTGCCGACGCAAAGATAAGACGATGATTATGGTGACACATTATGAATCGGAACTTCCCAACACTATAACAGACCGTATTTTCTTAAAGAGAAACCGGTAAACATTATTTTCTGATATTTATTTTTCTTTGAAATCAGGTTTTAGTTGAGCGGATGCGTAAACCAGAAACAGGACCCTTCTCCCGGTTTCGATTCCACTCCGATTTTGCCACCCAGCTGTGTGACGATACTCTGACAGATGGAAAGTCCCAATCCTGTGCCGGCAATGAAATTATTCAATTTCACGAATCGGGTGAAGATAGCTTCCTGTTTTTCCGGTTCGATGCCCATTCCCGTATCCTGAACCGAGAATCTGACTTCATTTCCGTTGATTTGGTAATCAATGACAATACTACCCTTGGAAGTAAATTTCAGAGCATTCGTTATAAAGTTCAGCAATACCTGATACAACCTGTTTTTGTCGCTGGTAAAAGTAAGTTCGGGAAGTTCCGGTGCTAAAAGAATCTCTACTTGTTCAGTAGCCTTTACCTGCATAGCCTGTAGCAGTTCGTTGCAAAGTTGTTGTGCATCCACTTGTTCCGGGATAATGTCGAAAGTCCCGGCCTCAATCTTTGACAAGTCAAGAATATCCGAGATCAGTTGTAACAAGAGTTTGTTATTCTCTTCAATAATTGTTATATACAGATGTTTTTCTTCTGCATCCTCCGCTTCCTCAAGCAGACTGGAAAAGCCTACTATCGCATTGAGTGGAGTACGTATCTCATGACTCATATTCGCAAGAAAAGCAGATTTTAGCCGGTCGGCTTCTTCAGCTTTCTCTTTGGCGCCAATCAGCATCCGCTCTGTCTCTTTCAGTTCGGTAATATCAAAGTTAATACACAGCATTTCGATGATATTATCCTGCGGCTGATAATTCCTGACTAATACGTTAACCCGTGTCCAAGTGTAATTTCCATCTGCTCTGCGGATGCGGACATCGCGGGATAGCTTGGAACTTTCTCCTTTTATCACTTTATCCAGGAAGTCGATCATCACAGCCCGATCTTCCGGATGGAAATGGGAATGAATACCGATGATTTCCGGCAATGGGGTACCCTCTTCTTCACCTACATTCATGTACCAGCTTCTCAAAGCATACCCGTCCCGACTCAAAGCATCGAAGTGTGCGTAACCTACTTTTGCATAATCTCCCACCAGATCGAAAAAACTCTCGAATTCCTGAATCTTATTATAGGCAATTGTATCTTCGGTCTTGTCTACATTTATTAAGAGGTAGTTGATAGGTGCGTGGTTGTGATCGTATAGAGTGGTGACTTTCGTTGTTAAGTCAATGAAACCGGTTGTACTGTCAGGCTGATAATATTTGTTGATTTTGGAAAAGTCATACCGGAATGTAAAATCTGCGTTCTCATTGTCTCTAATCTTTTGTTTTATTTCCTCCGGCAATATAGGATTCTCGAAAATGTTGACTCCCAGAATATCTTCTTTATTGGAAATACGGAACATTTCCATATCTTTTTTATTCAGGTCGACCATTTGACCGTCCTTATCATATAATTCGATGCCGACCGGAAGATTCTTATAAATATTATGCAGGATCCGCTCGCTATTTTGTAGAGCCTGATGTGCAGAGGCTATATGAATTCCCTCTTGTGTTTCGGCAATTCCATATACTTTGGTGTTACCGTTTTCGTCTGTTTCCTGAAAGCATGCCTTGCTGCGAATCCATACATGGCCTTTGGGAGTATCAAACAAGTATATTTCTTCTACAGTCTGTTGCAATTTGTCAAAAGACGGAAAAGTGGCGTATCCCTGGTCTTCTTTTAGAATACGCTTGTTGAAATCTTCGAAACTGATGAGCCCGTCTTCTCCTATTCCGAGTAGTTGGGAGATAAGTTCCGAACACTTGTAAGTCTTTGCTTTTAAGTCAGCTTCCCACCATCCTATATTCGCTTTGTTCATAAGCTTTTGTAGGAATTCACTTTCGTTTTGTTCGTTTATTTTCAAGATATGTCTGTATTATCAAGAGTTAGACAATAATTTGCTCGTAAAAATAATCATTTTTGTTGAATTCCACCTTAAAAAAGTAAAAGATAGTATGATTGTATCATAAGGAAAGTCTGTACTACAAAGAAAACGGGCATATATGAACAGAATATCAATAAATTATCTTCGTGTAAAAAAAATAATCGAAGCATTCTGTAAGCGTAAAGATAAAGCGAAGATTAAATCAACATCCAGATGAATGGGAACGGTCGGATATAGTTGTGAATCGTATCTTTCTGGGGAGAAACAAGGTGTCAAAATATTAAGAGCCAGACGATGGGAATAGAATATGTCTATAACAACAAATGCATTTATATGAATTATAATCTTTTTTAATAAATAGAATGTTTTTTGCTCTAATTGGTTATCTTTGCGCTCTATAAAATGCAAAAAGTAACAGGAAATACATGAATGATAGTCAAAATGCTATAACTGTTATATACAGGGAACATTGGCAAAAACTCTATATTCATGCATATAATCTGCTGAATGATGAGGAAAGTGCAAAAGATGTGGTGAACGATGTCTTTTGTTCGGTGCTTGAGAGCAGCGAACGGTTGACAACGGAAGAGGATCTGCTGCCGTTATTCTTCGTCATGGTGCGAAATCGTTGTATTGACCAAATACGTCATCAGAACGTGGTGTATAAAAATGCGGAAAGGTATCTGGAAGAACTTTACAGTGGTTGGACTGTGAAAGAATACCGTGAGTATGAAGATAAGATAAACCGGATGCAGGAGAGTATTCGCCAGATGGCTCCACAAATGCGAACCGTAGTGGAAGAGTTTTTCTTAAATGAAAAAAAATGTGCGGAAATCAGTGAAAAGTTACGTATTAGTGATAATACCGTTAGAACGCACATTGCCAGAGCTTTAAAGATACTCCGAAAACAATTAACCATCTTTTTTTAAAAAAAATCCTATCGGGGTGTCATCAGTTTCAGTAACCTCTACGTGTTTAATGAAACTATTGACACTATGATAGACCATTCAGATAAAAATTTAGATTATGCACTTCGTGCCATACAACATCCACAATTAAGGGAAACTGATGAATTCCTTCAGTGGATAAATATACCTGATAATAAAGAACTTTTCTTGGAATTAATGGCTTGTAAGGAAGCTGTGATACGTGAGAATCTGGAACGGAAACGTAGAGTCAGGTCAAGAATGTATATAGGGGCAGCGGCTTTTACTGCGGCTGCCGTATTAGTGCTGGTTTTTCTGATTCCTTCGTTATTTCCGACTACTTCCCGGCAAATGGAACAACCCATACGGCTCTTTGCTGCAATCACTGATGGAGAACATGTGATGTTGCAAACGGATGGTCATAGTGAACAACTGCTGGAAGATAGTGTGATGAATCTTAAAGAAGTGGGAGCATTAACTTCGGACACAATATGTTGTCAGACTTTGACTACTCCACGCGGGAAGAGCTTTCTATTGGTGTTGTCGGATGGTACTAAAGTCTGGATTAATGCTGAAAGTAGCTTGCGTTATCCTGTGGCTTTTAATGGTAAGGAACGGCGTGTGGAATTGAAAGGGGAAGCCTGTTTCGAGGTTGCGAAGAATGAAAAATGTCCGTTTATTGTAAGTACCGATGGGATGGAAACTACGGTATTGGGTACTAAATTCAATATACGTTCATATAAAACGGAAGACCGGCACGTGACCTTGGTACAAGGAAAGGTGGAGGTTACGAATATGACCAGTCATCAATCCGTTATACTCCAGCCTGGTCAGGATCTCACTTATACGGAAAACGGAGAAGAAAATATATCACGTGTGAATATTGCGACTTATACAGCTTGGACTGAGGGAATGTTCTATTTTGAAGATGCATCACTGAAAGACATCATGAGTTCTTTAGGCAGATGGTATAACGTGAATATTGATTTCGAACAAGCGGAACTATACCATATCCGATTAAACTTCTGGGCTAACCGTGATGCCCGCTTGGAAGAAGCTTTGGAACTTCTGAATAAACTGGAAAAAGTACGTGTGGATTATCAAGACGAGACGATCACGATTAAACATATATAACTTTACAAATACAACTCTTATGAAAAAGCAACAATTTACATTGTCTTACAAAAAGGCAACGAGAAGGATCGTGTGGATGAAAACCGCCTTTTTATTGCTGATGTTTGTAACTGCCTTGCATGGATGGGCACAAAGTACGGACAACAAACTAATTTCTTTGGAACTGAAAGAGGTATCGTTGGGAGAGGCTTTGAAGCAGTTCAGTAATGTGTCCGGTTATAAGGTGAATTTCCCTAGTGAAGATGTCGGTCCGTACCGGGTAAGTGTCAGTATACGCCAGCAGGCACCTTTGTCTGCACTTCAGAAAATTCTGGAGGGAAAACCTTTTGAATATGAGGTGAACCAGCATTTCATTACTATCCGTAAAGTGAAAACCACTTCCACTGGCGTTGTACGAAAAACTAGAAGTGTAGAGGGGCGGGTGGTAGATGAAAAAGGCATCCCGTTACCAGGTGCAAATATCCGGGGAATCAATAGTCCGTTTGGAGCCATTGCCGATGTCGAAGGAAATTTTACCTGTAAGGTGCTGGAGGAAACTCACACTTTGGAGGTCTCTTTTGTCGGTATGCAGACAGAAAAAGTTTCTATTAAAGGACGTACCCATGTCAATGTGATTATGCATGAAGACAAACAACAATTGGGAGATGTTGTAGTGACCGGTTATCAGCGTATTAGTCGGGAGCGTTCTACCGCTGCTTTCGGCTTTGTGGATTCCGAACAGCTGACAAGACAGATGCATACGGACCTGACTTCTTCTCTGGAGGGGCAAGTGGCTGGTTTGCGTATGAATATAAATCCGAATAACGGTGATATGAGTCCCATCCTTCGTGGTGTAGGCACATTCTCGAATGATGTGGGAACAGATCCGCTGATTGTTGTAGATGATATGCCGACAAACTTAACTTTAAGTGAGATAAATCCTTATAATGTAGAGAGCGTGACTGTCTTGAAGGATGCAGCGGCAGCCAGTATTTATGGTGCTTTGGCTGCAAACGGAGTTATCGTGGTAACAACCAAGCAGGCTAAAGAGGAAGGAGCACATGTTAGTATCAATGCAGACTGGTTTATCACTAGCAAACCTAATTTCAATAGTTTGAATCTGGCGTCTACGAGTGATATTATTGATTATCAAACAGCAGTGTTTGATGCTAATGTGGCTGAACTCGGAAGTGCTTCCAGTTTTTTATCCTCTTATAAATCTGGATATTATTATCCATTGTTTCAGCTCTATTTAGATAGGGAAAATGGAGTGGTAAGTAATAGTGAAGTGGAGGCTACACTGAATCAGTGGCGCAATAATGATTACTATAAGGAGTATCGTGATAACGCTTGGCGCGCGGCTGTGACACAGCGCTATAACGTGTCTGTTTCTCAAAAAGTGGGGAACAGTAATCACTTCCTTTCTTTTAATTATGAAAATGATAAAGGGCGAACTATAAATGACAAAAGTAATAGAATCTCCTTATACTACAAATCGAGTTATGCTATCACTAGTTGGCTGAATGTGAATGCCGGAGTGGATGCCCGCTTGGGACGTAGTGACACGCCTAATAGTCTATTTACCGGTTATACCTTACAACAACGTTATGAAAGAATACTGGATGACGATGGCGGGCATTACAATTCTCCTTATGTAAATGTAAGCGGATATTCAGGTGGCTCTTACAATGGGGGAGTGGTAAGTCAGGCGGAAGGTGTTTCACCTTATAAATCATTTGGCTTCAATGTGCTTGATGCCTTAGGTGAAAGTGGTACAAAATCGCATGATGTTAGTATACGTCCGTTTGTCAGCTTGCAGGCTCGCTTCTTGAAGATGTTCAAATATAACTTTATGTATCAATATGAGTGGAACAATAGTAAAAGTGAGGTATATGATGCGGAAGATTCTTATTTGATGCGCATGACGTACAATTCCATGATTGATACAGCAGAAAAATCGCATATGCCGAAAGGAGGACGATTTTATCAGAGCGAATTGGGCAGTAACCGTTATACGGTACGTAACCAAATAGATTTTGATAAAAGCTGGAAAGAACATTCGGTAACTGCTATTGCCGGGCTGGAATTTAGGGAAAATAAGATACCTAAGTTTATCAGCCAGTTAATGTATGGCTATGATCCGCAGACGCTGACTTCTGATATAATGGACTGGCAGGCATATCGTGACGGAGTAGGCACAAGTGCTCTTTCCGGTGATGCGATTAAGTTAAGCGGTCTACCGGCTACATTGCAGGAATCACGTCATCGTTATGCATCTTTTTATGCTAATGCGGGTTACTCTTATCTGTCACGTTATAATATCTCCGGAAGTATCCGCTGGGACCAAGCAGATTTGTTCGGGCTTGATATCCGTAATCAACGTCACCCTTTGTGGTCGGTCGGTGCTTCGTGGATTGTGTCGGGTGAGTCATTTATGAAAGAACTTTTCTGGCTCGATTTCTTGAAAGTGCGTATGACCTATGGTATTAACGGTAATGTAGACCAAAGGTCGACTACTTATTTTGTGGTTAAGCAAAAAACGCAGAGTAACCCGATTAAGACTACTTATCTGACTTATGATGATGATGATCTTCCGAATCCGAAACTTCGCTGGGAAAAAACAGCCACTTATAATGTGGGAATGGATTTCCGTCTTTTTAATAATGTGATTGCCGGTAGTCTGGAATATTATAATCGTTCTGCATCTGATTTGCTTGTACGTCGCTACATGGACCCTACTTTGGGGGCTAAATCACGTGTCGTAAACAATGGTAAAATGCGTAACCGGGGTATTGAGTTATCGCTCACTGCCAATATCATCCGAAAGAAAGACTGGAACTTTGCCATTGATTTCAACTTTGCTCATAACAAGAATAAAATGTTGAAAGTGGATCATAGTGATTCGGAGTCATCGATAAGTTTTATCAAGAGTCCGCAGGACTATTTTATGGAAGGAAGTAGCTATAACACGCTCTGGGCTTACCGTATCGACCGTATCGAGAACGGATATCCGGTAGCGGTGGATAAAGACGGAAATGATCTTGTGACATTTAACGAGGATGGAACGGTCGCTAGTATTACTACCGGATCGTCACTCAAAGGTACAGATGATCTGGTAAATCTTGGTTCACTGACACCTAAATTCAACGGGGCACTGACTTTCAGACTAAGTTATAAAGGAATTGATTTGAATGCTTTCCTTGTATATGCAGGTGGTAATAAATTACGTAATAGTGTTGTGAATATGAGTGATCAAGTAGGAAGTCAGACATTGAAAGATATTACTAACCGTTGGAGTGCGGATGATCCGAATGCAAATGTGCGTATGTATATCGATATGCCAACAAAGGTGAAAACTTATGCAGGGAGTTTTCAGGATTGGTGGCAGTATGGCGACATCAATGTAAAAGATGCCGGCTATGTAAAACTACGTAGTCTGAGTTTAGGATATAATTTGCCATCTGACATTTGCCGTCAACTCCGGCTTAGTTCGTTGAAAGTGAAGTTGCAAGTGAACAATCTCTTTACCTGGTGTAAAGCTGGAAATGACATTGATCCGGAGAGCTATAACTTAAACGAGGGGACGCGTGGCATGGCTTCACCCAAGACTTACTCTATTGGATTATCAACAAGTTTCTAATTATTAAAAAGATTATAGAATATGCGTAAACTACTTTATATATTGCCGGTTCTGTTGATATTGGGACTTGCGGCCTGTGAGAATTACGTGGATATTACTCCCACAGGGAAGAAAACTGTAGATTCTACTGATACTTATTACGAGTTGGTGGCCTTGCCTAACCGATGCTATCAACCGGCGTCCTTTGCTCTATTGAGTGATAATGTTTGGTCAAAAGAATCGAATATTATTGGCAAAGAATATCTATCATGGGATGGAATCAATATGACATTTAATGAGGAAGCTGTTCGTAAGGATTTGAGTGATAATAATTTGTATGCGAATTGCTACACGTATATTTTGCGGTCGAATATCGTGATTTCATTGGTAGATCATAGTACGGGTGATAAGGATACGAAAGAACTGGCAAAGGCGGAAGCAAAGATAATGCGTGCCTGGGACCACTTTATTCTGGTAAACACTTTTGCAAAAAGCTATAATCCGGAGACGGCAGCTACTGACGGTGGTGTTGCCATTATCAGAGAGTACGATCTCGAAGCTACTCCTACCAAAGCGACTGTCGCTGAAGTCTATGACTTCATCATTAAGGATATTGAGGAAGCATTGCCTTATCTGAAAGAAGAACCGGTAAATGTTTATCATCCGTCGAAGGCTTTCGGCTATGCTTTGGCTGCCCGCGTATATCTGTTTCATCGTGACTGGAAAAAGGCTGAAGAGGCAGCGGAAGAATCATTGAAACGGAATAATACTTTGATTGATTATATAGCTTTGGAGGCTGAGGGAGGTCCGACTATGGTTACGACATATGGTAGAGGTGGAAATCCTGAAATCTTGAATTATGCCCATATGGGTGGTGTCACAGAATATATGTCTTATACTTATGGAATGATCAGTCCGGAATTGGTACAGCTTTTCGGAACGAATGACGAGCGTATGAATCTGTTTTTCAAGATGACTGGAAATCCGGAATATTACTTTGATGAAGGTTCCGGAGCTGCTTTGTGGGATACGTCAATTGGTTATACTAAGTTCCAGTATATGGCTGTAGGTATGCGTACCGCCGAAGTTTATCTGATTCTGGCAGAAGCAAAGGCACGTCAGAACGATTTATCCGGAGCTGTTGAAGTCTTGAATCAGTTGCGTGAAAAACGAATCAAAGGAACAGAGGCAGTATTACCGGAACCGGCTACCCAGCGTGAGATGATGCAGGAAATCATTAATGAGCGTCGTAAGGAGTTGCTTTTCGGTTTTAGTCGTTTCTGGGATTTGAAGCGGTTTAATACGGAAGCGGACTATGCAAAGACGATCACACGTGTTTTCCCGCTGGTTTCTACTAATGTCGAACAGAAGACATATACGTTGAAACCGGATTCACGTTTGTACGTCATTCCGTTCCCGTTGGCTGCCCGTGAGAAAAATCCGAACCTGACATTAAATACTAACGAATAAAATAGATAGAAAAACAATGCAAAAGATTTTGATGATAACTGTATTGCTACTTTGGGCACTGCAAGGAGCAGAAGCACGGGCCGGTGTTATGAATCCGTTTGAACATGGAAAGAAAAGTCTGGTGGTCCGTGAAGATACAGTTAAGAAAGACACTGTCAAGAAAGCGACAGCTTACGAGAAACTTTTGAAAGATGGAGGAAGTGAATGTCAGGGTATGTTTACAGTGCGTCATATCAAGGATGACTGGTATTTTGAAGTACCGGATTCTTTGTTGGGACGATTGTTATTGGTTGTTACTCGCTTTAAAGCTGTGCCGCAGGGGTTCAAAATGCTTAGTGGGGAAGAGGTGAACCGGAGTGTGGTTTATTGGGAACAACATAACGACAAGACGCTCTTTTTACGTGAATATGTACAGTCACAGTTTGCTCCCACAGGTGATAAAATTGCGGAAGCATTGAAGCAGTCAACGATAGATCCGGTTATTTGTAAGTTTGACGTTATCGGTAGAAATCCGGAGACTCAGGCGCAGCTCATCAATGTATCCAAGTTTCTTTTGGGTGATAATAAGACGTGTGGCTTTACATCAAGTGACCGTTCTATTCTTGGCATTGGTTCTTTAGCACAGGACCGTACATTCATGGATACTATAAAAACCTATCCCATTAATGTGGAAGTGCTTACTTTACGTACTTACAATATAACTTCCGGCAAGTTGCCGGCTGCGGCAACAGGTTCGGTGACAGTGAAACTGAATACCAGTATGGTGATGTTACCCAAAGAACCTATGCAGCCGAGATTGGCAGATGAACGGGTCGGATTCTTCCAAAATCCGGTGACAGAGTTTTCGGATGACCAGCAAGTCACGACCCGTGGAGCCATTATCCAGCGTTATCGGTTGGAACCGAAAGATCCGGAACGTTATCGCAAAGGGCAACTTACTGAACCTAAACGTCCTATTGTGTATTATATAGACCCGGCGACACCAAAAAAATGGATTCCTTATCTTAAAGCTGGTGTGAATGACTGGAATGTAGCTTTTGAAGCAGCCGGATTCAAAAATGCCATTATTGCCAAAGAATGGCCGGACGATCCTACAATGAGCCTGGACGATGCACGTTATAGCGTATTGCGCTATCTGCCTTCGGAATCGGAAAATGCTTATGGTCCGCGTATTGTAGATCCTCGTAGCGGAGAGATCATGGAAAGTCATATCTGTTGGTATCACAATGTAATGAACTTACTTAAGAAATGGTATATGGTGCAGTGTGGACCTTTGGATAAACGTGCGCAATCAATGACCTTTGATGACAAATTAATGGGGACTCTGATCCAATTTGTTTCCTCACACGAGGTAGGTCATACGCTTGGATTGCGTCACAATATGGCTGCCAGTTCGGCTACCCCGGTAGAGAAATTGCGTGATAAAGCATGGGTGGAGGCCAATGGTCACACAGTATCTATTATGGATTATGCACGGTTTAACTATGTAGCACAACCCGAAGACCGGATTTCAGAAAAAGGGCTTTTCCCCCGTATTGGCGATTATGATAAATGGGCGATAAAATGGGGGTATCAATACCGTCCGGAATTTAAAGATCCTTTTAAGGAGAAAGCAGCGTTGCGTGCTGAAGTCACGAAGAAACTTCAAGGCGACTGTCGTCTGTTGTTTATCGGTGATGAAGGAAAAGGGACTGATCCCCGCAGCCAGAGTGAGGACTTGGGGGATAATAATATGAAGGCCAATGAGTATGGTATGAAGAACCTGAAAAGGGTGATGGAAAATATTATGACTTGGACTGCACAACCTGACGGCCAATATGACGATTTAAATACGATTTATAAATCAGTGCGTGCCCAATATATGAAATATACGCTGCATGTACAGAGAAACTTGGGGGGCCGGTATACTAATAATCTGCCAGGGCAGGATCTTCATGATTACTTGCCACGTAGTGTGCAGAAAGAAGCTGTAGAATGGTTAGGACGGAATTTGCTTGTAGCTCCACTTTGGCTCTATCCTGATAAGGTAGTGAATTGCACGGGAGTGAAAGCTGTGGATGAAATTCGTGATCGCCAAAGTTCTATTATAGCCTTATTACTGGCATCGGGAATGTTGCAGAATTTGTATTCGGCTTCGATGTGTGCTTCGGATCCTTATCCGCTCGAGGAATATCTGGACGATGTGTTTGCTACAGTGTGGAAACCTTTGAATGATTCAAATGAATTAGAGAATAATTTCCGCCGTCAGCAGCAACGGACTTACCTGGGATTTATTGAACGTATGATGAACCCAAGTGATAAAGATGCCGGAAATGTAAATGCGACGGTGAACCGTTCTGATATTTTGCTTTTTATAGAAATGCATTTGGATAAGATTGAAGAATATGTGAAAGAGCAGCTTACCGTATGTAAAGAAGGAGATTTCAATTATAGGCATTACACGGCTTTACTACGGAATATTAAGAAAGCAAAAGAAGAGTATTACGGAAAAAATGCCGAGATATCTTGAAGAAGGACCTTTAAAAGAAACGGAAAAACAGAACAGATTTTCTTGTATATATAAACTCTCTCTCTAACAGGCTTACTCTTCTCTGACGATAAACTTGTTTTGATTCATAAGCGATCAATACATGCAAGTTTTGAGTTAGAGGAGAGTAAGTTTTTTTATATGCCTAATTACTGCACCTTACTTCTTAGCTGAAAGAATCATAATTTCTGGGTATTGATAACTATTTGTTTTCTAGTGAACTTTGTGAAGAAACAATCTGTTGTATATATAAAAAGAAGAAAGGAGACTTTTAGCAATGAAAAAGATAGTATTGCTCCGTCATGGAGAAAGTGCATGGAACAAAGAGAATCGTTTCACCGGTTGGACCGACGTAGACCTGACAGAAAAAGGGGTTGCCGAAGCCGAAAAAGCCGGAGAAACATTGAAAGAGTATGGCTTTAATTTTGATAAAGCATACACCTCTTATTTAAAACGTGCAGTGAAAACGTTGAATTGCGTACTCGATAAAATGAATCTCGACTGGATTCCTGTCGAAAAGAACTGGCGTCTGAACGAGAAACATTATGGTGACTTACAGGGATTGAATAAAGCCGAGACTGCCGGGAAGTATGGTGAAGAACAAGTGCTCATCTGGCGCCGTAGTTATGATATAGCCCCCAATCCACTTTCGGAAAAAGATTTGAGAAATCCGCATTTTGATTACCGTTATCATGAAGTGCCCGATGCAGAATTACCTCGCACGGAATCGTTGAAAGATACCATTGAACGTATTATGCCTTATTGGGAAAGTGATATATTTCCTAGTCTGAAAACAGCTCATACGCTGTTGGTGGTCGCTCATGGCAATAGTTTGAGAGGCATCATCAAGCATCTAAAAAACATCTCCGATGAAGATATTGTCAAACTGAATCTACCTACGGCTGTGCCTTACGTATTTGAGTTTGATGAAAACCTGAATGTATCCAACGACTACTTCCTGGGAAATCCGGAAGAGATTAAAAAACTAATGGAGGCAGTTGCCAATCAGGGAAAGAAAAAATAAAATAGTTACATATTAAAAAGTAAAGTTATGAGTAAAGTAGTTGAATTATTAAGAGATCAGGCCTGTTATTATTTGGAACATACCTGTGAAACCATCGATAAATCATTAATTCATGTTCCGTCTCCCGATACGATAGATAAAATCTGGATTGATTCGGATCGAAACATTAGAGTATTAAACAACCTGCAATCTCTGTTGGGACATGGACGGCTGGCAAATACCGGTTATGTGTCTATACTTCCTGTCGATCAGGACATCGAACATACTGCCGGAGCATCATTTGCTCCCAATCCGATCTATTTCGATCCGGAAAATATTGTGAAACTGGCTATTGAAGGCGGTTGTAACGGAGTAGCTTCCACGTTTGGAATTCTTGGATCCGTAGCACGTAAATATGCGCATAAGATACCTTTCATTGTGAAATTGAACCACAATGAACTGCTCTCTTACCCGAATAGCTTCGACCAAGTATTGTTTGGCACTGTCAAAGAAGCCTGGAATATGGGAGCAGTGGCCGTAGGAGCTACTATTTATTTTGGCTCGGAACAGAGTCGCCGTCAACTAGTAGAGATTGCCGAAGCTTTTGAATATGCTCATGAATTGGGTATGGCAACCATCCTCTGGTGTTACCTGCGTAACAATGATTTTAAGAAAGGTGCAGTCGATTACCATGCTGCCGCCGACCTGACAGGTCAGGCCGACCGCTTGGGAGTGACTATCAAAGCTGACATTGTGAAACAGAAACTTCCTACTAATAATGGTGGCTTCAAAGCCATTGGTTTCGGAAAGATCGACGAACGTATGTATACCGAACTGGCTTCCGAACATCCGATTGACCTTTGCCGTTACCAGGTAGCCAACGGCTATATGGGACGTGTAGGCTTGATTAATTCGGGTGGAGAATCTCATGGTTCTTCCGATTTACGTGATGCTGTCATTACAGCCGTAGTCAACAAACGTGCCGGAGGTATGGGATTGATTAGCGGGCGTAAAGCATTCCAGAAGCCAATGAACGAAGGAGTAGAATTATTGAATGCCATTCAGGATGTATATCTTGATCCGTCAATTACGATCGCTTAATCAGGGATGAATAGAAATAAATTCTTATCTTTGACTATTAGATCGTTAACCATTAAAAATTAAGAGTATGAAGTTTTTTATTGACACAGCTAATCTGGAGCAGATTCAGGAGGCTTATGACCTCGGAGTACTTGACGGTGTGACTACCAACCCTTCGTTGATGGCGAAAGAAGGCATTAAAGGAACGCAGAATCAGCGTGAACATTACGTCAAGATATGTAAGATCGTTGAGGGAGATGTAAGTGCCGAGGTGATAGCAACCGATTATGAAGGGATGATTCGTGAGGGCGAGGAACTTGCCGCACTCAATCCGCATATCGTAGTAAAGGTTCCTTGTATTGCTGATGGAATCAAAGCTATCAAACATTTCACGCAGAAAGGAATCCGTACCAATTGTACGTTAGTGTTTTCTGTAGGACAGGCATTGCTGGCTGCTAAAGCCGGAGCTACCTATGTTTCACCTTTTGTCGGCCGTCTGGACGATATTTGTGAAGATGGGGTGAAGCTGGTGGGAGATATCGTACGTATGTATCGTACGTATGATTATAAAACACAGGTGTTGGCTGCTTCTATTCGCAATACAAAACATATTATCGAATGTGTGGAAGTAGGAGCCGACGTGGCTACTTGTCCGTTGAGTGCTATCAAAGGATTGCTCAATCATCCGTTAACTGATTCAGGATTGAAGAAGTTTCTGGAGGATTATAAGAAAGTGAATGGCTGAATGTAAGTGAGATGCAATGATAAAATGGGTGGTGAACATCATCGTGGATATTTTTTGTCCGCATGATGTTCACCTTTTTTATTTTCCTTCTTTCCTTTTTTGTTTCTGTTTTTCTTTGTATTGAGTCGGCGTTTCTCCTGTGTATTGTTTGAAAGCCGTACTGAAATAGCGTGAAGTAGTAAATCCGATCTTCTCGGCAATTTCCGTAAAAGACATATCCGTATGAGTGATGAATGTGATCGCTTTCTCCATCCGGAATTTATTGATGTAATCATTGGCTCCCATATCGGTTAGAGCTTTCAGCTTATTATAAAGGGAAGCCCGGCTCATTCCTATTTCTTTGCAAATAAGAGTGACATCCAGATTGCTGTTATCCAGATTCTCCTGAATAATTTTATTCAGTTTCAACAGGAAGGTTTCATCTGCCTGGCTGAATGTGCTTTCTTCCGGTGCAGGAACCAATCCTGCATTTAAATATCTCTTTTTGATAGATTCGCGGTTTCTTAACCGGTTACGAATGATTTCCATTAACATTTCTATCTCAAAAGGCTTTGTAAGATAGGCGTCTGCTCCATTCTTATAACCACTTAACTGGCTTTGTTTATCATCTCTTGCTGTCAGCAGTACAATAGGAATGTGACTGATGGTAATGTCTTCCTTGATGTTTTTACAAAGTTCGTATCCATTCATTCTCGGCATCATCACGTCACTGACGATAATATCCGGAGTATGGCTTCTGGTCAGTTGGAGGGCTTCCACACCGTCCGAAGCAATGATTATCCGTTTGAAATATTCTCCCAGTGACTTTTTTAGGAAATCCGTCAGGTCCGGATTATCATCCACCACTAATATACTGTAAAAACTCGTATCGAAATTACTCTCCTCCGGCAATTGTTCTTTACTGTCATCGCTCATCAATTCGTTCAGATAGGCTTTCGGTTGGCAGATAATCTCTTCTGATTGTTGGCGAAGTGGGAGTTCAAAGAAGAATGTTGCACCGGCTTCCTGATTGTCTAGGGCACCGATGGAACCTCCGTGTAATTCGACCAGAATCCTGGAATAGGATAATCCGATTCCTGTCCCGCTCTGTTCTCCTGTACCCTGATAGAAACGGGTGAAGAGTTTCTGCGTATTTACTTGTTTGAGACCGTTTCCCTGATCTATGATGGAGACACGGACCCTGTTTTCCTCTGAAAGCAACTCCGAAGTAATGATTATTTCTGCATCTTGCGGACTGTGTTTTAAGGCATTGATAAGCAGATTGCTTAGAATAATCTCACACTTGTCTTTATCGAAACTAACAGTGTCGATATGCGGGTCAAGCTGATAACGGATACATACGTTCTTTGCTTCGCCTTCGCTGGTGAAATCTTGTGATACATGTTCAATCCATTGATTGAGAGCGTATGGTTGTATCTGCAATTTGCTTTCTCCAACCTCCATCTTACGCACATCAAGTACCATATTGATAAGATTCTTCATTCGCTGTGACTGGCGATATATCGCTTTTATAGGTAGATATTGTGTATCTTCGGCAGAAAGCGATTTCAATATTCGGCTAAGTGGCGCATGTATGAGAGTCAATGGGGTACGCAGTTCGTGACTGATATTAATAAGGAAGCGCACTTTTTCTTCGTACACCTGTTGCTCATGTTCCTTCATTGCCCATTTCAGCTTTTCCTCTTTGCGTTTTAACGTTCTTCGGAAAGTTTCGATGACAGCAGCAGTAATGAACACTGCACAACTAATGATGAACCACCATGTCCGATACCAGGGAGGGAGAATCGTCAGTTCCAGTACCTCTTGACTGGGAATCCAACTACCATCTTTCGCTGTGCAGGAAGCCATGATCTTGTAACTTCCCGGAGGAAGTGAGCGTATGGCCAATTCGGGATTATATGATTCGATTTGCTGATCGTTCAGTCCTTCTATCTGATATCTGTATACTTTCTGCCGGAAGATATCTTTTTCTTTCGACATGATCCGAATGGTTATATTACTGTTCCAGGGAGCAGAAATTCCTATAGGGTTACTACTTAGCTTATCATTAACGGATTCTCCGTTGATAACCACGTCCGAGAGTTGTAATTGCGGGAATTCGGAAGTGATTAAGGGCAAGTTGCTGTTAATATGCAGTAATCCTTTCACACCTCCCATATAGATATTCCCCTGTGAACTTAATAAACGGGGCTTGGATAGGTACTCATTCTGAATGACACCGTCGGATTCACCGAATAGAACAAATTTTCTTTCTTTGATTAACCAGGCGAAAAGCATATTGTCTGTTCCTATCCAGACTTTTCCTTGCTGGTCGCATACTATCAGAGTGACTTCTTCAAAGAGGGAGGTTGGTATCGGAGTTTGTTCTTGAGTGACAGGGTTATAATGTATCAGTCCGTAATTGTTTCCTATCCAGAAATTTCCATATTCATCTCGTGAGACAGAATTAATCAATGTGTCTTTACTGCATTGAAATATTATTTCGAGGCGGTTGGTACGGTTGTCCAGACAGAAGATATGTTTGCTGTCGTTCAGATATGTGTTATTCTGACTATTTGCTATAGGCAAAATGGTACCGATAATGTCTGCTCCTTGTTGTTCGGTAGCAATACTGAATGTTTGTTCTTTCAAGTTGTATTGGTAGATATGGTCTCCCAATAGCAGTACACTATGGGGGGAATTGAGGAATAGGTTTACTGTTTTTCCCCGGCTTCCGAGACGTTTGGAAGTTTCGGGATCAATAATAATAAAAGGAGTCTTCTTTCCCGTTGACGGGTTGAAAACAAATACGCCCTGTGAGAAAATAGAAAGCAATAGATTACCGGAGGTAAAAGGACAGATAGAGGCTACTTTATCTTCCCATGTGGAAGGAAAGTGGGTGAACTTTTCTGTAAGGGGATTAAAAAGGTTAATACCTCCACCGTCCGTGCCTATCCAAATGCGACTATCAGATTCCTGATAGAGGCTTAGTACGGTATTGTTACTTAATCCGCGGTCATTGCCCGGCAATACATCCGTATAAGTTTTCATGGAAACCTCCCGGATGCTGATAAGACCGTTGCGAATACTTCCTGCCCATATATTATTGTTCCGGTCATTATAAAGACAGAGAATGGAGTTAGCGGGCAGTGAGTAGTTATCTCTTCCCGGTACATGCTCCAATAAAGAGAAATTTCCCGTTTCAGGTTCAAGAATATTGATGCCTCCTCCATCCGTTCCGATCCATATCTTCCCTTCCCGTTCAGCAAGACTTAAGACGACATTATTGCTTAAATCCGAGTTGTGTGTGGTATACGAAGCCAATGGTCTTCCGTCATGGGAAAAACAGCTTATGCCTTCGTTGTAGGGGGCTATCCATATCCGGTTTTGTGAATCAATAAGCATATTCATGATTTCCTTTCCGCAGTCAAAAGGAGGAGGTGTGTGTTTACCCGTATTTAAATCCAGAAGAAGTAATCCCTGCCATCGGCTGCAGCAAAGAAGAGTGTGCTCATTCCATAAACTTAGTAACGTGATATTGAAATTGGGCTCTCGATTAAACGTCTGTAAAAGGTGAAGAGAAGAATGCTGATAACTATAGAAATAGACTTTGTTTTGCGAGCCGAATAAAACTCCGTCTTTCATTAAACAAGTCGAGTAGGCTACTATATTATTTCCTTTCTCGTCCGTAGGTATGAAGAAATCATCACTTTGCCGTTGATAACATGCCACTCCTTTTTCTGTCAGAATCCAGATGTTATTCAGTTTATCTTCTGTTATCTGATTGATTTGGTTGTGGGGGATGGAATGAGGGTTGTCTGCTTGATGAGTATACTTTTTAAGTTCGTGGCCGTCGTACCGTCCTAGTCCGGAACGGGTTCCAATCCATACAAAACCTTGTTCATCGGTCAGGATGCATCGTACGGTAGAAGGTAACCCGTCTTTCAGGGAGATTTGCTTGTAATAATAATGTCCGGCTTGAAGGGAGGGAACGCCGACAAACTGTATGATGAACGCTATACATAGCAGAATAAAGGTTCTTTTTCTCATGGTATTAGGTCAGTTAAACTGAAACAAAGATAATATATTCAAATGAATATTTGTTAAGAAAGCAAACTTATTTTATTATTCCTTTGAGTCAGAGAATGGTCTTTGAATGAAAATTCTTTTCTTTATTTAGCTGGATTCTCTATCTTTGCCCGAAAATATACGACTATGATTACCGAAGAACTACAGAAACTTTATCAGTCATATACAGGTGTTCCCGCTGAAAACATCGCAGAATTACCGTCTTCCGGTTCCAATCGCCGTTATTTCCGTCTGACGGGCATACAAACACTGGTTGGAGTATATGGAACTTCTATTGACGAGAATGAAGCTTTTCTTTATATGGCAGGACATTTCCGTAAAAACGGCCTGCCGGTTCCCGAAGTTTACATTGCATCGGAAGATAAAACTTGTTATCTGCAAGAAGATTTAGGTGATACTTTATTGTTTCATGCCATTGAGAAAGGCCGGGCCACCAGTGTATTTTCCGAGGAAGAAAAAGAACTGCTCCGCAAGACGATCCGTTTACTTCCCGCTATTCAGTTTGCCGGTGCTGACGGGTTCGACTTTTCCCGTTGCTATCCCCAACCGGAGTTCAATCAGCGTTCTATCCTTTGGGATTTGAATTACTTCAAATATTGTTTTCTGAAAGCTACCGGAATGGAATTTCAGGAAGACAAACTGGAAGATGATTTTCAGAAGATGAGCGATGTTCTGCTACGTAGTTCTTCCGCTACTTTTATGTATCGTGATTTTCAGAGTCGTAATGTGATGATAAAAGACGGGGAGCCGTGGTTTATCGACTTTCAGGGAGGACGTAAAGGTCCGTTCTATTATGACATAGCCTCTTTCCTGTGGCAAGCGAAAGCGAAATATCCGGATAGCCTCCGTAAAGAACTGCTGCAAGAATATATAGACGCTCTTCGCAAATACCAACCGATTGATGAATCCTATTTTTATAGCCAACTTCGTCACTTTGTTCTTTTCCGTACGTTGCAAGTGCTGGGGGCTTATGGCTTCCGCGGATACTTCGAAAAGAAACCTCATTTTATTCAGAGCGTTCCCTATGCTATCGAAAACCTGCGTGAATTGTTGAAAGAAGAATACCCGGAATATCCGTATCTCTGCAGGGTTTTGCGGGAACTTACCGGACTGAAACAATTTACGGACGACCTGAAAAAGCGGCAGCTTACTGTCAAAGTGATGAGCTTTGCCTATAAGAAAGGAATTCCTGATGACTCTACCGGCAATGGAGGAGGCTATGTATTCGACTGTCGGGCCGTCAACAATCCCGGTAAGTATGAGCGTTACAAACCTTTCACCGGACTGGATGAACCTGTAATCACTTTCCTCGAAGAAGATGGTGAAATACTCCGTTTCCTCGATCATGCCTATGCTTTGGTAGACGCCTCCGTAAAACGCTATATGGAACGTGGATTCAGCAATTTGTCCGTTTGTTTCGGTTGTACCGGAGGGCAACACCGTTCTGTTTATTCAGCCCAGCATCTGGCAGAACACCTGAATCAGAAATTTGGTGTGAAAGTCGAACTGGTGCACCGGGAACAGAATATAGAACGTACGTTTGAGGCAACCATCTAAAGAGATTCACTATAAAGGAGGAAGTTACGAATAAAATGAAAGCAATGATATTTGCTGCCGGTTTGGGTAGCCGGTTGAAACCGCTTACCGATACCATGCCTAAGGCTATGGTTCCCATAGCCGGACATCCGATGTTGGAACATGTGATTTTAAAACTGAAAGCTGCCGGATTCACGGAAATTGTGATTAACATCCACCATTTTGGCGATCAAATACTTGACTTCCTGAAAGTCAATGAGAATTTCGGGCTTACCATACATATTTCCGACGAACGTGACTTGTTGCTCGATACTGGTGGAGGAGTCAAGAAAGCCCGTTCTTTCTTTGAAAATTCGGATGAACCTTTCCTGATACATAATGTAGACATTCTTTCAGATGTGAATCTGAAGGAATTATATGACTATCATTTACAGAGTGGCGGTGTGGCAACTTTACTGGCAAGCCGACGTAAAACCTCTCGTTATCTGCTTTTTGATGAAAAGAAGAAACTTTGTGGCTGGACTAACAAGGATACGGGACAGGTGAAGCCGGAGGGATTCCAATATGATGAATTATGCTATCAGGAATATGCATTCAGCGGTATCCATGTCCTTTCACCTGCCATTTTCCAATTTATGGATACGCCTCGTTGGGAAGGGAAGTTTTCTATTATGGATTTCTATCTTGCCACTTGTCGGCAAATAAACTATTCCGGTTATCTTGCAGAGAATTTACAACTGATTGACATCGGTAAACCGGAGACATTGGCTAAAGCTGAAAGTTTTCTATACCAAAGCACCAAATAAAGATACAGAAAGGGACCAAAAGGTCCCTTTTCTAATATGTAGCAAAATATTTGTTTAACTTTGCCCGGCTGAACAAACGAAATTGCAATACTATACAAATCTTGCTACATGGAACAGATTCGGATAAATGGGATAGCTGATAATTTATTACATGACATTTTTAATGATTTGTCTGTAGGACTCGAGTTGTATGATAAGGATGGTATTATGATAGATGTCAATTATTCGCGGTTGAGATCAATGGGGATAAAAGACAAAAAAGATATTTTGGGTTATAATCTATTCAACTATACGAGTTTCTCTGATGAAATCAGAGAACAAATTAGAAAAGGGGAGACTGTGCGTTTCGTTGCAAAATATGATTTTGATGCCTTACGTCATCTTTTCCCTACTTGTTTGTCCGGTACTCGATTCTTTGAGATCACTGTTTCTTTCGTTCATAATGAAAAGTCTGAAATTACGAATTATATGGTGATAACTCAGGATGTCACCGAGCGTATCTTATGGCAAAACAAATATGATAATCTCTATGAAGAAGCTGTGCGCTCGAAAAAAGAACTCCTTGAGAGCGAACAAAGGATGATTCATTTGATTCGTCAGAATGAATTGGTGCTGAACAATATTAATTCAGGCTTGGCGTATATTGCAAACGACTATATCGTACAATGGGAGAATATCTCGCTTTGTAGTAAAAGCCTTTCGTATGAGGCTTATAAGAAAGGAGAACCTTGCTATTTGACAGCCCATAATCGCAACGCTCCTTGTGAGAATTGTGTGATGCAACGTGCCCGCCAATCCGGTCAGGTAGAGTCTATTTTGTTTAATCTGGATAACAAGCACGTCATTGAAGTATTTGCTACTCCTATATTTAATGAACAGGGAGATGTTGATGGTGTGGTAATTCGCGTGGATGATGTGACCGAGCGGCAGCACATGATTGGTGAACTTGAAAAGGCGAGGAGCCGGGCTGAACAATCCGATAGGTTGAAGTCTGCTTTTCTAGCAAATATGAGTCACGAAATCCGTACTCCTCTAAATGCTATCGTTGGTTTTTCCGACTTGCTGATGGTGACGGAAGATAAAGAAGAAAAAGAAGAGTTCATTCAGATTATCAATGCCAATAATGAATTACTTCTGAAACTGATTAATGACATACTGGATCTTTCGAAAATAGAAGCCGGCTCGGTAGAATTGAAATACGAGGATTTTGATCTGGCTGTTTATTTCAATGAATTGGCTGCTGCAATGCATCGTCGTGTAGTGAATCCACAGGTTCGTTTGGTTGCTATGAATCCTTATGAATCTTGTATCGTTCGTCTGGATAAGAACCGGTTGGCACAGATTCTCACCAATTTTGTAACTAATGCCATCAAATATACCTGCGAAGGAATGATTGAAATGGGATATGAAAAGATAAACGGGAGTATTCATCTTTATGTTCGTGATACAGGCATCGGCATACCGGAAGATAAAAAAGACAAGGTGTTCCAGCGTTTTGAAAAACTGGATGAGTTTGCGCAGGGGACCGGATTGGGATTATCTATTTGTAAAGCCATAGTTGAGGCTTTCAAAGGAGAGATAGGTTTTGAGTCGGAATTTGATAAAGGATCCCTGTTCTGGGCGGTTCTGCCGTGCCAGTTCGAATCGGTCGACAGCGGACTGTATATTTCCCGTCAGCGCCTTGGGAGGGAAGTGGAAAAAGAAGAACCTCATGCTTCCGAAGAGATGAAGTCTTCTAAAAGAGTGCTTGTAGTAGAAGATATTCAGAGTAACTTTTTTTTAGTATCTTCTATATTGAAAAATAAATTTCAGTTGTTACATGCTCCGAATGGGCTGAAGGCGGTTGAGATCGTCCGGACTCAACCGGTGGATCTGATATTGATGGATATGAAGATGCCTGTTATGGATGGGCGTACTGCAACTTCCGAGATCCGGAAGTTCAATACGGAAATACCAATTATCGCCCTGACCGCTCATGCTTTTGATGCCGACCGGGTGGCTGCTTTGAAAGCCGGTTGCGATGATTATCTGGTGAAGCCGATCAATGGAGCGAAGTTGATGCAGACGTTGAAAGAGTATGGTTGCTGAAAGGATCGGATTAAAAATGTGCTGATCTGAAAAAATGTATATTCCATTCATCCTGCTTTTAATATTTAGGTCAATGGTCAATGGCTTGCTGAAAAATGCGCTTCATTTTCATTTATAGAGTGTGAGATTGTATGCTGTTTTGCTGTATAGCCTTTGAAAGTGTTTCTTGTAGGTTCATTTTTTATGTTTATATGCTTCTTATTTTCCTATATAGAGAATATTCTGCTTTTTGTTTCAGTTGTTTATTTAAAGATGAACTAGCTTGAAAATAGTCTTTTCAGAAAACTTTTATACCTAGGTCGGTGACTTTGGGGCGGTTCCTCGGTGAGTAAGGAGGTATTGCTCACCGAGGAACGGTTTGTTGCTCACCGAGGAAGTTTATCAATTTCTTTGGGAAGAATACATATTATCCGAAAATAAATGTAGTATTTCTCTTCTAATATGCATATATATGTAGTTTCTTAATGCTTTTTTATGTTAGGGTACTTTTTTCTGTTACCGTTTCATCTTCCTGAATATGAAAAATAGAACATGTATTCAGCTCAAAAGAAAAGTTAGGTCTTATCATAATTATAGCTTTCCTTATTTGACTTGAAAAGTGTTTAATGATGTCTATAACGCTATAATTTATCGATGAAATGGATGATTTCAGACAAAATTGGATATAAAATAGCGATTTTGGAACATCTTATTTTCATAGCCTTCATATTTTTGTAGCCGATAAGAGTTGTTGAATGCGTAGTTTTAATAACTCTTTTAAACTAAGAGTCTTTGAGATTTATTTTTGTTAGCTAATAAATAAAGTCTTTATTGTTAAATGTAATATTATGAAAAGAAAGAAGCTTATGAAAAAACAAAGCTGCTTTGTTGTTCTTCTGATGCTACTCCTGTTATTTCCGTCGGGAGTATTTGCACAGCAACAAATGATTAAAGGACAAGTAGTAGATGATAAGGGTGAAACTGTTATTGGTGCTACAGTCATAGTAAAAGGAGGGCAAGAAGGTGCCATAACCGATATTGATGGAAATTTCTCTGTAAAAGGTAAAGTTGGAGCCACATTAACTATTTCTTATGTAGGTTTTTCTCCTCTTGAAGTAAAAGTAACGAAACTGGAGGGTAATCGTTTCGTGCTCAAAGAAGACTCAAAAGTACTTGATGAAGTGGTAGTGGTAGGTATGGGGAAGCAGAAACGTAATACAATTACGGCTGCCGTAGCTACAGTTAAGTCCGATGCGATTGTCAATCGTCCGGTAACCGACGTGACTAGCGCGTTGCAAGGTAATGTCGCTGGTTTGAACTTTGCGTCAGATGCTGCAGCGGACGGTGTAGGTGGTGAGACTGGTGCTGAAATTAAATTTAATATTCGTGGAGTTGGTTCTATCAATGGTGGCGAACCTTATGTATTGGTAGACGGTGTGGAACAAAGTATGCAGAATGTTAATCCTGCCGATATCGAAAGTATCAGTGTTTTGAAAGATGCTTCCGCATCAGCTGTGTACGGTGCCCGTGCTGCTTATGGAGTAGTATTGGTTACCACTAAAAGCGGACGGAAGGAAAAGACACGTGTTACCTATCGCGGAACGGTTGGTTTCAGTTCTCCTATTAATATGCCGCAAATGATGAACTCATTAGAGTATGCCAACTATTGCAATCAGCGGGATGTGAATATGGGACGTACAGCTCAGATCTCAAATGCAACCATCGAAAAGATAAAAGGCTTTATGGCTAATCCTTATTCGGCAGAATTTCCCGGCATCGGTCCTAATCAAGCGGGTGACGGTTGGGCAGCAGCCGATAATGTTCAGTATGGTAATACAGATTGGTTTGATTATTATTTCAAAGACCGTGCGATACGTCATTCTCATAATTTGAGTGTACAGGGTGGTGGAGAAAAATCTACTTATTACATTGGTTTAGGATATACTTATCAGGAAGGTTTGATGGATCAGGTTCAGGATGATCTGAAAAAGTATAATATCAATACTAAATTTTCGGTTACAGCAACCGATTGGTTGAAATTCCACTTTAATAATAATGCAACGATAAACATAATCAATCGTCCGATGGCTAATCAGACTATTTTTTATGGTACGATAGCCAATACGGCTCCAACCCGTGTGACTCAATTACCCATTGAACAGGCGGAGTATTCTACTCCAACTTGGAATGAATTATTATACTTGAAAAAGTCCAATTATAATCAGAACCGTGTTTCGGATGCATTATCTTTCTCGGCTATTATTACTCCGCTGCAAGGATGGGATATCATGGGAGAAATGAAAGCCCGTTTGGATGTGGAAAATAATAGTTTCAAATTGAAAAAAAGCAATCATGCATTGCCTAACGGGCAAGTTATAGAGACTTCCGGCAACCGTCAGGGATATCAATATCCGGGTATGAGATGGCAAAATACACGTTTCGGTTCACTGACACGCGGTAGTGCTTTCAATTACTATCTGTCTCCCAGTTTGTCCAGTACCTACATGAATCAATGGGGGGATCATGATTTTAAAATCATGGCAGGTTATCAAATGGAATTGCAAGAAAATTCCAGTGAATATATGTATAAAGATGGAATGTTGAGCGAAGATACTTATTCATTTGACAATGCCGATGGAACCGTATATGCCGGAGAGGCTCGCACTCACTGGGCTACGATGGGATTTTATACCCGAATCAACTGGAACTATCAGAATACATATTTCTTGGAACTTAGCGGACGTTATGATGGCTCTTCCCGCTTTGCGCCGGGACATCGTTGGGGATTCTTCCCGTCTTTTTCTGCCGGTTATGACATTGCCCGTACTAAATACTTTACCGATTTGAATATGCCGGTATCACAATTCAAAGTACGTGTTTCTTATGGACGTCTGGGAAATCAGAATGGTGCAGGATTATATGATTATCTGGGAGTGATGAGTCTTGACCCGAATAATGTGAATGCATGGTTACTTCCGGGAGGAGGTGATGTAATAGGTAAAGGAACAATCTCATTAACTCCGAAAATGATCAGCCCGTACATTACATGGGAGAAAGTAGACACCGCCAACTTCGGTTTGGATCTTATGTTATTGAAAGACCGTTTGTCTGTAACGTTTGATGTTTATCAACGTACGACCAAAGACATGATTGGTCCTGCTGAAGCTATTCCGGCTGTCAGCGGTATCATTCCCGATGATCGTGCAAAAATAAATAATGCTACTCTTCGTAACCGGGGTTGGGAACTCTCTGTCAACTGGCAGGATAAGTTGAAATGTGGTTTTAGTTATGGAATAGGATTCAATTTATTCAATTACAAGGCTGTGATTACGAAGTATAACAATCCTGAAGGTATTATTTATAACAACCATACCGGTTTGGATCGCAACAAAGGTTATTATGAAGGAATGGATATAGGTGAGATCTGGGGATTCGTAGCAGATGACTTGTTTATGACCAATCAGGAGATTGATTCATATCTGAATAGTAAAGATCTTTCTTTCTTTAAGAATGACAACCTTTGGCAAGTGGGTGATTTGAAATATCTGGATACTAATCGTGATGGTAAAGTAGATCCGGGAAAAGGAACATTGGAGGATCATGGCGATCTGAAGGTAATCGGAAATGCTACACCTAAATATTCATTTGGTATAAATTTGAACTTGGGATATAAAGGATTCTCTGTCTCTACTTTGTTCCAGGGAGTGGCGAAACGTGATTTTGCATTAGCGGGAAGTACTTATCTTTTTGGTGGAAAGAACTTCTTTAAAGAGCATCTCGACTATTTTAGTCCGTCGAATCCCCGTGGATATCTTCCTCGTCTGACAGATCCCAAAACAGTAGATTATAATACAAATATTGGTTACAATACAACACGCTATATGGTCAATGCCGCTTATATGCGTATGAAGAACCTGACCGTGTCTTATACATTCGACAAGAAGCTCTTGAAAACTATGAGACTGGAAAATTTGAGAGTATATTTTACGTGTGACAACCTGTTTACTATTACTAAGTTGCCTAAGGCTTTTGATCCTGAAACCTTGAATCAGGTAAATACTTGGGCGGGTGGTAGCAATGCTACAGCACCGGGACTTACCTCCGCTGCCAATGAGAACGGTAACGGTAAAGTATATCCGATGAACAGAAACTTTGTATTTGGTCTTGATTTTACTTTTTAATAAATAACAGAGAAGTATGAAACGATTTTATTTATATATAGTATTGATGGCGGGTCTTGGAATATGTGTATCTTCTTGTGCCGACTTTCTGGATCGTGAGCCGCTTACCGTACCGAACAACGAATCGTTCTTGTCCGGTGAAGCCCAAGTGCGTGGATATATCAATGGTCTTTATACAGCGCTTCCTTCATTAGCGAAATTCGGAATGGGAGTGCGTGGAGAAGAAAAGAACAGTGATAATATTCTTTCCGAAATTTACAATAAGCGTCTGAATGGTGAGGAAACCTTGTTTTCCAGCAGTGAAGACTGGGAAAACGGTTATAAAAATCTGCGTAATGTGAATTATTTCTTTCACTATTACCTAGTACCGGAAGACATGGAAACAGAAGAAGTAAAATCATTGAAAGGCGAAGCTTACTTCCTGCGGGCTTACTGGCACTTTGTTCAGTTGAAGAAGTTCGGTAATATTCCTATTATGGATGCTTTCTGGGATGAACATGCCACGATAGCCGGTTTGCAGATCCCGCAGAAAGATCGTGGTGAAGTTGCTAAATTTATCTTGGAAGATCTGGACAAAGCAGAGAAACTATTGTTCAATAGAAGCAAATACAGCGGTTTGCGTATTTGTAAGGAAGCGGCTATGTTGCTTGCCATGCAGGTTGCGCTATACGAAGGTTCGTGGGAGAAATACCACAAGAATGATGAATTTGCGGCTGCCACTGACCAATCGGCTTATTTCTTTGGAGAAGTGTTGAGATGGGGAGATATGCTTTTCGAGCAAGGTATAAAATTAAATACGAAAGAAACAGATGGCGGTGTAGTCAATCCGGGAGATGCTTACGGACGTCTGTTTAATCAAAATGATTATTCCAACATTTCAGAAGTATTGTTCTGGAGAAAATATTCGGTTACTGACGGTGTGTTTCATGCCTTGACCGGATTAGTGGGTGGAGGAGTTGTCGATCAGGATGGACCTGCCGGTATAGCCGGAGACTTGGTAAATACCTATTTGAATGCTGATGGAACGCCTGTTGATCCGAATAATAGCAAGTTTAAAGATTTTAATGAAACCTTTAAAAGCCGGGATTTGCGCCTCACAGAAACTATCATGAGCAGTGGCTATAAGTTTAAATCTACTGCTAAAGGTTCTCGTCCGATGAAAGTGGCAGATGCTTCTACCGGTGATAAAACAATCAATCCTCCTTTCCTGGCAGGTGATGGTAATGCTAAAAATGTAACAGGGTATCACATTCGTCTCGGAGTAGATACGACATACGTTTCAGGGGACTGTGAAACCGGACTGGTACTCATGCGTTATGCTGATGCATTATTGAGCTATGCCGAAGCTGCCGAGGAATTGGGCAAATGTGATGATGAAGTGTTAAGTAAAACATTGAAACCTCTGCGTGCACGTGCCGGAGTAACTTATGTGACACCTGCCAGAGATCCTAACTTTACAGATTATGGTTATACATTGACTCCCGTTATGCAAGAGATTCGTCGTGAGCGTCGTGTGGAACTGGCACTGCAGGGATATCGTCTGGATGATCTGATGCGTTGGGCTGCTGATAAGGTAATTGTTGGCAAACGTGGCAAAGGAGCATATTTGGGACATGATGGTGTTTTATACAAATCATTTGCGGAAGATAAACATGAAGCATTAGCCAAAGTATTGGTAGATGGCAACGGATGGATGGATCCTTTGCAGGAGTTGATACCGGGTGGTTATCAATTCAATCCTAAGAGAGACTATCTGTTACCTATTCCTCCAAGTGAACTGGAACTGAATAAGCAGATGAAGCAGAATCCGGGGTGGAAATAATAATCATAGACTTTATAATTAAAGATATACTGTATGAAAAAGATTTTAGAATGGACATATTTGTGGATGCTGCTTATATTACTGGCAGTGAGTATGTCAGGATGTTCTGACGATGATAATGTAAGCCCGTTGGCAGAACCTGTACCTTTAAAGATGACACTGAACAGTACGGATTTGGTAATGGGAGAGGTGCTGGAAATCACTTTTGACGTGACAGGTACAGAAGAAGGAAAAAAAGCGATGAATGAAGATCTGAATATCAGATTGAGTGCCACTACTGATAAGGGAGCAGTCGATCAGTTGGTATTTGATGATTTTCCATCGGTGGTTACCATGAGGCAGGGAGAGATGACTAAAACCGTCCGGGTTCCTGTAAAGAAAGAAGGACTGAATAGAGAACGTTCCATCGAAATATCTGCATTTGCACGTGGATATAGAATGGCAGGTGCTTTGCAAATTGTGACTGTCAGTGACTACCACTACTCTAAAGTTTCGTTGAAGAATAATGCCGATAATACGGTGAAGGAGGGACAGACTTTTGTATTGGTAGCTTCCGTCAACACTACATTGAAAGATGAACTTACCATTACTATTACTCCTAAGGCCGGAGAAGGAGAACGTTATGAAAATCTTCCTTTAGAATTGACTATTCCTGCTGGAGCGAACTCGGTAGAAAGTGCGCCGGTTACTATGATAAAAGATGTGAATACTACCGAGGATGAAGAGCTGACTCTTGATCTTGCTACAGTTCCTGTTCTTAGCCGCTATCCTTTACAGGCTACGAAGCTGACTATAAAGAAGACTGATATTCATAAAAATATGGGCAGTGAGGTAAGAGATGAACGCTGGTTATATGAAGATGCAGACCAGTTGTTTGTTTCACCGAAAAATGAAGCGGCTATAAAAGCTTGGGGACAGACTAATTATCAGGTAATGAATGAGGGAGATCCTCATCCGAATAGTGGAAAAGTGCTTCCGGAAGGAAAGTGGAAATTCTTTCGTGCATATGAATTTCATAAAATATCTTCGTGTTTAACGACGAAAGAAAGTAATGATAAAACATATGTAAGTAATGAATATCCTTTAGGTTTTGCTGACCAGAATACAGCGGCAGTAGAAACTGCAGGTTCTGTGGATAATGCTAAATATGCATGGGTTACAGACGAAGGTTATTTGAGAATGATTTCACTGAAAGAGCGTACTCCAGGAAATAATGGTACTAAAGATTTTGGAACTTCTGCTTTTTATTCCTGTAAGTTTATGCGAGGAAATGTAAATAGTCCTACTTGGGCATCCTCTAATATCCGTATTTATCCGGGAATGCGTATTGAGACGCGTGCACGTATTCGTGGTGCAGAAAATAGCGGAATGTTACCGGGTATCTGGCTCCAAGGTAATGAGCAGGTAGGAGGCGACTCGCAGTGGAATGTCTGGCCGGATTTTGGAGAAATAGACGTGATGGAAAATAACACCAAACATGGAAATTTAAGCTATAGAAGATCGGCGGAACAAACTTTCCATATCGGAAACACAGCTCCTGGAACAGGGGGAAGTCGGCATTATAATCCGACTGTTGCCGTAACCGACATTGCGGGAACAATAGATCAGTTCCAGATTTATTGGATGGAATGGGTGGATAATCAAACCGTGCGTATGGGAGTCAATGGTAAGACTACAATAACTATAACTGAAGCACAAGCGTTGACTAATGGTGCCAGATGGCCGTTTACAGATAAAGTAAATACCGAGGGACTTTATTACATTCTGACGATGATGTTCCTAGGTAAACAGGCTCCGGATTATCCATCAATGGAAATGAGTTATCTGACAGCAAGGAATATGTTGAAAAATAATCCGAATGCGCTGATTCCCCGTATGGAGATAGACTGGGTTCGTTTCTATATCGATGATACCTATACCGATCATGATATGCCATATCGGAAAGATCTGATCCTTTATTAATAAACTGAATAAATAAACCTTTTTAATAAGATAATAATATGAAACTGAAATCAATTTTATGTGTAGTATTTGCGGCAACTTTATTAGGCAGTTGTAGCTATGATGACGGAGATTTGTGGGATGCAGTCAACGGACAGGAAGAGAGAATTTCCGCTTTGGAGAAATGGCAGAAGACAGTGGTTGAGCAACTGAATTCCTTGCAGGGAATTCTTACTGCTACAGATTATATTACCGATGTAGAGAAGGTGACAAAAGAAGATGGAACGGAAGGCTATAAAATTTCATTTCTTCATGCATCTCCTATTACGTTGTTTTACAACAAAGATGGTGAGGTGAGTGGAACAAATGAAGAAAGTATTGGCGTGGATAAAGGCGATGATGGTAAATGGTATTGGACATTGGGCGGTGAGCCCTTGCAGGTAGATGGTAAAACTATTTACGTAAATAGTGGAGATGCTATCAAAATGGAAACAAATCAGGACGGTTCTACCAAATTAACTATTGGTGATAACTCGGTGACGATACCGTCATATCCGGTTGCCCATCCTGTGACGGGCGTTACTCAATCGGGTAATATTGTTACAATTACATTGAACGGAGGTGCAACGGTAGAACTTCCTAAATATATCAACTGGAATGGCTATTTAGCAGCGGAATATAGTAAAGAGACTGCAGGAGAAGAAACTTATCCGATAGTGCTTCCGGAAGGCTGTATTATGAGAATGTTGGATACCAATCCTTCAAACTGGACAATACAAGTGACAGGTTCGGGAAATAACACAAAATTGAAAGTTGTTTATCCGGCAGCCGGAGAAGCTACAGTCGCTTTCTTGCTTTCGGATGGAGAAACTCAAACAGTAATTAAAACAGTGACGTTTAAGGCAGCTACAGATCCAGGTATCCAGTGGACTACTATAGAATATACAGGTGCGGCAATCACAATACCGGAGGGGGTATTGAGTGTTAAGGTGACAGGAACGTGTTCTGGAGGAGCTCCAAGTCTTAGAGATCACATCGCTACACCTCTAAAGACAGCAAGTGGTGTGGTAAATATTGATTTATCGGAATTGGTATATAGTGCTGCTATTCCAGCTAACGCATTCTATATAAATCTTCCAGCTTTGCCGGAAAAGGATAAGAATACATCCATTGAAACAATTATTCTTCCAAAGGGGACTATTAATATTTTCGATCGGGCATTCAAGAATTGTGTTGCTTTAAAAAGCTTGACTATTTTATCAGCAACTACCCTAGGATATAATGCTACGGCTTTCGAGGGCTGTGATGCTTTGGAATCTATCTTTGTAGCAATAGATAAAGTGGAAGCATATAAAACGGGTTGGAGTGCACTAGCGGATAAGATCAAACCGGTTCCCGAAGCGGGAGAGTAAAAGGTTTATTTTGTCATCAGATTTTTTAATGACATGAATGCCTTTCAATTAAAAGGGGGAAAATCCCCCTTTTTGTTACTTATAAGTATAGCAAGTAAATAGTGATTTCCTGTATTTTTTGATGAAATAAAAAGATTTGTAGAATATTGGACATTAATTGGTGATTTGTGGAAGTCTGAATAGATGGTTATCCTCTATCTTTGCTACTGCAATCTTATACAAAATAGTATTTATGGAAAAACTGCAATCAAACTTATTTTTTCCTTTAGCGGGAGTAGCTGCTATAGCTTCCCTAGCTTCTTGTGCAGGCAAGCAAAAACCTGCGGAACAGCAACCTCTGAACATTGTTTATATCATGACAGACGACCATACGGCTCAAATGATGAGCTGTTATGACACTCGCTATATGGAAACTCCGAATCTCGACCGTATTGCAGCTGACGGAGTACGTTTTACTCAAAGTTTTGTGGCCAATTCTTTAAGTGGTCCCAGCCGTGCCTGCATGATAACGGGTAAACATAGCTGTGCAAACAAATTCTATGATAATACCACTTGCGTTTTCGACAGTTCTCAGCAGACTTTCCCTAAACTCTTGAGAAAAGTCGGTTATCAGACCGCATTAGTCGGTAAATGGCATCTTGAGAGTTTGCCATCAGGATTTGATTACTGGCAAATCGTCCCCGGACAAGGAGATTATTATAATCCGGACTTTATTACGCAGGACAATGATACCATTCAGAAACATGGTTATATCACCAATCTTATTACGGATGATGCCATTGACTGGATGGAAAACAAGCGTGACCCACAAAAGCCTTTCTGCCTTTTGATTCATCATAAGGCTATTCATCGTAACTGGATGGCAGATACTTGCAATCTGGCTTTATATGAAGACAAGGCCTTCCCGTTGCCGGATAATTTCTTTGATGATTATGAAGGCCGTCCGGCTGCCGCTGCACAAGAAATGAGCATCGTGAAAGATATGGATATGATCTATGACCTCAAAATGCTGCGTCCTGACAAGAACTCGCGGTTAAAATCACTGTACGAAAGATTCTTAGCCCGAATGGACGAAGGACAACGTGCTGCATGGGATAAATTCTATGGTCCGATTATCGATGACTTCTACAAACAGAATCCGCAAGGCAAAGACCTTGCCAATTGGAAATTCCAGCGTTATATGCGTGACTATATGAAGACGGTTAAATCGCTGGATGACAATGTAGGTCGTGTACTCGATTATCTGAAAGAAAAAGGATTGCTGGATAATACACTTGTGGTCTATACTTCCGACCAGGGCTTCTATATGGGCGAACATGGCTGGTTCGACAAACGATTTATGTATGAAGAATCCATGCGTACACCGCTTGTCATGCGCTTACCGAAAGGCTTCGACCGTAGAGGGGATATCACCGAAATGGTACAGAATATCGACTATGCACCCACTTTCCTCGAATTGGCAGGAGCAGAGGTGCCATCGGATATTCAGGGAGTCTCGCTTGTTCCTCTGTTGAAAGGAGAACATCCGGAAAACTGGCGCAAGGCACTTTATTATCACTTCTATGAATATCCGGCCGAGCACATGGTGAAACGCCATTATGGAATACGCACAGAACGCTATAAACTGATTCATTTCTATAATGATATCAACTGGTGGGAACTCTATGACATACAGGCAGATCCGACAGAGATGCATAACCTCTACGAGCAACCTGAATACGAGCCGGTAGTGAAGGAATTGAAAGAAGAGATGTTGAAACTACAAGAACAATATAATGACCCTGTCCGATTCTCCCCCGAAAGAGACAAGGAATAACCCTGAAATAATATCATGATAAAATATATCTTCATACTGTTGACCGGATTTCTGGCATCAATAGTGACAGGATGTGATAATACAAACTTAACACGCAGTATTTCTATGGTTCCGCGCCCGGCACAGATGATGCCGGGCAGTGGCAACCATTTATTCTCCGATCAGACAGTTTTTGCAGTGGAGAATGAGGAGCAGGCGGAAATTGCAAGAGGTTTGATTACTTTGTTTACTCGTACAGCCGGTTTTACCCCCAAACTGAATGTAGGAGGAGAGGGGAATGTCCGTTTGCTGACAGACCCTTCTTTGAAGAGCGAAGCCTATTCTTTGGAAGTTTCTCCCCAAGAGATCGTTATTAAGGCTTCGGATAACAAAGGCTTTTTCTATGCCTTACAAACAATTCGCCAATTACTTCCTCCCTCCATTGAAAGAGAAAGTTTGTTGGACAAGAAATTGGAATGGAGCATTCCGGTCGTAATCATTCAGGATGAACCACGTTTCGGATACCGGGCATTGTTGTTGGATGCATCCCGTTTCTTTATTCCTAAAGAAAATGTATTACGTATCATTGATTGTATGTCAATGCTTAAACTGAATACACTTCATTTTCATTTGACAGACGACAATGGCTGGCGGGTGGAAATAAAGAAATATCCCCGATTGACGGAAGTCGGTGCGTGGCGGGTGGATCATCAGGATTTGCCTTTTCCTGCCCGTCGCAATCCGAAAAAGGGAGAACCTACCCCGGTAGGAGGCTTCTATACCCAAGAGGACATCCGGGAAATGGTGGCTTATGCTGCTGAACGTCAGGTTGAGATTGTGCCCGAAATAGATATGCCTGCTCATAGCAATGCTGCATTGACAGCGTATCCCAGACTGGCTTGCCCGACGGTGAAGGATTATATTGGTGTATTGCCCGGCTTGGGAGGACGAAATTCCGAGATCATTTATTGTGCAGGAAACGACAGTGTTTTCAACTTTTTGCAAAATGTGATGGATGAAATCATGGAATTGTTTCCCTCACGCTATATCCATATTGGTGGTGACGAGGCTCAAAAAACACATTGGAAGAAGTGTCCGTTGTGTCAGGCACGGATGAAAAAAGAAAATATGGCTGATGAAGAGGACCTGCAAGGATATTTCATGAAGCGGATAAGTGACTATGTACGTAGCAAAGGCAGAGAGGTGATCGGTTGGGATGAACTGACCAATAGCAGTTTTCTGCCGGAAGAGTCTATTATTCTTGGTTGGCAAGGGTTTGGACAGGCTGCATTGAAGGCGGCAGAGAAAGGACATCGTTTTATTATGACTCCGGCACGCATCATGTATCTGATTCGTTATCAGGGACCGCAGTGGTTTGAACCGTTGACATATTTCGGGAATAATACCCTGAAAGACGTGTATGACTACGAGCCGGTACAAAAGGATTGGAAACCGGAATATGCTTCGTTATTGATGGGTGTACAGGCTTGTATGTGGACAGAATTCTGTAATAAACCGGAAGATGTGGACTATCTTTTATTTCCTCGTTTAGCCGCGTTAGCCGAAGTAGCTTGGACACAACCGGATAAAAAAGACTGGGCTTTGTTCCTGAAAGGAATGGACAGGTATAATGAGCATCTTGCAGAGAAGGGAATTGTTTATGCTCGTTCCATGTATAATATCCAGCATAAAGTGACTCCCGAAAATGGTGTGTTGCAAGTGAAGTTGGAGTGTATTCGTCCTGATGTGGAAATCCGTTATACAGTAGATGGTAGCGAGCCGACGGCTAGTTCATCTTTATATACCGATTCATTAACGGTAACGGCGACTCAAACCATTAAGAGTGCTACCTTTGCACAAGGTGAGCAGATGGGGCAGACGCTTGTATTACCTATTGTCTGGAACAAAGCGACCGGCAAACCTATCCTCGGAAATAAACCGAATGAGAAACTCATGACGAACGGATTACGTGGTAGCTTGAAGTATACAGACTTTGAATGGTGTTGTTGGGAGAAGAGCGACCACATATCTTTTACGATAGATTTGCTGCAAAAAGAAAAATTGAATGTTTTTACTATAGGTTGTATCACTAATTACGGCATGGCGGTACATAAACCGAAATCAATCCGTATCGCAGTTTCAGATGATAACGAAACCTATCGTGAGGTAGCAGGTCTGAATTTTACTTTCCGGGATATATTCCGTGAAGGAACCTTTATCGAAGATTTCTCCATGGATATGAAAGGAACGGAAGCAAGATATGTCCGTGTAACGGCAGAAGGGGCGGGAGAATGTCCTGCCGACCATGTACGTCCGGGACAAGAGGCGAGAGTTTATTTTGATGAAATAATGATTGAATAATCAATATTGGTTATTTGAGGCATGGATTACACGGATTAACACTGTTGCTTTGCGTAATCATAGTACTGAAGCTGTGAAATCTGTGTAATCCGTGCCTTAAAATAATAGCTTTAAGAAATAGTATGAACTAAATTAATAATGAGTACTTAACCATGAATAACCTGAAGAAACGAACGTTTTTAATCTTATCAGCAGTACTGGCTGCCACAACTTTCATGTTAGCGCAACAACAACCGTTGCCCGAATGGCAAAGCCAATATGCGGTGGGACTGAACAAACTCGCTCCTCACACATACGTATGGCCTTATGCCAACGCTTCCGACATTGAAAAGCCGGGAGGATACGAGCAGTCTCCATTTTATATGAGCCTGAACGGAAAGTGGAAATTCCATTGGGTGAAGAATCCCGATAACCGTCCGAAGGACTTTTACCAACCTTCTTATTATACAGGAGGATGGGCGGACATCAACGTGCCCGGTAACTGGGAACCACAGGGGTATGGTACAGCTATCTATGTCAACGAGACGTACGAGTTTGATGATAAAATGTTCAACTTCAAGAAAAATCCGCCGCTGGTTCCTTATGCAGAGAATGAAGTCGGCTCCTACCGCCGTACCTTCAAAGTGCCTGCCGACTGGCAAGGACGCAGGGTTGTACTTTGTTGTGAAGGAGTTATTTCTTTCTATTATGTATGGGTGAATGGAAAATTACTGGGATATAACCAGGGATCAAAGACGGCTGCCGAATGGGATATTACAGATGTACTGAATGAAGGTGAAAATGTGGTCGCTTTGGAGGTGTACCGTTGGAGTTCGGGCGCTTATCTGGAATGTCAGGATATGTGGCGTTTGAGCGGCATCGAACGTGACGTGTATCTTTACAGTACCCCCAAACAGTATATTGCAGACTATAAACTGAATGCTTCTTTAGACAAAGAGAAATACAAAGATGGTATTTTCGGACTTGAAGTGACCGTAGAGGGACCTTCCGCTACTACTTCTTCCATTGCTTATACACTGAAAGATGCTGATGGTAAAGCTGTTTTGCAGGATGCTATCCGGATAAAATCCCGTGGATTGAGCAATTTTATCGCATTTGAAGAAAAGAAGCTCCCCGGTGTAAAGGCTTGGAGCGCGGAGCATCCTTATCTTTATACATTAATGCTCGAATTGAAAGATGAACAAGGCAAGGTCACTGAACTGACCGGCTGTGAAGTAGGTTTCCGTACCTCGGAGATTAAAGACGGACGTTTCTGTATCAACGGCGTTCCGGTACTGGTGAAGGGAACCAACCGTCACGAACACTCCCAACTGGGACGTACCGTGAGCAAGGAACTGATGGAACTGGACATCAAACTGATGAAGCAGCACAATATCAACACCGTGCGTAACTCACATTATCCCACGCATCCTTACTGGTATCAACTTTGCGACCGTTACGGCTTGTACATGATTGACGAGGCAAACATCGAATCTCACGGAATGGGATATGGTCCTGCTTCCCTTGCCAAGGATAGTACTTGGCTGACTGCGCACATGGATCGTACCCACCGCATGTATGAGCGTTCCAAGAATCACCCGGCTATCGTTATCTGGTCGTTGGGAAATGAAGCCGGAAACGGAATCAATTTCGAACGTACCTATGACTGGCTGAAATCGGTAGAGAAAACTCGTCCCGTGCAGTATGAACGTGCTGAATTGAACTATAACACAGATATTTACTGCCGTATGTACCGCAGTGTGGACGACATCAAAGCGTATGTAAACGAGAAAGACATCTATCGTCCTTTCATTCTTTGTGAATATCTCCATGCAATGGGTAATAGTTGCGGTGGACTGAAAGAATACTGGGATGTATTTGAAAACAACCCGATGGCACAAGGCGGCTGCGTTTGGGACTGGGTGGATCAGTCATTCCGCGAAATAGACAAGAACGGTAAATGGTACTGGACGTATGGCGGTGATTACGGACCGGAAGGAATTCCGAGTTTCGGCAACTTCTGCTGTAACGGCTTGGTAGGTGCTAATCGTGAACCGCACCCGCATTTGCTCGAAGTAAAGAAAGTATATCAGAACATAAAAGCAACGCTCGCAAATCAGAAGAATCTGACCATCTGTGTTAAGAACTGGTATGATTTCTCTAACTTGAACGAGTATATACTGAACTGGAATGTGACGGCAGATAATGGCAAGATATTGGCGGAAGGTACGAAAATGGTTGATTGTGCGCCGCACGCCACCGTCGATGTTACTTTGGGTGCTGTAAAATTTCCGAATACAGTCCGTGAGGCTTATCTGAATATCAGCTGGACCCGTCGTGAAGCTTCTTCAATGATAGATAAGGACTGGGAAGTGGCATACGACCAGTTTGTACTTGCCGGTAATAAGAATTACACAGGCTACCGTCCGCAAAAAGCAGGCGAAACGACTTTCACCGTTGATAAGAAAACAGGAGCGCTTACTTCATTGAATCTGAACGGCAAAGATTTATTGGCTGCTCCGCTGACATTGAGCCTTTTCCGCCCGGCAACGGATAATGACAACCGGGATAAGAACGGCGCACGCCTGTGGCGCGATGCAGGACTGGATGGTCTGACCCAGAAAGTAATTTCACTGAAGGAAAGTAAGACTTCGACTACTGCCCGTGTAGAAATTCTAAATGCGAAAAATCAAAAGGTAGGAACAGCCGACTTTGTGTATTCGTTGGATAAAAACGGTGCACTGAAGGTACACACTACTTTCCAACCTGATACGACCATCGTGAAATCCATAGCCCGCTTGGGACTGATATTCCGGGTAGCGAACTCTTACGATCAGGTTTCTTATCTGGGACGTGGGGACAATGAAACATACGTTGACCGCAATCAATCCGGCAAAATCGGTGTATATCAGACCACACCGGAACGGATGTTCCATTATTATGTTGCTCCGCAGGCTACGGGTAACCGCACCGATGTACGTTGGGCAAAATTGGCAGATACTTCCGGCGAAGGCATCTTTGTTGAGTCGGATCGTGCTTTCCAGTTTAGTATCATTCCTTTCTCGGATGTATTATTAGAGAAGGCCCGCCATATTAATGAACTGGAACGTGACGGATTGCTGACTGTACATCTGGATGCCGAACAGGCAGGCGTGGGAACGGCCACTTGTGGTCCCGGAGTATTACCGCAATATCTGGTTCCATTAAAGAAACAGAGTTTTGAATTTACCCTTTATCCGGTGAAATAGATACTGAATCAATAGGTTTTTAGATAATATATAAAGGTGGGGGTTGCACTGATTGGATGGAATATCGTAAGAAAGTATTCTGTGATAATCGTTGAAATCTGCACCTTTATTTTATCTTTGTACGATTACAATAATGAATAGACCATGAATAAACTACTAACCTCTCTTTTATTGTCTGTTACTCTCATGGGTGGAGTGCAGGCGCAGAAAAAAGAAAACTATTATGTGAAGCATGTTGAGTTTCCTCAGGGTGCAACTCTCGAACAGAAAGTCGATATGGCAGCACGGCTGGTACCCACTCCGCAGCAATATGCCTGGCAGCAAATGGAACTGACTGCTTTCCTTCATTTCGGAATCAACACCTTTACCGGACGTGAATGGGGCGACGGAAAAGAGGACCCCGCACTTTTTAACCCTTCGGAACTGGATGCTGAACAATGGGTACGTACCCTCAAGGAAGCCGGCTTTAAAATGGTGCTTCTGACTGCAAAACATCACGACGGTTTCTGCCTGTGGCCTACGGCTACTACCAAACATTCCGTAGCCTCTTCTCCCTGGAAAAACGGACAAGGCGATGTAGTGAAAGAACTTCGTGCTGCCTGTGATAAATATGATATGAAGTTTGGAGTATATCTTTCTCCCTGGGACCGGAATGCGGAATGTTATGGAGACTCTCCCCGTTACAATGAATTTTTTATCCGGCAACTGACTGAATTGCTCACTAATTATGGTGAAGTGCATGAAGTCTGGTTCGACGGAGCGAATGGAGAAGGTCCGAACGGAAAGAAACAGGTGTATGATTGGGATGCTTTCTATCAGACCATCCAACGCCTTCAACCCAGAGCTGTGATGGCAATTATGGGGGATGATGTCCGCTGGGTAGGAAACGAAAAAGGATTAGGACGTGCAACTGAATGGAGTGCAACTGTGCTAACTCCCGGCATATATACCCGTTCACAAGAGAATAATAATCGTCTGGGAGTTTTTGGTAAAGCGGAAGATTTGGGAAGTCGTAAGATATTGGAGAAAGCTACGGAATTATTCTGGTATCCTTCGGAGGTGGACGTATCCATTCGTCCGGGATGGTTCTATCATGTGGAAGAAGACAGCAAAGTGAAGTCTTTGAAACATTTGGCGGATATTTATTTTCAATCAGTAGGTTATAATTCCGTTTTGTTGCTGAATATTCCTCCGGATCGTAGGGGATTGATTAATGAAGCCGATGTGCAGCGATTGAATGAATTTGCAGTTTATCGTGAGCGGGTATTCGCTTCTAACAAGGTTGTGAATGGCCGAAAATATTGGAATGCAACTTTCGGCAGTGAAAAGGTTTATTCATTGAAGCCGAATGCAGAGATAAATGTGGTGATGCTTCAGGAGGATATAACGAAAGGGCAGCGGGTAGAAGCCTTTACGGTGGAAGCCCTGACTGATAATGGTTGGAAGGAAGTTGGAAAAGGTACGACGATAGGATATAAGCGTATGTTGCGTTTTCCGACAGTTAAAGCCAGTAAGCTTCGCGTGAAAATAGACGAATGCCGGTTGACCGCATCTATTAGTCAGGTTGCTGCCTATTATGCGGAACTTTTGCAGGAAGAAACAAAGAAAGAAGACTGGAATAATTTGCCGCGTTCCGGATGGAAACAAGTGGCCGTCTCTCCATTAACGGTTGATTTGGGGAAGACAGTAACATTGAACAGTTTTACGTATGCTCCCGCGAAAGCCGAGGCTAAGCCAACGATGGCATTCCGTTATAAATTCTTTGTAAGTGTGGATGGTAAGAATTGGAAAGAGGTGCCTACTAGTGGGGAGTTCAGCAATATCATGCATAATCCGTTGCCACAGACGGTTGCTTTCAATCAGAAAGTGAGGACACGTTTCATTAAACTGGAGGCCACTACACCTGATGCTGCCGTTGCTAAAGTAAATATGGATGAAATAGGAGTGATGGTGGCTCCCTGATAGAGCCCTCATCGGAAGATATGTTTAGAGAATAGCAGTGTAGACCGGCCTCTTGATTTTTAATGAATCAGGTGCCGGTCTCTTTTTTTTCTAAACCAAATGAATATTTTACTGTTATTAATTAAAAAAGACAGAAGTTATGTTAGTAGTAGATTTAGGAAAATGGATGAATAAAACCCTCATAAATTGGGGAATAGATCCGGCTGTTGCCGATCGTTTTGATGAGACTATTATGGCTTTATTGATGATAGTGGTTGCCATCGTTCTGAATTACCTCTGCCAGGCGATTCTAATCGGAGGAATGAAACAGTATACGAGGCGGAAGCCCCATCAGTGGAATACATTGCTGATGAAGCGCAAGGTGTTTCATCATTTGATTCATACCATCCCGGCTTTTTTGGTTTATGCTTTGTTGCCGATGGCTTTTATCCGGGGAAAAGAGTTGTTGTTGATTTCTCAAAAGGTATGTGTCATTTATATTATTTTCTCTTTACTATTGGCTATCAATGGGATTCTGTTGATGATAATGGATATCTATGATGGAAAAGAAACGATGAAGGATCGCCCGATGAAAGGGTTTATTCAGGTCTTGCAGGTGCTTCTTTTCTTTGTAGGTGGAATTGTGATCGTTGCCATTATCGTGAATAAGTCTCCTGCCACTTTGTTTGCCGGGTTGGGTGCTTCGGCAGCTATTTTGATGTTGGTGTTCAAGGATTCCATATTAGGCTTTGTGGCAGGTATCCAGCTTTCTGCCAATGACATGGTCCGTCCGGGCGACTGGATAACATTGCCTTCCGGCGACGCAAATGGTACGGTACAGGAGATAACATTGAATACGGTCAAGATTCAGAATTTTGATAATACCATTTCCACTATTCCCCCTTATACGTTAGTGAGCAGCCCTTTCCAGAATTGGCGGGGAATGGTGCAGTCGGGAGGACGACGGGTGATGAAGAATATCACTTTGGATTTAACTACACTTCAATTCTGTACGCCGGAAATGCTGGACCGTTACCGGAAAGAAATTCCATTAATGGCGGATTATCAACCGGAAGAAGGAGTGGTTCCTACCAATTCTCAAGTGTACAGGGTGTATATTGAGCGCTATTTGTGCAGTCTGCCTGTGGTCAATCAGGATTTGGATCTGATTATCAGCCAGAAAGAAGCTACCATGTACGGAGTACCTATTCAGGTTTACTTCTTCTCCCGCAATAAGGTTTGGAAAGAATACGAGTGTATTCAGTCCGATATCTTCGATCATTTGCTGGCAATGGTTCCGAAGTTTGATTTAAAAGTTTATCAGTACTCGGATTAGTCAACCATTAACAGGGGAATATATATTCTCAAGTATTCTCACCACTATGAGAATTTATTCTCATAATGGTGAGAACTTTTTCTCATTGCAATGAGAATATTTTCTCACTACGGTGAGAATGATCTCTTGTCAGAATATACTGTGACGTCGTTTAGTGAGTTCTAATCAATAGGGAATCAGTTCGAAGTCTGCATAAACAGGAAGATGATCGCTGATACCTCCCTGATATTTCATTCCTTTGTAAGTGCGGAAAGGTTCTTTATCACCATACTTCTCGTCATCTTTCACTAAGAAGGGGAGAAGACAGACATTCGCTCTTTCTTCACAGGTGAAAAAATGGCTCGATTGATTTAATAGAGTGCCTGATACAATCAGGTGGTCAAGCAACCCCCATTCACCGCGATATTTGTAAGAACCGAAGCTTTTTGACTTTGCTTTCCGGGCAAGCAGATGATATAGTTTTAATGAGGAAGGAACAATTGTTGAAGGGTTGGTGGAGTTGAGTGTTGAGGCTGGATCTTGGGTAGTAATGGGAGGTGCTTCGGCTTCCAGTACTTTCTGGATAGATTGATTCGTGGGATAATCATTGAAATCTCCCATAATAATAACTTGTGGATGAGAACGAATATTCAGAATGTGATCGACTTCCGTGCGCAGAATTTGAGCTGCGTATAAACGATAGGGTTCCGATTCTTTAGCTCCACCCGAACGGCTTGGGAGATGGCAGACAAATACATCTAATGTATCTCCTGTCAGCAGAAGTCCGCTGACGTGCAGTAAATCTCTTGTCGGACGGTATTGTCCCAACGGAGGAATGGAGATAGAACGGGAAGATAATAGCTTGAATAAATCCCGTTGATAAAGCAGGGCTACGTCAATCCCTCTCAAATCAGGGGAATCAGTCATTACATAACGGTAGTTAAGCTCTTTTAAAGGAGAACGGCGGGTCAGATCACGCAGCACCGTATCATTTTCTACTTCGCATAATCCGACTAGCGCAGGAGGATTCCATTCTCCAATAGCTGTGATTACGCGCGCCACATCAGCCAGCTTTTTCTTATATCTGCTATAATTCCAATGACGCAGCGCATCGGGAAGAAACTCACGGTCGTTCTTTAAACTATCATGATGCGTATCAAACAGGTTTTCTATGTTCCAGCTGACAACACGGAAAGGGATTCTTTCTTCCTGACAGGGAGCTTGTTTGCTATGATAGTCTTGTGCGATGACATAACAAGGAGCGAAGAAACTTACGACAATTAAAAACATTGTGAAAAAGAGCATGGCAACAGCATTTTTTTTTCGCTTGTTACCATACTCTTCTTTGTGATATTTGGTCTGTCTGTTATTTCTTGGCAGGTACATGTGCCAAGATATCCAATAGATGTTTCCAGAACTTCTCTACGGTAGGAATAAGCATCCGTTCGTCGGGAGAGTGAACGCCTGTAAGTGTCGGTCCGAAAGAAACCATATCCAACGTTGGATACTTATCAAGGAACAGGCCGCACTCCAATCCTGCGTGGATTGCTTTTACTTTCGCATCTACGCCGAATAAACGTTTGTATGATTCAACAGCTACTTCGAGGATGGCCGAATGTGGATTCGGTTTCCATCCCGGATAACCTTCTCCGAAAGTAACATTGGCTCCTGCCAGTTGGAATACGGCACGAACCGTGTTCGCCATATCGTTGCGTGCGGACAGTATAGAACTTCTCTGACTGGTTTCAATGCGGATGATATGGTTGGGCTTCATCTTGACAGATGCCAGATTGGTAGAAGTTTCCACCAGTCCGGGAATATCCTGGCTCATGGCATATACACCGTGAGGAGCTGCATACAGAGCTTTTAATAAACGGGCGGTAGTATCTTGGTCGATAGCCATTTTGCGTGGATTTTCCGATTCGAGAACCAGTTTTAAGTCGGGTTCTACAACGGATAATTCGTCTTCCATTTCGCTGGTGAAGATATTCAGTTCGGTGCGGACATCGTGTTTGGCATCTTCGGGAACAGCACAGATGGCATAAGCCTCGCGGGGAATAGCGTTGCGCAGGTTACCTCCGTTGATTTCACATAGGTACAGATCGTGTCTGGCAGCCATGCGGGAAAGGAAGCGGTTCAGAATTTTGTTGGCATTGCCACGTCCCAGGTGAATATCGCCACCGGAGTGACCGCCTTTCAGCCCTTTCACTTCCACCTTGAAGAAGAAATATCCGGCGGGAACTTCCACTTCCTTATAAGTAAATTCTGCAACGGAGTCAATACCTCCGGCACATCCGATAAAGATTTCCCCTTCATCTTCCGAATCGAGGTTCAGAAGGATGTCACCACTCATGAAGCCTTCTTGCAGGGCAAAAGCTCCGGTAAGTCCGGTTTCTTCGTCTACGGTAAACAGACATTCCAGCGGACCGTGCTCAATGCTGTCGTCAGCCAGGATAGCCAGCTCGGTAGCTACACCGATACCGTTGTCGGCTCCGAGGGTAGTACCTTTGGCTTTCAGCCATTCACCGTCAATTTCCGTTTCGATGGGATCGGTGAGGAAGTCATGTTGAACGTCGTTATTCTTTTCGCATACCATGTCGATATGCGATTGCAGAACGACGGTTTGCAGATTTTCTTTTCCCGGAGTAGCGGGCTTTTTAATCAATACGTTGCCGGCTTCGTCCACCTTGGTTTCCAGATTATGTTTTGCTCCGAATGCCTTCAGGTAGGCAATCATTTTCTCTTCCTTCTTCGAAGGGCGCGGCACTTGGCAGATTTCCTCGAAATACTTGAATACGCCAGCCGGCTTTAAGTCTTTTTTTTCCATGCTGTTTCTATTTTATAATAGGAATAGAAGGGCTGTTTTCGCTTCTTCTATTGCTAAATATGGTTAATTTGATTGACTTATCTGAACTCATATCTCATTAAAGCCTATCTTTGCACTCACAAAATTAATAGAAATGGTTGAGACTATACTGATAACTTTGTTAATAGTTGCTATTTCCCTGGTATTATTAGGGGTGAAAGTATTCTTTACGAAGGGTGGGAAGTTCCCGAATGGTCATGTGAGCGGGAATAAAGCGTTGCGTCAGAAAGGAATCGGATGCGCACAGTCGCAAGATCGCGAAGCACAAAAGAAACCGCGTTTTTCTATTAACGAGTTGGAAAAAGCCTTGAACGATAGTATGAATTAAATTTATTAAAAACAATACTTATTAATTATGAATAGAATGAACTACCTCATGAACGGTTTGGCTGCTCTTGCGTTTATCGTTTTATTTTCACAATGTGCTGGCAAAACTGACAATCAAACTACAAATGCTCCGGCGCAGGCTAATGCCGAACTGTCAGGAATGAAAATTGCCTATGTTGAAATAGATACGCTGCTTGCCAAATACAATTTCTGTATTGACTTGAATGAGGCGATGGTAAAGAAGAGCGAAAACGTTCGTATGACATTGAATCAGAAGGCTACCTCTTTGAACAAGGAAAAACAAGATTTTCAGAAGAAGTATGAGAACAACGCATTTCTTTCACCAGAAAGGGCTCAACAAGAGTATAATCGTTTGGCTAAGATGGAACAAGATTTGCAGGAGTTGAGCAACAAACTTCAGAATGGTCTGATGGAAGAGAACAATAAGAATAGCTTGCAATTCCGCGATTCTATCAACGCTTTCCTGAAAGAATATAATAAGACTCACGGATATAGCCTGATCTTCAGCAACACTGGTTTCGATAACCTGCTTTATGCTGACAGCACTTTCAATATTACAAAAGAAATTGTTGATGGGTTGAATGCAAGATATTCACCTGTGAAGAAATAAATGATATTAAACTGTTCCGTTCCTTATAAAAAGGACGGAACATTATCGAATTAAAAAAAGTTATGCCTGTTCAAGACTGCGAAGCCATGAACGGGCTTTTTTTATGATCTTTCTTTTTCTTCTTCCTGTGGAATACGGAAAGCGGTGTAAAGTTCGAGGATGGCAGCAACTGTGAGGCAGGCAATCCATTCATTGCCTCGTGTGGTAAACATAAAGGCTCCGGTCAGGATAAGTGCCAGTGCACCGAATATCTGCTGAACGCGCAGGCGTTTCAATGTTTTGCTCTTTCCTTTGACGGGTGTGTTCACTTGTGCCAATGCGATACATCCGGCTCCAACAGTATATATGTAAGGAGCGTATATCCATCCGGTGATAAATACGGCTGCTCCGGCGAGAGCCATTATGGCGCCCACGACAAAAAGGGCAGGTACTAATTGTTTCATTCTTTAATCTTCAAAAACGTAAATATCTTCGTTGGGTTTCTTCATCAGATACTTTTCACGGGCGATCTGTTCGATGGCGTCCGGATTGGTACTTATTTCGTTGAGACGTTTGGTATTCTCTTCGTAATCTGTCCGGTACTTTTCTATCTCTTCTTTCAACTGGCTGATTTCCCGTTCATATCCGAAACGACGAATCAGGCTGTTCTCGTCCAGAAAGCCAATGATAACAGCAAATGCAACGACCGTAATGAGGTACTTGCGTCTGCATATGAAACTCCAGATACTGATTAGTTTACCCATAATTTCTCCTTTTAATATCTGCAAAGATAAAACTAATAACTTAAAAACTTATCGCTTCGGCTTCAAAACTTCTCTCTTTATCCCTTATTACTTATCACTTTTTTTGTGTACATTTGCAGAATAAGCGAAAATTCAAAAAACAGAGAGAATCCCGGATATGGAAAACTATATCGTTTCAGCCCGTAAATACCGTCCGTCCACGTTCGAATCGGTGGTGGGACAGCGGGCGTTGACTACTACGCTGAAAAATGCAATTGCTACCCAAAAACTGGCTCATGCTTATTTGTTTTGCGGACCGCGCGGGGTAGGAAAGACGACTTGCGCGCGTATCTTTGCCAAAACCATTAATTGTATGACGCCCACCGCTGACGGAGAGGCTTGCAATCAGTGTGAGTCATGTGTAGCTTTCAACGAACAGCGGTCATATAATATTCACGAACTCGATGCTGCTTCCAATAACTCGGTGGATGACATTCGCCAATTGGTGGAGCAAGTACGCATCCCGCCACAGATTGGTAAGTATAAGGTATATATCATCGACGAGGTGCATATGCTCTCGGCATCTGCTTTCAATGCGTTCCTGAAAACGCTGGAAGAGCCTCCCCGCCATGCAATCTTTATTCTGGCTACGACGGAGAAGCATAAGATTCTTCCTACTATTCTTTCCCGTTGTCAGATTTATGACTTTAACCGGATAAGTGTGGAAGATACGGTGAGCCATCTGTCGTACGTTGCTTCGAAAGAAGGAATCACGGCAGAGCCGGAAGCGCTGAATGTGATAGCCATGAAGGCGGACGGTGGTATGCGTGATGCTTTGTCTATCTTCGACCAGGTGGTTAGTTTCACCGGAGGAAATATCACCTATAAGAGTGTGATTGATAATCTGAATGTACTTGATTATGAATATTATTTCCGTCTGACGGATTGCTTCCTCGAAAACAAGGTGAGTGACGCATTGTTGCTTTTCAATGATATATTGAATAAAGGTTTTGACGGAAGTCACTTTATTACCGGATTGTCGTCTCATTTCCGTGACCTGTTGGTCGGGAAAGACCCGGTGACATTGCCTTTGCTGGAAGTGGGAGCGAGCATACGCCAACGCTATCAGGAACAGGCGCAGAAATGTCCGCTACCTTTTTTGTACCGGGCTATGAAGCTGTGTAATGAGTGCGATTTGAATTACCGCATCAGCAAAAATAAGCGTTTGCTGGTAGAACTGACCTTGATACAGGTTGCACAGCTTACCACCGAGGGGGATGACGTGAGTGGTGGGCGTGGCCCTAAGAAGACCATAAAACCCGTATTCACTCAGCCTGCCGCAGCACAGCAGCCGCAGGTAGCTTCTGCCACTCAGGTTCAGCAGGCTCCAGTTCATTCGTCTCCGTCTTCAGTTACAACACAGGCTGCTAATGGCACTACTGCCCAGTATCCGCAGGCTTCTGCGGCTGTGCAACAGGGAGCACCGGCTTCTCCTAGGGCGGCTTCGTCTGCTCCGTCGCAAGGAGCGGGAGTTGCTCAGACTGCCAAGGAAGAACGGAAAATTCCCGTGATGAAGATGTCCAGCTTGGGGGTATCTATCAAGAATCCGCAGCGTGACCAAGTATCGCAGAATGCGACTACAACTTATGTTCCTAAGGTGCAACAACCGGAAGAGGATTTTATGTTCAATGACCGGGATTTGAATTATTATTGGCAGGAGTATGCCGGCCAGTTGCCGAAAGAACAGGATGCTCTCGCAAAACGTATGCAAATGCTCCGTCCGGCGTTGCTTAACAACTCAACGACTTTTGAAGTGGTGGTTGATAATGAGTTTGCTGCAAAGGATTTTACAGCTTTGATTCCCGAATTGCAGGATTATCTTCGCGGCAGACTGAAGAACAGTAAAGTGATGATGACAGTGCGGGTAAGTGAGGCAACAGAAACAGTGCGTCCTGTGGGACGTGTCGAGAAATTCCAGATGATGGCTCAAAAGAATCAGGCATTGATGCAACTGAAAGATGAGTTCGGGTTGGAATTATATTAATGTACTTACTTCTATCAGATTACCATCCGGATCTCTGAAATAAATACTCCGGATGGCACCCTGCGCACCTTGACGCTGGACTATACCGACTTCTATTTCTATTCCTTTGGATTCTACTTCGGCTTTTATTTCCTCTATGTTTCCTTCTGTCAGTAAACAGATGTCCGCACTTCCGAAAGCAGGATGCTTGGCGGCAGGAAGGAACTGTGCTTCTCCTACGTGAAGATTGATTTTCTGATTGCCGAACTTGACGGCAAAGCGTTGGTTGCTTGTATCGGCTTCCATTCCCAGGACTTCTGTGTAGAAATGTAGGCTTTTATCTATATCGGACACCGGTATGACGATATGGTCGATATTCTTGATTTTCATATCAATGTAGGCGTTGATTCATGCGGTCTTCATATCCGTCTGAAGGTTTTCTTCCCGGCATGACAATCCACAGGATAATATATATAATCACTCCGGCGAAAGCGGTGAAGAATGTAGCCAATATATATACTATTCTCAATAAAGTAGCATCCCATCCGAAATATTCAGCTATTCCGGCACATACACCTGCAATCATTCGATTGGAAGAGCGGGTTAATTTCTTTTCATTTTCCATGATATACTATGTTCTTTTAGTGCAAATGCTACACAAATATAGAGAATATATTTGGTTTATGGGTTAAACGGAAAGATTTATGTATTATTTGTTAGCATTTATATAGGTAGTTGTTAGCTTGATATTTATCTCTGAAAAGGCTAATTAGTCAACTATTAGCCAACAGTGGTAGTGATACTATTTCATTAGTGTCATGTTACCAATAGTACTTAGAGGTGCTAAGTCTTTTTCTTCTGTTTCATAACTAAATCTGTTTAAAGTGTAGTCTCAATAGGTCTTAGTCTGATTTGAGTATCAATGAAATAGAGCTTATCATCAATACCATACAGTACATTGTTAGGCACTGCATCAAAGACCTCATACTCTGCATTGTGGAATTCATCTTCATAAACCATCTCGAAACCTAATGCTTGCATATGTTCTGCTATTTCTTCCTCTGTAGCTTCTCTTTTAGCTCTGACATAAGGTTGAACTAACACGGCACAAAACTCATGCTGACTGTTATAAGCAAAGCCAATCATCTGATAGGTGACATTGCTAAAGAATAGATTATGTGCTTCTATTCTGATAAAGAAGTTCTCAATGTCTTCACCTGCATACTCAAAGTTGTTTAACTTGAATACAACATCTTCATGACCTGTGAATACTTCATTTTCTCCACCTTTACTAAGGTAAGATAAAGGGAGAGAGTTAATGTTAATCCATAAGTCATGTTGAGTAGCAAATAGCTTTAGCTCTTCAACTTGCCTTCTCTTATAGCCTTCTGTTGGTTCAGCATTTCCTGCTGCTTCTTTTTCTCTTCTAATGAGATTGGCTGCTTCTGCCAAGAGGCTATTGACTTGAGAGTACTCTCTATCCATTGCTTGTGGAATTCATTAATATAGGTTCTTTCCATGCTTTAATCATTTAAAGTGGTTAATGCAAATGTAGCAAATCTATTTGGTTCATCAAACATCTTTTTCATTTTAATAAAGGTAGGCATACTGCTCTAATGTCATTGCACTACATCTTTGAACTGGTTTTGACTGTTAGGATAATCATAATGATGATAAGTATGATTGTTCCTATGAGTAACATGATACCAGACCATTTTCTGGTTGCTTCTTGCTTTGGTATCTCCAAATTTTCAAAAGGTGAGTTAGGTATTCTAATAACACCTCTGTCATAGTCATTATATCTTTTCTTTACCTAATAGAACAAATGTCTGATACATTCTATTGGAAGGTATTCTCTTACCTTTCTTCTCTAGTTTTGCAACCTGTCTAGCTCTCTTCTTCTGAAGGTAATCCATGAACTCCATCATCAGTAATTTGGTAACTTGACTTGTGTTCAACTTATCCTTTCCTAGGAAGGACTTGAATGCATTAAGGGTTGATTTATAGTTGACTTTACCCTTAACTTTTGTAGTTTCCAACCATTCATCACATAACTGGAGAAAGTCTATGGGAGTGTTCTTTTCTTTCTGGATATAGTCAAGTATATCACTAATGGTTAACTTGGAAGATTCCAAGGGTAAACTAACACATAACTCCTGATAGTGTCTAACTAATCTATCAGTTTCCTTGATATACTTAGGGTTCTTTAGTTTGAAGTCTTTGGTTAGGTCTTCTGTTCTCACAAAGATATGTGTAGCTAACCTTTTTTTATCTAATTTTAGCTATTGAATGTCTACCTCCTGAAAGCAGAAAACCCTCATAAGCGATTGACTTACAAGGGTTTTTGTTGGGTGGAAGACCGGACTCGAACCGGCGACATTCAGAACCACAATCAGGCATAGTAACACCCTTATCTTTAATAGTTGTTAGTTTGTTTATACTTTCTCTTAACAGCCTATAGAACAACTATAGACCAACAATGGTAGCATTACTGCTATGCTAGTATCATACTACCAATAGCACTTAAAGGTGCTAAGTATCTTTCTTTCGTTTCATAACTAAATATGTGTTAAAGTGTAGTCTCAATAGGTCTTAGTCTGATTTGAGTATCAATGAAATAGAGCTTATCATCAATACCATACAGTACATTGTTAGGCACTGCATCAAAGACCTCATACTCTGCATTGTGGAATTCATCTTCATAAACCATCTCGAAACCTAATGCTTGCATATGTTCTGCTATTTCTTCCTCTGTAGCTTCTCTTTTAGCTAAAGAAGTTCTCAATGTCTTCACCTGCATACTCAAAGTTGTTTAACTTGAATAC